>Ga0105244_10000510_pt1 | contig 34754 bp, 35 predicted proteins | sample KBSM44metaG_FD_80423 | JGI IMG/M metagenome (GOLD analysis project Ga0105244, IMG submission 80423) | Miscanthus rhizosphere microbial communities from Kellogg Biological Station, Michigan, USA - KBS M4-4 metaG | ecosystem: Host-associated > Plants > Roots > Rhizosphere > Soil | place...
ACCGGGTTCTTCGTGCCGACCCCACCGGAAGACCCGAAGAGGGCTCCGAATCTAGGAATCCGGTGAGGCTTTTTTCAACAGCCAACTTCGTTAGGAGAAATCACCATGCAACTTGCGTCCCGTTTCGCGAACCACTCGCCGGTGCTGCGCTCGGAACATCCCTTGTCGGATGAGCAGATACGGACCGTGGCCCCGTCCATCTTCGCGCAGGCCCCGCACGGCAGCCGCTCGGAGCGCTACAGCTACATCCCCACGGCCAGCGTGCTGGGGGAACTCAGAGGGGAGGGCTTCGAGCCCTTCATGGTGTGCCAGACCCGCGTGCGGCAGGAGGGGAGGCGCGACTTCACCAAGCACATGATCCGGCTGCGCCATGCCAGCCAGATCAATGGCCGCGAGGCCAACGAAATCATCCTGCTGAACTCCCACGACGGGACGAGCAGCTACCAGATGCTGGCGGGCATGTTCCGCTTCGTGTGCAGCAACGGGCTGGTGTGCGGCGACACCGTGGCCGATGTGCGCGTGCCCCACAAGGGCGATGTGGCGGGCCATGTGATCGAAGGCGCCTATGCCGTGCTGGAGGGCTTCGGGCAGGCCCAGGAATCGCGTGAATCCATGCAAGCCATCACGCTGGACGCCGGGGAATCCGAGGTGTTCGCCCGCGCCGCGCTGACCCTCAAGTACGACGACCCCGACAAGCCCGCACCCATCACGGAAGCGCAAATCCTGATGCCGCGCCGCACGGACGACGAGCGCCGCGACCTGTGGAGCGTGTTCAACCGCACGCAGGAAAACCTCATCAAGGGCGGCCTGCGCGCCCGCGCCAGCAACGGGCGCCGCCAAAGCACGCGGCCCGTGCAGGGCATCGACCAGAACCTGCGGCTGAACCGGGCCCTGTGGCTGCTGGCCGATGGCATGCGCCAGCTCAAGGCCTGAACTCCGAGCTGGGAGGGGCGTGCAGCCCCTCTATCGATTCCCAAGTTTTACGTCTTTCCGTTTTTCCGATTGGAGCTACACCATGAACACCACTACCTTTCAAGAAACCAATGCCGTGGCGGTTACTACGGGCGGCGCTGCCGCCGTCGCGGCCTCGCAGCAACTGCTGCCGATCCCGCTGTCCAAGCTGCGGCCTTCGAGCCGCAATGTGCGCAAGAGCGGCGCCACATCGATTCCCGAACTTGCATCGAGCATTGCCCGCGTCGGCTTGCTTCAGAACCTCACCGTGGTCGCCGCACCCGATGGCGAGCACTACGAGGTGGTCGCTGGACGGCGGCGCTTGGCTGCGCTCAAGCTGCTGGTCAAGCGCCGCAAGCTGGCGAAGGACCATGAGGTGCACTGTCTGTTGGTGCAGGACGATGCGGCGCGTACCGTGAGCTTCACCGAGAACGTGCAACGCGAGGCCATGTCGCCCATCGAGGAACTGTTCGCGTGGAAAGACCTCGTGGCCGAGGGCCGTCCGGTGGAGGACATCGCGGCCGACTTCGGGGTGACGCCTTTGGTGGTGCAGCGGCGCCTGAAGCTCGCCAATGTCTCGCCCCGGCTGCTGGCGGACTTCGGATCGCAGGCCGTGACGCTGGAGCAGTTGATGGCGCTGGCCATCACCGATGACCATGCGGCGCAGGAAGCGGCGTTCTACGAATCGCCGCAATGGCAGCGCAGCCCCGAGGCGCTGCGCGATCACCTGACCGGTGACGAGATCGACGCCGGCCGCGATGCGGTGGCGCGCTTCGTGGGGGTGGAAGCCTACGAGCAGGCGGGCGGCGGGGTGCGCCGCGACCTGTTCGCGGACGAGCAAAGCGGCATCTTCCTGACCGATGGCGCGCTGTTGGATGCGCTGGCGCGCGACAGGCTTGCACCGACCGTCGAGCAGGTGCGGGCCGAAGGCTGGGCATGGGTGGATGCCGCGCCGCGTGTCGCGTCCTCCGATCTGTACCAGTTCCAACGCGCGCGCAGCGCGCGGCGCGAACCCTGCAAGGCCGAGGCCAAGCGAATCGCCAAGCTCGAAGACCAACAGGCGAAGCTGCAGGCGCGGTTGGACGACGAGAACGCGGACATGACCGACGAACAGGCGCAGGCGCTGCAGGAGGAAATGGACGAGCTCGGCAACGAGCTGGACGCCATCGAGCAGAGGCTGGTCGAATACTCGCCCGCCGTGGTGGCGCTGGCCGGGGCCGTGGTGTCGCTCGATCCCATGGGCGGCGTGGTTGTGCATCGCGGCTTGCTGCGCGAGGAACAGGCCAAGACCTTGCGGGAGCAGGCGCGGCAGGAAGAGGGCGGAGCGGGCAGCAACCCGGTCGATAGCGACGGACCGGCCAAGCCCGGCATCTCGGAGAAGCTGGCGAAGCGCCTGAGCGCGCACCGCACCGCCGCGTTGCAGGCCGAGGTGGCGCGGCACCCGCAGGTCGCGCTGGTGGCCTTGGTGCATCGTCTCGCTATGCGTGTGATTGTGGACAGCTACGGCTCGGGCGGTTCGCCGGTCGATATCAGCGCCACGCCGCAGGACGGGTTGGGGCTGCATGCGCCGGACGTGGCGCAGTCGCTTGCAGCCATCGGCATGACGAAGGTTCGACAGGCTTGGGCCGATCGCCTGCCTGACAACCCGGAAGCACTGTTCGCCGAACTGCTGACCTTGCCGCTGCAGGAACTGCTGTCGCTGCTGGCGGTGTGCGTGGCCTCCACGGTCAGCGTGCTGGCTTCGCACGAAGAGGAGATGCCCGCCGCCGCGCTCGCGCGGGCGGTGAACCTCGATATGCACGACTGGTGGACGCCGACCGCTGCGGGCTATTTCGAGCATGTCTCGAAAGCCAAGGCGCTGGAAGCGGTGCAGGCGTTCGCACCGGATCAGGTGAACCGGCTGGGCAAGCTCAAGAAGGCCGAGATCGCGAGCGAAGCCGAGCGGTTGGCGGTGGGTACGGGCTGGTTGCCTGTGATGTTCCGGGGGCAGGACGCTGCTGTCGCAGCCGAAGCGGAAACGCGTGTCGTGCCGGAGAGTGAGGTCAGGGCCGAAGCCGTAGGCCGTGGCAGCATCGAGGCGGTGGCCAAAGAGGGTGAGCACGCTACTGCGTGAACATGAGCCCCGGCCTTCGGGCCGGGGCTTTTGAATCGGCGCGACGCGCGCGGCAGGTGTGCCGCGCGCGTTTTGACATCCAGCGGCTGCGCCGCTGAGACCTTCCGGGAGTGCGCCCCGCCGATGGGCGGAGCGGGTTCACGACAGGCTTGGCTGCGCTGGGTTCCGGAATGCAGCGTCGTCCTCGACGCTGGCGGCAGGCCACCGTGAACGACGGAGGCCTTCTTCGACAGGCCGTCCGCCATGCCCTTCCATTTCGCCGATGCCGACTTCCATGCCGCTGCGATGCGGCGGTGCGTTCTTTCTGGTCTTCGCGAGGCGGCTACTTTGGCGTTCGGGTGCGGGCGGGTCCATGCCGGAATGCTGTTGCTTCGAGCGGGTACCAGGCTCATGCGTCCTTTGCGAGAACAGGTCCACGCCCACGGCCTTGTATTTGCCGTGAATCCTGGCGCGGGCACGGCGGCGCTGCTCTTCGTTTCGTTTCGCCTCGGGCTTCCTCGCCGCAACCGTGCGGCCCGACAAATTTCCCCTCTGCTGCGCAGATTCCTCGCGAGGCAAATTTCTCGTGCCTTCCGGTCCTTCGCTGCGCTGCGGCCCCTGCTTCGCCTGGGGTGCGGCGCGCCCGGCCCCGCGCCGTCCGGATCACGCCAAGGCCGCGATCGGCGCGGACCTGGATCAACCTCGAAAGGACTTCATCATGAGCACCATTGGTAACTTCACCGCTTCGGGCAACGGCTACACCGGCACGGTTCGCACCCTGACCTTGAATGTCAAGGTCAAGATCGCCGCCAGCGACAAGACGAGCGAAAACGCCCCTGACTTCCGCGTCATCGCCGGCAACGGCCTGGAGATCGGCGCGGCGTGGAAGAAGGTCAGCAAGGCGGATCGGCCCTACCTGTCGGTGACGCTGGATGACCCGTCGTTCCCGGCGACCATCTATGCCCGCCTGGTCGAAGGCGAGGACGGCGCGCACAACCTGATCTGGTCGCGCAGCAAGGGCGACTGAGCGTCGCCCTCGGCGCCCCGCTTCGGCGGGGCGCTTTCTCTGCCGAACGCACCGATGTCCCGCGAAGGTTCGCGGGCGTCGTCGTGTTGGCGTTCGTGTTCGCGGCTCGTCTTTTTTGTGCATGTGCGGATATACCCAAAAGCGCAACTCCGCATTTGCGCTTTGTCGAAGAGCCGATTCCGTGCTTGTGCTGACCTGCGGTTTTACGTCGATGTGTGGAGTCGGAATGACGGTTCCTCGGATTTCAGCTGATGCGCTTCCATGGTTTCACGATTCCGTGCGTCTCCAGCGATGCCGGACCGCGCTCTCGTGCTGCGCATCGAGCCGCCCATGGCGTCTCGCCCCGTTCGGGCTTCCATCGCTGACGCCTTCGCACCTGCGGTGCTGCGCGCTGTGCTTGCGATGCGGATGCCGTGGTTGGGGACTGTCTTGCTGTTCCCTTCATCGTTGCACGCCGTTCTCGCCGTCAAGGTCGGCGCGTGCCTTGCGCGCTGGCGTCCTGGCGGCCGTCTTCGAACCCTGACGGCTGCGCTGCGCCGTGCTGCGTCCGGTCTCGGGCAATTCCGCCCGGATTCCTTCCAAGGAGAAAGACCATGACGAAGCTCATCACCGACGAACAACGTGCGCAGCTGCTGGCCAACGGCCGGCGATCCATCGAAAACGACGGATTCGATCCATATCCCGTGGTCAAGCTCTTCACGCCCAATGCAGGTGCGACCTGGCTCCTGACCGAAATCGATCCGGATGACCAGGACCGCGCCTTCGGCCTGTGCGATCTGGGGCAAGGATTTCCCGAGTTGGGCTACGTGAGCCTTCAAGAGTTGGAGAGCTTGCGAGGGCGCTGGGTTCTGCCCATCGAGCGCGACTTGTACTTCCAGGGTGACAAGCCCATCAGCGCCTATGCACGCGAAGCCCGGCTGGCGGGGCGCATCGTGACATAGGCGCCGCGGGCATCAGTCGCCGGCTTGTCCGGCGGGCGGCTGGTGCCATTCCTTCGGAAGCCTGGCCTCCGTCTCCAGCAGCAGTTCGCCCGCGCTGCGGTCGAGTGCCCGGGCTATTTTGAGCACGAGGACCAGCGTGGGCATGTGTTCGCCGCGCTCGATCTTGCCCATGTGCGGACGCTCGATGCCTGCCAGGTGCGCCAGCGTTTCCTGGGCAACACCATCTGCGGTACGCAGTGCGCGCACCACGGCACCGAACGCCAGCGCGGGCGCGACCTCGAAGGTCGTCGCGCCGGCCGGCCGTCCACGCTGGATGGTTTGCTTCTGCATGGACAGAAGCGTCCCGGTTCAGCACAATTTAAACCACGTTATCTTTAACTCAATCTGGCGTCTAATTAATGCCTCTTGGAAGTACTTACCTGCGTCCTTTCCCCCTTCACGGCAGTAGCTTCAACCCCTCTTGCGGAGGAACCATGACCCTCCTCACCGAACAACAGCGCACCCAGTTGCTGGCCAACGGCGCGGCCCGCGCCACTGGCCAGGCCATCGATCCCTATCCCATCGTCAAGCTGTACACGCTGGACGCGCCCGCCTGCTGGCTACTGACCGAGCTCGATGCCGATGGCGATCGCGCCTACGGGCTTACCGATGCCGGCACCGGCTTCCCCGAGTTGGGCCGAGTGAGCCTGTCGGCGCTCGAGAGCGTGCGCGGCCCCAAGGGCCTGCGCATCGTGGCCGATCCGCATTTCAACGCGCGTCAGCCGCTGTCAGCCTATGTGGCAGACGCACAGCGCGACGGGTCGATCAACGACTGAGCTTCATGACGGTTGGGTCGCGCGGCAGCGTCGCCGCGTGCGCGACAGCGCACCGTCGCAAAAGCCAGCCATGCCAGCCATACCTGTGGCAGCGTACTCCCAGGCAAGAAAAACGGAGTTCCGCCATGACTGGCCGCAATATTGAGGATCAGCCGAACGCACCCTGGGGCGTGTCGGCCGCCTATCTGTACACGCTGAGCCTCGATGGTCCCGCACTCGCTTGGGAGTATCTGCGCCGCCATCCGCAGTACCAGAGGGACTGGGCACGGCGCGGTGCATCGTTCGAGCGATGGGGGTTGCGATGGCGCTGAAGATCCAACTCTCGACGCGCGTGAGGCGCATCCGCTCTGGATCACGGCGACTGATGATTTGCTGCACGTGCGCGCATTGACTGCGCGCAGCGCATCTGACCAGCAGTCCTTCGACCTGTGGCGTGTGCCTGGACGCAAGCGCCTGGCGCTGGGCGGCGCAGGCCTGACGCTGCTGGCTGAGGTGTCCGCGCAGCATTTGCATGCGTCACTGGCTGGTGACCTCGCCGACGGGACGGCCTACGCCGTCACCGTTCCGCTCGGCCCTGCCCTGCGTGGGCAACTCGACACATTCACCGTGCAGGCACAGGCCCTGCAGGGCCTTTCACCCGCGGCAGGGGGCGTGCGGGCTGCTAGCCGTGCCGAACTGCTGCATCTTCGCGCCCTGCAGGCGCTCGACGGCACGCAGGCCGGCGCGTCGCATCGCGACATCGCTCAGGCCCTGTTCGGCCTCGAAGCCGTGGCGTTGCGCTGGCAAGCCGATGGTGAACTGCGAGCGCAGGTCCGGCACCTGCTGCGGCGCGCCGAGGCGTACATGAGGGGCGGCTATCTGGTCCTGGCGGGGGCCAGACGCACCGCAGCACAGTCCCCCGGAGACGAACCGATGCGCTGAATCTCTCCCTGCGCAGGAAGGCCCTTATTCCCGAGACTGCCTCCATCGGGCTGCAAATGGTTTGCGGCTCACCGACAGTGATGGAGGCCGTCATGGAGAGTGCCAGTTCCCTGTATCCCACCCGCGCCCCTGCGCCATCGCTAAAGGCGCAAGCGGTACCCGCCGCGCCAGCTAACCCCGAGTTCCTGACTACCGAGGAGGCCGGCGCCTTCCTGCGGCTGTCGCCGCGCACGCTGGAGAAACAGCGCGTGTTGGGCGGTGGCCCGCGCTTCCGCAAGTTCGGCGCGCGTGTGGTCTACGCGGTCGAGGACCTGCGCACCTGGGCCAACAGCCGCGCCTACGGAATGACCTCCGATCCCGGCTACGTGCAGCGCGACTCGGTCCGCTGATCGATTCAGGGCAGGGACCGGTCTCAATGTCGAAGCGTCCGAGTGAACGCGAACAGCTGTCACTGTTCCGCGCATTGCCGGGCGGCGACATGGCGCTGCGCGACGCGCAGGACCTGATGGCCTACCCGTTCTTCTCGCTGGCCAAGTCGCCGCGCACCGTGCCGATCCGCTTCGAGGCCGGCGGCGTGTCGCTCACCGTGGAGGGTGTCCCGGAACACGGCATCGCCACCATCTGGGATGCCGACGTGCTGATCTGGGCCGCGAGCCAGATCGTCCAGGCCAAGAAGGAGGGCATCGCGCCTTCGCGCCTGATGGTGGCCACGCCCTACGAAATCCTGCGCTTCGCGCAGCGCGGCACCGGCCGCAGCGACTACCTGGCGCTGCGCGCCGCGTTGGACCGGCTGCAGTCCACCACCGTCTCGACGACCTTGCGCCAGCGGGAGCGCCCCAACGGAGCCAGGCGCACGCACCGCTTTTCCTGGATCAACGAGTGGAAGGAGTACATCCGGCTCGATGGCCGCTCCGACGGCATAGAGCTGATCCTGGCCGACTGGTTCTTCTCGGGGGTGGCCGTCGCGGTACAGGAAAAAACTCTGGACCCTACGTACTTCCGGCTTTCCGGAGGGATCGAGCGCTGGCTGTACCGGCTCGTGCGCAAGCATGGCGGCCGGCAGCCCGGTGGCTGGCGATTCGATATGCGCCATTTGTATCTGAAGTCCGGCGCGTTGCAGCGCTACCGCGACTTCGCCGCGCATGTGCGCGGCCTGGCTCTGCGCCAGGCGCTGCCGGGCTATCGCCTCTTCATTGAGCGCAGCGGCGGCAGCGAATGGCTGGCGTTCCGCCATTGCCCGGACGTCGTCGTGAGGGGCGACTTGTCCACAGCTTCTGTTGAAGAACCTGTGGATGGTGTGTGGACGGACTCGGTGGATCACCGGCGCGCGACTCGGGGTATCACCGGCGCTTCTATCGGTAGATCACCGGCGCGAAACATCCCCCAAGCCGCGCCCAGCAACGGTTTCGGGGCTCCCTAAACATCTAAAGGGATACATAAATGGAAGTCACGCGCGCACGAGCGGAGGATGCCCAAAAAATGGGCAATGGTTCGGCGACTGCAAATCAGGCAGGTCCAATACCCGAGATCCGCCTCCCGGCAAGAGAAGACAGCCGCCCCGGCAAGGTGATCGCGTTGCTCAACCAGAAGGGCGGCGCCGGCAAGACCACGCTCGCCACGCACCTGGCTGGCGAGCTGGCCTTGCAGGGAAGCCGCGTCACGCTGCTCGACGCCGACCCGCAGGGGTCGGCCCTCGACTGGGCGCAACGACGGCTTCAGAACAGGCAGGGGCGGCTGTACAGCGTCTTCGGGCTGGCGAGGGACTCGCTGCACCAGGAGGCGCCGCAGATCGCTTTGCAGACGGATTTCGTGGTGATCGACGGGCCACCGCGCGTCGCGGCCCTTGCGCGTTCCGCGCTGCTGGCCGCCGACCTCGTGCTGATTCCGGTGCAGCCGAGCGCCTACGACGTGTGGGCCAGCCACGAGATGGTGCAGCTCATTGCAGAGGCCCGGGTGTTCCGGCCTGCGCTGCGCGCGGCCTTTGTCATCAACCGGCGCGTGGTCGGCACGGTGATCGGCCGCGAGGCACGCGCCGCGCTCGCCGATCAGCCGTTCGCCGCGCTGACGGCGGAAGTCTCGCAGCGCATCGTGTTCGCCGACAGCGTCGCCGCGGGGCGCCTGGCCTGCGAAGTGGCGCCGCAGTGCGCGGCCGCGCGCGAGATCGCGGCGCTCGCGCAGGCGGTGCGGGAGATGCTGCGATGACCAAGCCCCTGCCATCCGCGAAGCCGCGCCGGGCGTCCATTGGCCGCAGGCCCGGTGCCGATCCGGCATCGGCCTGGGTGCGGCAGGCGGAAACGCTCGAGCTGCCAGCCAAGGCCTCCATCTACACCGCGCGGCTCACCATCGACGTGACGCCGGCGCTGCGCGGACGTATCAAGGTGGTGGCATTCCGGCGCGACCTCACGGCGGCGGACATGCTGCGCGAATTGCTGGAGCGTGAGTACCCGGAGGACGCGGCATGACGGCGCCGGCTTCGCATCCGACGCCAACCGTCTCGCAGGCTTCTCTGCAGGCGGTGGCGCCGCATTGGCCCACCGGGATGCGGGTTTCGCTCGCTTTCGTCGAGCATCGGGTGAACGTCTGGTTGCGGTTTGGTCAGCCAACCGCGGAGATCGTGCTGGATCGTTGGCGGCGCGTGGCGATGTTCACGCCACGCAAAGTCTGCTGCCGCGTGAAGTGGATCGGGAATGACTACGGCACGGCGCTCTGGCAGCTCATGGTGCTGCTGGCGCCGACACTATTTGACGACGCTCAGCGCGTTGCCGGCGTGGCACCCGGCGCGCGCATACTGCTGCGCGCCGACGGCGAGCTGCAGGTCAAGGCGGTGCTCGCGGTGATTGACGCCGTCGAGGCGCTGGGCATCGACCCGTGCGCAGCCGCCGCCACATACTGGCGCACAGTCGGCAACCGGCTGGCCGCACGTCAGTCGTTGCCCGTCTACACGGCCGAGCGACATGCGGCGCATCTCGCGCGCGAGGCGCTGCAATGATGCACCGCATGGTTTTCGCCTGCATGGGCATCAGCCTTGCGGCACTGTGCGTGCCGGCCATGGTGCAGGTTCCGGTGCGCCTGGTCTACAACCCAAGCGACAGCGTGGCGCGTGGCTGGTATCGCATCGAGCCGTCTGAGTCGCCGCACGTTGGCAGCATCGTGCTGGTACGGCTTCCGGCTGATGCGGCTGCTCTCGCGGCGCAGCGGGGCTACCTGCCGGAGGGCGTTCCCTTGCTCAAGCGGATCGGTGCCGTGGCGCCGCAATCGATATGTGTGCGAGGAAGCGTCGTGCGCATCGACGGCGCAGCCGTGGCGGCGGTGCTGGCGCAGGACGGCACGCATCGCCCCATGCCAACTTGGACGCAGTGCAGGACGCTCGCGGAGGGCGAACTGTTCTTGCTCAGCAATGCCCATCCTGCGTCGTTTGACAGTCGCTACTTCGGTCCTGTCCATGCGTCTGCGGTGATCGGCAGCGCGCACGCACTGTGCACTTGGAACACGCGGTGAGTGTTCTTCCGTCTCGCCTCCAGGCGGAGATCGCATTGCGTTGGTGCGTGCACGGCCCCTGCACTGAACATGCGCCACAGCCGTGCCCGGCCCTGCGTAGCCCGTGCTTCCGAACGGCCGCCGCGCTGGCGCTCGGGCTGCATTCTGCCGTACAGACATCCTGCCGCCAGCGTGCAGCGCCAGCTGCACCGCCGCTGCCCTTCGGGCAGCGTTGCGCACCTCGTGCGCGGCTGGCGGTGGGTCGGAGCCGGGAGCGGATGCGGGAGGCGGAGACGGAGGGCAAGATAAAAGGGGCGGCACGCCTTCGCCTGCCGATCCAGTTTGCACGTGGGTTTGGCGCGGCACGGCACCTTGCAGTGCCTGTGCCGCGCATGCATGCAACGCGGTTCGCCGCCAAGCATGCCTGCGTGCCGTCTGCGTTGCTTTGTGTTGTGTTGCGCTGGAGCTTGCGCCATGGCCTCGCGTAAAGACACGCAGGATGGCGAGCGTTTTCGCGTCAGGCCGGCGGCGCCGAGGTCGCGCGCCGGGCCACGTTCGCAGCGCTTCGTCTCGCATGTCCTGAAGGCGGCCTCGAAGGCCGGCGCCAATGCTTCAGGTGTACGTATTGGGCGGCCAGCATCTATCTTCGGCCGCGGCCGCGTGGCTGCCGGCATGGCTGGCCACCGGCTCCCGGCGAACGCCCGGCGCGTGGTCATCAAGTCCCGCTTCGTGGTCCTCAAGAAAGCGGGCGCCAGTTCGGTCGCCGCGCACCTGCGTTACATCGAGCGCGACGGTGTCACGCGCGATGGGCAGCGCGGCCAAGCCTACGGTGCGGCCACGGACGAGGCGAATCTCAAGGCCTTCGAGGAACGAGGCCGAGGCGACAGGCACCAGTTCCGTCTTATCGTTTCAGTCGAAGACGCCGAGCAGCTGGAAGACCTGCGCGGCTACACGCGCGAGCTGATGCGGCGCATGGAGGTGGATCTGGAGACGCGGCTGGACTGGGTCGCGGTCGATCATTGGGACACGGACAACCCGCACACCCACGTCGTGTTGCGCGGCAAGGTCGGCGAGGGGAGGGCGAGCCGGGACCTGGTCATCGCCCCGGACTACATGGCCCACGGCATGCGGTTGCGTGCCAGCGAGATCGCGACCGAGTGGCTCGGGCCCCGTACCGAGCTGGAGATCCGGCAAGGGCTGCAGCGAGAGGTAGAGCAGGAGCGGCTGACTAACCTCGACCGGGCGCTGTTGCGGCAAGCGGCGGCCGATGTGGTGGACCTGACCCAGGCGCCAGAGAAGACCGCGAACCTGCGGCAGCGCCAGACCCTGCTGCGTGCCCGGCTGCAGCGGCTCGAAGCCATGGGGCTGGCCGAGCGGCTCGACGCGAACCACTGGCGGTTGGCGCCGGGCGTGGAGCGATCGCTGTCAGCGATGGGCGCGCGCGGAGACATCCTGCGCGCGATGCACCGGGCAATGAAGGGCGACAAGCGCGAGCTGGTGATTGAGGCGAGCCCGACAATGTCCATCGTCGGGCGCATCACAGGCAAGGGCTTGGCCGACGAACTGCACGGGCGAGGCTATCTGGTGGTCGATGGCGTCGACGGACGGGCGCACTACCTGAAGCTGCCGGTCGGCGCCGACTTGTCGGCGCTTCCGATGGGCGGGATTGTGGAGGCGAGCCCGCCGGCGCAGGAGCGGGCGGTGGACCGCAACATCGCGGCGGTCTCGAGAGATGGCGTCTACAGGACCGCCGAGCATTTGGCCCATCTCGAGCTGGCCAACGATCCGGATCCTCGATCTGCCGTGGATGTCCACGTGCGCCGACTTGAGGCGTTGCGCCGTGCGGGCGTCGTGGAGCGTGTGGCCGATGGCGTCTGGAAGGTGCCGTCGGATCTGACGGTGAAAGCGCGACAACACGATGCGCAGAAAGCAGCAGGACCGACCATCGAGTTGCACTCCCACCTGCGCATCGATCAGCAGGTACGCGCCATCGGCGCCACCTGGCTGGACAGGCAATTGATCGATGGGGGCCGCGGCTTGGTAGCGCAAGGCTTCGGTACCCAGGTACACGATGCAATGCGCAGCCGCGCGGAGTTCCTGATCGAACAGGGCCTGGCCGAACGTCGAGGTCGGCGTTTCGCGCTCGCACGTGACCTGCTGTCGACCTTGCGGGATCGGGAATTGGCGGTAGCTGCCAAATCCTTGCAGGATCAGACCGGCCGGAGCTACCGGAGACTGAAGGACGGCGAGCGGGCCAGCGGCACCTATCGCCGAAGTATTCAGCTTGCCAGTGGTCGCTTCGCCATGCTCGATGACGGGGTGGGTTTCGCCCTGCTGCCTTGGCGACCTGTGATTGAACAGCACCTGGGTCAACAGGTCTCCGCCGTCAGCCGTGGCCAATCGGTGACTTGGCAGTTGGGGCGGCAGCGGGGCATCTCCGTATGACGACCGCCCGGCGTGCATTGCCGATTCGGGCTACCGAGCCGAGGTGATCTCGGCCAACATCGGTTGGACCAAGCGTTGTCGGACCGTATTTCATGAATGCAGAGCCGCCGCCTCGCGGCCTAGCCGCCTCACGAAGCTGTCCGCTCCGTCCTTGTCCGTCGCAGCGATGCGGCGATTGCTCAACCCCGAATCCGACCGAAAAGCTATGACTATGACCGAGACCGATCTGGAAGCCCTCAATTTCCCCGACGCACCGAAAATGGTGTCAGCCGAGTTCCCTGGCCCGAAGTCGGCTGATGCGCTGGCCCAGTCGGCACGTACCGAATCCATGGCGCGCGGTGCCGGTCGAGCACCCGTGGTGATCGATCGCGCTTTCGGCGTGACTTTCAAGGACCCCGACGGCAATACGTTCATCGACCTGTCGGCTGGCGTTGGTGTAAGCAGTGTGGGACGTTGCCATCCCAAGGTGGTCGCAGCCATGCGCGAGCAATCCGAAGTGCTGATGCATGCCATGGAGGTGAATAGCACGAAGCGCACGGAGTTGGCGACCAAGATCTCTGAGATCATGCCGGAAGGCCTGCGAGGCGATTGCATCACGTTCTTCACGCAGGGCGGCAGCGACGCGCTCGAAGCAGCAGTGAAGTTTGCCAAGCGCGTCACGGGACGGCACCAGATCATCGCTTTTCATGGGGGCTATCACGGTGTGTGGAACGCCTCCGTGGCGCTGACTACCGGTACAGCCTATCGCAAGGGCTACGCTCCCTTCATGGGCGGCGTAATTCACGCGCCCTATCCTTATGCTTATCGGTTTCCATTCGACACCAATCAAAAAAGTGCCGAACAGATCGCAGGTGAGTACGTCGACTATCTTCTGAATACGCCATACACGGCCGCCGACGATGTTGCAGCTGTGATTGTCGAACCTGTGCAGGGCGAAGGCGGATACGTGCCGCCCGCGCCGGAGTTCCTGCAAATATTGCGCAAGGCCTGTGATCGCAGTGGCGCGCTGCTAATTGTTGACGAGGTGCAAGCCGGCGCAGGTCGGACCGGCAAGATGTGGGCGGTGGAGCACTCTGGCGTGAAGCCGGACATGCTCACCTTCGGCAAGGGCATCGGGGGCGATGTCCCTATGGCAGGACTCGTGATGCGCTCAGACCTAGCGGCAAAGATTCCGGACGGATCAGTACCGAATACCTTCGCAGCCAATTCGGTCTCCGCCGCCGTTGCGCTCACCAACATCAGTCTGTTGCAGGATCCTTCGCTGGGTCTGCTGGATCGCGCTCGCTCGCTTGGTCAGGAGGCAAAGGAGTACATCCAAGGCCTCAACAGTCCGTTCATCGGCGAAGTCCGCGGCTTGGGGCTCATGATCGGTATCGAGTTGGTGCAGGATCGGGCGACCAAGGAGCCCCTGAGCCACGAGAAGATTGGCGAGCTGATGGGCTATGTTCTGAGCCACGGCGTGATGATGGTGCCATGCGGGCGCTATGGCAATGTGATGCGCGTGATGCCGTCGCTCACGATTCCGCGATCGCTGTTGTTCAAGGCGCTTGACATCTTTGGACGGGGCTTGTCCACGCTTTGACGGGGCCGCAACGCGACGAGCCGATATGCGCCACGCCTTGCCAGCGGCAAGGGAGACGCTGCGTGGCTGCGAAAAGGTCATGGTGCCGCACGCGGATGATCGAGGCCTCCGTTGCTGGGGTATCTGCACACCGCGCACCAAGATTCTTTCCCGATCGGCCTAGCCTGCGCGCAGAAGAGCCAGCTTGTTTTCGGACTATGGGTTTCATGTAGCGCGGCCCGGGAGTGCGGTGAGGTGGGACGCAGCTTGTCCATCGCCAAGCTGCCGCGAACTGGTTGTGAGCTTTGCGTTGCCGGACGCCACGATCAGGTGCTCCGCTGTGTGCCCAACGGGGGGGCGCCGTGGTCGCTGACGCGATCGTGCATCGATGACGGCGGATGAAACAATCTCGCAAGTCAAAAAATCCCCTGCGTGATGGCGCTCGGCGAAGTGGCTTCAAACCACTATGAATGAGACCTCTATCACTATTGCCTTGCGGCGAGTGGAACAGGAGCAGAAGTCGTGAAGAAAAATTGGCAGGAGATCTGCCTGACACTCGAGATTGCTCGCAAGGAGGATCTGCGGGGATTCAAACGGGAGCTGCAGAAAGCATTTGCTGCAGGCATGGTCGAAGCCCTGGGCACCAGCCCGGACGAGCTCATCCCCTCGGATGAGGACATGGAGAAATCGTTTGGCGCGACGGGTGCCGTCACCTGTCACATCTTGATGAATGGAGCCCGGGTCGGTGGTGTAGTACTGAGAATTGACGAGGCCACCCAGTACAACTCGCTGGACCTCTTTTTTGTGTCGACCGGCACTCACGGCCGTGGCGTCGGACTCCAGGCCTGGAAGGTCATCGAGGCTCGTTATCCTGAGACGAAAGTCTGGGAAACGCACACGCCGTATTTTGAGAAACGCAATATCCACTTCTACGTGAACAAATGCGGATTCAAAATCGTAGAGTTTTACAACCGGCGCCATCCCGATCCCGAGCATCCCCAGCCTGCAGGTCTCCCCGGGAGGTGGGACATGTTCAGATTTGAGAAGCTCATGGTTTAGGGGGGCGCTTGTTCGGTAAATCGCGTCGTAACCAGCACGCCGAACTGCGCTTGGGTCAGCACGATGGCCTTGCCGCTCGATCTCGCTTGGCCAGGCAAACCGTTTTTCCACGCTGGCCGGGGTTTCGCTTCCGGAGCCGGTCGGCAGATGCGCCAACATACGTCGGCGTTTGGGTTTTTGGGGATCCCACAAGTGATCGTGCCTGAGGTGGGTTCCTTTAGGAGGCTCAGTACTTCGCGGAACATCGCGACCCTCTGCGCCTGACGCTGGCCGCACACGTACGACTGTCATGCGTATTCCAGCGGACTTGGTCACTCAATCTGAAGACCTAGTCACTGCATCTGATGACCATGAGCATCAGAACTCTGAAAATTCACTTCCTATTGGAAGTTCCGAATTCTTAGATCGACGGATGGAATAGCTTCCGCCTCCGTCTCTTGGAGTTGGGGCAAGCAGCGGGGCTGGAGGTCTATTTTCTGAATCTTCAGGCCCCTGCCAGGCCGCCGGAGGCGCCCCGGTTGAGTCATGTACTCATGGCTCAACCTTCATCAGGCGGACGGCAACGATGTCGCCGCCACGCTCACTTCGGAGTGCTTTTACACGACTTGGTCGCTCGCGGTTCCTGGACGGCCTAGGCTGCGCTGACAGGTCTCGATACCATCTCGTCAACATATCACTGGCAATCCGATGCTTCCATACGCCCTCGACCAAATCGACGCCGCTACCTTCCAGGCTATCTGCGACCAACGTTTCAGCGAGAGCGGAACTGTAGATTTCAAGCAGGAGCTCACGCGCAACGACGACAAGGGTAAGAACGAGCTCGCCAAGGACGTTTGCGCACTTGCCAACGCAGACGGCGGCGATCTGGTTTACGGGGTCAAAGAAGACTCCGCAGGTGGAACTGCCGAAAGCGTGGCGCCCCTCGTGGGCGAGTCCTACGACGATGCATCTCGTCGCCTGCTTCAGACGCTCGAGTCTTGGGTCGAGCCTCGCATTCGGGGAATCCAGCTCAAACACGTGCCGCTCAAGGGCGGATTCGGTCTCGTGATTCGCGTGCCGGCGTCGTTCGATGGTCCTCTGTCCTCTCAACTGAGAGTAGAGACAGCGTAGCGCGGGCAGGCTGAGTGCAGAACGGCGCAAGCTTCATGCTGCCGCTACAGCACCGGTTGAGGCCTGCGAGCGCGCTCCGCATATCGTAGGTGCGCGGGATATCCTGATTTCTATTTCTTGATCAACGTTCTCACGTTCGTAGTGACGCCTTGGCCGATGAGGCCGTGCGCCCCGGCGAATGCAAGAGATCAAGCGTCCGACTGGCCACGTCCAGAATGTGATCGCGGGCATGCCGCTCGATGAGTACCGGTTGCTCGCTGCGTTCGAATGCGGCCACGAGCCATTCGTGTGCCTCGAGGGCAGACTTGCCGCTGTCGGGGCCGAGCGTGTGCAGGATCGCGGCGTCGCTGTGAAACACGAATCGGCCTATCGCGGAAGTTCGGGCATGCAGGCTTGCCATCTGTTCGATCAGTGCCAAGTTCGTACACCGGGCGTTGATCGTTGCGTGAAACTCATGATTGCCGTCCGTCCATCCGGCAAAGTCGTAGGCAACGAGCGACTTCGCCATGCCTGAGTTGATGGCGCGAAGCTTCTTGATGTCCTGAGCGGTGATGTTCGCTGCCGCGCTCGCTGTGGCGTAGCCCTCTAGCACCGCAAGCAGTTCCATCAGTTGAAACCAGATGGTCGGATCTGCACCCGAAACCTCCGCTCCAGAATTGGCGCTGAACTTGATCAGCCCCTCGGCCTCCAAGCGTCGCACAGCCTCTCTCACCGGTACCTTGCTGATCGACAACTCGCGTGCGAGCGTGTCCAACACCAGACGTTGACGAGGTGCGAAGGTTCCTCGTTCGATGCCAGACTTGATGTACTCGTAGGCGATTTGCTGCTTACTAGCGGCGGACGTGGGGGTTCTGCTGGACATTAAGTTGGGAGGACTGGGGCGCTGAAGTGCGTTCGAGATAGTACGGCAACGCGAAACCGTGACGCTTCGCCGATTACGCGGCACTGACGTCGGCGTAAACCCTGATCATAAAAATCTCGTAATACCGTTGTCATCAGATTCCTTATCGGATACGATTTCGGACACGATTCGTAGTGTAGCTCCTCGTTGCGAAGCGCGCTATCGCGCCGCATAGCTGCCCTGCGGACCAATTTGAGGCCGCCATCTTTTCCGCTCTAGATCAACGTCCTGCACCTCGCATCGTGACCATGACCAAGCCATCGCCTGCCGCGCATCCCGAAACCTTGCTGAGTCTGCGGGGGGTTCACAAGCGCTTCCATCAAGGGACAAAGCGCGAGGTGACGATCCTCAACGGGGTTTCGCTCGATGTCCCCAAGGGCAAGGTCACTGTGCTCCTTGGGCCAAGTGGTTCGGGCAAGAGCACCCTGCTGCGCTGCACGAATCTCATCGCGCCCTTCGACGAGGGCGAAATGACGTTCATGGGCGACACCTGGCAGGCTGAACCCAAGGGTGCAGGCCTCTTCTCCCGCTGGCAGCGAGAGAAGCGCTTGGTACGCCTTCGCTCCCAGATCGGCATGGTCTTCCAGCAGTTCAATCTGTATCCGACGAAGACCGCACTCGACAACGTAGTTCTTGCGCTTCGACTGGTGAAGAAGATCTCCAGGGCCGAGGCTGAGAAGATCGCTCTGCAGGAGCTCGAGCGCGTCGGCCTTGGCGCGAAAGCCCAGTCGTACCCGAGCCAGCTATCGGGTGGCCAGAAGCAGCGTGTGGCCATTGCGCGAGCGCTTGCCATGAAGCCCGCGCTGATGCTCTTCGACGAGGCCACCTCGGCCCTGGATCCAGAACTGCGGGGCGGCATCCTTGAGGAAATGAAGAAGTTGGCTGCGGAGGGTATGACCATGATCGTCGTTACCCATGAGATCAGCTTTGCACGCGAAGTTGGTGATCGCGTGGTCTTCATGGACCACGGTCAGATCGTCGAGGAAGGCACCGCCGAGGCAGTGATCGACAACCCGCAGAACCCGCGGACCCAAACTTTCCTGAACTCTATCTTTTCTTAATCCTGAACTGAATCACAGGCATGTCAAAGCGCTTTCAAAACAAGGTCGTCATTGCCACCGGGGCCGCGTCGGGTCTCGGTCTTGCGACGGCACGGATGTTCGTCGAAGAAGGCGCGCGCGTCGTTCTCGTCGATCTAAACGAGGCCGAAGTAACCGAGGCGGCGCGCCAACTGCGTGAAGAGGGCGGCGACGCGGAGGCCGTCGTTGGCGATGTGTCCGACGCCAGGACCGTCAAAGCGGCGGTCACAGCGGCAACGAAGCACGTCGATCGTGTCGACGTGCTCTTCAACAACGCGGCGATCGACCCGTGGAACGCGACTTCGCTGGAAGAGACGAATGCCGAGACATGGCACCAGGTCATCGACGTAAACCTTAAGTCGGCCTACATGTTCATCCAAGCGGTGCTTCCATTCATGCGCAAGGCCGGCGGCGGGGCGATTGTGAACACTGCTTCGACGGCAGGCCTCAAGGCGTCCCCCCGCGAGTCCGTTTACGGCATCAGCAAGGCAGCTCTGGTCCAAATGACCAAGTCGGTGGCCCGAGACCACGCCCGTGAGGGTATCCGGTCGAACTGCATTTGCCCGGGCTTTCTGGAGAAAGTCATGACTGATCGCCGAGAGGACATGACGGACGAATTGCTGGCCCGCCGCAGCGAGCGCGCCTCCGGCCTGGTGCCGATGGGCCGCGAGGGCCGCTATGAGGAAGTAGCGCGCGCAGTGCTGTTCCTCGCTGATTCCAATGACTCTAGCTACATCACCGGTGCATCGCTAGTTATCGACGGCGGCTTCACCCTGGTGTGACCGCGGGCTCCTTTCGAATTCTTTTTTTAAAACGGAGAAATGGCCATGACCTTCGAACACGATTCGGGCATCGAGACCTCAGGTGCCAACGCCAGCCGCCGTGCCATGTTCCGCGGCTTGGGTACCACAGTTGGACTCGGTGCCGTCGCGGCTCTCGGCTTGGCCGGCGGCCCAGCGCAAGCGCAATCCTCATCACCGGCTGCGGGCAGCGCAGGCAATTCGTTGATCGACAAGTGGCTGCGGACCAAGAAGGCGGTTCTCGGCTGGGAATTTGGCTCGCCGCCGATGCAGTTCAAGGATCCGGCGACGCAAAAACCAGCCGGTTACACCGTAGAACTCGTCACCCAGATGTTGAAGGATCTGGATCCCGGCATCGAGATCGAGTGGGCGGAAATGCCCTTTGGTCAGTTGGTGCCCGCCCTGGCGGCAGGCAAGGTCGACATGATCGAGCCAGTGACCAACCTGCCCATCCGGGCCCTGCGCGGCTGGCTCCTCGAGATGCCGGCTCACTATGCTTCTGTGCTGGCCCTGATGAACGGCGCATCGAAGATCACGAAACGTGAGCAGCTCAACGAGCCGAACGTGAGGATTGCCGTTCTCCAAGGTGGCTCCCAGCAGGCACAGGCTTCCATCCTGTTCCCGAAAGCCAAGATCGTCGCATTCCCCGGCGTACCAGAAGCTGTTGGCGAAGTGGCGTCAGGTCGTGCCGACTGCACTCTGCAATCGGGCTACACGGCCCTGAACGTCTTGCGCACCAATCGCGGACTCAAGCCGCTGGCCGCTCCGATCTACACCGACTTCAACACCTTCATGGTTCCCGAAGGCGACGCAAAGGCCTTCATGTGGATCAACAACTGGCTGCGCTTTCAAGCCAGCAAAGGGAACTTGCAGGTGTTGTGGGACAAATGGATCGGTGAGGAAGCTCGCAAGTACAAGGTTCCGACGCAGTATGTCGGCCCGCAGGGTATTCCTGTCGACGCCACTTGACGGAAAAGAAGAGGCGTAAATCGTGGATTCGAGCTTTGATGTCATCGTGATGGGTTCGGGCGCTGCCGGGTTGACCGCAGCGCTGGCCGCGGCCGCCCTTGGCGCCAAAGTACTGGTCCTGGAAAAGACTTCGACTTTCGGAGGCACGACCGCTATCTCCGGGGGGCAGCTCTGGGTGCCCAACAACCGATTTCTCGGCGGAGGCAAGGATACGGAAGCGAGCGCTCGGGAGTACCTGGCTGAAGTTACGCTGGGGCAGGTGGACGAGGGGTTGATCGATGCATTCATCCATCATGCCCCGTCGATGGTGGGAGCTCTCGAGGATCTTTCGCCGTTGCGCTTCTCCCAAGTTCACCGCTTCGACTACCACTCTGAGTGGCCAGGTGCCCAGTACGGTCGTTCGCTGGAGCCTTTGCCGGTATCGACGGCGACCCTCGGCGACATGGCCGTCAAGTTGCGTAGGTCTCCATATCGCTTGGCGCTGACATCGGCCGAGGCCAAGGCCGGCTACGGTGCCGAGTTGGATGCCGACCGACGCGCTGCGGGCGAAGTAACACAAGGGGTCGCTTTGATCGCCGGGCTCTTGTCAGGCTGCCTGCACCACGGCGTTGCGCTGAGAACGGATTGCCGTGTAGGTGACGTGATGCTGGCCGGCGAGGGGCGGCTGCTTGTCACTGCGAGCGCCGGAGAAGAAACCCTTCGGTTCGTAGCTCATTCGCTGATCATCGCCAGCGGCGGATTCGAGTGGAGCCGCATGCTTGTCGACGCATTCCTGCCGCGGGTCTCCACGCTCCCGCTATCGCCCCCCTCCAACGAGGGTGACGGGCTGCGTATGGCTCTCGCCGCGGGAGCGGCGGTCGACAATATGGGTGAAGCGTGGTGGTCCGCAGCCTTCGCGGTACCCGATGAGCGCTACGACGGTCGGAGCCTGGGGCGCAACATCGTGAAAGAGCTGGCTTTGCCGGGTTCCATTCTTGTGAACAAGGGTGGCGAGCGCTTCGCCAACGAGGCGGCTTCGTATAACGTGCTTGGGAAGGCTTTCCTGCACTTCGATCCACGGCGCAATTGCTACGTCAACGAGCGGGCTTGGCTTGTATTCGACGAGCAGTTCAAGCGCAGCTATGCGGTAGCGACCGTCCCGGCCATCGCAGAAGCGCCAGACTGGTGGCATCAGGCCGGCACCTTGGAGCAACTAGCCAACTCCTGCGGCATTTCTCCACTCGGCCTACAGCAGACAGTCTCCCGATTCAATGCACTTGTGGATGGTCGCTGCGATACCGACTTCTTTCGAGGCACTGCACGGCATGACCGCTATCACGGCGACACGGAAAGCGGACATCCGAACCTCGGAAAAATCGGCCGCCCCCCCTTTTATGCCGTACCCATTGCCCTCGGAAATCTCGGCACCAAGGGCGGCATCAAGACAGACGTAGAAGGCCGAGTAGTGCGAATGGATGGAACGCCAATGCCGAGAGTTTTCGCCTGCGGCAATGCCGCTGCCAGTTGGATGGGCCCCGGCTATCCCGGCGCCGGAGGTTCTCTGGGACCCATCATGACGGCGGCCTACCTCTGCGGCCACGCTGCGGCATCCATCCACCCTATGACCATCAACTGAACGGAATCATCCATGGGGAACGACAACCGTCTCGACTGGGCCGTCATCAAGGCCAACCTGCCAAGCTTCGAACAGGCAGTCGTGATTGATCTCTACATTGCCGCGATGGGCTTTGTCGTGGCTTGTGTGCTGGGCCTGATGATCGCAGCCATGCGGTCGAGTTCAGCCCGCGCCGTTCGCGCCCCTGCCTACGCTTTTACCCAGATCATCCGCGGCATACCACTCTACGTGCTGATCCTGTGGGTCTACTTCGGGCTTTCGTCCGCCGCGGGCGTCAATCTTTCGCCAGTCCTCGCAATGGTCATCTCGATCGGCGTGTTCGCGTCGACGACAACTGCGGAAATCTTCCGGGCGGCATTCGCCGCCATTGATCCCGGTCAGGTGGAAGCGGCGCGCGCAACGGGGCTGCGTCGAAGCCAGATTTATCGACACGTTCTCTTGCCAGTGGCGATGCGCGTGGCGATTCCACCGCTCGGCAACGTGGTGATCCTGCAGGTGAAATCCGCGACCTACGGGGCAGTCATTGCGGTGCCCGGCATGGTGTACCTCGCCCAGGATCTCAGCATGACGCAGTTCCGTCCGTTCGAGGCGTACGCCACAGTCGCCGCCCTGCTTCTCATGATCGTGCTCGCTCTTTCCTTCATCGTCATGGGCCTCGAGCGGGTCCTCAAACTGCCATGAACGAGATCGCCAACGTCGCTTCCCAAGGCCATTGGGCCGAAGTACTCCGAGCCCTGCCGTTGATGCTCGCCGGGCTCAAGTACACCGCGCTGATCTCCATCGTCAGCATGGCGGCCGCCCTCGTCCTCGGCTTCGTGCTTGCGGCCCTTCGCTTTTCCCGCTTTGCTGCGGCGAGAGCCATCGGCTTCATCTACGTCCAGTTGTTTCGCGCGTTCTCGACTTACGTCTACATCCTGTTCATCTACTTCGGGCTCGCTGCATTCTTCAAGATCGACATTCCGCCCGTCCAGGCTGCCATCGTCGCCTTGTCGTTATTGAACAGCGCCTACATCGCGGAAATCTACCGTTCAGCCATGATGAACGTGGACCCCGGCCTGCGCGAGGCCGCCATCTGCACCGGGCTCACGCGCCGCCAGGCGTTCATCCATGCGGTTCTTCCGCAGGCAGCTTTCCAAGCTTTTCCGTCGCTGCTGAACCAGTTCATCGTGATACTGCGCGACTCATCCATCGTCGGCGCCATCGGCGTGGCGGACATCATGTTCGTGGCGAGCAAGGCCGCCAGTGTCAACTACCTGCAGTTCGAGTACTACTCGGTGGTCGCTGCTATTTTTGTGGTGATCGTCTTCTGCATCTCCAGGCTGGGCGACCTGGTCGAGCGCAGGCTCAAGCCGCCGTAGACGCGACAGCCATATCCGTTCGACCTTGGCATCGGCGCTGGGCCGCCCCCTTGCCGACGACCGTACCGGGGCCAAGGGCCCCTTCCCATCACACACCGTAAGCGCTGCTCCGCAGGGGCAAAGGCAGCGCTTTGCCCGAATGCAGCCGCCTTCAGGCCGGCGAAGACGCGCAACCGCCAGTTTTCAACCCGAAAGTAGGAGAGAGAGCCATGAAACGCAAAGCCATCCTCGTTGCCGTGTCCGGCCTGCTGGCCGGTGCGACCACGGGCGCGAGTGCCCAGACGACATCTTCCGTCGTCCTGTATGGGCGCGTCGACGTCGGCATCGGTCACAACTGGGGCTTCGGCACCCACAAGACCCTGGAGGACCACTACCACACCAGCCGCTGGGGCCTACGAGGGGCCGAGGACCTGGGCGGTGGCATGTCGGCGATCTTCAAGCTCGAGGCGCGCTTCCTCGCCAAGAACGGCACCCCGCAGGACGGGGGGACCTATTTCAACGACGAGTCTTATGTGGGCCTGTCGAAGAGCGGGCTGGGCACGGTGAAGTTCGGCCGCATCTATTCGCCGTTCTACCTCGCTGTCGCCGGCCGCATCGATCCGTTCAACGGCGATGGCGTCGGAAGCATGACCGGCCTGACCTCGCTGGGCCACAACCTGAGCCCTGGCAATCCCTATGACGCGGCGAAGGGCCTCCCGAACCGTGACGTCCGCCAAAACAATGCGATTCAGTACGAAAGCCCCGTGGTAGGTGGCTTCAGCGTGCAGGCCCAGGTACCGCTCTCCGAAGTGCGCGGCCAGCCCAGTGGGCGCTCGATCGCACTTCGCTATGACGGCGAACAACTGTTCGCCCAGGCAGGCTACGAGCGCAAGGCCTTCTCCAAGGACGCGTGGACGGCTCACCTCGGCGGCGGCTACACCTTTGGACCGGCCCGCGTCTCGGTTGGCTATACCACCGGCTACTACAGCGACGACGAATACGCGCGCCACAACAAGGCGCAGTCCGTGCTGTTGGGCCTGACCTACACGGTAGGACCGGCCGTGTTCCTGGCGGCGGTGTCGCGCATGCGGATGGACATGCCCACACTGCTCGACGCCGCCAAGGGCACGTCGAGCAATTTGACCAAGTCCGCAGTGGGCGTGGACTACTACCTGTCGAAGCGCACCAAGGTTTACGGCCAGTACGCGCGCTTCAGCAACCCCGTGAACACCCTGTTTGTGACCAACGCCAACAGGGTTCTGTTCGGTATCGACCACACCTTCTAGGCCCGTCGCGCCATTCCCGGGGGGCGATCACTCGGCCCTCCCTTCAACCTCATCTTGCAATGGAACCCATGTTCGAACACATCGAAGCCTATCCCGGAGATCCGATCCTGAGCCTCAACGAGGACTTCCAAAAAGATCCTCGCCCGCAGAAGGTCAACCTCAGCATCGGCATCTACTTCAATGGCGAGGGCAAGCTGCAGATGATGCGCGCCGTCGCAGACGCCGAAGCTCGCGTCGCGAAGGAGACCGGCCCGCGCCCTTACATCCCGATGTCGGGGCTTCAGTCCTATCGCGATCACGTGCACAAGCTGGTGTTCGGAGCTGCGGTCTCTCCGGATCTCGTCGCATCGCTGCAGACCATCGGTGCATCGGGCGCCTTGAAGGTCGGCAGCGACTTCCTGAAGCGCTACTTCCCTGCATCGAAGGTCTGGATCAGCGATCCGAGTTGGGAGAACCACCGGACCGTTTTTGAAGGCTCCGGGTTCGACGTCGACGTATACCCGTATTACGACGCTGAGGATGGTGGGTTGCGGTTCGACGACATGATCAAGTCGTTGGGATCCTTGCCTGCGCGAAGCGTGGTGCTCCTGCATGCCTGTTGCCACAACCCGACTGGCGTCGACCTTTCGAAGTCCCAATGGGACCGGCTCGCAGAGCATTTCCTCGAGCGTGGCCTGATCGCGTTCATCGACATGGCCTACCAAGGCTTTGGTGACGACATCGTGAGCGATGCATACGGGCCCCAGGCATTCGCCGCAGCCGGGGTGCCCGCGCTGGTCGCCAACTCGTTCTCAAAGAACTTCTCGATCTATGGCGAGCGTTGCGGCGGGCTTTCTGTCGTCTGTCGATCGGCGGAGGAGCGGCAGTGCGTTCAGGGCCAACTCACGGCGACGGTTCGGGCGAACTACAGCAATCCACCGACGCATGGGGCCAAGATCATTGCCACGGTCCTTGGCGATGACGACCTCCGTACCGCGTGGCATGGCGAGCTTGACGAGATGCGTGATCGCCTCAAGGCAATGCGACAGGCCATTCATGATCGCCTGAAGAAATGCGGGGTGACTGACGATCTCTCGCGCTATCTGACCCAGCGCGGCATGTTCACGTACACCGGCCTTAGTGCCGACCAGGTCGACCGCTTGCGCGAGGAGTTCGGCGTGTACATCCTTCGCTCCGGCCGGATGTGCGTCGCCGGGCTCAATGCCTCCAACGTCGATGTGGTGGCGGACGCCATCGCCAAGGTGATGGCCGAGGACTAACTTGGCGGCATTTCAGTATTCAATTTCGCCGCAGGTCTTCTCGACCTTCCCGGGCTACGTACGCGGTGTGCTCGTCTTCGACCAGCTGCGCAACGATTGCGTGAAGTCCGACATCGCGCAGTTGCTTCGTGAGGCGGAGCAGCAGGCTCGGGATGGGCTGCCAGGCAACGTTGCAGAGATGCCCGCGGTCGTGGCATGGCGAACTGCCTATCGTTCCTTCGGTGCGAAACCCGCTGAGCACCGGAGTTCGATCGAGGCGCTTCTACGGCGCGTAGTGAAGGGCGATGAAATCCCTTCGATCAACACGTTGGTAGACATCGGCAACATCGTTTCGCTGCGACACGGTCTGCCCGCCGGCATGCATCCACTGCCGCTGGGCGGCTTCGATGTGGAGCTTCGTCCCGCACGAGACGGGGATGTCTTCATCACATCGGAAGGTCATGAGCCAGAGGCAGTGCCAGCAGGAGAGATCGTGTTTGCCAACCAAACCGACGTGCTGACGCGTCGATGGACATGGCGGCAGTCGGTCACGACCCGAACGCTGGCTGAGACGACGCGCGTGTTCTTCAACATCGACGGGCTGCCTCCGACGGGTATGGACGAGGTTCGCCACGCCATGCAGGACGCTCAAAACCTCGTCACGAAGTACTGCGGTGGGCGGCTTGTGGCCAGCGTACTAATCGATGAGCAGGCTACAAGCTTCAGGACGCTTGTTGAAGGCTGAAGGCCGCTATCGGTCGTGCGTTTCCCTGCGTCTCGCTGATGGATCCTCGTTCGGGCAAAGATGGCATCCGCTGCTGCTTTGCGGGCCATATCGACGGACAGACTCCTCCGGGTCCCGAATCAGATGATTGCCGGCAACTCCGGGCCGCGTAGCGCCGCAGTTCAGCGACCCGCGTTGGAGCTTGCCTCTAGCGGCTTTGCAGTCGCGACGCAGGCGCGTCGTGCTTCAGATGAAACCACTCGGCCACGCCTGCACCGCCAAGATCGCGGGACGCTTTTGCACCGAGATCCGCAGCCTTACGGTTGCACGTACGCGGTCTTGACCGTGGTATAGAACTCTGCGGCATGCGGCCCCTGTTCGCGAGGGCCATAGCTCGACGCCTTCCGCCCGCCGAACGGAACGTGCGGATCGACGCCGGCAGTCGGCGCATTGACCATCACCATGCCCGCCTCCAGCTTCCTTTTAAAAAGTGATGCCATCTTCAGCGAGGTCGTACAAACGCCGGCCGATAGGCCGAACTCAGTATCGTTAGCAACCGCAAGAGCTTCTTCCGCATCGGCGACTTGGATCACCGCCGCCACTGGGCCGAAGACCTCCTCGCGATTGATCGTCATGTCGTTGGTGGTCGCGACGAATAGGGCAGGCTCCAGATAAAAGCCCGATTTCCCGTCGATCTGCTCACGGAAGTGGCCGCCCGTGAGCATTGCCCCCTCGCGACGGCCGATGTCGACATAGTCGAGATCCTCGCGCAACTGCGCAGCGTCCACAACCGGGCCAATGATCGTGCCAGGCTTGCGAGCATCGCCAACGCGCAGCGCCGACATCCGCGCCACCATCGCAGCAACGAAACGGTCATGAATTCCCTTCGTGACGACGAGCCGAGAACTCGCGGTGCAGCGTTGCCCCGTGGCGAAGAATGCACCGTTGATTGCACAGTCGACGGCGAGGTCAAGGTCGGCGTCGTCCAAAACAACGAGCGGGTTCTTTCCCCCCATCTCCAGTTGAAACTTGGCCATCGGGCCTTTGCGGCTCACACAAGCCGCGGCAATGCGACGGCCCGTTACTTCGGAGCCCGTGAAGGTGACGGCCGAGATCCGTGAATCCTCTAGCAGTACGTCACCTATCTCGCGTCCGCGCCCCATCACGAGGTTGAAGCAGCCGGCTGGCAGATCCGTGCGGCTCAGGATCTCTGCCAACGCCCAGGCCGATGCGGGAACCAGGTCCGCCGGCTTGAACACGACTGCGTTGCCGTGAGCCAGCGCCGGTGCGATCTTCCACGCGGGAATCGCTATCGGGAAATTCCACGGCGTGATGATGCTCACGACGCCGACCGGCTCTCGCGTGACCTCGACGCTGATACCCGCTCTGACGGAACCCGCGAGCCCTCCGTGGATGCGCAGCGCTTCACCGGCAAAGAACTTGAAGATTTGCGCAGCTCGCAGCACCTCTCCTCGCGCATCTGCGAGCGTCTTGCCTTCTTCGCGGGCCAGTAGGTCGGCCAGCTCGCTGTGGCGCGCGAGGATTTCGCTGCCGACCTTGTCCAAGACCTCGGCCCGTTGCTGGGGCGTGCTCTCCGCCCACCGTGGCGCCGCCGCGTGTGCGGCCGAAATCGCTTCGGTCGCCTGGAAGCGGCTCGCCCGTGCGTAGGCGCCGATCACGTCACGGGTGTCGGAAGGATTGATGTTTTCGGCGCAGTCGTCGCCCTTAACCCACTCACCCGCAATGAAGTTGCGCTTCACGTCGCTGCCCTCGGATATAGACCGTGAGTCTGTCCGAACAAACGCGTCAGGCCGAGCAACGCGTCGATCGAGGGAGTGGGCTCTCCAAGACGCTGCGCGATTTCCTGGACTGCGGTGACGATTCCGTCGAGTTCGATCTCGCGACCAGCCTCGACGTCCTGAAGCATCGAGGTCTTGAACGCGCCAAGCTTCGCCGTGACCGCGTGGCGATCCTCCGGACTCTGTTCGATGGCGCAGCCGATCCGTGCGCCGACGGCCGATGCCTCCTGCATGGCACGCGAGCAAAACGATCGCACCATTGAATCCCCCAGAATCCTGTCGATGGTCGCGCCTGTGATGGCGCTCACCGGATTCATCGTCAGATTGCCCCACAGCTTGTACCAGACGTCATAGCGGACATTTTTGGAATGAGTCAAGTCGAAGCCGGCGTGCGCCAGAAGGTCTGCGATACGCTCAGCGCGATCGCTGTGTCCACCGCGTGGCTCACCGACGATCAGGCCCTGCCCCATCTTGTGCTGAACAAGGCCGGGCGCGAGCGAGAAGGTGCTGGCATGGACCACGCACCCGACGATCTGTTCGAACGGGATAGAGGCTGCGATCGAGCCGCCAGGGTCAACGCTCTGCAGCGGGTGCTCGAATCCCGGCAAGCCCTCACAGAACCACCAAGGCACGCCGTTCATGGCCGGCAACACGACGGTCTGAGGACCGAGAAGCGGACCCATGCTGCGCGCGACAGCGGGCAGCGCCGGCCCCTTGACCGCGATGACGACGAGATCCTGAGGTCCGAGAGCGGCCGGATCATCGCTGACCTGCGCAACGGGCGCCTGGATGAGTCCGTCGGTGGTGTTCATCCGCCATCCGTGCTTCGCGAGGGCACCTAATGTCGCCCCCCTCGCGACGGCGCTGACCTGCGCTCGGCCTGCCGCGGCCAGCCTAGTGCCGAAGAATCCCCCGATCGCGCCAGCGCCCACGATACAGACCTTCATTGCGGCGACTCCTGTTTTGCCATGCGCAGGTTGACTTTGAAATGTTCCGGGACGCGCTCGTCGAAGCCCAGCGCGACTCTTCGAACCTCGGGTGTGTCGGTTGGTGCATGTCCCACGCCGAGTGCGGCAGCGCGCGGTGCATCGATCGCCGTGACGGTGCCGGCGATCCGGCCCAGGCCAGTGATCTCGCACTCGACGAGATGTCCTGGATCGACGCTGCGTGAATGGCAGGGCGTGCCCATCAAGATCACATCGCCTGGCAGCAGCGTGATGTGTCGCGCGATATCCGCGATGACATAGTGCGGCCCCCAGATCGTCTCATCGCCGATGTGCGCTTCCTGGACAACCCGGCCGTTCACATACGTTCGCAGGGTCTGCTCGAAAAGGTTCACACCTCGAACGATGCCCGGCCCGATCGGCAGCAGGGTGTCCGCACCTTTGACGCGCAGCATTGAACCCTGGTCCGTGTCCCGGAAGTCCTGCAAGCCCATGTCCAGCGCGGGACAGAAGCCTTCTATGTAATCCCAAGCCTCGTCCGGCGTCACGTTGCGGCAGGTGCGGCTGATCACGACCGCGTACTCGCCTTCGTAGTTGAGGTACTGGCAATCCGCCGGCTTGAGGATTTGGCCTCCATGACCGTTCAGCGAGGTTGTCGGTTTGGTGAAGTAGGTCGGCGACTCGGTCGGCTTCGGCTTGTTGCGCGTCTCGACGCTGCGCGAGCTGTACGAGATATGGACGGCGATGATCTTCGACGGTGTTACAGGCGGCAGGTAGGCCGCCTTGTCCGCGTCGATCAGACGGCCGTCATCCAGCCGCAACAACCCTGCGTCCTCACCTTCCTCGACCAGTGTGCCCCAGAAAGCGCTTCCGCCGATCAGCGCCCGGCGGCGCTCTACGCGCGGTCCGCGCATGATGGATGGAATCGCCTTGAGCGGAAACTCGAAGTTCATGAACCTGCTCCTTGAGAAGCCATGGCGAACTCGGTGCCGCTGTTGTGTATGGCGCGCAGATGCGGCTGCGTGTCGAACCAAACATGGATGTTTCCGGTGCCGCGGGCATTCTCGTAGTCCGATAGCGGTTGCCCCTTGGCACGGCATTCGGCACCGCCGAGCGCGCCGAGCATCTGCAGGTAGTGCGCACCGAAGGCTTCCCACGGTTTGCGGCGGTAGTCCTCGTCCCAGCGTTCCAGGATCAGGTCGTGCCGGCCTTCGCCCATCAGCCGGATTGCGTTCTTGTCGCTCTCCACGTTCTCGGGGCGCGAGACATTGCTTTCATGGAAGATACGCGGATGGTTCGGCCTCCAGTCGATGCCATTGAATTTGTGGCTCAGCGCGCCCGAGGCCAGCAGCACCACGCGGTGGTCGCTGCGCGCGATGGCCTCGCCGATGATCTTGCCAGAGTCGAGGAACTGCGGCCATTCGCAGTTCTGGCACGAGCTCACCGTCAGAACCGGCGTGTTCGACAGCTCGAGCTTCAGCTGCTTCACGAGGTTGATCGTGGGGTACTGGCGACCGAGGTCCGGATGATCTATCGCGCGGTGGTAGCCGCCACGCTCGCGCGAGACCGCCTCAATCGCGAAGGCGAGCTCGGGTTTGCCATGGTAGTCGTAGGGCACGCCATGGAGGTACCACGGCATCTCGTCCGAGAGGTACATGCCCTGGTAGTGCTGGCCGGCATCGACCAAGTGATATCCGGTGGTGAACCAGTGGCTATCGAAGATCATCACCACATCGGGCTGCACCGCTGCAATGCGCTCGCGTAGCCGGGCGTAGCCGGCGATCAGATCCGAGTCCTCGCCGGCGCCCTGTAGGCGGCGGAATTCCTCGCACTGCATCAGGCCCGGGTGGTGCGACACGACAGCCGCGCCAACAATTTGTCCCATTACTCTCTCCTAGAAATTAACGATGGCTGAAGCTCGCGCGGAACGGCTTCTTGGGCACGACGACGTCCTTGACGTCGCAGAAGAACTCGAAGCTCCAGTCGCCGCCTTCGCGGCCCACACCACTGCGTTTGATGCCGCCGAAGGGTGCGGCCAGGTCGCGGATGCCGAAGCTGTTGACCCAGATGAAGCCGGTGCGCACACGCTGGGCTACCTCGGTGGCATGCGCTGTTTCGCCGTAGCACACGCCGCCCAGCCCGTAGTCGGTGCCGTTGGCCATGGCGATGGCCTCGTCGTCGCTGGCGAAGGTCTGCAGAGTGAGCACGGGGCCAAATACCTCGTTCTGCACGATCTCGTCGTCCTGCTTCACCCCGGTGAGCATGGTGGGCTGGAAGAATTGGGCGCCGAAGGTATGCCGCTCCCCGCCCCACAGCAGTTCAGCGCCGTCGGCTACGGCCCGCTGCACGAAACCCTGCACGCGTTCCAGCTGGCGCGGGTGGATGATGGGCCCGACCTCGGTGCCTTCCTCGCGGGGATCGCCCACGATGAGCTTCTCGACATGGCTGCGCATGGCGGCCACGAAGCGCTCGGCAATCTTCTCGTGTACCAGGAAGCGGGTGCCCGCCAGGCAGACCTGACCGGCATTGCGGTACATCAGCGCACCGGTGGCGGCGGCCCCCTCGGGGTCGGCATCTTCCAGCACGATGAAGGGGCTCTTGCCGCCCAACTCCAGACTGCAGGGCGCCAGGTTGGCGCCCGCCGCCTGCGCGATAAATTTGGCCGTGGGCACGCTGCCGGTGAAGGACACGCGCGAGATGCGCGGATCACTCACCAACCGCGCTCCGGTGGTGGCGCCGGTGCCTTGCACCACGTTGAATACGCCGGGCGGCAGACCGGCCGCCTGGGCGCAGTCGGCCAGCAGCGAACAGGTCAGCGGGGCCCATTCCGGCGGCTTGAGAATACAGGTGTTGCCCGCGGCCAGCGCTGGGCCGAGCTTCCACGTGGACAGCATCAGCGGCGCGTTCCAAGGCGTGATGATCACCACCACCCCCGCTGGATCATGGCGCACGATGTGATGCGCTTGCTCGGTGTCGATCGGGCGGTCCTGCAGTTCGAGCGCATGTTGCGCGAACCAGCGAATGTTGAGCACGGCCCGAGGCACTACGCCGTGGCGCATGCGCGAGAGCAGCACGCCTGCGTCGATGCTCTCCAGCCGGCAGAAGTCGTCGGCGCGCTTGCCGATTTCTTCGGCGAAGCGCTCCAGGTAGGGCAGGCGCTCGGCCGCGGTCATGGCGCTCCAGGCCGGGAAGGCCCGCTGCGCGGCCTGCAGCGCGGCCTCGGTGTGGTCTTCAAGGCCTTCAGCGATCTGACCGAGCAGCCGCTGGTCGATCGGGCTGAAGAGGTCGAAGGTGGTGGCCGAAGGCACGCGCAGGCCGTCGATGTAGTGGTCGGGCGAGACCTTCACGCCCGCCACGTCTAACAGGGAAGGGGTCATTCAGAAAGCTCCATGGAAGTTGGCAGCAGCTTGCCGGGGTTCATGAGGCCGAGCGGATCGAGCGCAACCTTTATGGCGCGCATCAGTTGTCGTTCGACCGGCGATTTGTGACGGGCAGCCTCGTCGCGGCGCAGCACGCCCAGTCCGTGCTCGGCCGAAATCGAGCCGCCATGGGCCATGACCGCGTCGTGCACGCAGCGGTTGATAGGGCCTTCCAGCCCCTCGAAGGTGGCGCGGTGTGCCGGGCCAAGCCGGTCGCCCGCGGGCGACAGGTTGTAGTGCAGGTTTCCGTCGCCCAGGTGGCCGAAGATGACCAGCCGCTCGCCGGGCCAGCGGCGCGCGATCTCCACACTCATGGAATCAATGAAGTCTGCGATTCGCGAGATCGGCAGTGCGATGTCATGCTTGATGGTGCGGCCTTCGGCGCTCTGGGATTCGGAGATGTCCTCGCGCAGCGCCCATAAGGCCTGGAACTGCGCAAGGCTGGCCGAGAGGGCAGCATCGGTGGCCAAGCCGGACTCCAGCGCCTCGCCCAGCAATTCCTCCATGGTGCCGACGGCATGGGTCTCGTCGCGGGTGTCGCTCACCTCCAGGAGGACGTACCAGGGCGAGCGTTCGGCCAGGGGAAGGCGCGCGCTTTCAACGTGCTTTTCTACCAGCGCAATGCAGGTATCGCTCATCAGTTCGAACGCGGTAAGCGCCGGGCCCAGCCGCGCTTGAGCCTCTTGCAGCAATGCGGTCGCGGCCGCCGGTTCAGGCACGGCCACGAAGGCCGCAACCTGAGCGGCCGGCAGTGGATGCAGTTTGAGCACTGCCGAGGTAATCACGCCCAGCGTGCCCTCGCTGCCTACGAAGAGATCACGCAGGTCGTAGCCGGTATTGTCCTTGCGCAAGCCCCGCAAGCCGTTCCAGAGCTCTCCCTGTGCCGTGACGACCTCCAGGCCCAAGCACAGCTCGCGTGCATTGCCGTAGCGAAGCACCTGCACGCCGCCGGCGTTGGTGGCGAGGTTGCCGCCGATGGTGCAAGTGCCCTCGGCTGCCAGGCTTAGCGGGAACAACCGGCCGGCTTCCAGTGCAGCCTCCTGCACCTGCTGTAGCGTGACCCCAGCTTCCACCTCAATCGTGTTGTTGACGGGATCGATGGCGCGCACCTTGTTCAAGCGCGTCAGCGACAGTACCAGCGAGCGGCCGCTCGCATCGGGCGTGGCGCCACCTGAAAGTCCCGTGTTGCCCCCCTGCGGAACCACCGCCACGAGATGCGTGTGACACCAGCGCACTACGGCAGCTGCGTCGGCCGCTGTGTTCGGCTGGGCTACGGCCAGAGCTTGGCCAGTCCACTTGCGCCGCCAGTCGGTAAGGAAGGGCGCCTTGTCCTCGTCGGTGACAAGCAGCCGGCCCGAAAAGGTTCGGCGCAGATCGTCCAGTTCTATTTGCATGGTCAGTAGCCTGACGAGTTGCCGGCAACGGTCGCAGGTGCGACCTTGAAGCGGCGGACGAGCGCACGGCTGGCCTGGGCCAGCAGCGTGGCGTCCACGCCCACGGCGATGAAGCGCGCGCCCAGGCCGATATAGTGGCGCGCCAGAGTTTCGTCCACGGCAAGGATGCCCGGCGCCTTACCAGCCGCCTGGATGCGGGCAAATGCGTGCTCAATGGCTGCCCGCACCTCTGGATGGCCGGGCTGGCCGAGCAGGCCCATGGAGGCGGACAGGTCCGCTGGGCCGATGAACACCCCGTCCACACCCTCCACCGCCGCGATTTCGTCGATGCGTGCTAGCGCGGAGGTTGTCTCCACTTGGACTAGCAGGCACATCCGCGCGTTGGCCGTCTGCAGGTACTGCGCGTCCGCCCCCCAGCGCGAGGAGCGCGCCAGGCCGCTACCAACGCCGCGGATGCCGTGGGGCGGGTAGCGCATCGCCTGCACCAAGGCACGGGCCTGGGCGGCGTCTTCCACCATGGGTACCAAGAGCGTTGTGGCGCCGATCTCCAGCACTTGCTTGATTAGCGCCGCATCGCCGTGCGGAATGCGCACCACGGGATGGACCGGGTAGGGCGCTACGGCCTGCAGCGTGCCCAGCATAGAGCGCAGGTCGTTGGGCCCGTGCTCGCCGTCCACCAACAACCAGTCGAAGCCGGCGACGGCGCACACTTCAGCGGTGTAGGGCTCGGCTAGACCCAGCCAGAGGCCGATCTGCGCGTCGGATCGGGCCAACGCCGCCTTGAAGGGGTTGATGACGGCCGAGCTCATCACACGAACTTCAGGGAGATGGCGCCGAGCGGGCCGTAGTC
>Ga0105244_10000513_pt1 | contig 34566 bp, 31 predicted proteins | sample KBSM44metaG_FD_80423 | JGI IMG/M metagenome (GOLD analysis project Ga0105244, IMG submission 80423) | Miscanthus rhizosphere microbial communities from Kellogg Biological Station, Michigan, USA - KBS M4-4 metaG | ecosystem: Host-associated > Plants > Roots > Rhizosphere > Soil | place...
GGGGGGGGTAAAAACGACCAAAAATAAAAAAGGGTCGCGAGATAAAATCTCGCAACCCCTTGAATTATATGGTCGGGACGGAGTGATTCGAACACTCGACCCCTAGCACCCCATGAAGGTAAACGAGCTTCCAGTAATGTCTCAAAAAATCCACCGAGACCAATAAAATAGGTAATGCAAGACAGCAAGGCCGCTTCCAATCGTCTATTACTGTCCAGTAATATCCTCCGAAATCCAGTCCTAATTGGCAACCAATTGGCAACTGAATGGTAACCATAGAAATGGTTCTCCATTTGCGGAGTATTACAATGGCGAATATCACCGACCGACAAATGTCTGCCAAGCCAGGATCTTCCGATCTCTGGCTTAGTGAAACGATCATATGGGGCCATGGCAGCCTTGTCGCAAGGATCACGCCATCAGGTGAGCGGCTTTTTTATTTTCGCTATATGGACAGCCAGGGCAAAAGAGCTACCTACCCGATAGGCAGCTATAGCCGGGATGGAGGCTGCATGATGACCCTGGCAGATGCTAGAAAACGGACCGCAGAACTTGCAACATTGCACAAGAACGGCACAAGGGACATCCGCGAATACATAGAAGCCGAACAGACAACAGCTGTAGCAGCTCGCAATGCCGAACTAGCACGGTTGGAACATGAAAGGGCTGGAGCTGAAGCCGCCGCTGCCGCCCTTGCTGCCCGCCAGACCGTCACTGCGGTGTTTGAACGTTGGATGAAGATCGATATCGCCAATCGTAAAGACGGGGGAGCCGAGGTACGTCGAATGTTTGAGAAAGACGTGCTTCCTTTTATAGGAAAGCGTTTTGTTGCCGACGTGAAAAAGGGCCACATCACCGAAGTAACGGACGCGATGTTAGCACGGGGGGTCAACCGAGCAGCGAAGATAGCCTTTTCCCTAATGCGCCAGATGTTCCGATTTGCAGTTGACCGCGACCTGATCGAGCACGACCCCACCGCTAGCATTCGAAAGGCGAAGATTGGGCAAAGGGATACCGAGCGTGATCGCGTACTGAGCGACGAGGAAATTAAGCTACTCGCCAAAAAAGTCCGCGATGCCAGACTTCTGATTACTACCGAGGTTGCAATATGGATCGCCCTTGCCACCTGTTGTCGCATTGGTGAACTCCTAGGAGCGCGCTGGGAAGATATCAACCTGGAAGCCAAGACTTGGGTGATCCCCGCCCAGAACAGCAAAAATAATAAACCACACCTGATTTATCTCTCCGACTTCGCTGTTCGCCAATTCGAACGAGTGAAAATCATCAGCGGCAAATCTACGTGGTGCTACCCCAACACTGACAATAGTGGCCCTGTATCTAGTAAGACAGTGACCAAACAGCTTGGCGATCGACAGCGACAGCCCGATCAAGGCGTCATGAGCCGCCGCAGCGCCAAACCTCATGCGCTCATCCTAGCGGGCGGTAAGTGGACTCCTCATGATCTGCGCCGCACTGGAGCCACAATGATGACCGCTCTGGGGGTACTACCCGAGGTGGCCGAGCGCTGTCTAAATCACACCGAAGAAAAAAAGGTCAAGCGCATATACCAACGACACAGCTATGCCAAGGAGATGACAGAGGCTTGGCTCCTTCTCGGCGAGCACCTTGACATGATGACAGGCTCAGATGCCGAAAGTATTGAGTCCATAGTGGAGAAACACTAATCCGGAAACTTTATGCGACAGCAGCAGCCAATCCAGAAGAGGTAGAAATGCGCGGTTTCAAAGATGACCCTAATAAAAATTTATTCACAAATTTCGACCCCTTCTTGTCTTTCTCCGAAGGACAGCCCGGGGTAAAAAATAGATCCTTCATAAATAAGACCGGTGAAAGCAACGCTGAGCATCCAAACCTTTGGAGGCTAGGACGCGAGGCATATTTTTTTATAACCCAACGCTTTGGCATTCCACCTACTGAAAATGACCTTTATGAGTTAGCCGACACAATTATAGATTTTGAAAAAAATGAAAAGTGTCTAGATACTTTTAATTACCTAATAGCCAATGGAAGCATCATCCTCCAGTTCGACAGGGACTCCCCTCAAATAAAAGACATTAGAGCTTTAGTTAATGCATCAAATTATTACGAGGGACTATTTATACATGCAACAATGCAAATCCTGAAGCCTCTCGTTGTAAATCGCAACATAGACCCCAATACCTTCCCCGATATTGAGGGATTTCTGTGGGGATTAAGCCTCCTTTGGATTGACGATGCTCTTAACGATTTCCAGCGCGGGGTGATAGACAGTACAGCACTAGATTGCGTTCAACGGTCAGCAGCCTCAGCGAGGATTTTCCGGGAAGCGATAGAGTCAAGCCGTGCAGCAGTAAGCGCTACAAATAGACGGGGAGCCACGGCAAAAAACGCGCCCACAAATGCACTCAAAGAGTGCTTTTTAAACGAATGGCGTTTGACTGGCCAAGAATATAAGGGAATATCGGATTTCGCACGCATTATCAGCGCTAGAGATGGAATCCAACTTGACCAACGCACCCTCAGGAAATGGATTTCAGAGGACAACAAGCAACGACTATCTCGTTAGAACCGTACACTCTGCGCGCAGAGTGTACATGCTGCACGCACACTGATCTGTTGGAGAACTGAATTCATACATACTTTGCCTAGCTACGAATCCACTACGCGCTATCTAGCGCTACGGAGCTTAGCTAATGGCAAATACCAACAACTGTCGACGCATTATGCGTTTACCCGAAGTAATTGAAACCACGGGCTATCGCCGCGCCTCTATTTACAACCTAATGAAGACCGGAAAATTTCCACGCGCCCGAAGCATTGGTGCGAGGGCAGTTGGATGGGACAGCCAAGAAATTTATGACTGGGTAACTGAACGTCTCGACGCAGCTCAATGAGCAGCGTCTTATGCAAACGCTAGATGCAGCAGGACTATTTCAAAAGCGTCTTAGTAGACGTCCATATTGCAGTAACGATCTCACTATTGAGGGACTCTATCGCCTTCCCCTTTCGAGGGCACTGTCACGTAAGCTAATTCAACCAAATTCATCTGGTCTAATTTCAAATCTTGTATTCGACATCGATAGACTTGGCGGGGCTCTGGACTGGAGCGATCGCAATGCCCCCCCGCCTAGCATGGCGATGATGAATCCTTCCAATGGTCACGCACACCTAATCTACCTGCTGGCCGCACCCGTACCGGTATCGGACTTTGCACGAGTCAAGCCCGCGAATTATCTGGCTGCAATTCAGGAGGGCCTACGCCGCACCCTAGACGCAGACAGATGCTATGCCGGCTTGATTGTGAAGAACCCAGTGCATCACCATTGGATTACCCGGCAATGGGCTGATATGCCCTACCAGCTTGACGATCTGGCGGAATACATCGACCTGCCCTCGCCAGCGGAGATGAAGTGTCGCAGTCGGCAGGTCGACTATGCAGGTCTTGGCCGCAATTGCACCGTTTTTGAGATCGTACGCAAGCAGGCCTACAGTGCCGTTCGCGACTATTGGCGGCCAGGTGGAGGCCCCGCCTTTGCCGCCTCCGTACTAAATTTAGTGTTGGTTGCAAATCAAACAAAAATAGGCAATCCGATGCAGTTGAGCGAGTGCCGAACGATCGCGCGGAGCATTAGCAAATGGACATGGGAGCGGTTCACCCCTACTGAGTTCCGAGCGATACAGTCCGCAAGAGGGAGACGGAAAGGCTCCGTTATGCGCGCGCAGTTGCTACCAATGGCTAAATCAATGGCGGTCGAAGGTAAAAGCTTACGGGAAATTGGACGCACGCTAGGGGTTCACCACCTAACAATCAAAAGCTGGCTTAACAAATAGGTGGATAAAAGCCATATCAGATATAGAGCAGCTGCCATCGGCTTTCGCGCAGTTCGACTTTGACCATCCGCTCTCTATTTTGAGCGTTCGCAGCCTGCTTGGCGCGGTTTTGCAATGAGTCTTTCTCTTTGATTTCGAGCCCTGTCGTTTGCCAATACTCCGGCGAATCAAGAACTCCTACACATAACTTTTTGCTCCGCCATTCCATCTCCTATGAACTACTCTGCAAAACAACCAGTTTGCTTCGTCCACCGCTGAACTGATATCTGCGAGCAACACATGCACATTACCGGTCTGACTGAACTGTTCCAGCAAGACGTCATCGGTGTCGTGTTCCAGAAGAATTCGGATAGCACCCGACTGACCACACCCTCTTCACCCGTGCCCCGACCACCGGTGCAGGCCGTGACCGAGCAGCACCTGCTGATTTTAGGCACCGAGGCCCAGGCGCTGAACAGTTTCAATACCAGCCGGCTACTGGAGGTGTTGGGCCATGAAAGCTGAAGAGATTCGCGTGCAGGAGCGCCGTCTAGCGGCGCTCACTTACGATCAGTCACCGTGCCAGGCGTTCCACATCGAGCCGCAGGACGAAGACAGTGACAACTGGATCGAGCTAGTGCCTGGACCCAAGGGGGAGACCTTCCTGACCTACTGGATGAGTGCCGAAGAGCGCCGCCGGCTGCATTCGGTGGACCTCTCGGAGTTGGAGCCGGGCGTGTGGACCCTGGCTCTGGACTTCGGCGGTGACACCAGGAAGGTCTACACTCTGCGCGCCATGGCACGCTGCAGTTGGTCGGGTGTGGTGTTCCCGCTGGCCCAAATGGGCAAGACATGGCCAGAAGGGGTGGTCCTCGAACCGGATGATGCCGAGTTCGCCCTAGAGATCGAGACCGACTTGCTTGGCATCGTGTTGCCGGGGGTGAGTTGGACAGTGCTGGCTTTCCTCGCCAGTGAGTATGGGGAGTACGAACTGGAACAGCTCGCCACAAAGCTATTGAACGATGACTACCAAAGATCAGCATATCTGCAGGAGCACAGCCCATTGCTCGGCCTGCCCCGTCCAGCCTTCAAACTGGAGTACCCGAAGGGGGTGCATTTGGAGCGCATCCAGTTCATGCCGCTTCGGCCCGGCATAGTGATAGACCCCGACGAGGACCCCAATGATCGACTGTTCAAGGAACATTGGATCTTGTGTTTGCTGAACCCACCTGAGAAGGAGCCACACCATGAGCGTGAGTAATGTTGTCGGCCTCGCAGAGCATCGCGTCAAGCGGGGTCTACCCCCAGTAGCCGTCCGTGACGCGCGCAGCCCGCTTGAACGGGTAATTGCGCGCTACCTCAAGCACGACATCTGTCGTGAACGCGGAGTCAAACCGACGGCGGCGTTCCGTCTAATCGCCTCCAGTTGCGCCAAATCCATCGTACGGTGGGCTGACCGCGAAGGGCGCCCGGTGGACGATGCGGCGCGCTTCCAGTTCTACGCCGTCGGCAGCCCCGGCCAAGAGGTGCTGCAGGTGCGGGTCAGCCTAGTAGGAGCACCCATGCAGACAATGGAGTTTGAGATGAATTGCGAGACCCTGGAAGCAGTGCCGCTCACTTCAGCGGGGCGCCAGCGGAAAGGCATCAAACCACTGCTCACCTTGCCGATGTCATTATTTTACCGGTTACGCTAAAGGAGTGGAGCGGATGATTGCGCTACGCATTCCAACGCAAGAGCTATGCATGGGTAAGATCCAGCGGAGCCTCGAACAGATCTGGTCACAGGGCGAAATAGCCTTCAGTTTGATCCAGCCGTGCAACATCAGCTACGTGACGTTGGCGAAGGAGATCTCAATGCGAGCTTCTAGAGCCAGCGGGCGACAATGTTGTCTGTCTGTTACACCACCGCTGCAGCACCGATAAACACTTCATCCTAGTGAGCGCGTGTGCCTCGCAGTCCGCCAAGATCGAGTCTTGCTGCGGAATGGCCGGCGGGTGGTAGTGGTGCCTTTTGTCGCTGTTGATCCTGTAAGACAAGGGCGTCGATATAAGTCTGGTGGGCTGGAGTAACGGAAATGGAAACTCCCAACTTGGTTGAGCTTTACCAGCAGGCTGGAATTGAGCGTTATCCAGAGTTCGCCCCATTCATCCAGCTGTCCAAGGTACCATTCAAGTCACAGGTAGAGGGCCTCAGCCTATGCGTGCGGCACCAGTGGTACGGCCTGTTCGACGAGACCGGTGCCGGCAAATCGATCCCGGTAGTCGGCGCCGCCTTGCATTACATAGGACTGGGCAACCGGGTAGTGGTGGTGACCTTGGCCAACCTGGTCTACCAGTTCGCCGAGTGCGTGTTGACGGACTTTCAGGGCGTGGACAAGTACGTTCGGGTGCATATCTTGGATGAAGGACCGGCGGAGCGGGCCAAGCTGTTCGAGCAATGGACGGTCGAGGGGTGGCCGGAAATGCTGGTGACCAGCTATGAACTGTTCACCTACCGGAAGCTCTGCGACACGCTCAAGGCGCAGGGCTACAACGTGCTGATCACCGACGAAAGCCAGAAATACAAGAATCCGGAGTGTGCCATCGCCAAGTGCATCGCCGCCTACATCGGCGAGATAGCAAAGGCCGAAACAGTGTTCTTCCCTATGACCGGAACACCGATGCACACCTACCTGACCGACTGCTACACACTGCTGAGCATGCTCAGTCCCGGTGCCTACTTGTCCTTTGATCACTTCAAGCGCCGGCATTGCCGCTACAAGAAGGTCAGGCTGCGGGAGCCGAAGAAGACCAAGAGCGGCAAGCTTATCCACTGCGTCAAGGAACTGGTGGGTTATCAACGCCAAGCGGAACTTTCGGCCAACCTCTACTCCCGGGCGCGACGCGTGCTGAAAAGCGAAATCCCCGAGCTGAAGGACTTGAAGGACCCAATCATCACTGAAGTCGCTGTGCACCTGTCACCCTGCCACCTAGAGCTATACCGCAAACTTTCGGTCGAGCGTTTCCTAGAGTTCGACGACAGAGTGCTCTTAACCGTCCTGCAGGAGCAGGAGTTGCGACAGAAGGTTTTGCAAATTGTCACTTGTCCCGAGCTGTTCATCCTAGTAGGAAAAACAATCGAGAACCAAGTGCTGGAGACCTGTCGGACTCTGATCGACGAGGTCTGCAACGACTCCAAAGTGATCCTCTTCGTCAACTTCCGTCAGACTGTTACGCACTATGCCGAGGCCTTCGCCAATCACAACCCGACGGTGCTGTTTGGGGGGCTCACCTCAGGGCAGCGCAAAGCCAATCGCGATAAGTTCCTGAACGACCCGAGCTGTCGCCTACTGGTAGCCAATGCGCGCTCGGCCGGTGCTGGTTTCAACTTCCAGGGCGAGTGTCACACTGTGATTTTCTGCGAGCCTACTGGCTCGCCTGGCGAGTTCAAGCAGGCTATGGACCGCATAGTCCGACCTGGCCAAGCTTGGCAGTGCAACATATATGTGCTCAAGGCCCTGCACACGGTAGCGCCCAACGCAATCAAGAATATGCTGCGCCGCGACTCCGAAATCGGCCTAGTCACGCTCGACCCGAAAACTCTTAGACACTTTTACAACATCGCCTGAGCCCGAGAGCAATAAAGCTTTGTAGTCCGCGTGATAAAAGCGTTGATCCATAGACTTCTTTGTCTTGTTTGATTGCGCGGGTTATGCCAATGGCTAAGCGGTATCACCGGTGAGGTATTCCGGCTTGATATCGAACTGCTCTTCGATCCGATCGATTATCGTCTCAGTTGACCACTACACCCTTCACAGAAGACCCGATATCAAACTCAGATCTACTCTTTGCCATGTTCATGGCGCCGGACGTTTCGTTTTGATCAGGGGAATAAGGGTACCTTCGGGGAGTGTTCGGCCATTACGGGGAGAATGGGGGATTTTTTAGGGAACCAGGTGGCAACCGTGATTTTACAACGTTGAAAAATGAGGGAGAAATGGGGGGGTATTGAGGTGTGCGCCAGGGACACTAAGGGTATTTCGGGGATAAAGAAGGGAGCGTCGGAGGGATAGGCTGACGCAGCTTTTAGCTTCGCGTCACTACAGCTCGGTAGTGACGCGAAGCGTAGGGCCGCAAAGCGGCCCCAAACGGCTCGCGATGCGAGCCGACAGCAGCCCTTTTCAATTAAGAGAAAAACACTGCGATTTGGGCTGGAAGTGGAAATTATTCAGTGCACCAATCCTCACAGTGAGACCAGGCTGGCCACCGTAAGTGTAGATTTCCCCCGCAAACATTGCGCCCTCAAATAACCAGTGCACCTGCTGAATTTCTAGCCCTCATTTTGACTTTTACGGTGCGCACTTCTGAGTTAATTTGCTCAGTGACAGTCTAGTGATGGCCCACGAATTCTCATCATCAGCACCCAAGGTCTCTCGTTATTTCTTGAGGCCCCGCTGATGAGAGATGGCACGTCGATCAGCTTTTCTGATCACGCGCCGTCGCCAAGTCGCCCACCAGCTACTGCAGGTGTACGGCAAGGCAACATCGATCGGATTGGTAACCGACCTGATGTGCTTCATCACCCGACAGCCAAGTCGTAAACCCGGACTAGCCAGTAGATCGCTCGCCTACTGATTTGGGATTTAGAGCAAACGTCCAGCTCCGGACTAAAAACTGAGCCGTGCCCATCACGAAAAAAGGCCTGATTAGACCAGGGATCTAATCAGCAATGGGCAGGCTCCTCGGAGCAAGTCCTCCCGGCGCAGCATGGCGCTCGGGCTCCCGTCTACCAACCACAACTGGTTGGATTGTCGATCCATGCTCGACGAGATTGCGGCCCAAAGCCGCGCACAGCTGATGGCAGCTGCAGCTACTCCTCCGGGATCAAGCGCCTGTCTATCGCTACCGCAATTCCCCCGGGATATGCCGTACTCGATGCCCAACTGGGCCGCCTGTGGAAACGCCGTTCCGCTCCTGAGCGAAAGCTCAGCTCCTCCCGCTTTTGCGTCGAGGACAGGAACCAACACTTACCGAAATTATGGCGTTTCGAACTCGACGACAACCTGTGGACTTCCGACAACGGATGGGATGCACAAATGGATAAATTGCAGTGGGATTTCTCCCAACAGCAACGGCACAACCGCGATGGATCTTATTCGACTCAAGCCGCGCGGGCGGCAACGCTGAGATTAAGCGCCAAGCAACTGCGTGACTTAGGATATCGAAACTTACGCTCCGAAACTTTCGGGCAGAGACATCTGAAGGCACTCGTAGCGCATTGGCAGGAAAGCGGCATCAGTCCCGGAGTCCTAAAAAACCGGATGAGCCATTTGCGCTGGGCATTGGAAAAATCAGGCCGAAGCGGTGTTGCGAGAATCACTAATGATGAACTCGGTATCGCTCGGCGCACCTATGTCGCGAAGGAAAGCAAGGGCCGCGATTTGCCAACGGCTAATCTCGAGAAAATCACGGACCAACATGTCCGGCAGAGTCTGCGTCTGCAGGCTGCATTCGGTTTGCGTCGAGAAGAAGCGATCAAGTTCATTGCTGCTGTCGCCGACAGGGGGGATCGAATCGAACTGAAGGCTTCTTGGACAAAAGGCGGAAAGCCCAGATCCATCCCGGTACGAACACTTCTCCAACGGACGGTATTGGACGAAGTCAGAGCATTTGCGGGCAATGCCAGCCTGATTCCTGCACACCTTAACTATCGGGAGCAACTGAAGCGCTACGAAGATCAGCTGCGTGCTACTGGACTGACATGCATGCACGGGCTGCGCCACCACTACGCACAACAGCGCTACCTGGATCTCACCGGCAAACAAGCCCCGGCGGTAATGGCGTCGCTTAAACGTGTCGAACAAGGCCAATTGATCGGCGGAGCCGAGCCTGGCTGGCTTGGTCAGGTCGGAGCAATACCTTCACTCACGACTTCAACTCACGCGGGCTTAAGCGATCGCGAGGCGCGGCAGCTCATCTCGCTGGAACTCGGTCACGAACGGATTTCGATCACCAGCGTGTATCTCGGATCAAGTAAATAAATCGACCACGCCGAGGCGAATTTCTAAGGCCTATTTTGGCTGGCACCCGCTTTTTTGATGAGATTTACTGCCTAGCAGAATATCCAAAAAGGACACCTTGATATGCAAAATCGCAAAATTCCGCGCCCGCCTCTGCTCAAGAAAAAAGGCGGGGCCACACCGATGCAAAAAATCTTCCGACTGTTCGAACATCGCAAAGATGGCGAAGGCGATATCTGGGAATTGAATACCTGGGGCAATCAAGCAGAAGGGAGAAAAATTCAATTTCTTCGAATTGTGGGAATGGGCGTGGTAGTTGGTGTTTGCGGCTGGCTGGCACGATATGGCATTGAAGAGGTGCCCTACATCGGGCATGCGCCTGGACTTCTCTTAGCCACCTTTTTGCTCGCTTGGCTTGCTCCCAAGGCAAAAAATGCTGAAAACGGGAGTCATTGAAAATGGGCGCCGACTCACTGGCTGGCCTGGAATGGCTGTTCGCATTGTTTGACGGCGCGCTCGATTTCTTGATTGTCGCGACAGCGCCCTTTTTTTCCGCTATCGGTAAAGCCATCAATGCATGGCTACCAGCGGTTGGCTTTATCGCGTTGATCATCGCTCTAATCCGTCTATCAACCGATGGGCCTTTCAAGGCAATTTTCAGCACGGCGGCGATTTTCCTAGTCATTACCTATGGTTTAACCCCAACCACCTTAACGCTGACAGGCGGCTCTACTATCGAATCGACTCATGGCCAGCGGATAGCCTATTCACTGGTGATGTCGCTCAATAAAACCCTGAATGCGACACTCAGCAAGACCATGGCTGAGCTGCACGTCGATGGCAGTTTCATACCGACCTCTGCGCTGATTCAATACAGCGTTGAACGCTCGGCTAATCAATATGCCAATAGCGATTTGGCACGACTAATTCGAGACTATAACCAGCAATGCTCGCCGTCCACCCGCGCATTTAGGGAGTCGGCCGACGGCACCTCAATAGAGGCTTACCATGCGGTCGGCCTATTGGGTGGTGCCGGACTAGGGATACCGGATGAGAAAGTAAGTCGCATCGCGCAGATGAAAATTGTTGGCCAAGGTGCAAAGGACATCATCGGCAGTATGCCGTGGACGCAGATGCAAACGATGCAAAATATGGCCAGCAACATCCTGGACGCTGGCGCGGTTCGAGATCGTCGAGCAGAGGGGGTAAGCGCACTAGAGAAAGACGCAAAACCTTTCGTGACCTCCAGAGCCTATGCGCTACCCACTCGGGAATATTGGACAGCAGTCGTTTCTGGTAACCCAGAATCGAAACCCAGCTACCTGAAGGTGAGCGACGCACCCGGTGAACTAGCGGCGAAGATGACTGAAAACATCGACGCTTGGCGGCCAGAGGAAGGAGGCAAAGAAGCTGCATTGGGCTACGCTCCAAAAAACTGCGTGGAGGCTTATCAAGTCGCCCAGTTTGCCGCGGAGCAAGCCTATAACGGGTTAGTGGAAACCGGTAGCGTTAAAGCATCCGGCGGGCAAAGTACCGACAGTGATATGGGCGTGTTAGCTGCCCAAAAAGCGTGGATGCGTGTTCAGCAAGCTACGTTTGCCGGCGGGGAAAAAGCAGCCCCCGGCGGTCTGAACTCGATCGCTTCCGGAACAATGTCAACCTGGCAGATGGGTAAAAATGCCTTCGCATGGTTCGAACTGCAAACGCTACTCCCACTGTTTGTGGGTGCCATGGCTGGGATATTTTGGCTCGTTTTCATCGCTGGCCCAATCGCGTTTTTACTCTCCCCTTTGCGTGGCGTTCAAAGTCTGACGAGTTGGATTTCGATGCTACTGTTTCCCGTGCTATGCATTCTGTTCGCGCATCTTATTGCAGTCAGCTCATCGGTTGTCATGAGCAGTGCTGCGCTGGCCCAAGCTGCATGCGCGGCAGGATGGCAGGGAGGCGGAGCAGACATTGATATGGTGTACGGCATGATTCAGATGGTTTTTGGGGTGCTATTGGGAGCTTCAGCGTGGCTTTCAACAAAGCTAACAGGCGTAAGTGTCACATCCATGCTTGGCGTCGCTCGCGCTCAAGCAGTCACCGCGCCAGAGGCGATCAAGGCGACGGCAGACCTAGCGGCGTCGGTTGCTGGATTCAAAAAAACCGCACTTAAGTTTGCTACTCAGGCAACTGCGTCCGGGAAAAACAACGGCGGTGGCGGTGGCGGTGGCGGAAATAGCACTATAGGTCGAGCGGCCGCTTCAAGTGGTTTCGAGCAAGCCGTTCAGCAAAGCCCTAGAGGTTCAAGTCGTGGTAATTACAGCGGACCAAGCCTAAACCCTAGGCGACCCAATATTGACAGCGCCCGTCAGGCTAGCAACAGCGAAAAGTTCGCCCAAGGGCGAACACCGCGCAGCCAGAAACCCAAGTCATCGAGAGATCAAGATGACCAGAGTTAATGCCTCGTGCCCCTGGCCTTCTGTCTATTTCAGATCCCAAGATTGGGAATACGAAAAAGCTTCTGCCACGCAAAATGGTAAGCAACCATGTGGGCTTCCAGCTAATTATTGGAAACCTGTTATGAGCCTGACATTTGACGATTACCTGACTGCGGGCTGGACCGAGACTTGGGACAATCCTATAGATCTTCGATACCTATTTGATGCTCTCGCTCCCTGGCCAGGGTTGTGTTGGGTGCTGCGAGGAGACCCTCAGCATTTGCGTCCCCAGCTCAGTGGACTGCCTGCATTCGATTGGGAACAGGAAACGCCCATCGAGATCCGGCTGTTGGGAACACCGAACATTGATGTATTCACCTTTGATCTGGTGTTGGCTGAACTGAACAAACGCAATCGACTGGATGCCCGCCTTGAAGAGGTCCACCTGTGCTGGTACCAACGCCTGGTGGAAAAGCTCCCTGCAGCGAACGTCCCTTACGCGGGGAGGGCCTGAAATGAACTCGACTCAAATCCGATTCGTATGGCTGGCCACCTTGCTCTTGAGCATACCTTTGATAGCCGCCGTGCCGGTATGGCCGGGTTTTCTGACAGGCCAACTGGCCTGGGGATCGCTGGCACTCCTCGCGACTGCAACTGCCATTTTCGTCCTGCGGAGCAGGCAGGAGAAGCGATTAGCGAAAGAGCTGTTCAGTGTCCTGATAGGACTAGGAATTGGCCTGATTGCATCGCAGTTCTTTAATCACATTTAGGATCTATCGACATGAGACGGGCCAGTAATCCACTTCGAGTTGTAGCCTTACTCTCCCCTGACAAGACAGCTCGCGAAGCCTTATTACTGGCTTTAGGCGAGACGATAGATGAGGCTCGACAAGCCGTTTTAAACTCAAGCTGGAGCCTCGCACTCGAGTCGGGCCTTCTTCAATTTGAACTGGCGCTGACTGTCAGTAGCCGATTGGTTGACACTGACGTCGTTGAGAATTATGCGATCCGTGCCATAGCATTAATGACGAATCATGAGCCCGTTCGTGACTGTCTGCTGCACATCTTGGCAGAAACACAGGAGGTCGCTAGACAACAACTACTGGATAGTTGTTGGGGCGAATGCTTGTCATCCGATGTGTCTGTGCAACGAGCGAAATTCGCCTGTGAATTCGGCCTGTCAGCGGTGATGTGAAGAGCTTCACACACGGCACTGATGGCTTATTGACATGATCCAAAATTACAATACAGTGGGCTCTATGCAGCGTTGGTAGTGCACTAGAAGGAGTGCTCCACTGAACAAGCGAAGCGTGCGCAGGCTGCTGGATGAGGGGGAGGCAGATCTACGGACTGCCTCCCCTCGCCTTTTGTGAATTGAAAAGCTAGCGTCAATCTCGGGAAATTATCAGAAAAAGTCGGCGTAGAGCTTCTGGCACGGATGAGCCGGGCTGAGCATTCACTGCTCAGCAAATCTATGGAGAAAGTACAAATGCCTCTAAAAAACATGATGTGGGCAGGTTTAGTTTCATCCGTTGTCATGCTTAGCGGCTGTGGAAATAATTACAACGGTGCGTATCGAGCAATGGAGGGAATCATCGGCCCGCTGATCGTACTTCGATAAATGACAGTGAAGCCATAGTCACAAGAATCGACCCTTTCCGAAAACTTATCCTGAGTGAAGACACGCTAAGCGCTAAAGAAAAAGACGGAAAACTTCTTATAACCAATAATAAAGGCAAAACATTGGTTTTTGCTCGTGCCTTGGATGAAAAAAATCTGGAATGCCTTAACTGTGGACTAGGCAGCGGCTTTCCCGGCACGCGGCAGTTTTTCTGCAATGCCAGAATAACGCTCGCAAGTGACATTCAATAAAATATGCATTAAAAGGAGACTTAAGTTGAAAATAGTTAATTTCGCATTAATTGCTTTTTTTGTTACATCCGCTGTGAGTGCGAGCGAAGCAACTTTCGATGCGGATGGCGCCTATAAATATCGATCCTATACCCCCCCGATGGACATGACTTTGCTGATCAAAGGAAACGGCGCCCATCTGATTGAAAGCTCCCCAACGGGCACTCGAGAGACTGATTTTGTGATCGAGTATCCTGAGGAAAAAAAATATCTCTATTTGAATGATGCGCAGGGACAGCACTTCGCAAGTTTTACCGAAGCAAAAACCATGTATCACGCCGTATTTGGTTCAGGATGGGGGAAAACGCCAAATGTGGTCGGCGAAGGACTGTGGACGAAAGGGGTAGTAGTCGGCCAGACGGAGGATTGTTGCGGAGAGAATGGTCCGAAGGCGGGGGTATACGAAGCGACTGGATACAACCTTGATCAGTTCGAATTGAAAATTGGGAAAGAAGGGAATGGTTCAATGATTTGGTCGAGCGCCGATCGTGGGAAGTTCGTCATTTTCGAAGGGCGCCGTAAAGGTTCCTCACTAATCTGGACCGAGGTTTACACCGAGAACAATGTCAGAAAGTACGGTCAGACGTTGGCGTTCGACGGAACTGATCCGAAAAAATTGACCTGCACTGACTGCACCATCCAAGGTCGAAAACTTCCGCAAACATGGGTATATCAACAGTCTTTTGGAAACTGATCGCAGCTTGACATACTCATAGAACTATAACTTTTTATTGCTTGATCAGCCGAATGACTACACCAACCGCCCCTTAGAAGGGGAAGGTTGGCAGTTCGAACCTGCCCTGGGACATTATATAAATCAAGCCTTTCAAGCCATTCTCCTCACAGCTTCATTTTTCCGTGACAGCAGGGTGGCAGCAACAGGCATTAAAATGCCCCGCTCGGGATTTCCTGGCGGGGCATTTTTGTAACGAGGTGGTCTACCCTTTCGTCTTCTACAACTCATGAGGCGCACCGCATGTACGCTGTCACGGTCGACACCAACATATTCCCCATCGCCGATATAAAAGACTTGGTCGCAAAAGCAGGCTATTCGCTGGAGGTGATCTCTGTCACGAACCGTGAGCTACAGGGCACCGATCTCAGCGAGGCGGCGGAAGAGCTCACGGAAACGCTGGAGACTTTCCATTTTGGTGAGGGTTCTTGGGGGCGGATGGTGTGGGGCTCCGTGACCGATGCTGAAGATTTTGAAAAGATCCTGCAGGTTATCTCAAGCGGGGGGTATCCGAAGGATCGGGAGAACGTAACGCCAAAACAGATAAACCAAAGGCGTGATGCGCTGATTCTGCAAGCTCACATCCGATCTGGTAAGAAGATCTTCGTAAGCAACGATGAGCGCGGATTTGTTAAACATGGAAAGCGAGAAACGCTCGAGTCTATGTTTGGTGTGACAATATTTACACGTCTAGAATTCATCGAGCACTGCAAAGCCATCTGCGCGATGCAGTGAAGTACTTAAGCCTGAGCTTGATCCCTGATTCTTAGAACTGTTGTTGTCGAGCAACTAGCGTGTCGGGCTGTTGCTCGAATGCCCAAGCCGGCCTTGAGCAGCTCAGTGACCCGCTTGTGTAGATCGGCGTCGACTGGCCGGCCTTGGTACTTTCCGGCAGCCTTGGCTTTCTCGATACCCTGTGCCTGGCGCTCGCGGCGCTGCTCGTAATCCTTCCGCGCGATCGCTGCCATCATCTCAACGAGCATCGAGTTGATCGCTCCCAGCATCCGCCCGGTGAACTCGTCACCCTTGGTGTTCTGCATTCCCTGGTGACTGGTTGGCAGATCGAGCGCGACGATGCGCAGCCCCTTGGAGTCAATCGCAGCCTTGAGCTTCTGCCAGTCTTCCACCGGCAAGCGGGAGAGCCGGTCTATCGACTCAACCAGCAGCACGTCACCCTTGCGCGCATCTTTCAGCAGGCGCAGCAGCTCAGGCCGATCTGCCATAGCGCCGCTGGCGTTCTCCAGGTACACGCTCGCAATTACCTTGTTGTGGTCCGTGGCGAACTGCTCAAGCGAAACTCGGGCGCGGCCGGCGTCCTGCTCTTCGGTCGATGCTCGGAGGTATGCGCGGATGAACATGGTGTGCCTTCCGTATCAGTTAAGGTGTTCTACTAATACTGTTGCACTTTGAGTATCACTTATCAAACTATCGTCCGTATTTTTGTGTATTTCAACCGTATCCGGTTAGGCATACCAAAAAAGGAACAGTGGTTATATGAGGGGACTCCGTCCATTGTCGAATTCACGGCCACAGCGCTTACAGGAGTTGGAGTGCATACTGGGCTTCGGTATGCCCATGTTCGGCGGCTTGGCGGTACCAGGCGACGGCCTGTTCGAGGTCCTTTGGAACGCCTTCGCCGTTCTCGTACAGCTGCCCTAAACTGTACTGGGCGATGGCATGTCCCTGCTGCGCGGCTTTGCGGTACCAGGCCGCCGCCACCTGGAGAGAGTGCGGGACGCCTACGCCGCTTTCGTACAGGAACCCGAGGGCGGCCTGGGCATCAGCATCCCCCTGTGCGGCGGCCAGACGGTACCAGGCGGCAGCTTGCTCGAAGTCCTGGGGGGTGCCTGAGCCGAGGGCGTGCTTTACCCCAAGGCTGTACTGGGCAATGGCATACCCTTGCGCTGCGGCCTGACGGTACCAGGCGACGGCCTGCTTGAAGTCCTGCGGGACACCTTGGCCTTTGCAGTACAAACAGCCGAGGCTGTTCTGGGCATCGGCATTGCCCTGTGCGGCGGCTTGGCGGTACCAGGCGGCCGCGGTCTCAAAGTCCTGTGGGACGCCTTCGCCGTTGTGGTACAACCAGCCGAGGCTGAACTGGGCATCGGCATCGCCCTGTGCGGCGGCCTGGCGGTACCAGGCGAGGTTCTGTCGGGGGCGTCTACTCATTAGTAACCGCTCTGGTAGTTGATGAGTTAGTTGTAGCTGACGGCTCGAATTTTTGCTGTGCCCCTAAACCAGCCTTTAGGGGATACCCTTTCGGTGACCTTAGAATAAAAGATGCATAACACTCCGGCGGACCCAGCCAAAGTCAGCAAGAGAGGCAAGCCGTGCGGGAAGTCGAAAGTCATTCGGCCTTACCTTGACACGAGTATCGCAAAAAACTTTACAGTAAATAAACTTACACTGGCGCCTCGTATCAGGCATCATCTGGACCAGCTCACATTCAGGAATGCCAATGCCGCTCCCCAAACACGAAGCCCTCCTCAGGCTACGCGCGATAGAGCTAATCAGCTATTGGGAGGGTCGCCTGGTCACCACTCAGTTGATGGCATGGTTTGGCATCAGCCGCCAGCAAGCTTCTTCCGACATCAATCGTTATAACAGCGAGTTCAATCCAGACTCGCTAATCCATAGTCCCGCAGTTAAAGGCTATGTGCCGACGGCTGGTTTTCAGCCCGTGTTGAGTGCTGGACACATCAATGAGTACATGGCACTTATCGGCGAACAATCTGATCAGCCCGTGTCTGAGATTTTGGAAGCTCACCCCAGCGTCACTACTGTCCAACTTCCAGATCGTGCAGCCCGCCCTGAAGTGGTTCGCGAGTTAATCAGAGCCTGCCGCAATGCCGGCAGCCTGAAAGTACTCTACGCCTCCATGTCCAATCCGCAAATTCATGAACGTGTGATTTCACCTCACACTCTCGTTTATACGGGTTTCCGCTGGCACGTTCGCGCTTGGTGCCATAAACGCCAGACCTTCCGCGATTTTTTACTCTCACGTATCTATCGCACGCCAAAATCGTGCGACGCTCGCGCGCCCTTATCGAGTACAGACAGTGGCTGGCACGACCAAGTCAACCTGACACTAATCCCCAATGAACTACTCAACGATGCCCAAAAGTCTTTAGTTGAACGCGATTTCGGTATGCCAGAGGGCCGCCTACAGCTCACCGTTCGCACAGCACTTGCCCACTACACCCTTCAACGTTATCAGGCTGCCATCACCTCAGAAGAGGCCGATCGAGTACGCGAGCATCCATTGCAATTGCTTCCAGCTGATCGCGCCAAGCTAACTCCCTTCCTTTTTAGCTTTGATGGGGAATAGGCATGCATAGCTTCCATTACGGCTCTGACTTAATTGGTGGTTCGTTGCAGGTGCGTGAATCACGCATCGTTGCAGATCTGCTGTTGCAGGACCCCAGCCCTGAGCAATGGCATGAGGCCATACAGCAACAGAACCGGCTGCAGAAACGCGCACCAGCCTCGGCCAAACGTGTGGCTCACGCCATCCGCAAGCGACTTGAGCGACTGGATGCCCCTTTCTGGAGGGCGATTCGAGATGGAGACGATGAACTCGCCACCCAAGTGGTGTTCTGCTCGGCCTTGGAACGCAACCTGCTCCTCGTCGAATTCATCGAGACCGTCCTCAAAGACGCTTTCGTCACCCGCGCCGGCGTGCTTGAGCCCTACCACTGGAATGAGTTTCTGGATGAGCGCAGCCATCGCGATTCGGCCATCGCCACTTGGACGGAGTCCAGTCGTAAGAAGATGGCGCAGGTCGTCTATCGCATGCTGGCCGAGGTCGGCCTGTTGAATAGCACCCGCAACATGAAACTGCAAAACCTGATGATTAGGTCAGAAGTCCGCGTATTGCTGGATGACAGCTACCGCTATCGCATAAAAGCCTGTTTGGAAGTATCCAATGCCACCGGACTGTAGGCGTGGAATAAGGAGTGTTCGCATGAATCAGCAACTGCAGGATCGGCTAAACCAGATCCCAGACAAGATCCTCACCGAAGAGTTCTTGAAGAGCCAAGGATTGGGCAATGAGCTCGGTTTCTGGATCTTCGACTATGCCCCCCAGGATGAGCTACAGGTGCGCGAATACCTCAGTTTTCTGCAGGGCTTCCTTGCTAAGAAGCACAGTCAGCTCAAAGTGGCTCATATCAATCTGCTACAGGCTATGCGCGAATATCTGGACCAACGCAGCTTCACTGAAAAAGCCATTCAGATGCAGCAAACCAAAGGTGACCTTGCGTTGCTCAAGGCGCTATCCGGACCGCTGCATATGGACAAATTCGCACCCTTCCTAATGGAACACAGCGGCGCCGATCAACACGACGTGGTGCTAATCAGTGGCGTTGGCTCAGTTTGGCCGGTTCTTCGCGCCCACAACCTTCTCAACAAGCTACATGCGCTGCTTGGCCACAAGCCTCTGGTACTTTTTTACCCCGGTCATTACTCAGGGCAGTCACTCGCCTTGTTCGACCGCATTCCCAGCAACAACTACTACCGCGCCTTCAAGCTGGTTCCCTGATAAATAAGGACGATTGCCGTGAGCATTAAAGATATTTTCTTCAAGGAACTCGATCGCCCGATCAATGGCGTGGTTAAGGCGGATCAGTCCGACGACGCAACCGTGCACCAAGAGCTGGATGAGTACGTTGTCACCAACGAGCTGGAAAAACACTTCCGCAGCTTCTTCGAGTCCTACAGTACCGACTTGAACGATCCCTCCATCGCCAACCGCGTGGGCGTATGGATCAGTGGTTTCTTCGGCTCGGGTAAGTCGCACTTCCTCAAGACCTTGTCATACCTGCTGGCTAATATCGAAGCGCGCGACGACCAGGGCAATGCCCGCAAGGCTGTTTCGTTCTTTGATGCGAGCAAACTGCGTGATGCCACCATCCGTGCCGACATCGACAAGGCCGTTGCCAACAGTGCCGATGTCATCTTGTTTAACATCGACAGCAAAGCCAGCTCCAACGATGCTGGCAACCCGATCCTCAATGTCTTCCTACGGGTGTTCAACGAACATCAAGGTTTCAGTGGCGACCATCCTCACATCGCCCACATGGAGCGTCATCTGGCCCAGCGCGGCGTCTACGAGCGATTCAAGCAAGCCTTTAATGATTCCACCAGGATGGACTGGACTGAGGAGCGTGATGGCTATCAGTTCTACCAGGATGACATTGAGCAAGCGGTAGCCGCAGCCCTCGACTTATCTGCTGAGGCCGCGCACAAGTGGTTCGAAGACTCCGAACAAACGTTCAGCGTCTCGGTCGAAAACTTCTGCAACTGGGTGCGGGAATACCTCGACACCCAGCCAGCCAAACACCGCGTGCTGTTCCTGGTGGACGAAGTCGGCCAGTTCATCGGCAGCGACACAAAACTGATGCTGACCCTGCAGACCATCACCGAAAACCTCGGCACCATCTGCAAAGGCCGCGCCTGGATCATCGTCACCTCTCAGGCCGATATGGATGCCGTACTGGGTGAGCTATCCGCCTCCAAGGCCAACGATTTCTCGAAAATTGCCGGGCGCTTCAAAACCCGACTTTCGCTGTCCAGCTCCAACACTGACGAAGTCATTCAGAAGCGCCTGCTGCGCAAAACACCGGAAGCTGAAGCCGAGCTGCGTGCCCTCTGGGAACAGAAAGGCGACATCCTACGCAACCAGATCACCTTCGACCGCTCCGGCCCGACCCTGAAGAACTTCGATGGCCCGGAAAGCTTCATCAACAACTATCCCTTTGCGCCGTACCACTTCCAGCTGGTGCAAAAAGTCTTCGAGGAAATCCGCAAGGTCGGTGCCACCGGGGCGCACCTGGCCTACGGCGAGCGCTCCATGCTCGATGCCTTCCAGATGGCAGCTATGGCCATTGCGGAGAAACCGCTCGGCGCGCTGATCCCCATGTACAGCTTCTACCGCGCCGTCGAAGGCTTCCTCGATACAGCCGTAAAGCGCACCATCGATCAGGCGGGCGAAAGCAGCGTCCTCGACGCCTTCGACGTACAGATCCTGCGCACCCTGTTCATGATCCGCTATGTTGACTTGATCAAGGGCACCCTCGACAACCTCGTCACCCTCTCCATTGAACAGGTCGACGAAGACAAACTAGCGCTACGTCGCCGCATCGAAGAAACCCTCCAGCGCCTTGAAAAGGAAAGCCTGATCACCCGCAATGGTGACGAATTTGTCTTCCTCACAAACGAGGAACGCGACATCACTCGCAAGATCAAGGTCACAGAGATCGCCGGTTCAGAAGAGAACAAGGCACTGTCGGACCTGATCTACAAAGACCTGCTCAAGGACAAGAATAAGTTCCGCTACAGCGTCAACAAGACCGACTACAGCATCGGTCGCTACCTCGACGGCCACAGCCTGGAAGGTCGTTACGAACACGACCTCCGTGTCGAGGTGATCTCGCCACTGGATCTCGACTACGCGCTCTATGGCGAAGCCGGCTGCATCAATAAAAGCAACGAAGCTCCTGCCGGCATGGCACTGTTCAAATTACCTGACAGCAAGGATTTCTTCACCGAGCTACGCACCTGGCTGAAGACCAACAAGTTCATCCGCCTCAACGACGACGGCAGCCAGCCTGAGCTGAGCAAGATCCTCGCCGAACGCGGCCGCGAGAACCAGGAGCGTAAAAAGCGCCTGCGCTTGCTATTGGAAGAGCTGGCCGAGCGCGCAGAGGTATATGCGCAGGGGCAGCACCTGAAGCTCAACAGCAATAATATCGTCAGCAAGTTCGACGAGGCATGCCAGTACCTCCTTGAAAACACTTTCACCAAACTGGGCTACCTGCGAGTACTACAGCAGGAGCCAGAGCGTGAACTCCACGCCATTCTGCACACCAACGACATCGGCCAACTCGGCCTGACGCTCGATGGTGATGAAGGTAATCCGCAGGCCATCAAGGAAGTGGAACAATTCATCTCGCTGCGCGCCTCCGGCAACGAACGCTTGCTGGTCGCAGACATCATCGAGCGTTTCAATAAGCGCCCCTATGGCTGGCCGGACGGAGAGATCCTGCTGGTCCTCGGTCGTCTAGCCGCTTCCAGCCGTATTTCGTTCCACACCGCGGGCCCCAGCATGCCGCTGCCGGACGCCTTCGAGTACCTCACCAACAGCCGTAAGCGCCGTGAAGTCTCGGTGCAAAAGAAGCGCCAGACCGACGAAGGACTGCTCAAGCAAGCACGTAATCTGACCCAAGAGCTGTTCAACGCCCTTGGCCCAGCAGGCGAAAAGGAGTTGTTCGAGTACTACTGCGTGCGCTTCGGCAGCTGGCGCACCAACCTGGAAAAATACAAAGCAACGGTTAGCGCCGGGCGCTTCCCCGGTAAAGAGACCACAGAACAGGCCTTGCTCAACCTGCAGCGCCTACTGAGCAACACAGACAGCGTCGACTTTTTCAAGGCCGTGGTCGACAACAAGGATGACTTCCTGGATCTGGAAGAAGACTACCGTGATCTGCACGAATTCTTTACCAACCAGCTGCATACCTGGCAACAACTGCAGCAGGCCTTGCGTCGTTTCGACAAGAACAAGCAAGCGTTGGATAAAGACGAGAAAGCCAGAAAAGCGCTGACCGAGCTGAAAGCCATAGAACAGAACCCTGCACCTTATGGACAGTTACATAAGGTCTCCACTCTGGTTGAAACGGTAGAAACTATTAACGCCGCCATCCTAGCCGAAAAACGTCAACATGCCCTTGTTCGTGTTGACGAGAAAATCACCCAATTGCAGGCAGAGATTGCCAAGAGCGGTATCGAAAGCGCCGAGCTCAGTAACCGCTTGCTGCGTCCGCTGCAGCTGGTCAAGGCGGATTTGGAGACCGAAACCAGCATCGCCAACATCTACATGTTACAAACCCAGACCGCTGACGAACGCTTGCATGACGGTGTGTTCGACCTGGAGCGCGCCATTCAGGCCGAGGCTGAACGCCAGCAGAAGCTTCAGCAGGAGCAGGAGCAGGCCAAGACCGCAGAGGCAGCCAATTCGGCTAACGGCTTCAAGGAAGGCCGAGCGCCTGCGTTAGTCCCAACACCCAAACCTGTAGCAACGCCCAAGGCGGTTGTCGAAGTGGCAGTCACCAGCGTGTTCAGCAAGCTCGGCAACGGCCTTTATCTGGAAAGCCAGAACGATATCGACCGCTTTATCGACGCCCTCAAGGCCGAACTGGAAAGTGTTGTAAAGCAAGACAAACGCATTCGTATTCGCTGACCCCGCGCGGCCTGTAAAAGGGAGAGGCCACCTCCAGGCCGCAGCAAGACGTCAATGTCAGCTCAAGAAGAATTAGGGAAAGCCAATATGAACACCAGCAACATCAAACGCTACGCCCCCAAGGCACGTACCGCCTTTATTGCCGCCATGACCAAGCGCGCGGCGCTGTTTGGCATCCGCGAATCCAGTATCCCCAGCGTGGGCATCGAGCCGCTGGAACAGAAAGGCGATCTGGCCCTGATCGGCGATCGGCCTTTCCCGGTCAGCATCATCCGTCCGCGTGCTGCACTGGTAAAAAAGGTCGAGCAAATAGGCTTTGCCCAGGCCATGGAGCAGTCGGCCTACAGCTGGTTCAACCGTCTCTGCGCCATCCGCTACATGGAGCTCAAGGGCTACCTAGACCATGGTCGCCGCGTACTCAGCCACCCGGAGCGGACCGGAAGCTTCCAGATTCTCGACGATTGCCTGGATATCGAGCTGGAAGGCATGGATCGTCAGCGCATCGCCGAGCTGAAGCTCGATGGTACCAAGGACGAAGAACTGTACCGCGAGCTACTTCTCACTCAGTGTCATGCTTTGCAAAAATCTATGCCCTTCCTTTTCGAAGCGGTCGATGACGCCACCGAGCTGCTGCTGCCAGACAACCTGACCAAGACCGACTCGCTAATCCGCGAGCTGGTCGAAGCCATTCCCGAAGAGGACTGGAAGGAAGTGGAGATTATCGGCTGGCTGTACCAGCATTACATCTCCGAGAAGAAAGATCAGGTTATCGGCAAGGTGGTGAAGAGCGAAGATATTCCCGCCGCGACCCAACTGTTCACCCCCAACTGGATCGTCCAGTACTTGGTTCAAAACTCAGTGGGTCGCCAGTGGCTGCAAACCTACCCGGACTCGCCGCTCAAAGCCAAGATGCCCTACTACATCGAGCCGGCCGAGCAGGCGCCCGAAGTGCGGACCCAGCTGGCTGTCATCACCCCCAACAGCATCGACCCGCTGACCATCAAGGTGCTCGATCCCGCCTGTGGCTCCGGCCACATCCTGGTTGAAGCCTACAAGATACTCAAGGATATTTACGCGGAGCGCGGTCACCGCAGCCGCGACATTCCGCAGCTGATTTTGGAGAACAACCTCTTCGGTCTGGACATCGACGACCGAGCCGGCCAGCTCGCCTGTTTTGCACTGATGATGCTGGCTCGCGAAGACGACCGTCGCATCTTCGACCGTGAGATCAAACTGAATGTGCTGTCACTGCAGGAAACCAGCCGTCTGGACTTCACCGCGCTGTGGAAGTCGCTCAACCTGACCAGCGACTGGCAACGCGGTCAGTCGCAAAGCCTGTTCGACAGTGAACAGAGCGACCTCAGCACCGCCCAGGAGGATAACCGCTACCAACTACTGCAAAGGACCCTTGCACGCTTTACGCAGGCCAAGAATTTCGGCTCGCTGATTGATGTTCCAGCGGAGGATGCCGAGCCGTTGGATGAACTTCTCGAGCAGCTGCAGCAATTGGCCAAAGAGGGCGACTCCATGCAGAAGCCAGCGGCTCAGCAGCTGATACCGTATGTTCAGCAGGCGTGGATTCTGGCGCTACGTTTCGATGCGGTAGTGGCGAATCCACCATATATGTCGTCACGATCGTTTAATCCAGTTTTAAAAAAATGGATTAACACAGAATTTAAGTTTGCAGAAAAAGATTTGTTTTCTGCGTTCATCCTAAAGATGAATAGCCTATGCAAAGACAATTCCTACTTTGGAGTAATGACATCATTTGTATGGATGTTTATTTCCTCATTCGAGGAATTTAGAAAGATAATAATTGATAACTCAACAATTCAATCATTAATACAGCTGCACTATGATGCATTTGCAGATGCGAAGGCGCATGTAATGTGCTTCACTTGCACCAAAAAACATGTCGATAATTTTAAAGGGTGCTATATCAGGCTAGCTGAGTTCGCCGGTGTCGACAACCAAGCACCCAAAACATTAGAGGCGATAGATAATCGTAACTGCGGTTGGTTTTTTGAATCAAAAACAGATGATTTCAAGAAAATTCCTGGCAGCCCAATTGCGTACTGGTTTTCAGAAAACGCTACCAAAAATTGTTCAAAACTCCCAAGATTATCAGCACTTTCTGATGCCAAGTCAGGAATGTCTTCTTGCAACTCTGATCTTTTTCTAAGGCAATGGTTTGAGGTGTCCTGCATCTCTATCAATAGGGATGCTATATCTCATGGAGATACAAAAAAATCAGAAAAAAAATGGTATCCATACAACAAAGGCGGGGGGAATCGACGCTGGTTTGGTTACAACGATACCGTTATTAACTGGTCCAATGAAGGGCGCGATATAAAAGAATTCGTAGTTCAAAATCCGAACGACCCAGATACGACACATTGGTCTAGGCGGCTTTTTAACCTTGAATATTTTTTCCGTAGCGGCTTAGCTTGGTCTGCGGTTACCTCTGGAAGATTTTCCTGCCGTTCAGTTCCACCGGGAGTTATTCCGGGAACGGGCAGTAAAACATTATATGATCTGGAAGGCATGACTGAGAGCGTAGTATTTTCCCTGCTAAATACAAACGTCTCTTCATACTACTTGTCAGCCTTCTCGCCGACCCTGAATTTCGAGGCAGGTGATGTCGTTAAAATACCCGTAATTGAGTCGATAAGCCCAGAAGGTCTACAAGCAAATAAACTGGTTGCTCTATCGAAACTAGACTGGGACACCTACGAAACCTCCTGGGACTTTACCATCCTTCCTCTTCTGCACGATGAGCACCGTCAGTGGACCATAAAGGCTACCTACCAGAACCTACGTATCCAGTGGCGAAAGATGGCGCTGGAAGTGCAGCAGCTAGAGGAAGAGAACAATCGAGTCTTTATTGAAGCTTACGAGTTGCAGGATGAGCTGACACCCAAAGTACCACTCAATGAAATTACTCTGACCTGCAACCCACACTACCGCTATGGCAGCAACAAAAGCGAACAAGAGCTGGAAGTGTTGCTCCTGACCGACACAATCCGCGAGTTGGTCTCTTATGCCATAGGCTGCATGTTCGGCCGCTACTCAATGGACAAACCGGGGTTGATCCTTGCCTGTCAGGGCGAAACCCTCAGGGACTACCTTACCCAGATCCCCGTACCAAGCTTCCCGGCCGACGACGACGGCATCATGCCTCTAACAGATCAAGAATGGTTCACTGACGACGCCACCAACCGCTTCCGGGAATTTGTCTGCATCGTCTGGGGCGACCAACACTTGCAGGAAAACCTCGACTTCGTCGCCGACAGCCTGTGCCTGTACGCTATCAAGCACAAGCGTGGCGAGTCGGCGCTGGACACCATCCGTCGCTACCTGAGCACCCAGTTCTACAAAGACCACCTCAAGACCTACAAGAAGCGCCCTATCTACTGGCTGTTCAGCTCCGGTAAACACAAAGCCTTCGAGTGTCTGGTCTACCTGCACCGCTACAACGAAGGCACCCTGGCGCGCATGCGCACCGAGTACGTCATTCCTCTCACCGCCAAGCTCAACACCTACGCTAGCAAGCTAGCCACAGACATCGAAAACGAATCCGTCACGTCCGAGAAAAAGCGCTTGGAAAAAGAACTCACCACCTTGCATAACCAGCAGGCCGAGCTCGCCACCTTCGATGAAAAACTCCGCCACTGCGCAGACCAACGTATCAACCTGGATCTGGACGACGGGGTAAAAGTGAACTATGGAAAGTTTGGTGATTTGTTGCATGAGTCTAAATTGATTGCTGGCGAACAGCCGGAGGAAAGATCATGAATATTGACCACATTAAGATTAAAGGTTTTAAAAGCGTTACTGATTTAACTCTCAATAACACATCCCCGTTTATGGCTTTTGCTGGTTCTAACGGTGCAGGAAAAAGTAATATTACAGACGCGTTAGCTTTTTTGGGTGCAATTGTGAAACGGGGAGCATCTCAAGCTATCCGTGATTTTGGTGGGTTTCAGCAGATTCACTGTTTCAAGTATCGCAAAGAAAAAAGGACAACTATTTCTTTTGAAATAGCCATTAAAATCGGGAATGAAAAATTTGAGTACTCGCTAAAGGTTGTCAATATTGATAAAAGTCCAGAGGTGGTTGAAGGTCTGAAGGTGGACGGTGTCACCATAATAGATCGAAAGCAAGGTGGCGAAACCAAAGTAACTTTAACAGAGGCCCAGCCCCTTCAAGCTTTTCCTGAATACCCGCAGGACATGAGTGCGCTAATGATTTTAAGTCATTATTCGCTCTATAAATTTCTAATAAATATTCGCGTATTCCGCATTGACCCTATTGCGGCCAAAGAGCCTGACAACTCAACTGCTGACGCAACCATGCTGGATAGTCATGGTCGCAATGTGGCAACCATGTTGTCTGTCTTAGAAAAAGATAGGGATTTTAGAGCTCAAGTCCTTGAGTGGGTTGAGTTAATTGTTCCAGGAATGGAGAATGTTTCCACAGAGAAACAACGCCTCGATAGTACTACTGTGATTACATTTAAAGAAGAAGGAACTAAGGCGCTTTTTCCTGCACGGTTGATTTCAGATGGTACAATTTACGCTTTATGCATTATGACGGCAGTGTTAAGCCGCACTGCGCAAGCTGGCTTAACTATTATTGAAGAGCCGGAGCGGGGCATTCACCCTAAAGCTATTGGCGAGTTAGTTCAGCTCATGCGGGATAACGCATCTGTTGAGCATCCGGTTTTTATAACGACGCATAGTGAGTCGGTTGTGCGCAATCTTAACCCGGAAGAGTTGTGGCTAGTTAATAAGTCTGATGGCAGAACGAATGTGAAATGCGCAGCAGAGTCAGGACTGAGCAAAAAACAAATACCACTTGATACCGCATGGCTTACTAATCTTTTCGATGGGGGTCTACCATGGTAAAGGTAGGTTTTATCGTTGAGGGTGATTGCGAAAAAATAGTTGTTGAGTCTTCGGTGTTCAGGCAGTTTTTGCAGGACAATGGCTGTCTGTTAGTAACTCCTGTAGTTGATGCTAAGGGTGGCGGAAATCTACTCCCACAAAATATTGATGTTTTTATCAATGTGCTTGAGTCAAGTGGTGTTGATAAGATTTATGTTCTCACGGATCTGGAGGATGAGCCATCAGTCGCAGTCGTTAAAAGCCGTATACAGCATGCTAAGGTGGAAACCATTTTTGTCGCAGTTAAAGCCCTTGAAGCATGGTTTCTTGCGGATTCTCCAGCGATGAGCAAATGGCTGGGTATAGATTTAAGTGAGGCCTACCCAGAAAAAACAATTAATAAACCTTGGGATCGTCTTAAAGAGGTATCAAAAGAGTTGGGTAAGCCAGGACCTGGAAGTAAGCCTGCATTTGCAAAAAAAATGATTAAGCATTTTGGATTTAGCGTAGGTCAAGCGGCGACGCATCCCAATTGTCCAAGTGCACGTGAATTAATTGATTTTTTTCAAGGCGGCATACCGTGAATAGAGTAAGAAATTCTACCTCTCACTTAAGAGCCAAATTAAAACTTACTTAAGGCGCTTTTTAGGTGTGTGCACAACTATCGCTCTGGACGGCATTGCCGCAGAGCATTCTGTAGACACCAAGGAATGATTTGATGGACACACAGCAGCTCATCCAAGGATTGCGGCAAGCTTTCTTCACAGAAAACCACCGTATCGTGTTCTGGTACGATCCTGAGCAAAACTTCGTTGACGAGCTCGTACAGCTCGATCTGCCTGATGTTCAGATGTTGAACATGCAGGGGGAATCAACCTTCGGTACCAAGCTCCAGCTAGAGCTTGATGACACTGAGAGTAAGTACTTGTTGTACTTCCCCTGCGCAGAGCCTGACGCGAATGATGACTGGCTGCTGGACATCAAGCTTTACTCGCGAAGCTTCTACGCTGACAAGGTGTCACTGATCTTCAATGAGCTGGGTCTGCAGCAACAGAGCCTACGCGAGCATCTGGCCTGTCGAGAACGCTTTTTCAAAAGTGCGACACGAATTGCTGCTCTCAAGCGCCTGATCCAGCCCGCTGATAACGAGCATGCTTTGGATCTAACAATGGCGGCTGTGGTGCTTGGAGCAAGTGGCAGTGACATCATGACGTTGCTATGCACCTTGGCTGACGATGCTGTTCGCGACGATTTGGGGCTTGAGCAAAATCCCTCTGCAATCGATGAGCTCTACAAGTTTGGCCTAATGCCTGCGCTGCTGCAGGCCTTGCGTGACGAAGTGGGCTACCCAGTTTCCATCGAGGAAATCAGCGGAGCGAAGCACTTCAGCTTCGGGTATTTCCTTATCCGACTCCTGGCTACCGGGTTCTGCGAAAGCATTGGCGATGTCCCCAGTTGGGCCTCAGTAATTGCTATTCCTTCTGCTAAGGCGCGGGCTACTTCCAGTGCATTGCTGTCCCGTTGGCGCGATAGCTCACGCTTTTACAAGGCCTATGATGAGATATCAGGCTGGGTCGGTGACGCATTGCATATCGCTCAGAGGATCGATGAAATTCCACTGGAGAGCTTGGCCAACGTTGCAACCTTCGAGGCAGTCGAGCGGCAGATCATCGTCGACCTGACCAGGGCCATTCCAGAGGCCGATCCGCGAAACCTCGGCCTGTTTTCAAAAATCATCTCCGAACGCCTGGACAACTACTGGGCGACTCGTCACAAGGACGATGAGACACGCCGCAAGTACCGGCTGCTATACACAGCGCTATCGGCTGCAATCGACCTGTTTACGCAGCGTCACCAACACGCTGCAGGCTTCCACTTCACCAGTACCGATGCGCTGTACAAAGCTTATGAGAGCGAGTTGTACCGTTTTGACATGGCTTACCGCCATTATTTCGCTGCCTCTCAGCGCGCTCACGTCGAGTTGCTGAAGAAGCTCGATGAGACCGTCGAGCACTGCTATGCGTATTGGTATCTCGATCAGCTTGGACGATCCTGGGGTGACCGTATCGAGGCCGAACAGCGCTTGGAACACTGGAAAATACCAGGTATTCCGAACCAGCATAATTTCTATGAGCGCTGGGTGGCGCCCTTGTTGGAGGGCCACCGCAGCAAGCGCGTGGTCGTGATTATCAGCGACGCTTTTCGCTATGAAGCCGCTGTTGAGCTATGCCAGCGAATCAATGAGAAGCGCTACTGCGCAGCTAGCCTCAATAGCCAGTTGGGTGTATTGCCGAGCTACACCACGCTGGGCATGGCTTCACTATTGCCACACCAGTCGCTGGAGTACCGCGAAGGCACTGATGGTGTTTTCGTGAACGGACTTAATACTGGTAACACCATCGCTCGCGACAAAATCCTTGCTCAGCATGGTGGAATGGCCGTGACCGCACTGCAGGTCAAAGAGTGGTCCCGTGACGCAGGGCGTGAAGCCCTTAAGGATCAGCAGCTGGTTTACGTCTATCACAACGTGATAGATGACCGCAGTGACAAGGGCGGTGGCTCCGAGGTGGATACCTTCCACCACGTCGAATTTGCCATTGAGGAACTGACCGAGTTAACCCGGAAGATCCTCATGCACTTCAATACCAGCACAGTGTTGATCACAGCAGATCACGGGTTCCTGTTCCAGCAGAGTAAGCTTGAGGCGGCGGATCGCACTTCACTCGCAGAGAAACCTGAGAGCGCGATCAAGAGCAAGAAGCGCTACGTCATCGGCCATACGCTGCCGTCCGCCAAGGATGTTTGGCAGGGCTCGACCAAACATACCGCAGGCACTACATCGGACACCCAGTTCTGGATACCTAAAGGTGCTAACCGTTTCCACTTTGTCGGCGGTGCACGCTTCGTCCATGGTGGAGCTATGCCTCAGGAAATCGTTGTGCCTGTGCTGACGGTAAACCAATTGCGGGGTGAGAAAGCCGAAAAACGTACCAAGCGCAAAGTCGGGGTGATCTCGCCGAAGTCAGCCCTGAAGATGGTCACCAATATCCAGCGCTTTGACCTGATCCAGACCGAGTCGGTCAGCGAACAGGTGCTGCCGGTTACGGTTGCTGTGGCGATCTACGAAGGGGAGCAGCCGGTCTCCAGCGAGGAGGTTGTGACGTTCGACTGCGCGACGGACTCCATGAGCGAACGCCTTAAGCAGATACGCCTGTCACTATCAGGCAGCGACTTCGACCGACAGAAAGATTACTTCCTGGTGATCCGCGATAAGGATTTGAACACTGAGCTTGAGCGCTACCGTGTGACGATTGACCTAGCATTCACCGACGACTTTTTTTGAGAGCACGAGACCAGATGGAAACCCAAGTGAATAAAGATCTCGATCAGTTGCTCAACGAGCACTTCGCCGGTCGCGTGGTGCGCAAGGATCTGACCAAGCTGATAAAGGAAGGTGCGAACGTACCGGTTTATGTGCTTGAGTACTTGCTGGGCATGTACTGCGCCTCCAATGACTCAGAGGTGATTGAACAGGGCCTGAAGAACGTCAAGACGGTTTTAGCGGAAAACTACGTTCGCCCGGATGAAGCCGAGAAGGTCAAGTCCCTAGTTCGCGAGCGCGGTACGTACAAGGTGATCGACCGCGTCACCGTGCGACTGAATGAGAAAAAAGACCGCTACGAAGCTTCTTTCAGCAACCTCGGCATAAAGGACGCTGAGATCTCTGCAGGCATTGTCAAGGAATACGAAAAGCTCCTTGTGGGCGGCATCTGGGTGATCGCAACGCTGAGCTATTACCACGAGGAAGGCCAATCGGGATCGCCTTTTGGTGTCACTCTGCTCAAGCCGATCCAGATGCCGAACATGAACATGCAGGAACTGTTCACCGGGCGCGCTGCGCTGAACACACCACAATGGCGCGAGACCTTGATCCGCTCCATTGGCATGGAGCCCTCGACCCTGGATGAGTCCGTGCAGTGGCATTTGCTGGCCCGCATGGTCCCCTTCGTGGAGAACAACTACAACGTCTGCGAGCTCGGCCCACGCGGTACCGGCAAGAGCCATATCTACAAGGAGTGCTCACCGAACAGCATGCTGGTGTCCGGCGGCCAAACCACCGTCGCTAATCTGTTCTACAACATGAGCAGCCGACGCATCGGCCTGGTCGGTCTTTGGGATGTCGTGGCCTTCGATGAGGTGGCCGGCATCAACTTCAAGGACAAGGACGGTGTGCAGATCATGAAGGATTTCATGGCCTCTGGTTCTTTTGGCCGTGGTCGCGAGCAGATGGAAGCCTCGGCCTCCATGGTCTTCGTCGGTAACATCAACCAGAGCGTTGAATCGCTGGTAAAGACCAGTCATCTGCTGGCCCCGTTCCCTGAGCAGATGATCGACGCAGCCTTTTTCGACAGATTCCACGCCTACATTCCTGGCTGGGAAATCCCGAAAATGCGCCCGGAATTTTTCACCAATAGGTACGGACTAATCGTCGATTACCTGGCTGAATTTTTCCGCGAAATGCGCAAACGCAGCTTCGCCGACGCCATCGACAAACACTTCAAACTGGGTAACAACCTAAACCAGCGCGATGTGATCGCAGTACGCAAAACAGTATCCGGCCTGCTCAAGCTGCTCTACCCGCACGACGTATTCACCAAAGAAGACGTGCGCCAGTGTCTCGAATACGCACTCCAGGTCCGCCGACGCGTGAAAGAACAGCTCAAGAAGATCGGAGGAATGGAATTCTACGATGTTCACTTCAGCTACATCGACAACGAAACCCTCGAAGAACACTTCGTCACTGTGAAGGAACAAGGCGGTGGAGGTCTTATCCCTGAAGGGCCAGGAAAGCCCGGTTTTATCCACACGATAGGCTTGAGCGGAAAAGGCATGCCTGGGCTATATCGGATCGAACTGCAAGTGACCAAGGGTACTGGCAAGCTAGCTACCTCAGGCCTATGGAACTCCAGCACTGCCAAAGAACAGGTGAAAATTGCCTTTGACTACTTCAAAGCCAACGCCTCGCGCATCAGCGCCTCGGCTAAGGTGCTGGATCACGACTTCCATTTACATGTGGTTGAACTGCAAAACACCGGCCCGCTTACTCATATGGCCCTACCCAGTCTAGTAGCTTTTGCTTCCGGCCTAATGGGCAGGCCTGCGCAAGGTCAAATGGTAGTGCTCGGCGATATGAGCTTGGGCGGCAGCATCACGCCAGTTGAAAGCATCGCCGAGTGCCTGCAAGTGGCTTTCGACGCGGGAGGCAAGCGCGTTGCGCTTCCTATGAGCAGTGCCAAGGACATCCCCAGCATCCCAGCCGAACTGTTCACCAAGTTTCAAACCAGCTTTTATGGCGAACCAGTAGAAGCTGTATTTAAAGCAATGGGCGTGGATTGAAATAGGTCCATTTTTTAGCCCGCTGCGACTTTGATGCGGGCTTTTCGAACTTTACCATTGCTACCATCTGAGCCCATGCGGCTCAGATGGCTGCTTATCCCGAACGAAGAATATCGCGGGGGGTACTTCAATTGGACACAACCCAGATGACGTAAGGGGTTGCCTCCTGTCAGTGGTGCCCTCCGTACGATTTTTTCGTACCCTACAAGGTTCTCCTTATACGACCTCAGGTCAACTCACAGCGACTGCTGCGCCACAAACTTCAGCTTGTCGCGCTCCGTCTTGCTTACGTTCTCCGCCCGAGAAACTGTTCGATCTTCTTATCAGTATTGTACTGGCTCAGGGCGTACACGGCCCAAATGGTTGCCGGAATCCAGCCCATAAGCGTGATCTGGAGGAATAGGCAAATTACACCTGCAATCGGCCTTCCAATGGTGAAGAATGTCAACCACGGCAGTATCAGGGCAAGCAGCAAGCGCATAGATCAAACTCCAATTTTGTTGTGGGTCGTGGTACCCAATTTACGCATCAGGCCTCTCACTAGTGGCTTAATGATAGTACAGAAAGACAGGAGAAAACTATGGGACCGCTCAGGTCATATGCGCCGGTGCAAGAGGCCAACCGATGCCGCTGGCTATCGGCTACGCCGCGCTCATGGCTGCTCTGTGTTTCTATAAGTTTTGGACTCGAAAATGACTCATGTCCAGCGGTTTTTAGCGTGTTCTGATGATGGGTGAAGCGTTGTGCTTCTGCCCACGACACCAAGTTCAGGTCCCGGTCGGTGGCATAATGTAGATCGTCCAAAGCCATCAAGCTCGCGGATCCAATTCGTCTCCCAAGGCAAGACGTGCAATCGAAAGCACGGCGCCGATGCGAGCCAGGTCGTTACCGGCCGTTTTGGGTTTATCCCCACCCTCTTCTCTCATTCGCCATAAATAGCTCACACTGCAGAACCAATCTCAATTGGCAACCAATTGGCAACCAGAAAAGCCGAAACCCACAAATGAAAAAGCCCGGTCGTTTCCGAACCGGGCTAAGTCATTGAAAAATATGGTCGGGACGGAGTGATTCGAACACTCGACCCCTAGCACCCCATGCTAGTGCGCTACCGGACTGCGCTACGCCCCGACTAGGCGTTAAACCCGTTCCTCTTCTCGAAGAACGCTCAAGA
>Ga0105244_10000514_pt1 | contig 34553 bp, 30 predicted proteins | sample KBSM44metaG_FD_80423 | JGI IMG/M metagenome (GOLD analysis project Ga0105244, IMG submission 80423) | Miscanthus rhizosphere microbial communities from Kellogg Biological Station, Michigan, USA - KBS M4-4 metaG | ecosystem: Host-associated > Plants > Roots > Rhizosphere > Soil | place...
AACTTCACCCTGATGTGCTGCGACCTGTCGCAGTTGGGGCTGTTTGCCAAGGTCGACACCGGCGCGTTCCGTGCACTGAAGGCACACACGCCCGGGCCGTACACCTTCATTCTCAATGCCACCCGTGAGGTGCCGCGCCTGGTGCTGCACCCCAAGCGCCGCACCATCGGCCTGCGGGTGCCAAGCCATCCCATCGCCCAGGCCCTGCTGGAGCAATTGGGTGAGCCGCTGATGAGCGTCAGCCTGATCATGCCGGGCGACAGCGTGCCGCTCAGCGATCCCTACGAGATGCGCCAGATTCTCGAGCATCAGGTCGACCTGATCATCGACGGCGGGATCGGCGGTATTTCGGCGTCCACGGTCATTAACCTGGCCGAGGGTGAACCTCAGGTCGTTCGGGTCGGCTGTGGTGATCCGACGCCGTTCGGTGAACGTGCCTGATGACAGCCGTCGAGGCAGTGGACAGCCAGGCAGACGCCCAGCAGGAACTGCCGTTCGCGCTGGTCTACGGGCGTGCTGTCACGCAGATGCCGCTCGACCTGTACATCCCGCCCGACGCGCTGGAGGTCTTTCTCGAAGCGTTCGAAGGCCCGCTTGACCTGCTGTTGTACCTGATCCGCAAACAGAACATCGACATCCTCGATATTCCCGTTGCCGAGATCACCAAGCAGTACATGGGTTACGTCGAGCTGATGAAAACCGTGCGCCTGGAGCTGGCTGCCGAGTATCTGGTCATGGCCGCCATGCTGGCCGAGATCAAATCGCGCATGCTGTTGCCGCGCTCGGCGGAAGTCGAAGAGGAAGAAGGCGATCCACGCGCCGAGCTGATTCGCCGCTTGCAGGAATACGAACGCTTCAAGGTCGCCGCCGAGGGTATTGACGGGCTGAGCCGGGTGGGCCGCGATGTCATCGTGCCGAAACTGGACGCTCCCGAAGCCCGCGCACGCAAGTTGCTGCCGGATGTCAGCCTTGAAGAAGTGCTGATGTCGATGGCCGAAGTGCTGCACCGTGGCGACATGTTCGAAAGCCACCAGGTCAGCCGCGAGGCACTGTCCACCCGCGAGCGCATGAGCGATGTCCTGGAACGTCTCAAGGGCGGCGGTTTTGTGCCGTTCGCCGAGCTGTTTACCGCCGAAGAGGGGCGTCTGGGTGTGGTCGTGACGTTCATGGCGGTGCTTGAGCTGGTCAAGGAGTCACTTGTCGAACTGGTCCAAAACGAGCCCTTTGCGGCGATCCATGTCCGGGCGCGAGCCGAGTAGAGCAAGAACACACCCATGAACCTCAACGAACCCCGCGAACTGGCCCCGCTGCTTGAAGCATTTCTGCTGGCCTCCGGAAAACCGCAGACGCTGGAGCGCCTGTATGAGTTGTTCGAGGAAGGTGAGCGCCCTGAGCCTCCGGTGTTCAAAAAGGCACTCGAGGTGTTGCGCAAGTCCTGTGAGGGGCGCGCCTTCGAGCTCAAGGAAGTGGCATCGGGTTATCGCCTGCAGATTCGTGACCGCTTCTCGCCGTGGGTCGGGCGGTTGTGGGAAGAGCGGCCGCAGCGTTACTCCCGGGCCATGCTGGAGACCCTCGCGCTGATCGCTTACCGCCAGCCGATCACGCGGGGCGAGATCGAAGATGTCCGTGGTGTCGCGGTCAACAGCCACATCGTCAAGACTCTGCTCGAGCGCGAGTGGATTCGTGTGGTGGGCTACCGGGATGTGCCCGGCAAACCGGCCATGTTCGCGACCACCAAAGGCTTTCTCGACCACTTCAATCTCAAAAGCCTCGACGAGCTGCCGCCGCTGGCCGACCTGCGCGAGATGGAAACCGAGCCGGTGCTGGATTTCGAAGAGGCACCGGTGCCTGCGCACCTGCAAGCCCTGGCCGACGCCAGCCTCGACCCGGACGCAGAGCCGGAAGCCCCGCGTGACGAAACCAGCTTCCGCAGCCTGCTGGTGGAACTGGACTCGATGGAGCAGGGCCTCAAGACCGACTTCGACGACCTGCTGCGCGCGGAGCCAGAGCCTGAAGACGACAAAGGCGACGATGAGGTCTGATTGACTCGCGCTCCCACGCTGAAGCGTTCAGCGTGGTACACAAGTCTCGTGGGAGCGAGCTTGCTCGCGAAGGCGATGGTGCAGGCTCGCTATTTTCGGATTCTGTACGGGCCCTTTCGCGAGCAAGCTCGCTCCCACATGACCTGTATATAGCCATGAGCGCTCTGCGTCCTCTTGATACCTCGTCCTGGAGCGTGCAGAACGATAATCAGGACTGTCGTGCCAACGCCCAGCGCATTTCGGTCGAATTCATACGCCAGCCCAGGGTCACATCTGATACCACTCGCCATGAGATTCGCTGCCCATGAGTTCGACCAAGAACCCCTGCATCAGCCTGTGCAAGTTCGATGATGACATTTGTCTGGGATGCGGCCGCAGCAAGCGCGAAATCAAGGCCTGGAAGAAACTCGACAAGGACGACAAGCGCACGGTGCTCGAGGAGTCTGCCAAGCGGCTGGCCAAGCTCAAGACCGCCGGTCGTAAAAAGAAGAAGTGATTCGGGCATTTGCCGTTGACGCCGGATGCGTAAACCGGCGCAGGGGCGTATGATGGCCGACCCTCGGCGATCAAGTGTCGCCCGGGCTTTCAAGTATTTCGCCTTGCCGCTATCCACAGCGCGCCGGGCACAGGTCTTGCCGGTTCTCGGCCAGCCCTGATTCGACACACCGGGAGGTGCCCAGATGAGTGAAAAAGACAAGCAGGACAGCCAGGAAATCGGACCCGCAGGCGAAAAGCTGCAGAAGGTTCTGGCGCGCATTGGCGTGGGTTCACGCCGTGACGTGGAAGCCTGGATTACCCAAGGCCGTATCAAGGTCAACGGCAAGGACGCGACCCTCGGTCAACGCGTCGACCTGCATGACGCCATCAGTGTCGATGGTCGCGTCATCAAGCGCGAAGAAGCGGCCGAAACGGTCCGTCGCGTCATCATGTACAACAAGCCCGATGGTGAAATCTGCACCCGTGACGACCCGGAAGGCCGTCCGACCGTGTTTGACCGTCTGCCGCGTCCGAAGGAAGGCCGCTGGATCAACATCGGTCGTCTCGACATCAACACCACCGGCCTGCTGATGTTCACCACCGACGGTGAACTCGCCAACCGCCTGATGCACCCGTCGTTTGAAATGGACCGTGAATACGCGGTTCGTGTGCGTGGCGAAGTCGATGACGACATGCTGCTGCGCCTCAAGAATGGCGTGATTCTCGAAGACGGTCCTGCACGCTTCACCGATATCCAGCAGGCACCGGGCGGCGAAGGCTTCAACCACTGGTATCACTGCGTGGTGATGGAAGGCCGTAACCGCGAAGTGCGTCGTCTCTGGGAATCCCAGGGGCTGGTGGTCAGCCGCCTGAAGCGCGTGCGTTACGGACCGGTGTTCCTCAACTCCGACCTGCCGATGGGCCGCTGGCGCGAAATGAGCCAGTACGAAGTCGATATTCTGGCAGCTGAAGTTGGTCTGCAACCTGTGGCCCAGCCGCAGATGAATGCCAAGACCAAAGACAAAATGGAGCGTCTGCAGCGTCAATCGTCGCGCCCTCTGGGCAAAGGCGAGCGTGTTCGTACCTTGCGTCCGGCGGCTGGTGCTCCGGCGACCGGCGGCGAGCGCGCACCGCGTCAGCCGCAGATCACCGGCAGCGAGCGCGATCGTCCGCGCGGTGGCGATTCGACTCAGCGTCCTTCGCCGCGCAAGGATTCGGGCAAGCCCGGTTCACGCGCGCCGCGTCCGGCCGACAACAGCCGTGGTACGCCGGTCGCCGAGCGTCCGAGCGACATGAACAAGCGTCCGGCCAAGCCGGGCCCGAAGCGTGTCGGCATCAAGCTGGTCAACGATGATGCGCCGTCAGGCAAGCGTCGTGGCCCACCGGCAGGTTCAGGTCAGCGTCCAGGCTTCGGTCGTCGCAAGCCTGAGTGATCGCTCGGTGTGAATGAATGGCAACGCCAGTCCACAGGGCTGGCGTTGTCGTTTTCGGCGCTCTGAAAAGCGCTGTCACACTGCGGTCACGCATCGACCTTCCGGTTTTGAACCTCAGCCGGAATGCCCGTGTACAATGCTGCGCTTTTTTCTGTGAAACAGTGCTGTTCAACGCTCCGGGCCATCCGCCTCGAACGCTGCAATTCTGTTGCGTCACAAGCGCAGCAGGTTCTATTTCGTCACAGCACAAGATCGATCAGGTGGCTATTGAATGAGTGAAACAACCTCACCCTCGGGCGAACTGAAACGCGGCCTGAAGAATCGACACATCCAGTTGATCGCCTTGGGCGGTGCCATCGGGACGGGCCTGTTTCTCGGCTCGGCGGGCGTGCTGAAATCAGCCGGGCCGTCGATGATTCTCGGTTATGCCATCTGCGGCTTCATCGCCTTCATGATCATGCGCCAGTTGGGCGAGATGATCGTCGAAGAGCCGGTCGCCGGGTCGTTCAGCCACTTCGCGCACAACTACTGGGGCGGTTTCGCCGGGTTCCTGTCGGGCTGGAATTGCTGGCTGCTGTACATTTTGGTCGGCATGTCCGAGTTGACCGCCGTCGGCAAATACATCCATTACTGGTTGCCGGACATCCCGGGCTGGGTATCCGCAGCGGCCTTCTTCGTGCTGATCAATGCCATCAACCTGACCAACGTCAAGGTGTTCGGCGAGACCGAGTTCTGGTTCGCGATCATCAAGGTGGTGGCGATCATCGGCATGATCGCGCTGGGCAGTTACATGCTGGTCAGTGGCAGCGGTGGCCCGCAGGCCTCGGTGACTAACCTCTGGGAGCATGGCGGGTTTTTCCCTAACGGCGTCGGCGGCTTGGTGATGGCGCTGGCAATCATCATGTTCTCCTTCGGCGGGCCGGAGATGCTCGGTTTCACCGCTGCCGAAGCCGAACAGCCTAAGACCGTGATCCCCAAGGCAATCAACCAGGTCATCTACCGCATCCTGATTTTCTACATCGGCGCGCTGGTGGTGCTGTTGTCGCTGACGCCCTGGGACAGCCTGCTGGCCAGTCTCAATGCGTCTGGCGATTCCTACAGCGGCAGCCCGTTCGTGCAGGTGTTCTCGATGCTGGGCAGTGACACGGCGGCGCATATTCTTAACTTCGTGGTGCTCACAGCGGCACTGTCTGTGTACAACAGCGGCACCTACTGCAACAGCCGCATGCTGGTGGGCATGGCCGAGCAGGGCGATGCACCCAGGGCGTTGGCCCAGGTCGACAAGCGCGGGGTGCCGGTCAAGGCGATTTTCGCCTCTGCCGCGGTGACACTGGTTGCGGTGCTGCTCAACTATTTCGTGCCGCAGCAGGCGCTGGAACTGTTGATGTCGCTGGTGGTGGCCACGCTGGTGATCAACTGGGCGATGATCAGCTACTCGCACCTGAAATTCCGCCAGCACATGAATCGGACCGCGCAAGTGCCGCTGTTCAAGGCGCTGTGGTATCCCTACGGCAACTATGTGTGCCTGGCGTTTGTGGTGTTTATCCTCGGCATCATGCTGATGATCCCCGGCATCCGCATATCGGTGTACGCGATACCGGTCTGGCTGGCGGTGATGTGGGTCTGTTATCGGGCTAAAAACAGGCGTAGCGTTATCGTGCCTGCCCAGTCCGGCAAGTAGCCTTGCCCGTTGCCGAGAAGAAGATAACCCGATGCTGGTGATTTCCAACAACGTCCATCTGCCCGACGCCGAGATCGAATTGACTGCTATCCGTGCCCAGGGCGCAGGAGGGCAGAACGTCAACAAGGTCTCCAGCGCCGTGCATTTGCGTTTCGACATCAATGCCTCGTCGCTGCCGCCGTTCTACAAGGAACGGCTGCTGGCGTTGAGTGACAGCCGGATTACCAGCGACGGCGTGATCGTGCTCAAGGCCCAGCAGTATCGAACCCAGGAGCAGAACCGTGCCGATGCGTTGCTGCGTTTGAGTGAGCTGATCGTCAACGCGGCCAAGGTCGAAAAGAAGCGCCGCCCGACCCGCCCGACTCTCGGCTCCAAGACCCGACGCCTGGAGTCCAAGAGCAAACGCGGCTCGATCAAGGCCGGACGCGGGAAAGTGGATTTCTGAAGTGTTTTTCAGTCTCGTGCCACGCCGGAGCGCTTATCGCTATACATAAGTCCGCTCTTGATTCTGGCCGCAGGCCGTGCGGACTTGTTCGCGAAAGGGCCCGTACCGTCGCAGAAAATTTAGCGTTCAAAACAATGCCTTCGCGAACAAGTTCGCTCCCACAAGAGCCCTCCCGCCCACGTTAGAACGTAGGAGCGAACCGGCGCCCACGCTCGAACGTAGGAGCGAACTTGTTCGCGAAAGAGCCTGTACCGTCGCAGAAAATTTAGCTTTCAAAACAACGTCTTAGCTCACGAGTTCGCTCCCACGCCCTGCGGGCAGAAGCCTGAAAACTCCGCTTTCCGGGCTCTTCAGGACCTGTATGGCTATGAGCACCGATCATCGCTGGCGCAACACCTGCGCCTGCTTGTACAGATAAACGCTCAACGCCAGCCCGGTAAGTGACGCCAGTGCCGCGAACAGGAAGATCGAGACGAAGCCGAAGCCGGCAGCAATCGCGCCTGCCAGTGGCCCGGTGATGCCCAATGACAGGTCGATGAACAGCGAATAAGCGCCTACTGCTGCGCCTCGGCTTGACGCCGGGACCAGATTGACCGCTTCCACACCCAGCGCCGGGAACACCAGCGAGAACCCGAAACCGGTCAGCGCCGCGCCAGCCAGTGCCAGGTTTGGAGTGGGTGCCAGCCACAGCAGCAACAGGCCCAGGCTTTCCACCGACAGACAGACAATCGCCACTCGAAAGCCGCCCAGGCGATTGATCAGGTTGCCGAACAGCAGGCGCGCGGCGATGAAGCTGCCGCCAAACAGCGTCAGGCACAGTGCGGCATTCGGCCAGTGGTTGCTGGCGTAATACAGGGTGATGAACGTCGCGATAGTGCCGAAACCGATACCGCCCAGCGCGAGGCCCATGCCATGCGGAAACACTCGCCCCAGCACATGCATGAACGGCAGTCGCTCACCCTGCACAATCGGCGCGGGCTCTTTGTGCCACGTCAGGTAAAGCCCCAGCGCGCACAGCAGCATGATGCTCACGCCCACTGTCCACAGGCCGAGTTCGTCAACCATCCACACACCTAATGGCGCACCAATGGCCAGCGCGCCGTAGCTGGCGATACCATTCCAGGAAATGACCTTGGCGGTGTTCTGCGCGCCGACCCGGCCTATGCCCCAGCCAATCGAACCCGAACCGACCAGGCTTTCCGCGGCACCGAGGATCACCCGGCCAATCAGCAGAATCACCAGGCTCGCCATCGGCCAACTGTCCAGCCATACCGGCACCAGCATGAACACACCGCTCAGCCCGCAGCCGGTCAGCCCGATCTGCACGGCCTTCTTGCTGCCCAGATTGTCGATGATGCGACTTGCCCAGGGCCGACTGATCAGCGTGGCCAGGTATTGCACGCTGATGACCAGTCCTGCGATGACTGCACCGAAGCCCAGATCACTGTGGACGTAGCCGGGCAGAACGGCGAGGGGAATGCCGATGTTCAGGTAGCCGATGAAGGTGAACATCACAATGGAAACGACGGTCAGGGTGACGGCCATCGGGGTTTGCGGTGTGTTTTTCGGTGTCTCGGACATGGGGCGGGCTTTCATTCTGTGCGGGCATGGCGTTCGAGCGGGCAGGGAAAAACCCTTAGCAAGCTCTCGAAGTGCTCATCATACCGATGCATCGGGTGATGCAGGTGCAACAGATTGAAATAAACGTGAATGGAAGGTTATTCGTGCCTGGGTGCCACAAGGTGTGTGGTCACGAGGGCGGCCAGGGCGTTTTCCTGAGTACCGAAGCGGGCGAGCAGGGCGCTCTGTTTTTCCGGGCTGAGGCGTGACCAGATCTCGATCATTTTCTCGGCGGTGCCAATCAGGGCGCTGGCTTGCGTTTCAGTGAAGTCGCTCATAAGAATCTGCTGTTTGCCTGTTGCTGGTTTTCCAGGCGTATTGAAAACCGGCAAAACCGTTTTTCGATACGCCTGAAAACAATCGCCTTCAGTCTTTGCGTCCGGCTTTCTGGCTGTCTTGAGCCGAGGGTGCTGCTTTCATTGCGACAGGTTGACCAAGCTCTTGCTGAGCCAGAGTCGACTGTTGTGGTTCCTGTTGGCCTGGTGGGAAGTTAGGGATTTCATGCATCGTCGTCGCTCCTCGCAAGGGGTTGCAGATAGAACCGTGCTTTAAAAAGCCTGCGCAGGATAACCCACCGAAAATGACAATCAGGATATTTTTTTACCCCGATTGCCCTGATCGTGAAACAAAATGGCTTTTTTACTGTCCTGCTTTTTATCTCGCGAGGCGCTGACGAGCTTGATTTCATTGGGCCGGACCGCGTGAGCAGGGTCCGCGGCCCGTTGAACATTTTATTTTCGGCCTTCTGCATCCTTGGCCACTTCGTCAGTGCGCGCGGCCATGATGAAATCGTTGCGGTGCAGGCCCTTGATCGAGTGGCTCCACCAGGTCACGGTCACTTTGCCCCACTCGGTCAACAGGCCCGGGTGATGGCCTTCCGCTTCAGCAATTTCGCCCACCGCGTTGGTGAACGCCAGCGCCCATTTGAAGTTCTTGAACAGAAACACTTTTTCCAGCTGCATCACCGCGTCGCGGACCTCGATGTTCCAGTCCGGGATCTGCTTGAGCAGTTCCGGTAATTCGGCTTCGCTGACCTGCGGCGCGTCGGCACGGCAGGCTTCACAGTGAGCTTGATTCAAGGTGGTCATAAGCAGAGGGTCCTTTTCGGATAGCGGGCCGAGGGTCAGGCGGCGTGGCTTTTGGTTTTAGGTGGAAATTTGGGAGCGTGCAAGCCCAACTGCATGCCTTGCCCGACCAGCGCCATGATGTCTTGCTGCGCCAGATCGAACAGACGCTTCAAATCCGGCAGGACAAAGTACAGCGGTTGCAGAATGTCGATGCGATACGGTGTGCGCATCGCTTCAAGCGGATCGAAAGGCTGGTGTTCGGGGGCTGACGACAAGCTGTAAACCGCCTCCTTTGGCGAAGAAAGAATACCGCCGCCGTAGATTTTCCGTCCTTGTGGTGTGTCGACCAGGCCGAACTCGATGGTCATCCAGTACAGCCGGGCCAGGTACACGCGTTGTTCCTTGCTCGCGCTCAGGCCGAGTTTGCCGTAGGTGTGGGTGAATTCGGCAAACCATGGATTGGTCAGCAGCGGGCAGTGGCCAAATATTTCATGAAAGATGTCCGGTTCCTGCAGGTAGTCCAGTTCTTCTGCGGTACGAATGAACGTTGCCACCGGAAAACGCTTGCTGGCCAGCAGCTCAAAGAACGTCTGGAAGGGGATCAGCGCGGGAACTCGCTCGACCTGCCAGCCAGTGGTCGCGCCCAGAACCTTGTTGATTTCGCCTAGCTGAGGGATGCGATCGAGCGGCAGGCCCAGTTGTTCGATGCCGTCCAGATACTCCTGACAGGCACGCCCTTCGATGATGCTCATCTGCCGGGTGATCAGGGTGTTCCATACCGCATGTTCGTCCGCCGTGTAATCGATGAAACCCGAAGCGTCCGGCTCGCGTGCCACGTAAAGCGTCTGGGCCATGCTGATGTCCTCGAAAGGCTGCTGTTTTTAAAGTGTTCTTGTCAAAGCCTGTGGTCAGGAATAACCCGGTTTCGAAGGTACGTCAGCGGCTGTGAGCGGGGTGGCGCGAGGATTTGATCACTGCTTCGTAACGAAAAGTTTACGCTTACGATAGGCGGGGCCTGAAATCAGCCATTCTGTCGCTCGCGAAGTGTGAATGCGTAACGTATTGTTGACATTAATTTTGCTGCCTCACAAAAAACTACCCTCACAGGGGCGATGACTCATGCGCATCAAGGTGCACTGCCAGAACCGCATCGGCATTCTTCGCGACATTCTCGATCTGCTGGTGGCTTACGGCGTCAACGTGGCACGCGGTGAAGTGGGGGGCGAGCACGGTGATGCGATCTATCTGCATTGCCCGAACCTGATCAACCTGCAGTTCCAGGCCCTGCGCCCGAAGTTCGAGGCGATCACCGGGGTGTTCGGCGTCAAGCGTGTCGGGCTGATGCCCAGCGAGCGCCGGCACATGGAGCTCAATGCCTTGCTCGGCGCGCTGGAATTCCCGGTGTTGTCCATCGACATGGGCGGGGCCATCGTTGCGGCCAATCGTGCTGCCGCGCAGTTGCTGGGTGTGCGGGTCGATGAAGTGCCGGGCATGCCCTTGTCGCGTTACGCCGAAGATTTCGACCTGCCTGAGCTGGTGCGCGCCAGCCAGTCGCGGATCAATGGCCTGCGGGTCAAGGTATGCGGCGACGTGTTTCTTGCCGACATCGCGCCTCTGCAATCGGAACATGACGACAGCGAGGCGATGGCCGGGGCCGTGCTGACGCTGCACCGCGCTGATCGGGTCGGTGAGCGCATTTACCATGTGCGCAAGCAAGAGCTGCGTGGCTTCGACAGCATTTTTCAAAGCTCGAAGGTCATGGCTGCTGTGGTTCGCGAGGCGCGGCGCATGGCGCCCCTGGATGCGCCGCTGCTGATCGAGGGGGAAACCGGTACCGGCAAGGAATTGCTGGCCCGCGCCTGTCACCTGGCCAGCCCGCGCGGCCAGTCACCGCTGATGGCGCTCAACTGCGCCGGGTTGTCGGAGTCCATGGCCGAGATCGAGCTGTTCGGCTATGACCCCGGCGCGTTCGAAGGCGCGCGTGCGGAAGGGCGGCTGGGGCTGTTGGAACTGACTGCGGGCGGCACGCTGTTTCTTGATGGCGTGGGTGAGCTGAGCGCGCGCATGCAGGCCAAGCTGCTGCGCTTCATTCAGGACGGAAGCTTTCGCCGGGTCGGCAGTGACGAGGACATGTTTCTCGATGTACGGGTGATGTGTTCGACCCAGGTCGATCTGTCGGAGCTGTGCGCCAAGGGCATGTTCAGGCAGGACCTTTATCATCGCCTTAACGTGCTGTCGCTGCATATACCGCCGCTGCGCGACTGTCTGGACGGTCTTGAGCCTCTGGTGGAGCATTTTCTCGATCAGGCCAGCCGGCAGATCGGCTGTTCGCTGCCCGGCATATCACCTGCGGCCATCAAGCGTCTGAGTCAGTACCACTGGCCCGGCAATGTGCGGCAACTGGAAAACGTATTGTTTCAGGCCGTATCGCTGTGTGACGGCGGCAAGGTGCAGGCCGAACACATTCGTTTGCCGGATTACGGCGTGCGACAGGGATTGAGTGAGGTGTCGCTGGAGGGCGGGCTGGGCGCAATTATCGGGCGCTTTGAAAAGTCGGTGCTGGAACAACTGTATGCGCAATATCCCAGCAGTCGCCAATTAGGCAAACGCCTGGGGGTGTCTCATACAACGATTGCCAACAAGTTGCGCGATTATGAAGTGGGGCGCGAATCAGATCCGCACTCAGTCGATAAATAACTCGCTGATTGATGACTCTGCAACTTAACGTCGTGCATGCGCCTCGCACCTTATAGAGCGGCGAGGCGTCGTGCACAGGCTGTGACAGCGAAAAGCCTCAACCGTTGCTGCAGCCGTTGCCCATCACCTGATAGCTCATAATGTGGCGTGCGCCTTGCGAGTCCTCATACACCATGCGTGCCGGGACCACTTCGCAGACATTGGGGATCTGGCTGATGGAGATAACCCGGGCGATATCCAGATGCGTGCCGTAGGTATATTGCTCGACACGCGCCTGTTGCGCCGCCACTTTGGTCTGCGATTCTTCGGCCATGGCGAAACTGCTGATGCCGCACAGGGCCAGGGCCATTAATAAAGCTTTCATTGTCGTTTACCTTTTTGAAAGTGAGCGCCGTCGCATCACGTTTTTGACGTCATGGGCTCAGGCGGTCTGATGCGTTTTTCGAGTTGGAACAACACTGCGTGGGGGCAGTTGATGTTTGCCTTGTTGGCGGATCGAATTCTATGCCTGTTGCAACAGCGCATATATAAAGACTTTGGATAAGCGCTTTTATCAAAATGGTAATAATCTGACGTACTGCTTCACGCGTGCGGCTTGTCGTCATGGCCCCGGTCCCGCCGGTAAGACCAACGTCGAATGGCCCCTGCGGGTGGGGCGGGATACAACAGGGGCATAAAACAACAACTATCCACCGAGGTAACCAAGATGAGTGCAGCTTCCCTGTACCCCGTCCGCCCAGAAGTCGCAGCGACTACGCTGACGGATGAAGCGACCTACAAGGCCATGTACCAGCAGTCGGTGGTCAACCCTGATGGTTTCTGGCGTGAACAGGCTCAGCGCCTCGACTGGATCAAACCTTTCACCGTGGTCAAGCAGACCTCGTTCGATGATCACCGTGTCGATATCAAATGGTTCGCCGATGGCACGCTGAACGTCGCCTATAACTGTCTGGATCGCCATCTGGAAGAACGCGGCGACAGCATCGCCATCATCTGGGAGGGCGACGACCCTTCCGAGCACCGGGAAATCACCTACCGCGAACTGCACGCCGAAGTGTGCAAGTTCGCCAACGCGCTGCGTGGCCAGGACGTGCACCGTGGTGACGTCGTGACGATCTACATGCCGATGATCCCCGAGGCTGTGGTCGCCATGCTGGCGTGCGCCCGGATCGGTGCGATTCACTCGGTGGTGTTCGGCGGTTTCTCGCCCGAAGCGCTGGCTGGCCGGATCATCGATTGCAGTTCCAAAGTGGTTATCACCGCCGACGAAGGCCTGCGTGGCGGCAAGAAGACTGCGCTCAAGGCCAACGTCGACCGCGCCCTGACCAACCCGGAAACCAGCAGCGTGCAGAAGGTTATCGTCTGCAAGCGCACCGGGGGCGAGATCGAATGGAATCGTCACCGTGATATCTGGTACCACTCGCTTCTGGAAGTGGCGTCCAGCACCTGCGCGCCGAAAGAGATGGGCGCCGAAGAGTCGCTGTTCATTCTCTACACCTCGGGCTCGACCGGCAAACCCAAGGGCGTGTTGCACACCACCGCAGGTTATCTGCTGTATGCGGCGCTGACCCACGAGCGCGTGTTCGACTACAAGCCTGGCGAAATCTACTGGTGCACCGCTGACGTCGGCTGGGTGACCGGGCACAGTTATATTGTCTACGGCCCTCTGGCCAATGGTGCGACCACGTTGCTGTTCGAAGGCGTGCCGAACTATCCGGACATCACCCGTGTGTCGAAAATCATCGACAAGCACAAGGTCAATATTCTCTACACCGCGCCGACCGCAATCCGCGCCATGATGGCTGAAGGCACCAAGTCCGTTGAAGGCGCCGACGGTTCCAGCCTGCGATTGCTGGGTTCGGTGGGCGAGCCGATCAACCCGGAAGCCTGGGCCTGGTACTACAACACGGTCGGCAAGCAGAACTGCCCGATTGTCGATACCTGGTGGCAGACCGAAACCGGCGGCATCCTGATCAGCCCGTTGCCAGGCGCGACCGCCCTGAAGCCGGGCTCGGCGACACGTCCGTTCTTTGGCGTGATCCCGGCGCTGGTGGACAACCTGGGCAACCTCATCGAGGGTGCTGCCGAGGGTAATCTGGTAATCCTCGATTCGTGGCCGGGCCAGTCGCGCTCGCTGTACGGCGATCACGACCGTTTCGTCGATACGTACTTCAAGACCTTCCGCGGCATGTACTTCACCGGTGACGGTGCCCGTCGTGACGAGGACGGTTATTTCTGGATCACCGGGCGTGTGGACGACGTGCTCAACGTTTCCGGGCACCGCATGGGTACCGCGGAAATCGAAAGCGCGATGGTTGCGCACCCGAAAGTCGCCGAGGCGGCCGTGGTCGGTGTGCCGCATGACCTGAAGGGGCAGGGCATCTACGTCTACGTCACCCTCAACGGCGGTGAAGAACCAAGCGACGCGTTGCGTACCGAATTGCGCAACTGGGTGCGCAAGGAGATCGGCCCGATTGCCTCGCCTGACTTCATTCAGTGGGCGCCGGGCCTGCCGAAGACCCGTTCGGGCAAAATCATGCGCCGTATCCTGCGCAAGATTGCGACTGCCGAGTACGATGCGCTGGGTGACATCTCCACCCTGGCTGACCCGGGCGTGGTGCAGCATCTGATCGACACGCACAAGACCATGAATGCTGCCTGAGCGATCCTGTGACTGAAGCGCCCCGTTCGGTGAGAGCCGAATGGGGCGCTTTTGTTTCAAGTGTCTGACTTGGAAAACGGGATATATATCGGGTTGTTACCGGTCTACACGGTGTTGTCGAACGTTGCTTCGTTGTAGGACACGTCCGAGCTTTCTATGTAAGAAGGTGCGACACCGCAGGGCTTTTAAACCCCCATGTGACACGCTGGGCTTGCCGGATTAAAAGGGTTTGCCAATAATGGGCGCGCTTTTTGCTGTTATGACAGGTTGAGTCTGTGTTGCTGGATCAGCAGATACAGGCCCCGTCAATACCGTGTAGTGGGTTTTCATGCGCTTCTGTAACTAGTTGTCGCATTGAAGAAATATCGACTTCGAGCCTGTCGTTAAAATGCCCCTCATTCGCCGAAGGGCTGTGAGCTGCCTGCGCGGTGTCACATACCCGGCGTCGCTTTTCCCCGAGGTTGTCCTTTCGCACATTGGGCGCATGCTCACTTTGCCACTTGTCGTGCTTTACCGATGGAGTCCCTGGAAATGAAAAAGCTCATGCTTATTGGCGCGATGGCGTTGTCCGTGCTCGCCCAGCCGATCTTTGCTGATGAAAAACCACTGAAAATCGGTATCGAAGCGGCTTACCCTCCGTTCGCGTCCAAGGCCCCGGACGGCAGCATCGTCGGCTTTGACTACGACATCGGCAATGCGCTGTGTGAAGAAATGAAGGTCAAGTGCACCTGGGTCGAGCAGGAGTTCGACGGCCTTATCCCGGCGCTGAAAGTGCGCAAGATCGATGCGATCCTGTCGTCGATGTCCATCACTGACGACCGCAAGAAGTCCGTGGACTTCACCGGCAAGTATTACAATTCCCCGGCGCGTCTGGTCATGAAGGACGGCACCACGGTCAGCGACAGCCTGGCAGAACTCAAGGGCAAGAAGATCGGCGTGCAGCGTGGCTCGATCCACGAGCGGTTCGCCCGCGAAGTGCTCGCTCCCAAAGGTGTCGAAGTGACGCCGTACGGTTCGCAGAACGAAATCTACCTGGACATCGGTGCAGGCCGCCTCGACGGTACTGTCGCCGACGCCACGCTGTTGCAGGATGGCTTCCTGAAAACCGACGCTGGCAAAGGCTATGCGTTCGTAGGCCCGTCGTTCGTCGATCCGAAATACTTCGGTGACGGCATCGGCATTGCCGTGCGCAAGGGCGACAAGGCCAACCTTGACCGTCTCAACGCCGCCATCGCCGCGATTCGTGCCAACGGCAAGTACAAGGCCATCCAGGACAAGTATTTCGATTTCGACATCTACGGCAAATAAGTCGTCGTCCTTACCCTGACCAATGGCGCAAACAGAATTGCCTGGATTGCGCCATTTTTATTCCACGCTTGAGGACCGCACATCATGTTGAAAGGTTACGGAGCTGTCATCCTCGAAGGTGCCTGGCTGACGTTGCAGCTGGCCCTGTCGTCGATGGCTCTGGCGATCGTTCTCGGTCTGATCGGCGTGGCGCTGAGGCTGTCTCCGGTACGCTGGATTGCCTGGCTGGGCGATCTGTACAGCACGGTGATTCGTGGCATTCCCGATCTGGTCCTGATTCTGCTGATCTTCTACGGCGGCCAGGACCTGCTCAACCGCGTTGCCCCCTTGCTGGGGTTTGACGACTACATCGACCTTGATCCGTTGATGGCCGGCATCTGCACGCTGGGCTTCATCTTCGGCGCGTATCTCTCGGAAACCTTTCGCGGCGCATTCATGGCCATCCCCAAGGGGCAGGCCGAGGCAGGCATGGCGTATGGCCTGAGCAGTGGCAAGGTGTTCTTCCGCATTCTGGCGCCGCAGATGATTCGTCTGGCGATTCCCGGCTTCACCAACAACTGGCTGGTGCTGACCAAGGCCACCGCGCTGATTTCCGTGGTCGGTCTGCAGGACATGATGTTCAAGGCCAAGCAGGCGGCCGATGCCACCCGCGAGCCTTTCACCTTCTTTCTGGCGGTTGCGGCGATGTACCTGGTGATCACCAGTGTGTCGCTGCTCGCCTTGCGTTACCTCGAAAAACGCTACTCGGTAGGCGTGAGGGCGGCTGACCTATGATCTTTGACTACAACGTGATCTGGGACAGCCTGCCGCTGTACTTCGGCGGCCTGCTGACCACCCTCAAGCTGTTGGCGATTTCGCTCGCGTTCGGGCTGCTGGCGGCATTGCCGCTGGGCCTGATGCGGGTCTCGAAAAACCCCTGGGTGAACATGCCTGCCTGGCTGTACACCTACGTGATTCGCGGCACGCCGATGCTGGTGCAACTGTTCCTGATCTACTACGGGCTGGCCCAGTTCGACGCGGTGCGCGAAAGCTTTTTGTGGCCCTGGCTGTCCAGCGCTACCTTTTGTGCCTGCCTGGCGTTCACCATCAACACCAGCGCCTACACGGCGGAGATCATCGCCGGCAGCCTCAAGGCCACACCGGCCGGTGAAATCGAGGCCGCGCGGGCCATGGGCATGTCGAAAGCCAAGATGTACCGGCGCATTCTGCTGCCCTCGGCCTTGCGCCGGGCACTGCCGCAGTACAGCAACGAGGTCATCATGATGCTGCAGACTACCAGTCTGGCGTCCATCGTGACCCTGATCGACATCACCGGCGCGGCGCGTACGGTCAATGCGCAGTTCTACCTGCCTTTCGAGGCTTATATCACCGCAGGCGTTTTCTATCTGGGCCTGACATTCATTCTGGTGCGGCTGTTCAAGATCGCCGAACGTCGCTGGCTGGGCTACCTCGCCCCACGGAAGGTCTGAAATGCAAAGAACCGATCATGTATTGCCGTGGAGTACCCTCGGCACCGAACGCACGCTGAGTGTCTTTCGCTTCGGCACCGGTGAGCGCAAGGCGTACATTCAGGCCAGCCTGCATGCCGACGAACTGCCCGGCATGCGCACAGCCTGGGAGCTGAAAAAGCGTCTGACCGAACTTGAGCAGCAAGGCCTTCTCAAAGGTGTCGTCGAACTGGTGCCGGTGGCCAATCCACTGGGCCTGGGGCAGTTGCTGCAAGGCGCGCATCAGGGCCGTTTCGAGTTCGGCAGTGGCAAGAACTTCAACCGTGACTTCACCGAGCTGAGCGAACCGGTCGCCGAGTTGCTGGAAGGACAGTTGGGCGATGACCCGCGTGCCAACACCCGGCTGATTCGTCAGGCAATGAGCGCTGCGCTCGAGGCTCTGCCTGCGCCGCAGAGCGAACTGCAAGGCATGCAACGCATCCTGCTCAGTCATGCCTGTGTCGCTGATGTGGTGCTCGATCTGCACTGTGATGCCGATGCCGCGCTGCACATGTACGCGTTGCCGCAGCACTGGCCACAATGGCGTTCGCTGTCGGCGCATCTGAATATCCAGGTGGCGCTGCTTGCCGAAGATTCCGGTGGCAGCTCCTTCGATGAGGCCTGCTCGCTGCCGTGGCTGCGTCTTTCGCGGATTTTCCCGCAGGCGCAGATCCCGCTGGCCTGCCTCGCGACCACTCTTGAGCTGGGCGGTCAGGCCGACACCGGCAAGCCGCAGGCACTCGCGCACGCCGAGGGTATTCTGGCGTTCCTCGCCGAACAGGGTTTTATCAGCGGCGACTGGCCGCAGCCGACGCACGAAGCCTGCGAGGGCTTGCCGTTCGAAGGCACCGAATTGCTCTATGCGCCGCACCCTGGCGTGGTGACGTACTTGCGCGCTGCAGGCGACAGGGTCGAGGTGGGCGATCCGCTGTTCGAAGTGATCGACCCACTGTCCGATCAGGTCAGTACCATTTGTGCGAATACTGCCGGGGTGTTGTTCGCCATCGAGCGGCTTCGTTACGCTCAACCCGGTTTCTGGCTGGCCAAGGTGGCGGGGCGCACGGCGCTGCGTCACGGACGTCTGCTCAGTGATTGACCGTTCTGTGGAAACCCAAAGCATGAACAAACTGGAAGTGCAGGATCTGCACAAGCGCTATGGCAGTCACGAAGTGATCAAGGGCGTGTCCCTGACCGCAAAAGCCGGCGATGTCATCAGCATCATTGGCTCCAGCGGCTCGGGCAAAAGCACCTTTCTGCGCTGCATCAACCTGCTCGAACAGCCCCATGCCGGCAAGATCCTGCTCAACAACGAAGAGTTGAAGCTGGTGCCGAACAAGGACGGCGGCCTGAAGGCTGCCGACGCCAAACAGTTGCAGCGCATGCGCTCGCGTCTGTCGATGGTGTTTCAGCACTTCAATCTGTGGTCGCACATGACTGCACTGCAGAACATCATCGAAGCGCCGGTCCATGTGTTGGGTGTGTCGAAAAAGGAAGCGCTGGAGAAGGCCGAGCACTATCTGGCCAAAGTCGGCGTGTCCCATCGCAAGGACGCTTACCCTGGGCACATGTCCGGCGGTGAGCAGCAGCGCGTGGCGATTGCCCGCGCACTGGCGATGGAGCCCGAGGTGATGCTGTTCGATGAGCCGACCTCGGCGCTGGACCCGGAACTGGTCGGTGACGTGCTCAAGGTCATGCAGGGCCTGGCTCAGGAAGGCCGCACCATGGTGGTGGTGACTCACGAAATGGGTTTTGCCCGTGAGGTCTCCAATCAGCTGGTTTTCCTGCATCAGGGCGTCGTTCTGGAGCGTGGCGATCCGCGCGAAGTACTGGCCAATCCGCAGACCGAGCGTTTGCAGCAGTTCCTGTCCGGCAGCCTGAAGTGACGATCGGCAGCGCATGACGATGCCTTTTTATGCCAGAACAGGGCATGCTGCGCGACGCGCGACACGACCTGGATGTTCCAGATCGAGCTATCTTCCAAGGCTCGGCTTTTGCGGCAATACGTATCGGATGTCCCAATGACTGCCCATCGAATAGGTTTCCTCGTCTGGCCTGGCACCAAAGCCCTGACCCTGGCACTGGCCGAGGAAGCCTTGCGCGTTGCGCAGCGCGTTCATCCCGAAGTGGTCTATGAACTGTCGTTCCTGCAGGCCGAGGCCGCAGAGCCTTCGGCGGTTGCCGGTGCGTGGCAGTTGCCGGGTGAGCCCTGGGCGGGGCGGCTGGAAGGCTTTCAGAAGCTTTTTTTACTGGCTGACGAGCCTCCGGCAGGTGTGGCCCCGGCGCTGGGCAGCGCGCTCAAGCAACTGGTGCGTGCCGGTTGTTCGATTGGCGGGCTGTCGGCGGGCGTCTATCCGCTTGCGCAACTGGGCCTGCTGGATGGCTACCGGGCCGCTGTGCACTGGCGCTGGCAGGACGACTTCGCCGAGCGCTTCCCCAAGGTCATCGCCACCAGCCATTTGTTCGATTGGGACCGGGATCGCCTGACTGCCTGTGGTGGCATGTCGGTGCTCGACCTGCTGCTGGCGGTGCTGTCCCGTGATCATGGGGCCGAACTGGCCGGGGCGGTTTCCGAGGAGCTGGTGGTCGAGCGCATTCGCGAAGGCGGCGAGCGTCAGCGCATTCCGCTGCAGAACCGTCTGGGCTCCAGCCATCCCAAGCTGACCCAAGCGGTGCTGTTGATGGAGGCCAACATCGAAGAGCCGTTGACCACCGACGAAATCGCCCAGCACGTGTGCGTGTCTCGTCGTCAATTGGAACGGATCTTCAAGCAGTACCTTAACCGTGTGCCCAGTCAGTATTATCTGGAGCTGCGCTTGAACAAAGCGCGCCAGATGCTGATGCAGACCAGCAAGTCGATCATTCAGATCGGCCTTTCGTGCGGTTTTTCCTCGGGGCCGCACTTCTCCAGCGCTTACCGCAATTTCTTCGGTGCCACGCCGCGTGAAGACCGCAATCAGCGACGCAGCAGCAGCCCGTTCGAACTTTCCCCCGTGCCTGCCGAACGCGGTTGATTGCCTTGTCGCGATAGAAGTGCTGCCGCGACAGCTCTGGTCCAGACAGGCCAGCTTCAATCCGTTTAAACTGCGCCTTTGTGACGCAAATTGTCGCATTGCCGAAAACCTTGAAAAAACCCGGTTTTGCGCTGTAACAAGTTGTCGCCTGGCGGCAAGGCCGAACACAATTCAGTCCTTACAATCTTTCCATCGCTCGCCAGTTTCAGGCAGGCGTTCCTCATCAGGAGACTCCGATGTCCGTTGAGCATGCTGCGGTGCAACGCGCCGATTTCGACCAGGTAATGGTCCCCAATTACGCCCCGGCCGGGTTCATCCCCGTGCGCGGTGCGGGCTCCCGGGTCTGGGATCAGGCGGGGCGCGAACTGGTGGATTTCTCGGGCGGGATCGCCGTCAACGTATTGGGCCACTGCCATCCGGCGCTGGTCGGTGCCTTGACCGAGCAGGCCAACAACCTCTGGCATGTGTCCAACGTCTTCACCAACGAGCCGACCCTGCGTCTGGCGAAAAAACTGGTGGATGCGACGTTCGCCGAGCGCGTGTTCTTCTGTAACTCCGGTGCTGAAGCCAACGAAGCCGCTTTCAAGCTGGCGCGTCGTGTGGCGCATGATCAGTACGGCCCGGAAAAGTACGAAATCATCGCGGCCCTGAACAGTTTTCATGGCCGTACCCTGTTCACTGTCAGCGTGGGTGGGCAGCCGAAGTACTCCGATGGTTTCGGGCCGAAGATCACCGGCATCAGCCATGTGCCGTACAACGACCTCGACGCACTGAAGGCCGCCGTTACCGACAAGACCTGTGCCGTGGTGCTGGAGCCGATCCAGGGCGAGGGCGGTGTGCTGCCGGGTCAGCTTGAGTACCTGCAAGGTGCGCGCAAGCTGTGTGACGAGCACAACGCGCTGCTGGTGTTCGATGAAGTGCAGAGCGGCATGGGCCGTAGCGGCCATCTGTTCGCCTACATGCATTACGGCGTGACCCCGGACATCCTTTCCAGCGCCAAGAGCATCGGCGGTGGTTTTCCACTGGCGGCCATGCTCACCACTGAAAAGCTCGCCAGGCATTTTGCGGTCGGCGTCCATGGCACCACCTATGGCGGTAACCCGCTGGCTTGCGCGGTCGGTGAAGCGGTCATCGATGTCGTCAATACGCCTGAAGTGCTGGCTGGCGTGCAGCGCAAGCATCAACAGTTCAAGACCCGTCTGGAAAGCATCGGCCAGCAGTATGGCGTGTTCAGCGAAGTGCGCGGTCTGGGCTTGCTGATCGGTTGCGTGTTATCCGATGCCTGGAAAGGCAAGGCCAAGGACATCTTCAATGCGGCCGAGGCCCAGGACCTGATGATTCTGCAGGCCGGCCCTGACGTGATTCGTTTCGCGCCGAGCCTGGTGATTGAAGACGCAGACATCGAAGAGGGCCTGAACCGCTTCGAACGCGCCATCGCCAAACTGACATCCTGACTCGATTGCAACCTTGCGGTGCCCGCCTGATGGCGGGTGCCGAACCTGTTTCCTGCGCCATGCGGCCTGACGCCGCGTGGTGCTCTTACTAGCGCCGGTCGTAAAGGCTGGTCGATCTACAAGGAGTGGCACCATGCTGGTAATGCGCCCTGCGCAAATGGCTGACCTGGCCGAGGTTCAACGCCTCGCTGCCGACAGCCCTATCGGTGTCACGTCCTTGCCCGACGATGCTGGCCGCCTGACCGACAAGATCGGCTCGTCGGAGGCTTCGTTTGCCGCCGAGGTCAGCTTCAACGGCGAAGAAACCTACTTCTTCGTGCTCGAAGACAGCGAAAGCGGCAAGCTGGTGGGCTGCTCGGGCATCGTGGCCTCGGCGGGCTATTCCGAGCCGTTCTACAGTTTCCGCAACGAAACCTTCGTGCATGCTTCCCGTGAGCTGAAGATCCATAACAAGATTCACGTGCTGTCGCAGTGTCATGACCTGACCGGCAACAGTCTGCTGACCAGTTTCTACGTAGTCCCGGAGCTGGTCGGCACGGCATGGTCGGAGCTCAATTCGCGCGGCCGTCTGCTGTTTGTCGCCAGTCACCCCGAGCGCTTTGCCGATTCGGTGGTGACCGAGATCGTCGGTTACAGCGATGAGCAGGGCGACTCACCATTCTGGGATGCCATCGGGCGCAACTTCTTCGATATCAATTACGCCGCTGCCGAACGCCTCTGCGGGCTGAAAAGCCGGACCTTCCTCGCCGAGCTGATGCCGCATTACCCGATCTACGTGCCACTGCTGCCCGACGCGGCGCAGGAAGCCATGGGGCAGGTGCATCCGCGCGCGCAGATCACCTTCGACATCCTGATGCGCGAAGGCTTTGAAACCGATCACTACATCGACATTTTCGACGGTGGACCGACGCTGCACGCGCGGGTATCCGGGATCCGTTCGATTGCCCAGAGCCGTCTGGTTCCGGTCAAGGTCGAGCCCGGGCAAACCAGCGATGTCGGTAAGGGCGGGCGTCTGTATCTGATCGCCAATGGCCTGTTGCAGGACTACCGCGCGGTGCTCCTGGAGCTGGACTGGGCGCCCGGCAGGCCGGTGGTGCTGAGCCTCCAGGCTGCCGATGCCCTGGGTGTTGGTGAAGGTGCCAGTGTGCGGATCGTCGCGGTCTGAACCGGACGTTCGATAGCTGATTAGCGAGTTTCAAGGCTCTTGATGAGCCGCTGAGGAGATAACATGATCGTTCGTCCTGTACGCAGCAGCGACCTGCCCGCGTTGATCGAGCTGGCGCGCAGCACCGGCGCCGGTCTGACGACCCTGCCCGCCAATGAGCAGCGTCTGGCGCACCGGGTAGGCTGGGCCGAAAAGACCTTTCGCGGCGAAGCCGAGCGCGGCGACGCCGATTACCTGTTCGTGCTGGAAGATGATGACGGCCGGGTGGTGGGCATTTCCGCCATCGCCGGAGCGGTCGGTCTGCGCGAGCCCTGGTACAACTACCGGGTTGGTCTGACCGTCAGTGCTTCACAGGAGCTGAACATCTACCGGGAAATTCCGACCCTGTTCCTGGCCAACGACCTGACCGGCAATTCCGAGCTGTGCTCGCTGTTCCTGCACAGCGATTCGCGCACCGGCCTCAACGGCCGCCTGCTGTCCAAGGCGCGCATGCTGTTCATCGCCGAATTCCCCAGGCTGTTCGGCAACAAGATCATTGCCGAAATGCGCGGCATGTCCGACGAGCACGGCCGTTCGCCGTTCTGGGAAAGTCTGGGGCGGCACTTCTTCAAGATGGAATTCAGCCAGGCCGATTACCTGACCGGCGTGGGCAACAAGGCATTCATCGCCGAACTGATGCCCAAGTTTCCGTTGTACAGCTGCTTTCTTTCTGAAGACGCACGCAACGTGATCGGTCGGGTGCACGCCGACACCGAGCCTGCGCTGACCATGCTCAAGAGCGAGGGCTTTTCGTATCAGGGTTATGTCGACATCTTCGATGCCGGCCCGGCCATCGAGTGCGAGACCGGCAAGATTCGCGCAATCAAGGACAGCCAGGCGCTGGTGCTGGCCATCGGCACGCCCGGTGACGATGCTCCACAGTTCCTGATCTACAACCGCAAGCGTGAAGACTGCCGCGTGACCGTAGGCGCTGCGCGTTTTGCCGCTGGCACGCTGGTCGTCGCTCCGCAAACCGCCAGGCGGCTGCGCATGAGTGCCGGCGACAACGTACGCGCGGTGCCCTTGTCTGCGGCGCGGGAGGGCGTTTGATGAATAGCCTTTACATCGCAGGTGCCTGGCAGGAAGGGCAGGGTGAGCTGGTCAAGTCGCTGAACCCCATGACTCAGCAGGTGCTGTGGTCCGGGCGTGGTGCGAGCTCCGCGCAGGTCGAGCAAGCGGTGCAGGCGGCGCGTCAGGCATTTCCCGGCTGGGCGCTGCTGTCTCTGGATCAGCGCATCGCGGTACTGGAAGCCTTCGCTGCACGTCTCAAGCATCATGCCGACGCGCTGGCGCACTGCATCGGTGAAGAAACCGGCAAACCGTTGTGGGAGTCGGCGACCGAAGTGACCAGCATGGTCAACAAGATCGCCATCTCGGTGCAGAGCTATCGCGAACGAACCGGTGAAAAGAGCGGGCCACTGGGCGACGCCACTGCGGTACTGCGCCACAAGCCGCATGGCGTGGTCGCTGTGTTCGGCCCGTACAACTTTCCGGGGCATCTGCCCAACGGCCATATCGTCCCGGCCTTGCTGGCGGGCAACGTGGTGCTGTTCAAACCCAGCGAGCTGACACCGAAGGTCGCTGAGCTGACCGTCAACTGCTGGATCGAAGCCGGGCTGCCTGCCGGTGTCCTGAACCTGCTGCAGGGCGGTCGCGAAACCGGTATCGCGCTGGCGGCCAATCCGGGCATCGACGGCCTGTTCTTCACCGGGTCGAGCCGGACCGGCAATGCGCTGCACCAGCAGTTCGCCGGTCGGCCGGACAAGATTCTTGCGCTGGAAATGGGCGGTAACAATCCGTTGATCGTCGATCAGGTTCAGGACATCGATGCAGCGGTGTACACCATCATTCAGTCGGCCTTTATTTCCGCCGGCCAGCGCTGCACCTGTGCGCGTCGTTTGCTGGTGCCCGAAGGCGACTGGGGGGATGCCTTGCTGGCACGACTGGTTGGCGTCAGCGCGACTATCGAAGCCGGGGCGTTCGATCAACAGCCTGCGCCGTTCATGGGCTCGGTGATTTCGCTGGAGGCCGCACGTGCCTTGCTCGACGCGCAGCGCAAGCTGCTCGCCAACGGCGCGCTGACCCTGTTGGAAATGCGCCAGCCGCAGCCCGGCGCCGCGCTGCTGACACCGGGCATTATCGATGTCAGCGCGGTGCCGGATCGACCCGACGAAGAGCTGTTCGGCCCGCTGCTGCAGGTCATTCGCTACTCCGGTTTTGACGCCGCCATCGCCGAAGCTAACGCCACCCGTTATGGCCTGGCCGCAGGTTTGCTCTCGGACTCCGAAGCGCGTTATCAGCAGTTCTGGCTGCACAGCCGTGCCGGGATCGTCAACTGGAACAAGCCGTTGACCGGAGCCGCCAGCAGCGCTCCGTTCGGCGGGGTCGGTGCCTCGGGCAACCACCGCGCCAGCGCCTATTACGCGGCCGATTATTGCGCCTATCCGGTGGCTTCGCTGGAGGCGGACAGCCTGACGCTGCCTGCGACACTGACCCCCGGTATCAGGCTGAGCTGACAGTGCGCACGATTGCTTATAAAAACAGATCCACGGAGCCTTGCCGATGAAGTCCTGTGAAGTGAATTTTGACGGTCTGGTCGGGCCAACCCACAACTACGGCGGGTTGTCCTACGGTAACGTTGCCTCCCAGAGTAACAGCCAGCAAAGCGCTAACCCGCGTGAGGCGGCGCTGCAAGGCCTGGCAAAAATGAAGGCGCTGATGGACCTGGGTTTTACCCAAGGCGTGCTGGCACCGCAGGAACGTCCTGATGTGTCCGGCCTGCGCCGTCTGGGCTTCACCGGCAGCGATGAGCAGGTGATTGAAAAGGCGGCCCGTCAGGACATGCCGCTGCTGGTCGCCAGTTGCTCGGCATCCAGCATGTGGGTGGCCAACGCGGCCACGGTCAGCCCCAGTGCCGACACTGCCGATCGGCGCGTGCATTTCACGGCGGCCAACCTCAACTGCAAATACCACCGCAGCATCGAGCATCCGACCACCACTCGCGTGCTGGGCGCCATGTTCGCCGATGCAAAGCATTTCGCTCATCACCCTGCGTTACCGGCTGTCGCGCAGTTCGGTGATGAGGGCGCTGCCAACCACACCCGTTTCTGTCGTGATTACGGCGAGGCTGGGGTCGAGTTTTTCGTGTTCGGTCGCAGTGCGTTCGACACGCGCTACCCGGCGCCGCAGAAGTACCCGGCCCGTCAGACCTTGGAGGCGTCACGCGCCGTTGCGCGGCTGCACGGTCTGAGCGAGGCCGGCGTGGTCTATAGTCAGCAGAACCCGGCGGTCATTGATCAGGGTGTGTTCCATAACGATGTGATTGCGGTCGGCAACGGTGAGGTCTTGTTCTATCACCAGGACGCATTCCTCAATACCGAGCCGATGCTCGATGAGCTGCGCGACAAACTCAGTCGTGTCGGCGGGCAGTTGCGGGCTATTTGCGTACCGCGTGCCGAGGTCTCGGTTCAGGATGCCGTGCGCTCCTATCTGTTCAATAGCCAGCTGTTGTCGCGGGCCGATGGCTCGATGCTGCTGATCGTGCCGCAGGAATGCCAGGCTAATGCGAGCGTCTGGGCTTACCTGCAACGGCTGATTGCCGATGACAGCCCGGTTGCCGAGGTCAAGGTGTTCGACCTCAAGCAAAGCATGCAGAACGGCGGAGGTCCGGCCTGTCTGCGCTTGCGTGTGGCACTCAATGACACCGAGCTGGCGGCGGTGAATCCGGGGGTGATCATGACCGCGCCGTTATACGAAACGTTGACGCAGTGGGTCGACAGGCACTACCGGGACCGCATGAGTGAAAGCGATCTGGCCGACCCCCGATTGCTCAACGAATGTCGCACGGCATTGGATGAACTGACGCAAATCCTTAAACTGGGCGCGGTTTATCCGTTTCAACTGAATTGAAGCACCCTGCGCGTCGGGCAATTGTCCTGCGCACTATTTCATTTATAGAGAGCATTCCTACATGAGCGACGCCCTGCAACTGATCCTTGAAGACACTGATGGCACCCAGCTGGAAACGTCCTGCACCCGCGTTGCCGTCATCTGGCAGGGCAAGGAATTGTGGATTCAGCAGGATGGCCGTGGCCAGTTGCTGATCGGCGTTGACGTCGAAGAAGACGACGCCGAATACGCCAACCTGCTGCTGCGTCCGCTGGCGACCAACCTGGTCAGCCTGCAACTGGAAATGGAGCCAGCCGACATGGGTGTCGAGGAAGACGGTCACGTTCACGGCCCTGACTGCAACCACTAAGGAAGCGCGCCATGCTCGCCCTCGGCAAACTGCTTGAACTGACCCTGGCTGGACGTGAGCCAGCGGAGAAGACTCAACTGACCGTCGAAGGCGTGCGCATGCGCTGGATGGGCGAGGGCGCGCTGGAAGTCCGCCCGCCAGAAGTTCGTGACAATGGCACCGATCTGCTGCTGTCTGCCGGTATCCATGGCAACGAGACGGCACCCATCGAGCTGCTGGATGAACTGATCCGCAGCATCGCGCGCGGCGACCTGAAACCGCGCGCACGTATTCTGTTCCTGTTCGGCAATCCCGACGCCATGCGACGCGGGACGCGTTTTGTCGAGCAGGATGTCAATCGGCTGTTCAATGGCCGGCACGAGCAGAGTGGTGGCGCCGAGGCCTTGCGCGCTTGCGAGCTGGAGCGACTGGCAGCCACTTTCTTCAGCCTGCCGGACCGCTACCGCCTGCATTACGACCTGCACACGGCCATTCGTGGCTCGACGATCGAGCAATTCGCGCTGTACCCGTGGAAGGAAGGACGTAATCATTCGCGGCTTGAACTGGCCCGGCTGCGGGCTGCGGGTATGAGTGCGGTGTTGCTGCAAAACAAGCCGTCCATTGTGTTCAGCGCCTACACCTACGATCAGTTGGGTGCCGAGGCCTTCACTCTGGAACTGGGCAAGGCGCGGCCGTTCGGGCAGAACCAGGAGGTCAATCTTGGGCCACTGCGCTTGTGTCTCGAGCAGCTCATCGAGGGCACCGAGCCCGAGCGGGATGACGATCTTGAAGGGTTGCAGCTGTTCAGCGTGGCGCGGGAAGTGATCAAGCGTACCGATGCGTTCACGTTCAACCTGGCCGATGACGTCGAGAACTTCTCGCCGCTGGAAAAAGGCTACGTGCTGGCCGAAGACGCGGGTGGTTCACGCTGGTTAGTGGAAGAGGAGGGCGCGAGGATCATCTTCCCCAACCCCAGGGTCAAAAACGGCCTGCGGGCGGGGATTCTGATCGTACCCACTGATGCGGATAGCCTCGGCTGATCGCCAGGCACTTTCAAGACCGGACGCAGAGCGTCCAGAACGGCATTCCCACGCTGAAGCGTGAGGAACGATAGGTGTCCGGGAGAACACCTACCGATGCTTCGTCTTAGCAGGCCGCTTTCTGCTGTGCATCCAGACGGCGCAGACTGCGTACCTTGTTCAGGGTGTCAGCGCAGGTCTTGGCCGCTTCTTCGCCCTTGTGCACGAAGTGATCGAAGAAGAACTTCTGATGCTCTTCGCCTGCATGGAAGTGATGCGGTGTCAGGACCACGGAGAACACCGGTACTTCGGTTTCCAGTTGGACCTGCATCAATGCGCTGACCACTGACTGCGCGACGAATTCGTGACGATAGATGCCTCCGTCCACTACCAGTGCGGCGCCGACGATGCCAGCGTAGCGGCCGGTATTGGCCAGCAGTTTTGCATGCAGCGGGATTTCAAAGGCGCCGCCCACTTCAAAGATGTCGATATCGCTTTCGGCATAGCCCTGATTGGCCATCTCGGCGATAAACCCTTTACGGCTCTGGTCGACGATATCCTTGTGCCAGCAGGCCTGGATGAACGCGACACGCTCGTTTGCGTGGCTTTTGCTTTTGCTGTCGATTGCAGTTGGTTGCACGTGTTCTGACTCCTGTTTATGGAAAAAACAGGGCATTTGGATCGAAAGGGATTCAAGCTGCGTAGGAAAGCCTCCTGAACGATGTCGTTCATGGATAGGTTTTACAGACGTTCTTGCTGACACCAATCCCGCTCTCTCTTCATCCGGACTATGACCGTCGGCCCCGGAATCACACCGGGTCTGCTGACCTTGCAGATAGCAGCCAAAGCCGCGATCCCCAAGCGCTCGCGGGCTAGACGCATTGCGCATCATTACCGCCGGTGGGGAATTGCACCCCGCCCTGAGAACGTTGCCGTCACTTTACGTGGCCGGCGCGAGATTTTTATCATAGTTCGCTGGATCATGCATGGACACTTTCGTACGGTACACCTACCTTTTTCTTATAAGGGCACGGAGTATCGAGAGCGGCGGTGCTTGATTATCATGTACCGCGGCCTCAGTAATGCCTTGTTGCAAGCCAAAGGTTGCATGCATTATCGATCTTCAACTTCAGGGAGCTTTTTCGTGACTGTCATCGATCTGCGCAGCGACACAGTGACTCTGCCTACGGCCGGCATGCTCGATGCCATGGCACGTGCGCCCGTTGGCGATGACGTCTACGGTGAGGACCCTACGGTCAATCTGCTCGAAGCAACGCTCGCCAGGCGTCTCGGGTTCGACGCCGCGCTGTTCGTGCCGTCGGGCACCATGAGCAATCTGCTGGCGCTGATGGCGCACTGTGAACGCGGCGATGAGTACATCGTCGGCCAGCAGGCCCACACCTATAAGTACGAAGGTGGCGGTGCGGCAGTGCTGGGCTCCATTCAGCCGCAGCCACTGGAGGTACAGGCCGACGGTTCTCTGGACCTGCAGCAGGTGCTCGACGCCATCAAACCCGATGACTTTCACTTCGCCCGCACGCGCCTGCTGGCTCTGGAAAACACCATGCAGGGCAAAGTGCTGCCCCTGGACTACCTGGCTGCCGCGCGTACCCTGACCCTGGAAAAGGGGCTCGCTCTCCACCTGGACGGCGCACGGCTGTACAACGCTTCGGTCAGGCTGGGTGTCGATGTTCGCGAGATTACCCGGCACTTCGATTCTGTTTCGGTCTGCCTCTCCAAGGGGCTGGGCGCGCCGATCGGCTCGGTGCTCTGCGGTTCGCACCCGTTGATCGCCAAGGCCCGCCGCTTGCGCAAGATGCTGGGCGGTGGCATGCGTCAGGCTGGAGGGCTGGCTGCGGCAGGGCTCTACGCGCTGGATCATCAGGTCGAGCGGTTGGCGGATGACCATGCCAACGCGGCGTTTCTGGCTGAAGGCCTGAGCGGGCTCGGCTACGCTGTCGAGCCGGTACAGACCAATATGGTCTATGTGCCGATCGGCGAGCGCGCGGCATCGCTCAAGGCGTTCTGCGCCGAGCGGGGCATCGTACTCACGGCCGCACCGCGGCTGCGTATGGTGACCCACCTGAACGTGTCGCGCGCTCAGATCGAACAGGTCATCGCCGCATTCGCAGCCTTTGAACACTCATGACATGCCGATAATCCAGTTACTTGTTTCTATCGCACAAACACACTGTACCGAGGGCGCAACGCCTATATAATGCGGCCCTTTGCCGTCGCTACGTCATTTGACGTTTTGCACTTGCCTCTGGCCGCAGTCTCCGTGGAAGAACCTATGAAAAGCGCAGAAATCCGTGAAGCCTTCCTTGGCTTCTTCGAAGAGCAAGGCCACACTCGTGTCGCTTCAAGCTCCTTGATTCCGGGCAACGACCCAACCCTGCTGTTCACCAACGCAGGCATGAACCAGTTCAAGGATTGCTTCCTGGGCCAGGAAAAGCGCGCCTACACCCGCGCCGTTACCAGTCAGAAATGCGTGCGTGCCGGTGGCAAGCACAACGACCTGGAAAACGTCGGCTATACCGCCCGTCACCATACTTTTTTCGAAATGCTGGGCAACTTCAGCTTCGGTGACTATTTCAAGCGTGATGCCATCACCTACGCCTGGACGTTCCTGACCTCCGAAAAATGGCTCAACCTGCCCAAGGAAAAACTCTGGGTCACGGTGTACGCCACTGACGATGAAGCCTATGACATCTGGACCAAGGAGATCGGCGTGCCAGCCGAGCGCATGGTTCGCATTGGCGACAACAAAGGCGCACCGTACGCCTCCGATAACTTCTGGACCATGGGCGATACCGGCCCGTGCGGTCCTTGCAGCGAGATTTTCTTCGACCACGGCCCGGAAATCTGGGGTGGCCCGCCAGGCTCGCCGGAAGAAGACGGCGACCGTTACATCGAAATCTGGAACAACGTATTCATGCAGTTCAACCGGACTGCAGATGGTGTGCTGCACCCGCTGCCAGCGCCTTCGGTCGATACCGGCATGGGCCTGGAGCGTGTCAGTGCGGTTCTGCAGCACGTGCACTCCAACTACGAAATCGATCTGTTCCAGAGCCTGCTGGCTGCGTCTGCCAAGGCCATTGGTTGCAGCAATGACAACCAGGCTTCGCTGAAGGTCGTGGCTGACCACATTCGCTCGTGCGGCTTCCTGATCGCCGACGGCGTGCTGCCGTCCAATGAAGGTCGCGGTTATGTGCTGCGCCGCATCATTCGTCGCGCCTGCCGTCACGGCAACAAGCTGGGTGCCAAGGGCAGCTTCTTCTACCAGATCGTTGCCGCGCTGGTTGCCGAGATGGGGTCTGCGTTCCCTGAGCTGGTGCAGCAGCAGTCGCACATCGAACGCGTACTCAAAGGCGAAGAAGAGCAGTTCGCCAAGACCCTCGAGCAAGGTCTGAAAATTCTCGAACAGGATCTGGCCGACCTCAAAGGCACCGTGGTTCCGGGCGAAGTGGTGTTCAAGCTGTACGACACCTATGGCTTCCCGATGGACCTGACAGGCGACATCGCCCGTGAGCGTAATCTGACCCTGGACGAAGCAGGCTTCGAGCGTGAAATGGACGCCCAGCGCGTGCGCGCCCGTTCGGCCAGTTCGTTCGGCATGGATTACAACAGCCTGGTCAAGGTCGATGTGGCCACCCAGTTCACCGGTTACTCGGCGACCACTGGCAGCGCCAGCGTCGTGGCCCTCTATAAGGAAGGCCAGTCGGTTTCTCACCTGAATGAAGGTGAAGAGGGCGTGGTAATTCTCGACGTCACTCCGTTCTACGCCGAGTCGGGCGGTCAGATCGGTGACAGTGGTTTCCTGCAGGCCGGTGACGCGCGCTTTGACGTCAGTGATACCACCAAGACCGGCGGCGCCTTCCTGCACCACGGCGTTGTGGCGTCCGGCAGCCTGAGCGTTGGCGCGCAGGTTGAAACACAAGTGGCTGATGAAGTTCGCGATGCAACCAAATTGAACCATTCGGCCACTCACTTGCTGCATGCCGCATTGCGTCAGGTGCTGGGTGAGCACGTTCAGCAGAAAGGCTCGCTGGTCGACAGTCAGCGTCTGCGCTTCGACTTCAGCCACTTCGAAGCGATCAAGGCCGAGCAACTGCGCGCGCTGGAAGATATCGTCAACGCCGAGATTCGCAAGAACACCGAGGTCATGACCGAAGAAACCGATATCGACACGGCGAAGAAGAAGGGCGCCATGGCGCTGTTCGGCGAGAAGTACGGCGACAGCGTTCGCGTACTGAGCATGGGCGGCGAGTTTTCCGTCGAGCTGTGTGGTGGCATTCACGCCAGCCGCACCGGTGACATCGCGCTGTTCAAGATCGTCAGTGAAGGCGGTGTCGCAGCAGGCGTGCGCCGTATCGAGGCCGTCACCGGCGCTGCGGCCCTGGCCTGGCTGAATTCGGCCGAAGATCAACTCAAGGAAGCCGCGACGCTGGTCAAAGGCAATCGCGACAACCTGCTGGACAAGCTGACGGCGGTGATTGAACGCAACCGTCTGCTGGAAAAACAACTGGAACAACTGCAAGCCAAGGCAGCCAGTGCCGCCGGTGACGACCTGTCATCAGCTGCGCTGGATGTCAAAGGGGTCAAGGTTCTGGCCACGCGCCTGGATGGTCAGGACGGCAAGGCGTTGTTGGCGCTTGTCGATCAGTTGAAGAACAAGCTCGGCCGCGCAGTGATCCTGCTCGGCAGTGTTCATGAGGACAAGGTTGTCTTGGTCGCAGGCGTGACCAAGGACCTGACTGGCCAACTCAAAGCCGGTGATTTGATGAAGCAGGCAGCTGCCGCCGTAGGTGGTAAAGGTGGTGGCCGTCCTGATATGGCTCAAGGCGGTGGTGTCGATGCCGGTGCGCTGGATTCAGCGCTGGCACTGGCCGTTCCTTTTGTAGAGCAGGGTATCTGAGTCGGGTCAGCAGGCCTGCCGCACACCGGCAGGCCTTACTTGGACTCGAATGTTAATGGGTGCTCTTAACGGGATTTGAGGCGGCTTTGAGATGGCTTTAATCGTACAGAAATTTGGCGGCACCTCCGTGGGCTCTGTAGAGCGCATCGAGCAGGTGGCCGACAAGGTCAAGAAGTTCCGTGAGGCGGGTGACGACCTGGTGGTCGTACTGTCAGCCATGAGCGGTGAAACCAATCGTCTGATCGAGCTGGCCAGGCAGATCAGTGATCAGCCGGTTCCCCGTGAGCTGGATGTCATTGTCTCCACGGGCGAGCAGGTGACCATCGCGCTGCTGGCGATGGCCTTGATGAAGCGTGGCGTTCCGGCGGTGTCCTACACCGGCAATCAGGTGCGTATTCTCACCGACAGCGCGCACAACAAGGCGCGCATCCTGCAGATCGACGACCAGAAGATCCGCTCCGACCTGAAAGCGGGTCGTGTGGTGGTGGTCGCCGGTTTCCAGGGTGTCGACGAACACGGCAACATCACGACCCTCGGGCGTGGTGGCTCGGACACGACCGGTGTTGCCCTGGCGGCGGCGCTGAAAGCGGACGAGTGCCAGATCTACACCGACGTCGATGGCGTCTACACCACTGATCCGCGCGTCGTGTCGCAGGCCCAGCGCCTCGACAAGATCACCTTCGAAGAGATGCTGGAAATGGCCAGCCTCGGTTCCAAGGTGCTGCAGATCCGTGCGGTCGAATTCGCCGGCAAATACAATGTCCCGCTGCGCGTTCTGCACAGCTTCAAAGAGGGGCCGGGCACCCTTATTACAATCGATGAAGAGGAATCCATGGAACAGCCGATCATTTCCGGCATCGCCTTCAACCGCGATGAAGCCAAGCTGACCATCCGTGGTGTGCCAGACACCCCCGGCGTGGCGTTCAAGATTCTCGGCCCGATCAGCGCGGCCAATATCGAAGTGGACATGATCGTGCAGAACGTCTCGCACGATAACACCACCGATTTCACCTTCACGATCCATCGCAACGACTACCAGGCGGCCTTGCAGGTGCTTGAGGCTACCGCGCGCGAAATCAGCGCGCGTGAGGTTTCCGGCGATACCAAGATCGCCAAGGTGTCCATCGTCGGCGTTGGTATGCGCTCGCATGCCGGCGTTGCCAGTCGTATGTTCGAAGCGCTGGCCAAGGAGAGCATCAATATCCAGATGATCTCCACATCGGAAATCAAGGTTTCCGTGGTCATCGAAGAGAAATACCTGGAGTTGGCTGTGCGCGCACTGCACACGGCCTTTGAGCTGGATGCTCCGCGGCAGGGCGAATGACCCTGTCATCGAAGGGCGCGGCGTGACCGCGTCTTTCGGGTGCTGCGCAGAAGGGCTTTTGTTTTCTTTGCGTTAGTCGATATACAGGTAGTGGTTATGGCGTTTTGCTACTGTCACTGCCTATAGGTTTGCAGACTGTTGTCCCTGAATAAAGGCGTAAGGAGAAAAGTATGCTGATTCTGACTCGTCGGTGCGCGGAAAGCCTGATCATTGGAGATGGTGAGATCACCGTCACCGTGCTCGGAGTGAAGGGTAATCAGGTGCGTATTGGTGTCAATGCGCCCAAGGAAGTCGCGGTTCATCGTGAAGAGATTTACCTGCGTATCAAGAAAGAGAAGGACGAAGAACCAAGCCATTAATTTTTATTGAATTTTTGGTTTGCAAACGGGGAAAAGGGTGGTTATTATACGCCCCGTGTTGCGGAGAGCTGGCCGAGTGGCCGAAGGCGCTCCCCTGCTAAGGGAGTA
>Ga0105244_10000516_pt1 | contig 34499 bp, 33 predicted proteins | sample KBSM44metaG_FD_80423 | JGI IMG/M metagenome (GOLD analysis project Ga0105244, IMG submission 80423) | Miscanthus rhizosphere microbial communities from Kellogg Biological Station, Michigan, USA - KBS M4-4 metaG | ecosystem: Host-associated > Plants > Roots > Rhizosphere > Soil | place...
GATAAATTAAAGCTACCAACCCAGGAATAATCATGGTCACGGAAAATAGAATGACTAACAGACCAACGATTCGGGTTATGGCGCGAAAATGCATTTCAGCCGCTTCCTTAACTATCAATAAAATACGAGTGGGGATTATTGTTCAGCCGGCAATAAATGCAATGCACCGCGGCTAAAATCAGCAAGTCTGACTGAAAAGTCAGCGAGTTTCGCGTGTGGTAACGCGATAAGTAATAAAACAGACGCCTGAAAATCACTTTGCACCACAACGCCGTCACACTGTTTAAGCAACGCCTCGATTCCGGCAAGCTGCGCGTACTCACATTGCAAAGTATATTCGGTTAACGGAGTTTTGAGCACGGTAGGCAATTGATTTAACGCTGCCTGCACCCCGCCGCCATAGGCTTTCACCAGGCCGCCAGTACCTAGTTTGATGCCGCCAGAATAACGTACGACGACTGCGGTAATTTCACCAATACCACTTCCCATAAGCTGGGCAAGCATCGGCTTACCGGCTGTGCCAGCAGGCTCACCATCATCAGAAAAGCCTAACTGCTGCGAGTCATCTGGCGCACCAGCCACCCAGGCCCAGCAATGATGCCGGGCCGTCGGGTGCTCTGAACGTACTTTTTCAAGAAATGCTTTCGCCGCAATTACGCCAGTCGTATGAGCGACCAGAGTAATAAAGCGGCTTTTCTTGATTTCCTCACTGAACGCAACGGTTTCAGCGGGAATCAGCCAACTATCCATTACGCCAGTTTCAGATCGCGCGTCATGTTTTCAATACTATTTTCATGAACAATCACGTTGTCTTCAATGCGAACGCCACCGAAAGGTTTCATTGCCTCAATGCGCTGCCAGTCAAAGTGCTTGCTGTACTGGCCTTCGCGCCACGGTGCGAGCAAAGATTCAATGAAGTAAATGCCCGGTTCAATGGTCAGAACCATACGCGGTTCAAGAATACGCGTGCAACGCAGATACGGATACTGAGAAGGTGCAGCAAGGTGTGTACCGGAATCATCCTGCATAAAGCCTGCAACATCATGCACCTGCAAACCCAGCGGGTGGCCCAGACCATGTGGCATAAATGGCCCAGTGATGCCGGTTTCAACCATCGCTTCTTCGCTAATCCCGGTAACCAAATTATGGCGGCTCAGCAGCTTCGCGATACGTTGATGGAACTGGATGTGGTAATCGGTGTAGCGCACACCTGCTTTCAGGGTATCAATCAGCGCTAGTTGCTCGCTGTTAACGTCTTTAACCAGTTGTGCATAATCGTTATCGCTTTTTGCCGACCAGGTACGCGTTAAATCAGCCGCATAACCGTTATATTCCGCGCCAGCATCCAACAGGAAACTGCGCATTTCGGCAGGTGCGCGGTTCTCAAGTTTGGTGTAATGAAGAACTGCTGCGTGCTCGTTGAGCGCAACAATGTTGCCATAAGGCACATCGGTATCGCGATGTCCGGTTGCGGTCAGATACGCGAGATTAATGTCAAATTCGCTCATTCCAGACAGGAACGCTTCGTGAGCCGCCTGATGACCAACCACTGCGGTTTTCTGCGCTTCACGCATACATGCCAGCTCATAATCAGTTTTATAAGCACGATGATAATGCAGGTAATCAATCACCCCTTTCGGGTTGATGTTAGCGCCCTGGATTTCAAGCTGTACGGCACGCTCTGGAACCGGCCCGATATAACCGATATTGCCACGCGCGGCAGGCAACTGGCTGCCAATGCCATCAGCTTTCGGCAGCGCAATCACTTCAATTTCGTCAGTCCAGAAGGATTCTGGCAGCGGCTCAACGTTGTGCCAGTAATCAACCGGCAGGTAGAACCACAGCTTCGGTTTGTTAACACCATCCACCAGCAGCCAGCAGTTTGGCACTTGTGTGACCGGAACCCAGGCTTTGAATTGTGGGTTAACTTTGAACGGATATGGATGATCATCGAGGAAGACGTTGACTAGCTCGCCCGAGTGAATCAACAGCGCGTCAAGATTGAAGCGCGCCAGAACATTGCGGGTACGTTCCTGCAAAGTTGCCACATGATCTTTATAAAGTGAGGCCAGTGAATCCATGATTTACCCTTCTGTTTTTTTCATAAACTGAACGCCACGCATCTTAGCACACCGTAAAGTTTGCGAACTTATTTCCAGTGGCTGTGATCATCTTTGCAAATATTTAAAGAGTTATTTGCATTTCATTAACATCAATTCCACACTCCTTTCCATCTGGTACGACCAGATCCCATTGCTGGATTCAGGAGACTGACATGCTCTACCAAGGTGAAACCTTACATCTCGACTGGCTGGAAGACGGCATCGCAGAATTGGTATTTGATGCGCCCGGCTCAGTGAACAAACTCGACACCGCGACCGTAGCAAGCCTGGGTCACGCGCTTGATGTCCTGGAAAAGCAGCCATCGCTGAAAGGCCTGATGCTGACCTCCAATAAAGCCGCATTTATCGTCGGGGCTGATATTACTGAATTCCTGTCTTTGTTCCAGGTTCCTGCGGAACAACTGACCCACTGGCTGCAATTCGCCAACAGCGTCTTCAATCGTCTGGAAGATTTGCCTGTCCCAACCATTTCAGCAGTGAATGGTTATGCCCTCGGCGGCGGCTGCGAATGTGTGCTGGCTACGGATTACCGTCTGGCAACACCTGATGCGCGCATTGGTCTGCCTGAAACGAAGCTGGGCATCATGCCAGGCTTTGGTGGTTCAGTGCGCTTGCCGCGCATGTTGGGTGCCGATAGCGCGCTGGAAATCATCACTGCAGGTAAAGATGTCAGCGCCACTGAAGCGCAAAAAATCGGTTTAGTTGATGGCATCGTTAAAACTGAAAAACTGCGCGATGGAGCTTTGGCTGTCCTTCGTCAGGCGATAAACGGCGAGTTGGACTGGAAAGCGAAACGCGCACCGAAACTGCAACCTCTGAAGCTGTCCAAAATCGAAGCCACGATGAGCTTCACGATTGCGAAAAGCATGGTGATGCAGATTGCAGGTAAACACTACCCTGCTCCGATGACAGCGGTAAAAACAATTGAAGCCGCGGCACGAATGGGCCGCGACGAAGCATTACAACTGGAGACTCAAAGCTTCGTGCCCCTGGCGCGTTCCAATGAGGCCCGTGCGCTGGTCGGGATTTTCCTGAACGACCAATACATAAAAGGTCAGGCGAAGAAGCTGACCAAAAATACCGAAACCCCGAAACAGGCCGCCGTTCTTGGAGCCGGGATCATGGGTGGAGGCATTTCTTACCAGTCAGCCTGGAAAGGCGTACCGGTATTAATGAAGGATATTAACGAGAAGTCGCTAGAGCTGGGCATTAATGAAGCCAGCAAGCTGCTCAACAAACAACTGGAACGCGGAAAGATCGACGGGATGAAACTGGCGGGCGTGATTGCCACCATTCATCCAACACTGGAATACGCCGGTTTTGAGCGTGTCGACGTCGTTGTTGAAGCGGTTGTTGAAAATCCAAAAGTGAAGAAAGCCGTGCTGGCGGAAGTGGAAGACAAAGTGCGCCCGGATACGGTTCTGGCATCGAACACGTCGACCATTCCAATCAGCGAACTGGCGAATAGCCTGAAGCGCCCGGAAAACTTCTGCGGTATGCACTTCTTCAACCCGGTGCATCGTATGCCCCTGGTCGAAGTGATTCGCGGCGAAAAAACCTCTGAGCAAACCATCGCCAAAGTGGTGGCGTGGGCCAGCAAAATGGGCAAAACACCGATCGTGGTGAATGACTGCCCTGGCTTTTTCGTCAACCGCGTATTGTTCCCTTACTTTGCAGGCTTCAGCCAGTTGATGCGTGACGGTGCTGATTTCCGTCAAATCGACAAAGTGATGGAAAAACAGTTCGGCTGGCCAATGGGCCCGGCGTATCTGCTCGATGTGGTTGGGATTGATACCGCGCATCACGCTCAGGCGGTGATGGCTGCTGGTTTCCCACAGCGCATGCAGAAAGATTATCGCGATGCCGTTGATGCGATGTTTGACGCAGGCCGCTACGGCCAGAAAACCCAACAGGGCTTCTATCGTTACAAACAAGACAGCAAAGGCAAGCCGCGTAAAGAGCAGGACGAAGCGACAGACAGCCTGCTGGCCGATGTTAGCAAACCGCGCCACAACTTCAGCGATGAAGAAATCATCGCGCGCATGATGATCCCGATGGTCAACGAAGTCGTTCGTTGCCTGGAAGAAGGTATTATTGCAAGCCCGGCTGAAGCAGACATGGCACTGGTTTACGGTTTGGGCTTCCCTCCGTTCCATGGCGGCGCATTCCGGTGGTTAGATACCATCGGTAGCGCAAAATATCTCGATATGGCTCAGCAGTACCAACATCTTGGCCCTCTCTATCAGGTGCCGGACGGTCTGCGTGCAAAAGCTTCCCGTAACGAGCCGTACTATCCACCGGTTGAGCCTGCGGGCCTGGCCAGTGACCTGAAAAGTGCCTGAGGAGTGATTATGGAAAAGGTTGTAATTGTTGATGCCATTCGCACCCCGATGGGCCGCTCAAAAGGTGGGGCGTTTCGTAATCTGCGTGCAGAAGATCTTTCTGCCCATTTGATGCGTGGAATTCTGTCGCGTAACCCGGCGTTAGAAGCTGCCGCACTGGATGACATTTATTGGGGCTGCGTGCAGCAGACTCTGGAGCAGGGTTTTAACATTGCGCGTAATGCCTCGCTGCTGGCAGAAATTCCGCATTCCGTTCCTGCGGTTACGGTCAACCGTCTGTGTGGTTCTTCCATGCAGGCTCTGCATGATGCGGCGCGTATGATTCAGACCGGTGATGCGCATGCTTGCTTGGTGGGCGGCGTGGAACACATGGGCCACGTGCCAATGAGCCACGGTGTGGATTTCCATCCAGGCCTGAGCCGTAACGTCGCCAAAGCGGCGGGTATGATGGGCTTAACCGCCGAGATGCTGTCGCGTATGCATGGCATTAGCCGTGAAATGCAGGATCAGTTTGCTTCTCGTTCGCATCAACGTGCATGGGCTGCCACCGAAGCGGGTTATTTTAAATCTGAAATCCTGCCGACGAGTGGCCATGACGCCGACGGCGTACTCAAGCGTTTTGATTACGATGAAGTGATTCGTCCAGAAACGACTGTTGAAGGCCTGGCAGCATTGAAACCGGCGTTTGATCCAGTCAACGGAACCGTGACGGCGGGCAGTTCTTCTGCTCTGTCAGATGGGGCGTCGGCGATGTTGCTGATGAGTGAGTCACGCGCCAAAGAGCTTGGCCTGAACATCCGCGCTTACGTCCGCTCTATGGCGGTTGTTGGCTGCGATCCATCGATTATGGGTTACGGTCCGGTTCCGGCATCAAAAATGGCGCTGAAAAAAGCGGGCCTGACTGCCGCGGATATCGACCTGTTTGAGATGAACGAAGCCTTCGCCGCACAGATCCTGCCGTGTATTAAAGACCTGGGATTGATGGATAAGATCGACGAGAAGATTAACCTGAACGGCGGTGCGATTGCGTTGGGTCACCCGCTGGGCTGTTCCGGTACGCGTATTAGCACCACGCTGTTAAATCTGATGGAACGTCGCGATGCGCAGTTTGGCCTCGCCACCATGTGCATCGGTTTAGGCCAGGGCATTGCCACTGTTATTGAACGTGTTTAAGGAATTAATACCCTAATAATTCGAGTTGCATCGCGGCGGCAACTGAGTGAATCCCCGGGAGCATAGTTAACTATGTGACCGGGGTGAACGAAGGCAGCCAACAAAGAGGCAGCACGAATTATGACGGGGAAGGTTTAGTTGCCGTTTTTCCCGCCTGTCAGGGGCGGGTTTTTTATTGCATCAAATAAAAGCGAAAGCATCACCAAACATGCGGTCGACATTCGCACTGCGCTCATTGCAGAACAGGTCGCGCGCGATTTTTGCCATTTCAAAACGACCGGCAATGTAGATGTCGTGCCCGGCAAGCGTTCCATAATCCTGCATCACTGCGGTTAACACCGTGCCAGTACGTCCGCGCCAACCTTCTTCCGGTTGCTCAACGACTGCTTCAACACGCAGATTTTGATGCACGACGGAAAGCGCTTCTAACTCAGACAAGTCATAAAGATGTTTATCTTCACGGCCGCCCCAGTAAATCGCAATTTCACGTTGTGGATTGCGTGCCAGCGCAGTCAGCAAAATCGAACGTACATAAGAGAAACCCGTCCCGCCCGCAATCAGAATTAACGGACGATCTTCGTCTTCACGCAACCAGGCATCGCCATGCGGAATGTCTACGACGATTTCTTTCTCTTTTAGAATGCGGTCCATCACCGCCATAGCGTACAGATTGAGTTCTGATGCGCCAATGTGCAGTTCGATAAACTCATGGTCGCTCGGCGTGGATGCCATGGAGAACGGGCGTTTATCACGCTCATCCATCACCACCATCAAATACTGCCCGGCCTGAAAGGAGAATTTCGCTTCCGGCAGTAATCGAACGCGATATACCGTGTCAGTTATCGCTTCTACCGAGGTCACTTTACAGCTTAAGGTTGTCATGCTTCCCCTCTGTCGGGTCAATAATGCAAAACGGTAAAATCCGCCACTCAGGCGTTTTTACCGTCGTCGAAAATAGCCAGTTCATCCCAGATTGCATCAATACGCGCACATACTTCTGCATCTTTCTTAATAGGACGTCCCCACTCGCGCTGAGTTTCACCTGGCCATTTATTGGTGGCATCCAGTCCCATTTTTGAGCCAAGACCGGAAACCGGCGAGGCAAAATCCAGGTAATCGATTGGCGTGTTTTCTACTAAAACGGTGTCTCGTGCTGGGTCCATACGCGTGGTTATGGCCCAAATCACATCGTTCCAGTCGCGCGCATTGACATCGTCATCGCATACGATAACGAATTTGGTATACATAAACTGCCGCAGGAAAGACCATACGCCCATCATCACGCGTTTAGCGTGGCCTGCGTATTGCTTCTTAATGGTGACAACCGCAAGGCGATAGGAGCAACCTTCCGGCGGCAGATAAAAATCGACAATTTCCGGGAATTGTTTCTGCAAAATCGGCACAAACACTTCATTCAGTGCCACGCCGAGTACTGCAGGTTCATCCGGTGGACGCCCGGTATACGTTGAATGATAAATCGCATTCTGGCGCTGGGTAATATGCGTAACGGTAAATACCGGGAAGTCATCTACTTCATTGTAGTAGCCTGTATGGTCACCATATGGCCCTTCTGGCGCCATTTCACCCGGCTCAATATACCCTTCCAGCACAATCTCCGCGCTCGCAGGGACTTCAAGATCGTTGGAAATACACTTCACAACTTCGGTTTTAGTGCCACGCAGTAAACCGGCAAAAGCATATTCCGACAGGGTATCTGGCACTGGCGTTACCGCGCCAAGAATGGTTGCAGGGTCGGCGCCCAGGGCAACCGAAACAGGAAAGCGTTCACCTGGATGTTCAGCACACCACTCCTGGAAATCCAGTGCGCCACCGCGATGCGATAACCAGCGCATAATCAGTTTATTTTTACCGATCAACTGCTGGCGATAAATCCCGAGGTTCTGACGCTCTTTGTGCGGACCACGCGTCACCGTCAAACCCCAGGTAATCAACGGTGCTGCATCTTCTGGCCAACATTGCATGATCGGAATGCGAGATAAGTCGACTTCATCCCCTTCCCAGATTTGTTCCTGACACGGAGCGTTACGCAGCCGTTTCGTCGGCATATTCAGCACTTGTTTAAACTGCGGAAGCTTATCGAATAAATCGCGGAAACCCTTCGGTGGCTCGGGTTCTTTCAGGAAGGCCAGTAACTTACCGACTTCACGCAGTGCAGAAACATCTTCCTGCCCCATTCCCATCGCGACGCGTTTTGGAGTGCCGAACAGATTGCACAGCACTGGCATATCGTACCCTTTAGGGTTCTCAAATAGCAGAGCCGGGCCATTAGCGCGCAAAGTACGATCGGCAATTTCAGTCATTTCCAGGTACGGATCGACCGGCATTGAGATGCGCTTTAGCTCGCCGCGTTGTTCAAGTAATTCCAGAAAGTCGCGTAGGTCGTGGTATTTCATGCCATTAATCGTAGTCAGGATTTTGCGGTCATTATACGGGCTTCATGGACTGCATGCTGTATTTTTGTTAATAACGCGTTTAGCCAAAGTAATTCGAGTTGCAGGACAAAAGGCTTTAGCCTTTTGAACAACGCTGGCGCTGGCCCCGAAGGGCGAGTAACGCGGGGACGCAATAAATCCCCGGGAGCTTACTCCAGTCAGTGACTAGGGTGAATGAGAAAGCCAACGCACCCGCAACTTGAAGTATGACAGGTATAAATGCTTGTCTGATAACCAATCAGTCAATGGTTATACTTGTGCTGTCTATCCCTAATAACGGCCTTTTGCTATTCTTCGTGGGTTGATTAGGAAAAAGAGAACTTATGGAATCCTGGTATCTGTTGTACTGCAAAAGGGGTCAATTACTGCGGGCGCAAGAGCATCTCGAGCGTCAGGAAGTGAATTGCCTCACCCCTATGATCAAAATTGAAAAGATCGTGCGTGGCAAACGCACTGCGGTCGATGAACCACTGTTCCCAAATTATATGTTCGTTCAGTTTGATCCTGAGACGATTCACACCACGACCATACATTCAACGCGTGGCGTCAGCCATTTCGTGCGCTTCGGCAGCCTTCCAGCCACCGTACCGGCGGATGTGATTAACCAACTCATTCATCACCAACCAGAGAATGTCACTGACCCCGATACCCCTTACCAGGGCGATCGAGTGGTGATAACGGAAGGAGCATTTGAAGGTTTGGAAGCTATTTTTAGCGAGCCGGACGGTGAAGCCCGTTCCATGCTGCTGCTGAATCTGTTGAATAAACAGGTAATGCAGAGTGTGAAGAATACAGATTTTAAGAAGACGTAAAGTGAATCAGGGCGGATAAACATCCGCCCTACTACGTAAGACTAGCGCTGCATTTGCTCGTCATGCAACCATTGCGCGACACGCTTCGAGAAGTACGTTAACACGCCATCTGCTCCCGCACGTTTAAAGCACATCAACGACTCCATGATGGCCGGTTTTTCTGCCAACCAACCATTCTGAATCGCCGCCATATGCATCGCATATTCGCCCGAGACCTGATAGGCAAAAGTCGGCACGCCGAAGGTATCTTTCACGCGGCGAACCACGTCCAGATATGGCATACCCGGTTTCACCATCACCATATCCGCGCCCTCTTGCAGATCCTGCGCAACTTCCTGCAGCGCTTCATCGCTATTAGCCGGGTCCATCTGATAGGTCTTCTTGTTACCACCTTTCAGGTTGCTGGATGAGCCAATCGCATCGCGGAACGGTCCGTAATAGCAAGAAGCGTATTTAGCGGCATAGGACATGATCTGCGTATTAACGAAACCATCCAGTTCTAATTGGTCGCGGATCGCGCCAATACGACCATCCATCATATCGCTAGGCGCGATAATTTCAGCGCCGGCTTCCGCGTGGGAGAGCGCCTGACGCACCAGAATCTCACGTGTAATGTCATTGATAACGTAACCGTCAGCATCAATCACGCCATCCTGCCCGTGAGTGGTGTACGGATCGAGTGCTACGTCAGTCAGCAAACCTAACTCTGGCACAGCATCTTTCAGAGCGCGTACCGCGCGCTGGACCAGACCATTCGGGTTGTAGGCTTCTTCTGCGTGCAGCGACTTGCCTGCGCTTTCAATAACCGGAAACAGTGACAATACCGGCACGCCTAGTTTAGCGACAGCTTCCGCCTCTTTGAGCAGCAGATCGATAGTCATACGGTAAACACCCGGCATCGACGGCACTTCTTCCTGACGGTTCTGGCCTTCCATCACGAACACGGGATAGATAAGGTCGTTAACCGTTAGTTGATTCTCCGCCACAAGGCGACGGCTGAAATCGTGGCGACGGACGCGGCGCATACGGCGGCCAGGAAACGTACCGGGAAATGCATAGCTCATTAATTTTCTCCTGATTTAAGCCAGCCGGAAAAGACGGCGGGCATTGTCATCTGTTACTTGCGCAAGCCAGGCGGGATCTTCTCCACGCCATTCAGCTACCTTCTCCAGGATATGAGGCAAGTAGCAGGGTTCGTTCCGCCGGGAAGCAGGTTTTGGTTTTAGATCCCGCGGTAACAAATAGGGGGCATCGGTTTCCAGCAACAGCTGATGCGCTGGGATCACCGGTAGCAATTCGCGTAATTCAAGGCCACGGCGCTCGTCGCAGACCCAGCCTGTGACGCCGATAAAAATCCCGCGCGCCAGGCATTCACGAACTTCATTTTCCGTTCCGGTAAAGCAGTGCAAAACCACGCCGGGTAACTTATCAAGCCAGGGATCCAGCAACGTGATAAACCGTTCGTGAGCTTCGCGGCAATGTAAAAATACCGGCATCATCAGGTCGGCAGCAAGGGCCAGTTGTGCGGTAAAAGCACGTTCTTGCTCAGCAGGCGTGGAGAAATTGCGATTGAAATCCAGACCGCACTCACCGATAGCCACCACTTCCGATGCACCTGCAAGCTCGCGAATGGTGTCTGCTGTTTCGTCTTGCCAGTGGCTGGCATCATGCGGATGAACGCCCGCAGTCGACCAACAGCCCTGATACTGTTGTGCCAGTAAAAGAGCCTGCTGACTTTCGTGAATATTGGTCCCGGTAAGCAGCATGCCGTTTACTCCCGCAAGATGCGCACGAGCAACAACGTCAGCGTGGTCTTTAGCAAACTGGGAGCTGGTAAGATTTACACCGATATCAAACATAGCGCCTTCCAAACGACGACCGCCCTAATGGGCGGTCTGAAATTAAGAATCTTATTTAGAGTGATCGTCTTCTGCTTCTGGGGCGTCTTCCGGGTCTTCCTCTCCCCCTCTGCGCCCTTTACCGACGTAGAAACGAGAGAAAAATACACCGACTTCAAACAGGCAATACATCGGTATCGCCAGCAACGTTTGCGAGAAAACATCAGGCGGCGTTAACAACATGCCGACAACAAACGCACCGACCAGAATGTATGGACGCTTACTCTTCAGTGCTTCAGGGGTGGTGACACCCATCCAGCACAGCAGAATAATAGCCACAGGGACTTCAAAAGCCACACCGAATGCCATAAACAACGTCATGACAAAATCAAGGTACTTGCTGATGTCGGTCGACACCACCACACCTATCGGAGCAGTTTTGGTTAGAAAACCAAATGCGAGCGGGAACACCACAAAGTAGGCAAAAGCAATGCCGATATAAAACAGCAGGGAGCTGGAAAACAGCAATGGCATCACCAGCTTGCGCTCATGCTTATACAGCGCAGGCGCGATAAAAGCCCAAATCTGATAAAGAATGACCGGCGCAGACAAAAACACCGACACATAAATTGTCAACTTTACAGGGGTGAAAAACGGTGAGGCCACATCTGTAGCAATCATCGTTGACCCGATTGGCATTTGCTTAATCAGCGGCGCTGAAACTATCTGATAGATGTCATTGGCAAAGTAAATCAATGCCAGGAAAATCACCAGCACAGCGATAATGCTATTTAACAGTCGCTTGCGCAGCTCTATCAGATGGCTGATAAGCGGTTGGGTATCTTCAACGGCCATGTTTACTGTTTATCACTCGAAGGTTGAGAAGAAGCTGGCGTTTTGACAGGCTCTGCTGAGGGTTTGATCTGAGGCTGAATTAACTCTTCAGCAGCCGCCGTTGATGCATGAACTGTTTCAGTTTCAACGACAGGCGCTTCTGCAGGCGCGCTGGCTTGATGTGCCGCAGCGGCTGGAGTCACACCTTCATGCCTGTCCTCAGCCTCTTTCACCAATGGATTATGGATGGTATGTGCCTCGTCACTCCCTTTTTCAGGTTCATGAGTATACGAGCGCTTCATTGACTCCGCTGCCTGACGCAGCTCATCCATTGATGCCTTGAGTTCAGGCGTGAGGTTATCCATGCTCGCTTTTTCAACCTTCTTCAGGCTGTCTTGCAGCTCCTGGATTTTCAACTCCTGAACCAGTTCATTTTGTACCGTTGTCGCCAGAGAACGCAAAGCGCGAACCCAGCCGACAACCGTTTTAACAGCAACAGGCAAACGCTGTGGCCCAAGGACGATCAGGCCTATAACGAATACCAGCAGCAGTTCACTGAAACCAATATCGAACACGGTTTACACCTGCTCTTTATCGTTGCTCTTAGCTTCGTCTTTCTTCACATCGACAGGTTGCTTATCAGCAAGCGTTTTCGCTGTGAAATCGGCATCCTGAACGGATTTATCCTTCTCTTTATCTTCATCATCGCTCATGGCTTTTTTAAAGCCTTTGATGGATGCACCCAAATCAGAGCCGATAGAACCCAATTTCTTAGTACCGAAAAGCAGAACCACGATGACGGCAATGATCAACAATTGCCAAATACTGATACCACCCATAATGTCGCCTCAAATCACAGTGATAAATAGATAACGGTCTCTATTGTACCGCACGTTGTCTGTTAAAAACGATTAAAAACAGCTCAGGATGAGCGCCGCCAGCCAATCAGCCAGGTCACGATGCCAGCAGCCATAAGAGCTGCAGGCTGGTATTGCCATTCCGGCTTGTTAATCAATATCAAAGTGCCGCTTAGCAGCAGCGTGGCACCAATGCCAAACAGGTAGCGAGATTGCGACTGACGTACCTGATTACGTTGTAAATCACGCGTTATTTTATCAACGCTCTGCTGTAATTGTTTACCCTGGCGCAAACTGTCGTACATCAGTTCTGGTAGTTCTGGCATTTTTTCTATCCAGAACGGTGCTTTTTCTTTAAAAGAGCGAATAAGAGCAGGAATACCCACCTGATCTTTGATCCAACTTTCCAGGAAAGGCTTAGCGGTTTTCCACAAATCTAACTGCGGATAAAGCTGTCTTCCGAGCCCTTCAACGTAAAGTAGCGTTTTTTGCAGTAGAACCAGCTGTGGTTGCACTTCCATGTTAAAACGGCGCGCCGTATTGAACAGGTTCAGCAATACATGGCCGAAGGAGATTTCCGCCAGCGGTTTCTCAAAGATAGGTTCACAAACGGTACGAATGGCGAACTCAAACTCTTCAACGTTGGTATCTGGTGGAACCCAGCCTGAATCGACATGCAATTCAGCCACCTTGCGATAGTCACGGTTAAAGAAGGCAATAAAGTTTTCAGCCAAATAGCGCTTATCTTCTTTATTCAGTGAGCCGACTATACCGCAGTCGATACCAATATATTGCGGATCTTCCGGGTGCTCGTAACTGACAAAGATGTTGCCGGGGTGCATATCGGCATGGAAAAAGCTGTCGCGAAACACCTGGGTGAAGAATACCTGCACGCCGCGTTCGGCCAACAGTTTCATGTTGGTGCCTTGCTCTTTAAGCATCGCAATATCAGATACAGGAATACCGTAGATCCGCTCCATAACCATCATATTCTCGCTGCAATAGTCAGAGAACACTTCCGGCACGTAGAGCATCGGGCTGTCTTCAAAATTGCGACGCAGCTGGATAGCGTTGGCGGCTTCGCGCAGAAGATTCAGCTCATCAATCAAGGTCTTCTCATATTCGCGTACCACTTCTAGCGGGCGCAAACGGCGGCCATCTGGCATCAAACGTGGCACCCAACGAGCAAGACGGTAGATGAGTTTCATATCCGCTTTGATAATCGGCAGGATATCAGGACGAATAACTTTGATGACAACATCACGCCCATTATCTTTCAGGCGAGCGGTGTGAACCTGGGCAATGGAAGCCGACGCCAGTGGTTTAATGTCGAAATCATCAAACCAAGTTTCGATAGGGATCCCGCCCATCGATTGTTCGATTTGTCTTTTCGCTAGCGCGCCGTCAAATGGGGCGACCCGGTCTTGCAACATCGCCAGTTGGTCAGCAATTTGCGGTGGGAAAAGGTCACGGCGAGTCGAAAGCATTTGCCCGAACTTGATCCATACCGGCCCCAGCTCTTGCAGTGCAAGGCGTAAACGCTCACCGAGAGGCTTCTCTTTATGGCGATTTGGCATCCAGAAAAGCATGCGCCGCCAGATGCGTAACGGCAGTGTAATGCGGATCCGAGGGATCAGTTCATCCAGGCCGTAACTTAGAAAAGTGCGGATAATGAAATAGAGGCGGCGAATCTCTCCAGGCGTCATTTGTTCTCCAGTTTGTCCAGTCGCGCAACGAGTGCATCGACCTTACGTTCGACTGCTGCCGTTTCCTCAGCAAACCATGCCACTTCCAACGATCCCGGTGCCATCTTCCACTCTTCAGTAATCGCTTCTGACAGGTATTGTTGGTTACGGGTAAAGCCTTTTTTCAAAAACTGACTGCCGCCACGAATCACTTTGCTGATGCCTTCAGCGGCAATATCACCGATATAAGGCGATAACAACTCAGCAGGGTCGAACTCAGCAAGATCCATCAGGGAAACCCAGTTCTGGACGACCTGAAGATCGCCCTGAACTTCTAATTCACCGCTGCGAATCAGTGCCGTAAGCTGCTGCCTGTCACGCAATTTCGGCAGTGTGCTAAGCCCTGTCTTCACCAGACAATCAGCTTCACCTTCCCACTGGCCTAATACATCGAGTTGTTGCTCGCTAAAAACCAAAACGATTGGCGACGAGAACTCTTTGAGTTCGACACGCAATACCTTACCCACTAAGCGCTGCCGTGCCGCCTTCAAGCCCCGGTCTTGCCAGAGAAAGGTATTGAGCAGATTTTCTATTCCGGCAGTTATTAGCGCTGTACCTGAAGAAAGCAGCAATGGCATCACGAGTTCCCGATCAGAATTTATAACCACGGTGCAGCGCAACTACGCCCGCCGTCAGATTAAAGTAGGTGGTATTTTCAAAACCAGCATCTTCCATCATCGCTTTCAATGTTTCTTGATCAGGATGCATACGAATAGATTCAGCCAGATAACGGTAGCTCTCTGCATCTTGCGCAACGATTTCACCGATACGCGGCAGAATGTGGAACGAGTACGCATCGTAGGCTTTGCTAAGAGGTTCGATAATCGGTTTGGAGAATTCCAGAACCAGCAGACGGCCACCTGGCTTCAAAACGCGGTACATCGAACGCAGTGCTTTTTCTTTGTCTGTCACATTGCGCAGACCAAAAGAAATAGTGATGCAATCAAAGAAGTTATCCGGGAAAGGGAGAGCCTCGGCGTTAGCCTGAACATAGTTCACATTGCCAACAATACCGATGTTGCGCAGTTTTTCACGCCCCATTTTCAGCATCGAATCGTTGATATCTGCCAGAACCACTTCGCCCGTTTCACCGACCAGGCGGGAGAACTTAGCGGTTAAATCACCGGTGCCTCCAGCTAAGTCCAGTACGCGCTGACCACGGCGAACACCACTGCAATCAATGGTAAATCGCTTCCAGATACGATGGATGCCGAATGACATCAGGTCATTCATCACGTCGTATTTTGCGGCCACAGAATGGAACACATGAGCCACCATATCGGCCTTTTGTTCCTTCGCTACAGTGCGGAAGCCAAAGTGTGTTGTTTCCTGGGATTCTTCAACCATCTCGATGCCTGCTTATCCAAAAATTGTTCATGAAGTGTAACAGAATGAGGCCCAAAGCCCTATGCTTCAAGCTCGCGAGCGTAACCGACGATTAACGTTCACCCACGATACGTCGGTTTTCTAAAGTATTGTCTGCGTTGTTTTCTTCGTCGTTTTCATGGTCATGTCGTGGAGAAATGTCGTCCTCTTCAAGCCTCGCCTGCTCGACTAAATCTGGATTAATCTCACGTTTTACCTCGACACCCAGACCACGAAACGCATCAGCCTGAATGAGTATGTTTCCACGGCCCGAAGCGAGTTTCTTCATCGCCTGACGGTAGTTATCCTGGGCTTTATCAAGGCTTTGACCAATTGCCGACATGTCGTCAACGAAGAGGCGCATTTTGTCATACAGTCGGCTGGCGCGTTCGGCAATTTGTTGCGCATTCCGGCTTTGATGTTCATAACGCCACAAATTGGCAACGGTTCGTAGCGCCACCAGCAAGGTAGTCGGGCTAACCAGCATGATGTTATTTCTGAGTGCTTCGCTGATTAACTCAGGCTGGCGGTCAATCGCCAGTAAAAACGCGGGTTCGACGGGGATAAACATCAACACATAATCCAGAGAACGTAACCCCGGCAATTGTTGGTAGTCTTTACGACCAAGCATGCGGATATGACTACGAATGCTGGCGATGTGCTCGTTAAGCGCGGCTTCGCGGGTTAGATCATCTTCACCGTTGTAATACCTTTCATAGGCCACCAGCGTCATCTTGGCGTCGATAACCACATCTTTGCCTTGGGGCAAACGCACAATGACATCGGGCTGCATGCGGCTGTTATTCTCGAGCTGGATATTAACCTGCGTTTCGTATTCATAACCCTCTCGCAAACCAGAAGCTTCCAGTACGCGAGTCAATACAACCTCACCCCAGTTTCCCTGAGTTTTGTTATCCCCTTTCAGGGCTTTGGTGAGATTCAGTGCTTCTTGCGCCATTTGGGCATTGAGTTGCTGCAGGCTACGGATTTCATGAGTCAGGGTGTGACGTTCACGGGCTTCCTGACCAAAACTCTCTTGCACCTGGCGACGGAAACCATCCAGTTGCTCACGCAATGGCGAGAGTAAGCCATTTAAGCTTTGGCGGTTTTGTTCTTCAACTTTGCGGCCACTTTGCTCAAAAATACGGTTGGCGAGGTTTTCAAACTGTTCGCTTAGCCGCTGCTCGCTGTTGATCATCTGGCGATGTTTGTCATCTGCATTCAGGCGGGTTTGTTCCAATAGCGTGGAAAGTTCGCGGATATCCGCTTCCTGCGCACTATTGATCTCAAGCTGGGTACGCAATTCACGGTTGAGTTGTTCACACTCTTCTTTCCAGTGCTGGTTTTGCTGCAATTCCTGCCGTGCGGCAGTCAGCTCACCGTAGATTTCTCGTTGCTCTTCATGCAAAGCGGATTGCCGCCCGGCTGCGCGCAAACTCGCCAGCAACCAACCGGTCAGAACCCCAACCAGTGCAATACCGATCCCGAATAAAATAGAAATATCCACAGTCACTCCTTGAAGCCATGCCAGACATCAGCAAAATAAAATTCTGCTGTATAAATGTCCAGATGAAAAGGGATTTCCTGCGAGACATTACGCAAAGCGTAAAAATAAGCCGGCTTGCACCGGCTTGGGGGAACTAGATTAAGCGACGAGCCGCTTCAACAACGATTTGCACAGCGTGGCTTTCTGTTTTCTTCATGGTTTCAGCATTCGGGATCTCTTGCTGAGTACGGTTCACAATCACACCGGCAACCATCCCCGCGCGCAGACCCTGGCTTGCGCACATGGTCAGAAGAGTCGCGGACTCCATCTCGTAGTTCATTACGCCCATCTGCTGCCACTCCTCCATAGAACCTTTGTAGCGGTTAACTACGCGGCCTGAGAAGGTGTCATAACGTTCCTGTCCTGGGTAGAAGGTATCGGAAGATGCAGTCACACCAATGTGCGTGGTCGCACCAATAGATTTTGCGGCTTCAACCAGAGCGGTAGTACAGGCGAAATCAGCAACCGCTGGATATTCCATTGGTGCAAAGTGCAGGCTCGCACCATCAAGGCGCACAGAGGCAGTCGTCACCAGAACATCACCAACACTGATATGTGGCTGGATTGCACCGGTAGTCCCGATACGCAGGAAAGTACGAATACCCAACTGCGCCAGCTCTTCCACGGCGATAGAGGTAGATGGGCCACCGATACCGGTTGAGCAGATGATGACCGGCTTGCCATCTAATTCAGCACGCCAAGAGGTAAATTCACGGTGGGAAGCCAATTTAACCGGCTTGTCCATCAGTACAGCGATTTTCTCAACTCGCTCTGGATCGCCCGGGACGATGGCAAGTGTTGCCCCTTGCAGATCGCTTTTGGTGAGGCCGAGGTGAAAAACATCAGACTTGGACATAACAGACTCCTGCTTTGAATGGGTTGGCTTGTATTGCTATAGAGGTACTTTACAGAAGCACCACAAAGAATTTCGTGACGGGATTCACTTTGAATGAAACAAATTACATTAATTTCACATTTATAAGTGACGTGCATCACAATTAAAATTATTACATGGTCGTTTTTCAGACGTAGCAAACATTTTAGTCTGGAGGTGAAACGAAGTATGCAGCCAACGCCGGTGCAACTCGAAGTATCACGGGGAAAAGCTATAGTTATCGCACTGCGCTAATTCTGGTAAGGAGAATGCCAATGAAAGAAGAACAACCTACAGGTAAATTGCCGGGCGGGAATTTTGCGCCAGCGGCCTCCCCTCTTGCTTCAACAGTACTGCATACATCGGATGACGCCATTCAGGCGGGAGAAACCTCAATTCCTACGCAGGGCGAGAATATGCCAGCCTATCACGCCAGACCAAAAGGGGCTGACGGCGCTTTGCCGATTGTGATTGTCGTGCAGGAAATTTTCGGCGTGCATGAACATATTCGCGACATTTGCCGCCGTCTGGCACTGGAAGGCTATCTCGCCATCGCGCCAGAGCTCTATTTCCGTCAGGGCGATCCTAATGATTATGCAGATATCCCTACCTTATTCAGTGAGTTAGTTTCAAAGGTACCGGATGCGCAGGTGCTGGCCGATCTCGACCACGTTGCCAACTGGGCAGCTCGTAACGGCGGTGATGCTCATCGCCTGATGATGACCGGATTTTGTTGGGGCGGGCGCATTGCCTGGTTATACGCCGCGCACAATCCGCAGTTGAAAGCAGCCGTTGCGTGGTATGGGAAGCTCGTTGGCGAGAAGTCGTTAAATTCACCACATCACCCAGTGGATGCAGCCATTAATTTGAATGCGCCAGTTTTAGGATTGTACGGCGGGCAAGATACCGGGATTCCGCTTGATACCGTGGAAACCATGCGTCATGCGCTACGTGCCGCAAATGCTAACGCGGAAATTATCGTCTACCCGGAAGCGGGGCATGCTTTTAATGCAGATTATCGCCCGAGCTACCATGAAGAATCGGCCAAAGACGGCTGGCAGCGGATGCTGCGCTGGTTTGAGCGTTATGGCGGGAAGAAATAATAGTGAGTGCCACGACCGCTGGTGTATGGATTATTTATTGCATCCGGCGGTTAGGGCTAGCTGGAGTAGAGGGCATTTGAAATACATTTACTTACAGACTTTGAAATAGATATAAATTAGCGGAATGGGTGTATCTAAAAACATTATTAATTAAAATAATTCATATTCAGATTAACCGAGATTAAAAATTGCATCCCTTAATTATTGAGAACAAAATTTCAAAATTGTTTTCATTCATACGTCATCATGACAAAGGGAATCAATCATGTCAGAACTAAGACCGCATAAACCCAAAGACTATTTACGAGACGACCACACCTTTAGCTCGTACCCCAGCATGAACCCTGTATTGCGTGATATGGCGGCGATGAATGAAACATTTATCACCGAAAGCCATTACATCATGCTGCTGACATTCGATGAAGCGCAGAGCATTACGGACGAACTGCTTGGCAATATGGATCATTTCTTTTCTTACAGGGCCGGACCCGGAAACATTAAAGATGGTCTGGATGGTTTTAGAACTCTCGGTAAATTGATGACCTATCATAATGAATTTGGAAAACTCATTATCCGATTTCAGTCATTGGGTATGCGAGCGGTAAAATGCAGCGTGGGTGGAATCGATTATATTAAGTTAACGGGTTATCCTGCACTGCGACGAATTCTTAATGGCACACGATATAGTTTGCACAACCCGCAAATACTGGAAATGGGAATTGGTATGCGCGGGCTTGGCACCACAATAGTTAAAGGTGCTAAATTTTGTATTTGCTGCTCACTCGCATGGCGAGCCGTTGAGCTGATATTTAAGTCTGATTATGACCTGGTTGATTTTTTGGTGGATGTCACAATGGATGTGGCGAAGATTATTGTTTCTAGTGTGGCGATTGGTGTTGTGGGTGGGATTGTAGTTTTGTTTAGTCTGCCGGTAATTGTTACAACAGGAACTATTATTGTAGCAGGTGTAGCTCTGAATATAGGACTAAATGTATTAGATGAGAAACTTGATTTATCTGCCAGTTTAAAAGAAAAGCTACGCATAGCACTAGCAGAAGAACAACGAATGAAAGAGTGGAATCAACAGCACTCCCCTACATTTATTAATTTATTAGCCAACACGTCGGATTAATCAAATGAAAAAAAACAGTACTTCACAATGGTTAATATATAAAGGCGCTTGTATTCTTTCAATAATAATACTCATGTGCTTTATTTACGCAATAATTTATAGTGGCACACTTAGTGAACTACAATCCTTAATCCATCATGGTGACATAATACATATCTACAACCAAAGCATTGCCTGCATTGGTGGAATTCCAATTTTAACCTGTGCTATTTTCTCTGCCCTTCGCGGGCTTATCACGAAAGGAACCACACCACCTAAAAAACTGACATCTCTTGGTTTGATCTGGTTGTGCATTAGTACTGCCATAGCTTTTACAGGATTAATTGGAACAATATTAACCCCCATAGGATTAATGTTTTCACCCTATAAAAACTGCCCTCAGGAAAGGCTCAGTTCATATTACGTTATTAATTTAGAATTATGCGAACAAATCAACCCTAGAAATGGGGATCTGGAATAATATGAATAGAGATACTATTTTACAATGGCTACTTTATCGTAGTGCTGCTGTCTTACTGATTCTCATGATGTACGCATTACTTTATTTCATATTGTTTTCCGTGCCGATGTACGATCTCCTATCGTTATTATTACATGATGATATCATCGTTTATCATGCTAAAGCCGCCGCATGTGTTGGCGCCATACCTTTTTGCATCTATCTAATATTCGTTGCCCTTCGAGTATTGTTTACAAAAGGAGTTAAACCACCAACAAAACAAACTTCTATGGGTAATGTTTGTGGAATCCTTAGTGTAATCATATTTTTCTTATCATTTATTATTGCACTCCTGGTCTCCATAGGATTAATGTTTTCACCCTATAACCGTTGCCCACAAGAAAAACTCGACAACTATTATGTTACTGATCTGGAACTCTGTAAGACTATCGATCCCAGAAACTGGAAGATAGAGAAGAAGCAGTAACGCTCTAAACTAGCTTTAATATCGCCGCGCTTTTTTCGCACGGCGACAGGATTAAGGATTACAGATGGTGGGAATTCACTAAGAATAATGCCGGATGACGCTGCGCTTATCCGGCCTACAAGTTTAGTAATTTGCCCTTATGCGCTACGCAAATTCTGTGCGGCCTTCACCATGTTCGCCAGTGCATGACGGGTTTCTGGCCAGCCGCGGGTTTTCAAGCCGCAGTCCGGGTTGACCCACAAACGCTCTGCCGGAACACTCTCAGCCGCTTTCTTCAGCAACGCTTCAATCCATTCAACGCTTGGTACGTTTGGTGAGTGGATGTCGTAAACGCCCGGTCCAATTTCATTTGGATATTCGAACTCTTTAAACGACTCCAGCAAATCCATATCGGAGCGAGAGGTTTCGATGGTAATCACGTCCGCATCCAGCGCGGCGATGGAATCCATGATGTCATTGAACTCGCAGTAACACATATGCGTGTGGATCTGCGTGTCGTCGCGCACCACGGCGGCGTTCAGACGAAAGGCTTCCACGCCCCACTCCAGATACGCCTGCCAGTCGGACTGGCGCAGCGGTAAACCTTCGCGCAGTGCCGGTTCGTCAATCTGAATGATGCCGATGCCTGCTGCTTCCAGGTCCGCCACTTCGTCGCGCAATGCCAGAGCGATTTGTTTGGCGATAGTTTCTCGGCTCACGTCTTCACGTGGGAATGACCAGCACAGAATAGTTACCGGCCCTGTTAACATCCCTTTCACTGGTTTGTCGGTCAGGGATTGCGCGTACTTCGCCCATTCCACAGTAATCGCTTCCGGGCGGCTGATATCGCCGATAACAACCGGTGGTTTCACACAGCGTGACCCGTAGCTCTGCACCCAACCATTTTGGGTAAATACGAAACCGTCGAGATGTTCGCCGAAGTATTCCACCATGTCATTACGTTCAGCTTCACCGTGAACCAGCACATCCAGACCCAAGCGCTCCTGTTCTGCCACCGCTTGTTTGATATGTTCGGCGATACCGGTGCGGTAGTTGTTAGCGTCGAGATTGCCTTTCTTGAAGTCGAGGCGCAGACCACGGATTTCAGTGGTTTGCGGGAATGACCCGATGGTGGTCGTCGGCCAGGCTGGCAGATCAAAGCGCTGACGTTGAGCAACGGCACGCGCCGCGTAGTCACTCTGGCGCTGGCTGTCTTGCGCAGTAATCGTTGCCAGACGCTGTTCCACTGCCGCGTTATGTACACGTTGTGAATGGCGGCGAGCCTGAATCGGTGCACTCCATTCCACCAGTTTCTCTGTGTTGCCACTGTTTAGCGCTTCAGTAAGCAGTGAAAGCTCGGCACATTTTTGTAGTGCGAAAGCAAACCAGCTCTTCACTTCTGCATCCAGTCGCGTTTCCACACTGAGATCGATTGGGCTGTGCAGCAGTGAACACGATGACGCGACCCATAAATCACGTTTGCCGACAATCGCTTGCAACTGCTGATATTTCTCAGTCAGATCGGCACGCCAGACGTTACGGCCGTTAATCACACCCGCTGACAACAGCCAGTTTGCTGGCAATTGCTGGTGTAATGCGTTGATATCATCTTTGCCGTGGACGAAATCAACGTGCAAACCCTGTACCGGAAGCTGAGTGATGGTGTTCAGGTTTGGCGTGACACCTTCAAAATAGGTTGTCAGGAGCAGTTTTACGTTGCCAGCCAGCGCATCGTAGGCCGGTTTGAACGCATCCAGCCACGCTTGCGGCAACTCCAGCACCAGCGCAGGTTCGTCGATTTGCACCCACTCGATTCCGCGTTTTGCCAGCTCAGCCAACACTTGTTGATAAACCGGCAGAATGTCTTTGAGCAGGCTCAGACGTTCGAACTGTTCGCCTTTCACCTTACCCAACCACAGATAGGTGACAGGCCCAAGCAGCACGGGCTTCACGTTGTGGCCCAGTGCCAGCGCTTCGTCCACTTCATCCAGCAGTTGTGTCCAGGTCAGTTTGAACTGCTGACCTTTGGTGAACTCCGGGACCATATAGTGATAGTTGGTGTTAAACCATTTTGTCATTTCAGCGGCAGCTGCTGGCTTGCCAGTAGGTGCGCGACCACGGCCCAGACGGAATAAAGTGTCGAGATCCACGCTGCCGTCCGCGTTCTGATGACGAGCTGGCACATTGCCAAGCAGCAAGCTCGTGGTCAGAACGTGATCGTACCAGGCGAAATCGCCCACTGGCAGCAACTCTACGCCAGCCTGCTTTTGTTGATCCCAGTGGCGAGCACGCAGTTCACGGCCCACCGCCAGTAATTCTTCCTGAGTGGAATTACCCGCCCAGTAGCTTTCTTGAGCTTTTTTCAGTTCGCGACGCAGGCCAACACGAGGGAAGCCGAGGGTGTGATTAAGTATTGTCATTTTATGCCCCTTGAAGAATTTTTCGGATTTAGCCATCCAGATGTTTACACTGCTATCTTGCAAAGGTACTGTATATTCCTCAAGCGCAATTTGCTCATGCCGAAGTGAAGGACTTTCATGATCGAGATCAAACACCTGCGGACGCTCCAGGCTTTACGAAATTGCGGCTCTTTAGCCGCCGCCGCCGCCGCGTTGCACCAGACCCAATCGGCTCTCTCTCATCAGTTCAGTGATCTGGAGCAGCGGCTTGGGTTCCGCCTGTTTGTCCGTAAAAGTCAGCCTCTGCGCTTTACTCCGCAGGGCGAAGTGCTGCTACAACTGGCGGAACAAGTGCTGCCACAGATAAGCCGAGCGCTTCAGGCCTGTAACGAACCGCATCAGACTACGCTGCGTATTGCCATCGAATGCCATAGCTGTATTCAGTGGCTGACGCCTGCGCTGGAGAACTTCCACAAGACGTGGCCGCAGGTGGATTTGGATTTTAAATCTGGCGTGACGTTCGACCCGCAGCCTGCGCTGCAACAAAGTGAACTGGATATCGTTTTAACTTCCGACATCCTGCCGCGCAGTGGTCTGCACTATTCGCCGATGTTTGATTATGAGGTGCGTCTGGTGCTGGCCACGGATCATCCGCTGGCAAACAAAACGCGCATTGAGCCGGAAGATTTGACGAGCGAAACGTTGCTTATCTACCCGGTGCAGCGAAGCCGCCTGGATATCTGGCGTCATTTCCTGCAGCCAGCAGGCGTAAGCCCGTTGCTAAAAAGTGTGGATAACACGCTGTTGCTGATTCAGATGGTATCGGCGCGCATGGGGATTGCCGCACTTCCGCATTGGGTGGTGGAAAATGTGGAGCGTCAGGGGCTCGTGGTGACGAAAACGCTGGGTGAAGGATTATGGAGCCGGTTGTACGCTGCCGTGCGCGATGGCGAGCAGCGTCAACCGGTAACAGAGGCGTTTATTCGCTCGACTCGCTCACACGCTTGCGAGCATCTGCCGTTTGTGCGGAACGCGGAGCGACCCAACGGCGATGCACCCATAGCGAGGCCATTATCACCGTCCCACCAATAATGAAACTCGGCCAGTGGGGTTGCTCTTGCCAGATGGCGAGGTTAACCAGCAGCCCCGCAGGAACATGCACATTGTTCATGATGCCGAGCGTGCCTGCATCCACCTGCGTTGCGCCATAGTTCCACATGAAGTAACCAAGCCCCGAGGCCACGACGCCGAGCCACACCAGGATGCCCCACTGCAGATGAGTTGTCGGCAGCTTTTGCGGATTACCCAGCGCAAACCAGGCGGTCACCGCCACAACTAAAGCACCGAGATAAAACCATGAAAATGCACAATGCTGCGGCATCGGGCGCGTTTCCATCAGGCGTTTGTAACCCACCATACCGATAGCAAAACAGATGTTTGCACCCTGCACCAACAGCAGACCAATCCAGAAGTGATCGCTGACTTTGTCGTAGCGAATAATCGCCGCACCAATCACCGCAAGCCCGGCACTCAAGGCATAACCCCAACGTAGTTTGTTGCCGCTCAGCAGGTCATATATCAACGTGACATACAGCGGTGTCATCACCGTGAACAGCAGGAATTCCGAAACAGTCAGATAGAGATACGCCTGGAAGCTGAACAGGTACATTACGCCAAGTTGGAGCGCGCCAACCAGCATATACAGCAGCAGCGTTTTCGCGCTGTAACCTTTAAAACGCAGAAACGGCAGGAACACCAGTGCCGCAAGCCCGACGCGCATCAGCACCGAAAAATAGCTATCGACATGCCCGGCAAGGTATTCGCCAATCAGGCTAAATGAGAAGGCCCACAGGATTGTGGTGATGATGAGTAACGGCACGATGAGTTCTCTACGACAGGCAATTTTTTACCATTGTAGCGAAGGGAATCTGGAGAGGTTGGTTTATTTAGTTGACGAGTGTTTATTTAATGAGCGGATAATTTTTCGCGATGATGCATCAGTCATCGGGGATGACGCTTCGCTTATCCGCCCTACGAAATAAACGCAGGTCGGGTAAGCACAGCGTCAGCCGACAGGAATTAATCTTTCCCGAGGAACATCTTACGCAAGTAATGTGGAACCGCGTTATCGGCGTTGGTGCCAATCACTTCCAGCTCCGGCAGCAAATCTTTCAGGCGCTGATGGGCGTTCGCCATGATGCAGCCTTTACCCGCCATAGAGAGCATTTCCTGGTCGTTCATGCCGTCGCCAAAAGCGATGCACTCTTTCAGGCTGTAACCCATTGCTTTGGATACTGCTTCCAGCGCATGGCCTTTGGAAACCCCGCCCGCCATCACTTCCAGGCAAGTGAGTGTTGAGAAGCTCACATTGACGCGGTCACCCCAACGGGCGATCAAAGCTTGCTCTAGCGGCAGCAATTTTTCGTGCGAATCGCAGGTGAAGAACACTTTGCTGACGCCATCAGCATCGAGCAAACCGGGTTCAAACAGGGTGTAATTAAATACCGCCTCTTTAAAATATTTCATCTCTTCAGGGCGATGACGGTTCATAAACCATTCGTCGCCACGATAGACGTTGGTCACGATATCTGGACTGTTATGCACCACACCAAACAGATCATGGGCGATGTCCTGGTCAAGATCGTGGCTGAACACCAGGTTGCCGTCAGTATCATGCACACGCGCACCGTTGGAGGTGATCATGTAGGCTTTGATTTCGAGGTTATCGCGGATTTGCCCCACATCGATATGGTGACGGCCCGTGGCAAAGACGAAATGGACACCTTCAGCGGTGAGCAATTTCAGCGTTTCTTTGGCGTACGGGGTAAGCAGGTGATCGGGGGACAACAACGTGCCATCTAAGTCAGACGCAACGACATGGTACATAGGATTTGGAACCTCTGGTGTTGAATTCAGATTAATTATGCCTATCGAAAAACGCGATAATGGCATTCAGCGCTTCAGTCCGCATATCGTCCTTTTCGAACAGGATCTCATGATACGCACCGTTTATGACGTAAGGTTTTTCCCCCTCACAAGGGTTGCCCGCCGCGGCTCGAAGTTCACAGAATTGGTCATGCGCACGATTATCAACGACGCGTTCCTCTTCTGCCTGCAGGATAAAAATCGGCGTGGTAATGGCAGTGGCCCCTGCTAAAACCTGTTCTCCTGCGAGTATCCCTTCTCGTACCCAGTGATTCGTTGGCCCACCCACCCGTAATGCTGGCTCGTCAGCATAAAAACGTAGGTTGCGGCGGTAACGTTCACGGCTATGGGTCAGGACATTAACGCTAAACGGTAGTGCGCGCCAGCGGCCTGTTCCGATTGCATATCCCTCACGAAAACGTTGATGACCTTCCGCCCAGTCAAGAATGTGGCGAACCATCCAGTCAGGCCAGCGCAAAGCGATGCCAAACATAGGTGCACACAGCGCAACGGCATCAAAGCATTGTGAGTTCTTTTCCAGCCACAGCGTAATAATCGCTCCGCCCATGGAATGCGCTAACGCGTAGCGTTTTCTCCATGGCCCAGCGGCGACTTCATGCTGATAAAAACGATCAAAATCGTCGACATAATCACTAAACTTCGCCACATGACCGCGATGTGAATCCGATAGCATGCGTCCGGAACGCCCTTGCCCACGATGGTCGATGATTAAAATATCGAATCCACAATGGAACAAGTCATAAGCCAATTCAGCATATTTGACGTAGCTTTCGATACGCCCAGGACAAACAACAATCACCCGATCGTGGTTCTCCGAGCGAAACCGTACATAGCGTACCGGTACTTCGTCGACGCCTGAAAATTCACACTCTTCGCGCTGACGCCAGAAGTCCATCAATGAACCCGTGGTGAAAGACGCAAAGGCATTTTCCCTGGTTAACCATCCATTTTTATGCTGAGTCATATCGCTTTTTTGTGATTCGTAGCACGCTCATCAACAATAGCGTATTGTGGCATAAAAGTGTTCGATCAGGGAATTTCACATGACCGTTGAGTGGTGGTTAACCTATCTTCTGACCACGATAATTCTGAGTCTTTCACCCGGTTCCGGGGCGATTAATACCATGACCACCGCCATCAGCCATGGCTATCGCGGCGCGGCTGCATCTATTGCAGGGCTGCAAACCGGTCTGGCGATTCATATCGTGCTGGTGGGCATTGGGCTGGGAGCCATCTTTTCGCATTCGTTGCTGGCGTTTGAAATACTGAAATGGGCCGGTGCTGCTTATCTTGTATGGTTGGGCATTCAGCAATGGCGCGCCGCAGGGGCGATTGATTTAAATACCATCGCCGCCAGCCAGCCGCGAAGCCGCCTGTTTAAGCGTGCGATTTTTGTCAATCTGACCAATCCAAAGAGCATTGTGTTTCTCGCGGCACTTTTCCCGCAATTTATCGCACCCCATCAGCCACAAGCGGCGCAGTATTTGATACTCGGCGTCACGACGGTGGTGGTCGATATTATTGTGATGATTGGCTATGCGACGCTTGCGACGCGTATTGCGGGCTGGATCAAAGGGCCACGTCAGATGAAAGCGCTGAACCGCGTGTTTGGTTCACTATTCATGCTGGTTGGCGCACTCCTTGCCGGAGCACGCCAGGCATAATGTCTGAAGAAAGCGTTAGCGGGAAATAATCAGGTGAATGCCGAATCCGGCGAACAGTGCACCGGCGACGCCGTCAATCCACTTCGCAAGGCGCTGATAACCCCGGCGCATTTGCGGTAAAGCGAACAAGCTGGCAACGACCGTAAACCAGGCAAGCGTTTCCAGCGAAATCAATACAAACAGACCCCAACGCTCCGCGCTACCAACGTCATCGCCGACAAACAGCGAGAACACGCTACCGAAGTAGATGATAGCTTTCGGATTCGCCAGGTTGGTGAGCAGCCCTTTCATAAAGCTACGCCCACTACGCGCCAGTTCTACCGTCGGAGCCTGTTCAGAGGGCTTCTCTTTTTTCAAAGCACCACGCAACATCTGATAGCCCATCCAGCATAGATATAATCCACCGCCAACCATAATGATGTTATGCAGCCAGGCCATTCTTTCCAGCAGGAGATGCAGGCCTAACAGCGCCACGCCTGACCAAATCATGACACCCATGGTAATTCCCAACACCCCCATCATCGCTTCTTTTCGGGAGCGGCTTACGGCTGTCTGAGAGACAAAGAAAAAGTCCGGGCCAGGGCTTAGCAAGGCGACAAGATGCACCAGTGCCACCGTGAGGAAGAGCATCAACATAGGAAATAACTCGCTGGATTATTATCTGGATAACAACTATACCCTAAATAATTCAAGTTGCAGCCAACACCGCTGCAGCTTGAAGTATGACGGGTATATGGCTACTACTCATCTTCGCCGTCGACATGGCTGCGAATAAGTGCCATGAACTCACGGCCAAAGCGTTCGAGCTTGCGCGTACCCACACCGTTCACCCCCAGCATTTCACCTGGCGACAGCGGCATTTGCTCGGCCATTTCAATCAGGGTGGCGTCGTTGAACACCACATAAGGTGGGATGTTTTCTTCATCAGCGATAGCTTTACGGAGCTTGCGCAGTTTGGCGAACAATTTGCGGTCATAGTTACCGCCGAAGGCTTTCTGGCTGGTACTGCGAGATTTAATCGCCACCACGCGCGGTACCGCGAGCATTAGCGGTTCTTCACCCCGCAAAAACGGACGAGCCGCTTCCGTCAGTTGTAGCGCAGAGTGTTGAGCGATGTTTTGCGTCACAACACCCAGGTGAATGAGTTGGCGGATAACGCTGACCCAATGTTCGTGCGTCTGGTCACGGCCAATACCGTAGACCGGCAACTTGTCGTGTTGTAAGTCGCGGATACGCTGGTTGTTCGCGCCGCGCAGCACTTCCACCACATAACCCATACCAAAGCGCTGATTGACGCGATAAATACAAGACAGCGCTTTTTGCGCGTCCACCAGCCCGTCGTAACGGCGCGGGGGATCGAGGCAAATATCACAGTTGCCGCAAGATTGCTGGCGACCTTCGCCAAAGTAATTCAACAACACCAGGCGGCGACAAGTTTGCGCTTCGGCAAATGCGCCCATCGCATTGAGTTTGTGGCGCTCAATATCCTGTAATTGCCCAACGGGTTTTTCTTCTAAGCATTTGCGAAGCCAGGCCATATCGGCCGGATCGTAAAACAACATGGCTTCCGCAGGCAGACCGTCACGCCCGGCGCGCCCGGTTTCCTGATAGTAGGATTCGATATTGCGTGGGATGTCGAAGTGGGCGACAAAACGCACGTTGGGCTTATTGATGCCCATGCCAAACGCCACGGTAGCGACCACGATTTGCAGATCGTCACGCTGGAATTTTTCCTGCACTTCAGCACGAACATGATGTTCAAGCCCGGCGTGATAAGCTCCGGCACTGATCCCTTTGCTTTGCAAACGGGCAGCGGTGTCTTCGACTTTAGCGCGGCTGTTGCAGTAAATAATGCCGGATTTGCCACGCTGTTCTTGCACATAACGCATCAGTTGATCGAGAGGTTTAAACTTCTCCATCAGCATGTAGCGAATATTCGGGCGGTCAAAGCTGCTAATTTCAATAAACGGATCGTGCAGACCTAACAGACGAACAATGTCTGCACGCGTCGTGTCATCAGCGGTAGCCGTGAGGGCGATAAACGGCACCGTCGGCAGGCGCTCACGCAACTGCCCCAGTGCGGCATATTCCGGACGGAAATCGTGACCCCATTGCGAAATACAGTGCGCTTCATCGACTGCCACCATCGAGAGATGCCAGTGGCTGATTTGATCAATGAAGTTATCCATCATCAATCGTTCGGGGGCGATGTAGAGCAGGCGAATTTGCCCAGTGCGGCAACCCGCGAGCACTTCTTGTTGCTGCTCGCGGCTTTGCGTTGAGTTCAGACAAGCCGCCGCAACGCCGTTTGCCAGCAGTTGGTCAACCTGGTCTTTCATCAAAGAGATCAGCGGGGAAACCACGACGGTCAGCCCGCCAAATACCAGCGCTGGAATTTGATAGCACAGTGATTTGCCACCGCCAGTCGGCATGACTACCAGGCAATCACGACCATCCAGCACCGTTTCGATGATGGTTTCCTGGCCCGGGCGGAAATGTTGATAGCCAAAGGTATCCTGCAAAACCTGTCTGGCCAGCACTTCCTGATTAATTACTTCCGCCTGTGTCACGCTTTCCCCACCACAAAAACCGCCGAATTTTTAGAACAGATCGTTAAGCATAACGCCGACACCAAAGCGTGTCTGGTTAAAGTTGTAATCAATTAATGATTCGCCATAGCCACTGTACAGTTGGCTATACAGACGAACGTGTTTAGTGACCGGATAACTAAAACCTAATTCCGCGCCGCCGTAACCGGTATTCCAGTTGTACTGGCCTTTCATGCTCAGAATAGCATCGCCAAATTGATAGCCCACTCGCAGCTGGTAGTAGCCCATATATTTGGTGATATCAGGGTTATCGTCGGTGCTGCCAATGACATACCACGGCTTCGCTTCCACCATCCAGTTGCCATTTTCCGCCATCAGACGCGCGTACAAACGGTTCCAGCTACGGGAAGTCGGGTCCGAACGACCATTGGAATCGTGATTATAACCAAACTCGACATCACGTAATGTCCAACCAGCGAAGGATTCATCTGTCGCGAAACCGAGGAAAACCTGCGGCTCGTAGTTGGTTTCACGGAAAGGTGCAGACTCGCCACTGTTGGACAACTGCCACCAGGATTTTTGAGTGTAGGACGCACCCAACACTGAGTTTGACCCCAGAATGCCACGCCAGATCGGGAACGCGAGACTAAGCTGGAATTTCACTTCATCTTTTCTGGCGTTATCAGACCAGTTATACGTTTCAATCGCTTCTTTATTGAGGTCGTCTGTCACCGTATAAAGTAAATAGTTGGTTTCATACGGATAAAGTGTAAATGGATTATCGTGCTCCAGAAGCATATTGGCGATAATGCTGCCGCGTACAGCGGGCCTATCGTGCACTTTTTTAATTGTTGCTTCTTGTGCGTAAGCAGTCAGAGGCAACAGGCTTGCGGCCACCAACCATCCCAGAAACTTGCGCATTAGCAATATTCTCCTGAACTAAAAGGTTTCAAATTATTTTCTCAGACACATTCTACATAGATATGGATGTGCAAGCTCTTTCTACATTTCTTAAAGTGGCATTCAACGATTTCGAAGCATAATATAAACAAGCCATTAACATACTGACTTTGTTTTGATCGAGGATGATCCATGTCTACCCCATTTCTGACCCCGGAAGCCGCTCTGCAATTGGTCGGTGAGATTTTTGTTTATCACATGCCGTTTAACCGCGCGCTGGGTCTGGAACTCATACGATATGAAAAAGACTACGCTGAACTCAGCTTTAATAATCAGCCGATGATGGTCGGGAATTGGGCGCAAAGTATTTTGCATGGTGGCGTGATTGCTTCTTCTTTGGATGTCGCGGCAGGCCTGGTTTGCGTCGGCAGTACGCTGACTCGCCACGACAGTATTAGCGAAGAAGAGTTGCGTCAGCGTCTGTCAAAAATGGGCACTATCGATTTACGTGTCGATTACCTGCGTCCGGGACGAGGACAACGATTTACCGCCAGCAGTAGCTTGCTGCGAGCCGGGAATAAAGTGGCGGTTGCCCGTGTGGAATTACACAACGAAGATCAACTGCATATCGCCAGCGCAACCGCCACCTACATGGTAGGGTGAAGTCGTTATAACTGATACAATTAGGACACTATTGATCAACGAGTTCTTTTCATGGATGCGAAACAAACCCGCCAGGGCGTGTTACTTGCACTGGCGGCGTATTTTATTTGGGGCATCGCGCCTGCTTATTTCAAATTAATCCACTACGTTCCCGCTGATGAAATTCTCACGCACCGTGTGATTTGGTCATTCTTCTTTATGGTGGTGTTGATAAGCCTGAGCCGCCAATGGCCGCAGGTGAAAAAGTCCTGTGGAAACCGTAAGAAGGTTTTTGCCATGGCACTGTCTGCAGTGCTTATCGGCGGGAACTGGCTGCTATTTATTTGGGCGGTGAACAACAACCACATGCTTGAAGCGAGCCTTGGCTATTTCATTAACCCGTTAGTTAACGTGCTACTGGGGATGATTTTCCTGGGTGAACGTTTCCGCAGAATGCAGTGGGTTGCTGTGGCGCTGGCAGGTTGTGGTGTTCTGGTGCAATTGTGGACATTTGGCTCTTTGCCCGTTATCGCCCTCGGTCTGGCATTCAGCTTCGCGTTTTACGGGCTGGTGCGTAAGAAAATCGCCGTTGATGCACAAACCGGTATGCTGGTTGAAACGCTCTGGCTGCTGCCTGTTGCCGCCATTTATCTGTTCGGCTTTGCCGATAGCTCGACCAGCCATATGGGGCAAAATCCAATGTCGCTGAATTTACTGCTGATCGCGGCGGGCGTTGTCACCACCATCCCATTGCTATGTTTCACTGCGGCGGCAACACGCTTGCGCCTCTCGACACTGGGTTTCTTCCAGTACATTGGCCCGACGTTGATGTTCCTGCTGGCAGTGACGTTCTACCGTGAAGTGGTTGGTAAAGATAAGTTGCTGACGTTTGGCTTTATCTGGGCAGCGCTGGCGTTGTTTATTCTTGATGCGATTTATACGCAGCGTAAGCTGCGCAAAATAGCCTAGCGGTGGATGATGCTGTCGCTTACCCACCCTACGATCAAATGGATTGTAGGTCGGGTAAGCGCTGCGCCACCCGACAATTTTACAGCCAGTTTTTACGTTTGAAGTACAGGTACGGTGCAAGCCCGGCCAGAATCATCACGATAATCGCCGCAGGATAGCCGAAGCTCAGTTTCAGCTCAGGCATAAACTCGAAGTTCATCCCGTAGCTCGACGCCACAAGCGTAGGCGGCAGGAACACAACGGATACCACCGAGAAGATCTTGATGATGCGGTTCTGCTCGATGTTGATAAAGCCCATCGCTGCCTGCATCAGGAAGTTCACTTTCTGGAACAGCGATTCGTTGTGCGGCAACAGGGATTCGATATCGCGCAGGATTTCACGCGCCTGCTCAAGCTGCCCACTCGGTAAACGCGCTTTACGCACCAGGAAGTTCAGTGCACGTTGGGTATCCATCAGACACAAACGAACTTTCCAGCCGATATCTTCCAATTCAGCAAGCGTCGAAAGCGCGGCATCGTATTCATCGCCTTGATGCCCTTCCATAATGACGCGGCTGAGTTTTTCGAGGTCGCTATAAATATTTTCGATTTCATCTGCCAGCTGTTCGATTTTGGTTTCAAACAGATCGAGCAGTAATTCGTATGCGTTGCCATCGACCATGTTCTGGCTACGAGCGCGCATACGATAGAGGCGGAATGCAGGTAATTCACGTTCGCGCAGCGTAAACAAACGGCCTTCACGGATGGTGAATGCCACGGTGCTGTTACCTGCGTGATCGTCTGCATCTTCATAAAAGAAGAATGAGTGAATGTGTAAACCGTCTTCGTCTTCAAAGAAACGCGCGGATGCTTCGATGTCTTCCAGTTCCGGGCGAGTTGCCAGGCTTTGTCCAAGTTCCGTTTGCACGCGCTGCCGCTCAGACTCTTCAGGCTCAACCAGATCAACCCATACGGAATTGCTCAGGTTATCGGCCTCATCTAATTCGAGACGGGACAGACGATTGTTTTCCAGTTGAAATGCGCTCAGCATGACCGGTACTCCCAATGCAAAAAAATATCAGGGACAGTTCGGTTGGCACACAGACAGAAACGAAATAGGTTTCAGACCATTAAAAAGTCTGACTCACTGCGACGGGATATGCGAGATATGGGGTCGCCGACAACCACTAAGGCTATCAGCATAAGAGGATAGCCTTAGAAGTTGTACCTGGATGACAGGTAATTGAGCCAGTATTTACTGGGTGTGTCCAAGGCGAGTGTCCTCTTAGCGTAATCGTGCGCGCATGTTACGCCACCACAAATATGGCGTCAACACGCAACGGGACACC
>Ga0105244_10000524_pt1 | contig 34219 bp, 41 predicted proteins | sample KBSM44metaG_FD_80423 | JGI IMG/M metagenome (GOLD analysis project Ga0105244, IMG submission 80423) | Miscanthus rhizosphere microbial communities from Kellogg Biological Station, Michigan, USA - KBS M4-4 metaG | ecosystem: Host-associated > Plants > Roots > Rhizosphere > Soil | place...
AGCGCCTGCAACGGGAAAAATCAGCGCTGGCCTCGGGTGTGCTCGACGGCCGTACAACCGGCGACTGGAAACTGCGCGATGAAGACCTGCAGGCCCTGTTCGCGCCATTGCCCGCCGCGCCGAAGAAAACCCGCAAGTAAGCCCGTCAGGCGCTCATTCGACAGCAACCTGCTGGAGAATCTGCGCCGTCGACAGCACCGTAGCGTACTCGCCGTGCAGATTGGCCAGGGACATTGCATGCACGTCCTCGGCACTGCGCGGCGTGCCGAAGAAGTCCTGTTGATCGAAGGTAAAGCAGGCATCGTGCGCGACCAGCACATCAAACCCCAGATTGCCGCCACTGCGCGCGGTGGACTCGACCGAATTGTTGGTGATCACGCCGACAATCACCACCTGCCCGATCCCGTCCGAGCGTAACCACATCTCCAGAAACGATCCGCAAAACGCGTCGGGGACCTGCTTGCTCAACTCCCGCTCATCGGCACGCGGCAAGAACGCTGGCTGGTACTCGACCCCCGACTGCTCCGGCCAGAACACTGATTGCGGCGACGTCGAGAAATGCCGGACGTGGATCACCGGACGCCCGGATTGTCGCCAGGCACTCAGCAGCGCGCCGATATTCGCCTCGGCTTGCGGATTGTTACGCCGCCCCAGTTTGGGGTGATTGATGCCCTGCTGCATGTCGATCAGGATCAGCGCGCTGTTGCCTTGAATATCCATGATGAATCAGTCCGAACTTTTGGTTCAGCAAGACTATCGCAATCAAGGTCTATTCTGGTCGCAATCGTCGATAGGCTCAGGCCTGTCCGAGACCTGCCCCCAAGGAGAACATCATGATCGAACACCTTAAACTCGCCGGCAAAGTAGCGCTCGTGCAGGGCGGCTCACGCGGTATCGGCGCGGCCATCGTCCAGCGCCTGGCCAAAGAAGGCGCTGCCGTGGCGTTTACCTACGTCAGCTCCGAGGTCAACGCTCTGGAGATTCAGGACAGCATCGTCGCCAACGGCGGCCGGGCCCTGGCCATTCGCGCAGACAGCGCCGACGAAAAAGCCATCCGCCAGGCCGTACAGACCACTGCCGAGACCCTTGGCAGGCTGGATATCCTGGTCAACAACGCCGGCATTCTGGCCATTGCGCCGCTCAATGAATTCAGCATGCAGGACTTCGACAAAACCCTGGCAATCAACGTGCGCAGCGTGTTCATCGCCAGCCAGGAAGCCGCTCGGCACATGGAAGAAGGCGGCCGCATCATCAACATCGGCAGCACCAACGCCGATCGCATGCCCTTTGCGGGCGGTGCCACGTACGCCATGAGCAAGTCGGCGCTGATCGGCCTGACCAAAGGCATGGCCCGCGACCTCGGCCCGCAGGGCATCACCGTCAACAACGTCCAGCCCGGCCCGGTGGACACCGACATGAACCCGGCGCAGGGCGAATTCGCCGAAACCCTGAAAGCACTGATGGCCCTGCCCCGCTACGGCACCAGCGAAGAAATTGCCAGCTTCGTTGCCTACCTCGCTGGGCCGGAAGCGAGCTACATCACCGGTGCCAGCCTGACCATCGATGGCGGCTTTAGCGCCTGAACTTCACGAGACGAGCGGCGCTGCGCCTCAGCGCCGCACCGCCTTCTTGGGCTTTTCAGTGGCACATAAGCGTTTATTTGCTTAAGCGCATGAAAAATCTGAAAAAAAGTTTTGCGTTAGGAAAAGGTTTCGACTACATTAGCGCGCCTCGACAGACACAACGTTGTCGTCGAGATACGGTGAGGTGTCCGAGTGGCTTAAGGAGCACGCCTGGAAAGTGTGTATACAAGAAATTGTATCGAGGGTTCGAATCCCTCCTTCACCGCCATATTTGAAACACACAAAACCCCTGAATTCTTCAACGAATTCAGGGGTTTTGTGGTTTCTGGGGTCTGAAAAAGTGATCGTTGGACGCTCATGGGACAGAGCTGGGACAGAGCAGAAATTAAGGGTGGCAATGCCAAGGACGTCGGACACGATGATGCGGCGTGAAGATGCGACCGTTTGACCGCATCTTCACAGGCATGCACAGGCTTGAAGCATATGTTACTTTTACCGCATATCGCGTGTATCGTAAAAAACTCAACCTTCGCCGCCACCGCCGCACGAAATCAGTTCAATAAGTCCCATTTGATACCATTTATTCTGGCAACTCCACCCGTGTTCAAATGTAAACGCACTTGCAGTGCCGCTGAATGCAACGCCCAATGCGAGCGCCAAGGCTATTCCAATATTTCGCGAACGCACTTTCTTCATATTGTCTTTCATAAAATGCTCCATAGTTTTAGCAGGTAATGCGAGCCTGTAAAGGCTGCATGAACGTCACAATACCCTACCGACTTTAACGCTTTATTGTCGGCACTCAAGGTACACTGCAGCGGCCCTAAACTGTGACCAGGCAAACAGCGACCCTAAGTCAGCTGTATGATTTTTGATTTAGAGATGCGCTTCTCTATGGCACATTTGAGTACTAAAACCCAATACGATCAATAGCACGAATGGGCTAATAGCCTCATGCCACAAGGTCAGGCAGCACACGCGTCACCGATGTCAGAATATTTGTCACCTCTCCGGTTTTTCCTAGGGTTTTTCTGAAAAGTACTAGATTGCCGTCAGAAATCGCGTCCACAAGCTTTTCTGATTGTCAGATCCTGTTTCTGCCATCCTGGCTGCACCGCTTTGCGGATCTAGAAGATGAAGTACTACAGCCCCGATGGATCGTTGATTTGCAGGGTGTATGCCCAATTTCGTAGTGCCTTGGTCTGGCTCACTTTGCACTTCGGTGAATCAGACCAAGTATCAATACTGGCAGCTGCTTGGGCAGCCGATAACGGATCGGACAGAACGTGCGTGGTCGCTGGCTGATCGGATCAATAATCGGTTCACCAGCAGAATTTTTCTCCGCGCTGTATTTGCGCGAAAAGCAGTGATATGAAAACGTGACGTGCACCGCCAAAGTTTCCTGGCCAGCCTACTGACGATTTCGAAGAAAAACGACATGTTCAAAAGAGTCGACCAAAAGCTGTGGGTCAGATGTGTCCAAGAAATTGTTGACGACTTAAAAAGCGGTCAGGTGCAACCGACTAAAACATCCAAGATTGCACTAATTTAGTCACCCTTTTCCTTCCGAGTCCTATATCGGACAGGTTCGAATCCCTGCTTCACCGCCATACTTGAAACACACAAACCCCCTGAATTCATTTAAGAATTTCAGGGGTTTAGTGGTTTATGGGCCTGAAAAATGGTCGTGGGATCGATTGCTTAGCAGCATGCCTCACACGCGGCCACCCCTTTCTCCAATCCGGAACGGCCACCCAAACGCCCTACAGGCGTTTTGATAGCGCACGCTCACATCAAAAAATAAAGATTGAATCCTCACAGAAAATGTTATTTAAATAACATAAATAAAGCCGTCGAGGCTTCCATCGGCGCTGGTGAGGTCAAAATAACAATGAGCAAGATTGCAGTCATCGGCAGCAACATGGTCGACCTGATTACTTACATCGAACGCATGCCTGCCCAGGGCGAAACGCTCGAAGCACCGCGTTTTGCCATGGGGTGCGGTGGCAAGGGGGCCAATCAGGCCGCCGCCGCTGCGCTGCTGGGTGCCGACGTGCTGATGCTCAGCAAGGTCGGCGACGATGCTTTCGCCGATACCACTTTGGCCAACTTTCAGCGACTGGGTATTGATACGCGCTTCGTTGAACGGGTGCCGGGCGTGTCGAGCGGCGTGGCGCCGATCTTCGTTCAGGAGAACTCCCACAACAGCATTCTCATCGTCAAAGGCGCCAATGCCCACCTGAGCCCGACTGATATCGACCGCGCCGAGGCGCAGCTGCGCGATTGCGCGTTGATTGTGCTGCAACTGGAAGTCGAGTTGGCGACCGTTTACCACGCCATCGCCTTCGCTCACCGGCATGCCATCCCGGTGCTGCTCAATCCGGCACCGGCCTTGAACGGCCTGAGCCGCGAGCACCTGGCGCAACTGGACTTCCTGATCCCCAACGAAAGCGAGCTGGCACTGATCAGCGGCCAGCCGGTGACGTGCGCCGAAGAGGCGGCTCAGGCGGCACGGCAATTGGTCACGCTGGGTGTACGCCACGTCATCGTCACCCTGGGCGAACAAGGGGCGCTGTACGTCGGCGCCGAAGGCGAATGGCAGGCACCAGGGGTCAAGGTTCAGGCGCGCGACACCACGGGTGCAGGTGACGCCTTCATTGGCTGCTTCGCCCGGCACTGGAGTCAGGACGGCAATATTCGCCAGGCCATGCACCAGGCGGTGGCCTACTCGGCCTGCTCGGTCACCGGCCTCGGCACGCAATCTTCTTACCCCGATGCGCCGACGTTTGCGCGCTTCCTCGATGCATCGGCCAACTGACACTCACCAGCATCTCGCGGAGAACAATAATGAATAAGCCTGCGCTGCAACAAACCCCGGACGGGTTCTACCTGAACCGTACGCCGTGGTTCGCCTTCATCCTGCTCTGCAGCATCTTCGCCCTGTGGGCGGCGGCCGCGAGCATGAACGACGTGCTGATCGCGCACTTCAAGAAGGCCTTCCTGCTCAGCGACTTCCAGACCGCTTTCGTCCAGTCGGCGTTCTACCTGGGCTACTTTTTCGTCGCCATTCCGGCGGCACTAGTGGTGCGCCGCTTCAGCTACAAGACCACCATCCTCATCGGCCTGATGCTGTACCTGTTCGGCTGTGCCCTGTTCTTTCCAGCAGCGTCGACCGCCAAGTACGGCATGTTCCTGATGGCGCTGTTCGTCATCGCCGCCGGCCTGTCGTTTCTCGAGACCGCGTGCAACACCTATTCGACACTGATGGGGCCGCGGGAAACCGGCACACGGCGCCTGAACATCTCGCAGACCTTCCACCCGTTCGGCGCCATGACCGGGGTGTACGTCGGCAGCTTCGTAATGTTCAAGGACACCGACGCCACCAGCGAACAGTTGGCCCAGATGAGCGCCAGCGAGGCAGCAGCGCAGCAATTGCAAATGATCCAGTCGACCCTGCTGCCGTACAAATGGATGATCGCGGTACTCATATTGATGTTCATCCTGATCGCCATCACCCGCTTCCCCGCGTGCAAGGGCAACGGCACCGTCAGCGAATCGCGTTCGAGCATCGGCCAGAGCCTTGGCCGCCTGCGTCGCAATCCGCGCTTCTGCTTCGGTGTACTGGCGCAGTTCCTCTACGTGGGCGCGCAGGTCGGGGTGTGGAGCTTTACTATTCGCCTGGCCATGCAAATGGGCGGGATGAACGAGCGCAGTGCCTCGTGGTTCCTGCTGACCACCTTCGCCGCTTATTTTATCGGCAAGATGATCGCCAACCTGCTGATGCGCAAAATGCATCGAGCCAAAGTTCTCGCGGTGTATGGCGTGCTGTGCATAGTGCTGCTGGCCTACACCATTCTGGTGCCGAACATCACCGCGGTGTATGCCGCCGTGGGGGTCAGTGTGTTTCTCGGGCCTTGCTGGCCGACCATCTATGGTCTGACCATTGACGGGCTCGGCGAGGACACCGGTGTCGGCGGCTCGTTGCTGGTGATGAGCATCGTTGGCGGTGGCGTGATGCCGATTTTCCAAGGCCTGCTCAGCGACGCCAATGGCGGCAACATGCAGATTGCCTATAGCGTGCCGCTGCTGTGCTTCGTGGCCATCGTGATGTACGCAGTGTACTGCATGCGTCAGCCGCAACCGGTGCTGGGTGGTTCGGCCACGGCGGTGGCGCAATGAGTGGCGAAGCGTTGCGCCTGCCGCTCTACCCCCAGCTCTGGGACCAGACCAGCCGGCTGCTGCTCGAATCCGAGAATTTCAGCGTGCGTGCCTGGACCTACCCCAGCGGGGTCAAGGCGCTGTCACTGGAAAACAGCCGCGGCAAGCTGGTGATCCTGCCCTGGCAGGGGCAAATGATCTGGTCGGCCGAATTCGACGGCATTGATTTGACCATGCTCAATATGTTCACCCAGCCGCGGCCCAGTGCCAGTGTTATCGGCACCTACGGCTGTTTCATGTTTCACAGCGGCCTGCTGCGCAACGGTTGCCCGGGGCCGGAGGATGATCATGCGCTGCACGGCGAAATGCCCTGCGCACCGATGGACGATGCCTGGCTGCAGGCAGGTGAAGACGAGCACGGCGCTTATCTGCGCCTCGGCGGCACCTGCGAACACGTACAGGGCTTCGGCGACCATTACCGGGCCAGCCCGAGCGTGACCCTGCGCCCGGCCAGCGGGCTGTTCGAGATCGGCATGCAGGTGGTCAATCTGGCCGGCAAGCCCATGGACCTGATGTACATGGCGCACATGAACTACGCCTACGTCGACGGCGCCCGCCTCACCCAGCCCCTGGGCTGCGAGCGCACACGGGTGCGTGCCAGCGTGCCGGCACATGTGCGGCCGACGCCGACCTGGAGCGCCTATATAGCAGAACTGAGCGAGGACCCGACCCGCCTCAAGGTGCTCGACTCGCCCGCGCTGTATGACCCGGAAATCGTCTGCTTCTTCGACGACGTGCGCAGCGACGCTCAGGGGCAGGCGCACTTCTTCCTTGATCATCCCGACGGCGCGGCGTTCTACACCCGCTACAGCCCCCGGCAATTTGAACATGCTGCGCGCTGGATCCTGCATAACACCGATCAGCAGGTGGCGGCCTTCATCTTGCCGGCCACCTGTGAACCGGAGGGCTACCGCGCCGAACTCGCCAAAGGCAACGTGCGCAGCCTCGCGCCCGGTGCCAGCGCCGAGTTCAGCCTGACCACCGGTTACCTGAACGCAGCCGAACGCCGGGCGCTGCAACCGTGATGCGTCTAGATTACAAGCTGCGCCCCGCCAGCCTCGATGGCCTCGCGGTAGCTACGCGGGATTTTCTTATCGCTGACCACGCAATGGAAATCGCTCAAGGCACCGAAGTGCGCAGTGCGTACGGCGTCGAATTTGGAGTGATCGGCCAGCAGCAGGCTTTGCCGGGCCTGGCGCATGACCTTCTGCTTGACCTCCACCTCGTGGAAATTGAAGCAGGTGACACCGCAGTCCAGGCTGACCCCGGCCGCCGAAACAAAGGCCCAGGTCAGGCGCACGCCATCGAGGATGCTGGTTTCGGCATGGCTCTCGAACACCTGGTTCTTGCGGTGGAACATGCCGCCGCACAGGACGATGCTGCAGTTGGGTTTCTGTTGCAGCTTGAGCAGCACGTTGAGCGAGTTGCACACCGCGGTGAACTCCAGCTCGTCGGGGATGAAATCGACCACGAAGGGGATCGTCGTGCCACAGTCGAAAAACACCGTGTCGCCGGGCCGGATGAAGGTGGCGGCCAGCTTGCCGATGCGGCGCTTCTCCTCGACATGACGGGTGTCCTGCTCGCTGACCCGGTAATCCCCCGGTTCAGGATCATCATGGGCGCGGGTGATGTAGCCGCCCAGCAGCCGTAACTGCTCGGGGTGCCGGCTGAGGTCACGGCGCAAGGTCATTTCGGACACATCGAGCAGCGCCGCCATCTCCCGCAGATGGATGGCTTTCTGATCTTGCAGGGCCTGTTGAATCTGTTTGATGCGGTCGTTTTTCTTGACGTCCATGGGCATCCCGGCAATCCGTTGGAGGTGTCGCTAGAGTAACACCAAGTGTTAATTTTTTAACTTATGGGTATCCACCCAAGTGTTTTTACTGATGACAGGAATCCCTTGATGAATTCACTCGAACCCGCTGCACTGGCCCAGACCATCGATCACACCTTGTTGGCGGCGGATGCCAGCCGAGAGCAGATTGCCACACTTTGCGCCGAAGCCCGGGAGCACGGTTTCTACTCGGTGTGCGTGAACTCCAGCCAAGTGCCTTTTGCCGCTCGACAACTCGCCGGGTCTGCCGTGAAGGTCTGTGCGGTGGTGGGCTTTCCGCTGGGCGCCGGGCTGAGTGCCAGCAAGGCGTCGGAAGCCGCCCTGACGATCGCTGCCGGCGCTCAGGAAATCGACATGGTGCTGAACATCGGCTGGCTCAAGGACGGCCTGTTCGATGAGGTCCGCGACGATATCGCCGCAGTGCTGCAAGCCTGTGGCAAGGTGCCGCTCAAGGTGATCCTGGAAACCTGCCTGCTCGATGAGGCGCAGAAGATCCGCGCCTGCGAGATCTGCCGCGAGCTGGGCGTGGCATTCGTCAAGACCTCCACCGGCTTCAGCCGCAGTGGCGCGACGCTCGAGGATGTGGCGCTGATGCGCCGCGTGGTAGGCCCCGACATCGGCGTCAAGGCGTCTGGCGGCGTGCGCGACGTGGCCACGGCCAGAGCGATGATCGAAGCCGGCGCAACACGCCTGGGGACCAGTTCCGGGATTGCGATCGTGACAGGCGCAGGCACCGGGGCAGGCTATTGAGTCTGCGGGCTTTGAGCATCAAAGCCCGCTGCACTTAGCTCAGATCGATCACACCGGTCATGGCCGTGAAATGGCTTTGCTTGTGCTGAACCTTGTCAAGAACCTCCGCAGGGGTCGACTCGCGAAAGACCACCATGTGCCCGACGTCCTTGCCGCCTTCGGTCACGCGCTCGATATCGTTGATCATCCAGGTAGTCAGCTCTTCGGCCGTAATGCCCAGTTCGGACGCCACTCGCTGGTGAAGGCGCTCGGCGTCGTATTGATTGAGTTGATCGCTGTTCATGGGGCTGGCTCCTTCAAGGGGTGTTAAGTTCAGTCCCCGTGAGGGCTTCACAGTTCAGTCGGGTTTGAACGGGCTGCGAATGAGCTGTCATTTCGGCTTTGCAACAGCCCCCCCCCCTACACTCCTCTAGGTATTTGCATATTTATCTTGTGCCGGAAGGCGTCAGAGAAGCTGTGAGCCGAGAAAGCAATCAGCCCGGAGGCCATCACTGTTCAGAAGCTGATGGATAGTGTTCGTATTGATCATTTGTGGCATCAACGGCATGGACTCGACGATCTTTTCAAACTCGTCGTTAGATCAACAGCAAAATTCCAGGTAGAAAAAAGGCGCTCTGTCTTGACCGTATCAGGCCAAAAAGCTGGGCAGCTGTTTGGCCTGCACTGTTCATCATCATCGACGCCTGATGGGCTATTAGAGATCTAAACATGGCCGCCTTGGGTCGGTGGCTGCCTGCTGTGATTGGGCTGCTATCGGCCAGAAGCAGTCACTCGGCGGATAGGCTTGGCAAATATTGTCAGCGAGATCCGAACGACAGATGGTAGCTAATGAAAAGCCACGGAATCTAATATTATTCTTCATTCATGAAGAGTATTTGGTCACCAGTTTGGCCAGCACCCAGGCCAGAAAAGTCACAATGATTAAAGAGGCAATTAGTACCGTAAAGATTACCATTGTTTCCGCATCCTCTATCCCGTTGACACTGAATACATCATGCAGGGACAAATAAATTGCATTACCAACTGGTGTTTCTAATCCGGTCCGCACCAATCCGCTGAGTATCAGGGTTCGCGTCATAATGGATGCCACTATAATTACAGCAAAGACTTTAATGGTGGGTCTAATAAAGCGCATTATTTCTTGTTCCTGGGGTCAATGACATCTAAAACTCCAAAGTATTTTTTTTCGGATCCGGGAATTCTGTCTCCATCCATATTACGCAAGTAAATGCTTAGTTGATCAAAGCTAAGTTGAGATGTCATGGTGACACATCCCTCGCTTAAGCCTAGGGGACCTATAGGGTGCAGTCTGAAATTACCTCTCGTCACGTTGCTGACGATCGTTTCATCATCAATACTTCCGTCGTCACGGTAAAGTGAAAACCAATGACTCCGATCAGTCCGGGCAAACAAATCTGAGATCGGTTCTCGGAGCCAGCCCATTCTTCCGCCGCTTTCCCGATCAAGAATATAATATCGGCCAGGTGGCAGTGGCCCCTGTTTTAGATCACCCACCGCAGCAGGATCGTTGGCGAAGCCAGTTAATCCTGAAAAAGCCTCATAGCTTTCATTATTACTGCACTTCAGCTGGCTCATCGGCTGGCCTGTCAATTCAAAAGTGCAGTACGCTACTTTGTTGGTATCTATTGATTGGGTGTCCATGGGCATACATCTCCTTGTGTGATATCAGGCGTATACCTTGTTGGAAATTGCATCCCAACCACCCACCACCTGGCCGCCCCCTTGCCCATCTGAGCGTTTTTGTTGTGTATAGGTCATTTTGATACGGCCATAATTCAGACGTACCGTTTCTGTAGGAAAGCCGCCCTCTACACCTCCGTTACCGTTAAGTGAAACGGAGGAAATAATGACCTCTTCAAGTACTATTTCCAAATATTTTAACTTGTCTGTTCCTGCACGGTTGACCGCGAGTGTGACCTCTTTGAAGTGCTTTCCACTGCAGCAGGCTTCGTGCAGCTTTGGGGTGGCTTTGTCCACAGTTTTGCGGAAGAAGAGGTCACTCATACGAGCACGACCACTCGTTGCTCCGCCTGCACTGGTCGCCGTGACCGAGGCGGACTGGCTTGCTCCTAGGTCGAAATTTTCCATTTCGATCCAGTCCTAGAATTGAGCGTCAAGAGCTTCACCTGGAATTCCGTCAATTTTCAAATACGCGTCAAAGGCCATGTCGGTGATCATCCCTGCTGATTGATTCACAGCATATTGAGTGGCTTGCTTCGCGGGGTCAACCGGCTGCTCTCCAAACTGGTGGCGCTGATTGAAAACTGCCCGCTACGAGTGGCGGGTTTTGGCCGATAGCAATCGGTCGCAACCAGCAGATCTAAACCCAATCAGAGGCGCCTGCAAACCGGCGTTATCCACTTGAAATTGCAAGACGATGTAGAACCGCCAGTCTCCAGCGAAGAACGCCACACAGGCCTTCTCTAAAATTCCATGGGTGCCTTTGCATAGCATTTCAATTGCCGTCATATCTGCCGTTACGCTTTCGAGCAAAAATGTCTATGCACTCCTGCGCTTGTCCTGGTTTATCATCCGAAAAAAGGATCATGCACATGCCCAAAACTAGCTGGCTGGCTCGGCTTCATGCTCTGATCGTTCGTATTGAGTATCGGGCTATCTGCATCCCAGTAGGAATTGCCTTCGGATTTCTTGGCTTCTTCTGCCTGGTGATCGGTGCATGGCTTAACCTGATTGTTTTGCTGCCCATGGGAGTGTGGGCACTTTGTGTCATTAACTTCATTCGGCTATTTCGAGGCGAGACATCAGAAAAACTATTGGCCACAGTAGGCATGGTAATTTTTCTAAAAATTGTTTACGAAACGCTCTGGGCGCAAGGGCTCGCCTTACCAGTAGCCCTCAAACCCTGGGTTGGCGGGGTTTGGGCCATTTCTATAGTCAGCATTCACTGGATAGTCCTCGCATGGACGAATTATCGTCTTCCAGTAGGGCCTACACGTCGCATAAAGCTTAAACGCCTTCCTGATCGATTGTAGGCTATCGTGTGGCTGATAGCCTTTGCCTCTGGGAAGGTGACTTCGGCGGACGCTTATCGTGTCCTGCCTTCCATCATAGGCTATGAGATTCGATATCAGCCTGTTTTCCCGCCAAGCGACAACACAGATGAACTAGCAAGGGTAGACGCTCCTGGATCGCACCACGCCATTGACGATTACTTGAGCCCCCTCCTTCACTGCCATATCGATAAAACGCAAAGCCCCTGAATTCTGAAAGGAATTCAGGGGCTTTCTGAATGCGACCAACAACCACAATCAAAATACGACTCCAGCCCCTACGCCATCCTCCTCATGGACAAATCCATCAACCCCATCAGATCTCTCTGTTCTCTCAGCGAAAGCACCAGCCGCGCGATGGATCGGCTGCTCTCTACCTCGGACAAGGACAAGCCCGTTACGTAGAGCTGGATATCACCTGACTCGGGGTGGAGAAGCTTCACCGAGAAGGTTTCATTCGGCGCTACAACGCACTCGCACCTGGAAGGCAGAAAAGCTGTCTCAAGAACGCGCTGAATGTCGGGTTTTGAAAACATGGTGCGTCCTCTGGTAAGGGCCAAATCGTGATTTGAAGTGTAGACGAGTTTCAGGTGAATAGGTTTCCGAGTTGCGCAACGGATGCATGCGGCGCGGCGGGCTTTTTGTGGCGGCTGCCTGGGGCTGTTTTTTCCTGATCGAGGTAACTGCCTGCAACACCTCACGCGCTCTGGTCTAAAGTACCCTCTTCTGAACTCATCGAGCCTCGACCGACATGAATGAACGCGCACGTGAACTGGCGTCTCGTCTGATTCGCAATTTCAATGAGGCTCACCTCGAACATGAAGTTCGTGAACCGCTCTATGAAAGCTCGGCAGCCCGCCTGGGCACAGGCACGGCAGCGCAAAAGCTCGGGGCCTCTATTGATGTCGTCGCGCCGGGCAAGCGCTCGTGCCCTTATCATTTTCATCATGTGCAGGAAGAGATGTTCGTGATCGTCGAGGGTGAAGGCAGTTTGCGTGTTGCGGGCGAGATGCTGCCGATCAGAACGGGTGACATCGTGTTTATCCCGGCTGGCTCCGAATATCCTCATCAGATAATCAACACCTCGCAGGAGCCGCTGAAATACCTGTCGATCAGCACCCGGGAAACACCCGAAGTGTGTGAATACCCGGACTCGGGCAAGTACCAGGCGATGGTTTCGGTTCAAGGGACCCGAGTGTTCACCGCCAACCAGCGGACCACGGAAAACCTCGATTACTGGGACGGCGAGCCGTGATTTGAATTGTTTGTAAATTGTATCCGGCAGTTCACGCTTTTTTCACGTTCGCGGGTTTATTGTTAACTCAATTCCCAGCAAGACCTTAAGCCCGCTACCCCCCATCGCGGGCTTTTCTTTGTCTGCGATTTGAGCATGCAGCCTCTGGCATGGGTCAAGAGACATCAGGGACACGACTGCTCAAGCAAGCGTCGGGCAGACAGGGAACATCATGCAGAAAACGATTTCCAAGTCCTACCTCCCGGATGAAACCCTGCAATCATGAAAAACACCCTGAAAAAACTGCTCCTCGCCGTTGCGTGTCTGGCGGCTGCTCCCGTGTTCGCTGCGTGTCAGATGACGCCGGTGGCGTATGACATGCCTTCGCAACGTCTGGACGAGGCCTTGCAGCAACTGGCGCATCGATCCGGCTGCCCGGTGAAGGTCGATCTGGGCGCGGACAGCAGCAGAAAGGTCAAGAAATTCAAGGGTACGTTCACGCCGGATCAGGCGCTTTGGCTGGTGTTGAAGAAAACCGGGCTGGAGGGCTATGTCGAAAACGACGGGCTCACCGTTGATCGTCGAGGCCAGGACTTCGTAAACCAGCGAGCAACTGAGCTACGCACGGCTATCGATGAGGCTGGCACACGGATGGAAGCCAGAAAGAAAAAGCGCTTTCTTCACCAGTTGGAGACCATCGAAGCCGGAGCGAAGAAACTGGTTCTTGAGCAGAGCTTTGTCAGCGCAGCCGAGATGGCGAGTTACAAGCGTGACTTCGACGAACTGTCGAGCCAGATACCGGCCAGCAAGTGAACCTCCGATAATTGCGCTAACATTCGGCGCTTTTGACCAGACGGCCGCACGCGCTGTGGGATATCGATGAGAAAAACTGCCTTATTCATAGTGGCGCTGGCACTGCAACCGCTGGCTTATGGCGCAGGTGATGCAGAGGCCGGAAAAGCAGTCTTCACCCGCCTCTGCTCCGGCTGCCACAAGATCGGCCCCTCTGCACGCAGCGCATTTGGCCCGCCCCTCAACGGCATCATTGGTCGTCAGGCGGGGCAACAGGAAGGCTACGTTTACACCGACGCGATGAAGAACTCGGGGCTGGTCTGGACGCGCGAAGAGTTGCGCACTTACATCAAGGACCCGAGCGAAGTTGTCCCCGGCACTCGCATGAAACTGTGGTGGATGGGTAACGATGAGCGAATGGAAGATCTGCTGGAATACCTGGATGCCAACAAGTAGTACGAGGGGTAAAGCGAGGTTCAGCTATAAATCGCCCCCGGTACTCACCGAGGGCAATCTGTCAGTTACTTGTCCGGTGTGTAAGGCGGGTAATCATCCTTGCTGCCTTTTTCGGTCGCAGGAGTCTTCGCAGGCTCGGTAGGGTCGATCTGCGGGTCTTTGGCGTCCGGCGACTTCTCGTCGAAACCCTGATCGTTGTTGTTTCCGTTGCTGCTGCCTGGCTGGGTGCCGGTCATGTGCGCCTCCGTTTGTTAAATTCAGGACCTGATAGTCAGAGAGCCTGTGGACACAGCCGTGCGATGTGTCTGACGAACGGACCTGGCAGAGGGATATGGCAGCGGCAAAGAGCAAATGATAGCCTTGCGCCATGCTTGCGTCTACCGGGAGTACATCATGAAAAGGCTTTCAATAACGCTGTCGATGTTTGCTTTGCTGGGCAGTGGCGCAACATACGGCGAGATCTTCAAATGCACATCACCTCAGGGCAAGGTGAGTTATGCATCCATCCCCTGCGATGAAAGCGCGCAAAGCGCATTGCAACGCCAGGGGCCGCCATACATGCGAGGGGACGACGAGCCGTTGGACTATGTTCACAAGACCAACCTCAAGGCGACCGAATACCTGAAGGTCGGCGGTCGCACTCGGGTGCAGGTGATCGAGACCGAGCGCTACAAGGCTTTCCAGCGAAACCGCCCGCCTCCCCCGAACGTCCCCTCGCAGTGCCAAAGCCCGCACTACGACAGTCAGTGTTTCGATCCGTCGGGTGGAATGTCCTCGAAAAAACGGCCGGCCCTCCAGGACAGCGCTCGATAACTTACAGAACGTTTTTCACATCGGCGCGCACTTCGCTGATCTGAATTTCAGGGATCAGGTCGGTGTAGTTGATGATATCGGCATTGATCTGTTTTGAATGCGGCCCCATGCCGGCTTCAAAGTCTTCAATGGAATCACAATAAATGTGGCACATGCCGATATACGAGGGGTCCGAGCCTGGCGTTGCCCCGCCTATGCCTCGGTCCACGCTGTAACCCTTGCAGTACGTGCCCATCAGCTCCTGCACCAGCGGCATGTGTTTGTCACGATAGTAATCGTGGTCGAAACGGGCACCCTCTTCATACGCATACAGCACGCTGACTTTGATCATAACGACAGGCTCCTCTTCAAGTGATCGATAAATTCGTGCGGACAGCCGCTTGCAAGTGCTGACACCAAAGGCCACCTCCCTCACAATCACGCCGTCTTGCCGGGCTATTCCAAGAGACAGCCTGGCTATCGAAACGTTTGAGGAAAAACCACATGAATACGCTTGAGTGGAACGAGGCCGCGCTGGCGAAATACCTCGCGACCCATCCGACCCTGAAGGATGAGATCAGCGCGTTGAGCCCCAAGGAGCAAAAGCAGCAAGTGCAGTGGGCGTTCGAAGACGAGGCCGAGAGCCAGGGTCTCGAAACCTGGGAGCTGGCACTGGAACTGATTGCCGAGTCGCCCGAACAGTTGCAGAGCATGCGTCTGGAAGCACACCGCCAAGTCGCCGAAGCGCTGGGGATGGACTGGGAAGAATATTGCGGATTCAACGATATCCAGCCATGACGCAGAGCGCAGTCGGCGCTGAATCCGCCATTGATCGGCACGCCATTCAGTGACCCGGCAGTCAGCGCTTTACCTGCTCCCTATGGATGAGTAACGTCTGCTCACTTCAATAAAGGAATCACGTCATGAGTGATCTGGTCTCATACCATCTGGACGACGGTGTCGCCACGCTGACCCTGAACAACGGCAAGGTCAATGCCATTTCCCCGGACGTGATCGTTGCGTTCAACGCCGCGCTGGACCAGGCCGAAAAAGATCGGGCCATCGTTATTCTCACCGGCCAGCCGGGCATTCTGTCGGGCGGTTACGACCTCAAGGTCATGACCTCCAGCCCCGAGGCCGCGATCGAGCTGGTCGCACAGGGCTCGACGCTGGCGCGGCGCATGCTGTCGCACCCCTTCCCGATCATCGTCGCCTGCCCCGGCCACGCGGTTGCCAAGGGCGCCTTTCTGCTGCTGTCCGCCGATTATCGAATCGGTGTCGCCGGGCCATTCAGTATCGGTCTGAACGAAGTGCAGATCGGCATGACCATGCACCATGCCGGTATAGAGCTGGCGCGCGATCGCCTGCGCAAATCGGCGTTCAATCGCTCAGTGATCAACGCCGAGATGTTCGACCCTGAAGCAGCGATGGCCGCCGGCTTCCTCGACCGCTTGGTCAGCGTCGAGGAGCTGCAGAGCACCGCGCTGGCCGTCGCCGGGCAATTGAAGAAGATCAACATGAGCGCGCACAGGAAGACCAAACTCAAGGTCAGAAAGGCCTTGCTCGACACGCTGGAGGCAGCGATCGAACAGGATCGGCAGCACATGCTCTGATGCTCGACCGAAGCCCGCGCCAACGGGCTTTCGTTTATCGGCGAACTCATACGCATTTGATCAATCTGATCAGCGACCGCGCATGTTTTTGCGCCACTGACAAATTGAAGAAGCGATAGCACCATGGGTCGAGTTGTTGCAGCAGCGGTGTACAGCAAGGGTAAAAAAGTCCGTGATATCACCCTCGATGAGGGCGCCGCCTGGGCAGCCAAGCCCGATCACTTCGTCTGGATAGGACTGGAGCAGCCCACCAACGCGGAGCTGACCAGCCTCAAGGAGCAGTTCAATCTGCATGAGCTGGCCCTTGAAGACGCGCTGGAGGTGCATAGCCGTCCGAAGCTGGAAACCTTTGGCGATGCACTGTTCATCGTGACTTACGCACCCGTACGCGACAACGGCAAGCTGCTGTTCATCGAAACCCATATCTTCGCCGGCAAGGGCTACGTCATCACCTCGCGCAACGGCCACTCCAAGTCCTACGGGCTGGTGCGTCAGCGTTGCGAGGCCAGACCACTGCTGCTGGAGCACGGCGAAGACTTCGTGCTCTACGCGCTTCTGGACTTCGTGACCGAGAACTATCAGCCGGTGACCGAAGCCATTCACGCCGAGCTCGAGCAACTGGAGCAGAGCGTCATCGGTGGCTCGTTGCGCGAGTCCGACATCCAGCACATTCATGCCCTGCGCCGCGACCTGTTACGCATGCGTCGCTACGTGGCACCCATGGTGGAAGTGGGCGAAGAATTGCAGAGACTGAGTTTTCCGTTCATCGACAAGAACATGCGCCCCTACTTTCGCGATGTCGAAATTCACGTCAAGCGCCAGATGGAAGACCTGGGCAACCTGTGTGATATCGCCAGCCAGACGATCGAAATCGGCCTGCTGCTGGAGTCTTCGCGGCAGAGCATCGTGCAACGCAAGTTCGCCGGTTGGGCAGCGATTCTGGCGTTCCCGACAGCGATTGCCGGTATCTACGGCATGAATTTCGAGAACATGCCTGAACTCAAGTGGGAATACGGCTACTTCATCGTGCTGGGCGTCATTCTGGGCGGGTGTACGGCACTGTTCGCCAGCTTCAAGCGCTCCGGCTGGCTATAAACCCGCCACTGCAACCTCATTCAAACAGTCCGGCGAACGCATGACGATGGGCCATGCGCCGGGTCAGACTGACTGTTTTTCCGGTTTGTGCGCCACAAAGCGCATCATCCATTCCGCCACTGTCGCGCCATGATGGTCGTGGTCCAGGCTGGCCACACCCTGCTTGTAAATCCGCTCGCCCAGCGCTTCCTGACGAAGATCAAGCAAGGTGCGTGAAAAATCATGAATGAACTCGGGATGCCCCTGGAAACACAGCACCTGATCATTGATATGGTAAGCCGCAAACGGGCAGAACTCGCTGGACGCAATGACCGTGGCGTTCTCGGGCAGCGCGGTGACCTGATCCTGATGACTGATCAGCAGCGTGAGCGTGTCCATCGCCGGTGTCATCCACGGCCTGGCGGGGGCCAGTTGATAATGGTGAATCCCGACGCCCCACCCCTGCACGGCACGCTCGGTCCTGCCGCCCAGCAGCAAGGCCAGCAACTGGTGACCGAAGCAGATGCCCAGCAGTTTTTCGCCGCGCTGATACAGTTCCAGCAGATAGACCTTCAAGGTCTGAATCCAGGGGTCGGTGCCAAATGAGTCGGCCTTGCTGCCGGTCACCAGGTAAGCATCGAACTGCTCGTCTGCAGGTGGATAGTCGCCCTGCACCACGTTGTAAACCGTCAGCTCTGCGGCGATGGGCTGGCGAGCGAAGAGTAATTCGAACATCCGCCCATACCCATGATATTGCTCGACCAGTTCAGGTCGCAGATTGTCGGTTTCCAGAATACAGATGCGTAAAGACATAAAAGGGACCCTGAAGCAGTAATGAGGCAGTAGCGCACCGGCAGAGCCTGCCTTGAAGACCTCGGCAAATCAAGCAGCGCCCCGGCCCGTTTCAGACGTTTATTCCATGTAGGAAAAATCTGTCCCGGACGAACGGTGCAAAGCTGACGGGCAAAGACGAAGCGTCTAGAAAAGGCCTGTTGATTCAGCGCCCCTTCCGATAATAGCCTTCGCTTATAGATAAGCAATTTTAAATTCCCAACAGTTCTAAACTCCAGGGCACCTCGGCTCTATGGTTAGATCTGTAACAGGAAGCGCGCAAAATCCTTTCAGCGCTCGGGCCAGCGGTCGAATGACCGGACCCACCTGTTCAATGCGCAACCTTGCCAGCAGTCGATGATCTGTCTTGCGGATCGGCCTGCTTCTGTCGCTCAGGAATAACAACAAAAGGCGGTCAGCCATGTTCAAGTTCAAGCACTCCAAAGTACGTCAGGCGGGATTGATCCTCTTTACCACTGCGCTGTTATTGATCGTGCCTAACCTGAATCGATTGTTTGGCTGATCCACGCGCTTTCGAACTATGTTCAACTGTGCCACTCTTTCCATTCGCACTGAGGGAGGTGGGTTTATGCGCCAATGGATTGCTGTTTGGGCACTTGTCAGCAGCTTCGGAGCACACGCGGGGATGGTCGATCAGGCTGCGGCCGTGGCAGCGTTGAAGGAAGGCAAACTGGCAATGGATGTACGTAGCCAGACCGACTATGACGCAGGCACGGTGCTGAACGCCGTACGCGTCGATGACCGACGGTTGGTCAATCAGATGAAACAGGTGCTCAACGACCGCAATGCCGTGTTCGTCATTTTCAGCAGCACGGACAGCAAGGCCGACAAGGCTCAGGAACAGCTCAGGGCTGCGGGCTACTTCAGCGTCATCAATGGCGGCAACTATGAAGAGCTGCATAACGCGCTCTACGACATCACCGACGACCCTGCCGAATGAACAATGGCCGGGTAGTTGAGCCCGGCCATTTCATGATGCGCAGACCCGCTGCGGGTTACTGATGCTGCGTCTGGACTTGCACGCGGGTTTTCACTTTCGGCGTGCCGGTCATGGGCGACACCACGACCTTGGCGTGCATCTGCTCGGATCCGCCGCCGCGCCGCATGCCGCGCACCGGACAGGCGTCCAGATAGTCCAGCCCGACCGCCAGTTTCAAATGGCGCTCGGGGATCGCCAACTGATTGGTGACATCGAAACTGTACCAGGCGTCGTCTATCCAGGCCTCGGCCCAGGCGTGGCTGGACAGATGCTCGCTGTCTTCGCTGCACAGATAACCGGAAACATAACGGGCCGGCACCCCAAGGCTGCGGGCACAGGCCAGAAACGCGTGAGTATGGTCCTGACAGACGCCAGAGCGTCCGGCGAAGGCCTGCGCGGCACTGGTGTCCACTTCGGTCGCGCCCTGGGTGTAGGTCATGTGCTGGTTGAGCGCCTGCATCAGGTCGATCAACCCTGTGCGGTCAGCCCGCTTGCGACACTCCATGGCCGCAAAACTGCGAATCGCTTCGTCAGGCTCGGTCAGTCGCGTCACGCGCAAAAACGGTAATGCCGACTGGCTTTCGTGCTCGGCCTCGCGGGTTTCATCGATTTCCACTTGCCCGCGCGCGCCGATGATGATTGCTTCGTGCGGCTCTTCCAAACTCAGGACGTGCAGGATATTGCCAAAGGGGTCGATCTGCGCACGCACCGGACGTGGCAACGTCAGCTGCCAGCTGAGCACTTGCTGGCGCTCACTGTCGTGAGGCGTCAGGCGCAGATACTGGATACTCGAGCGCACCTGGTCATCGTAGTGATAGGTGGTCTCATGGCTTATCGAAAGTCTCATGCAGCCTCCAGGTACGAAGTGTGAATGGCATCACCCAGTTGGGCCAGCAGCGGAATGAATTCGTTCAACCACTCGTGCAGGCCTTCAGCCAGGATCTCGTCGATGCTGGTGTAGCGCAATCTGGCATCCATCTCGGCCGCCATGCGCTGTGCGGGACGCCCGTTGACGCCCGGCAGGCTGGCCAGAATGACGTCCATCTCCTCCAGGCACGCGCGTAGCGAGCGTGGAATGTCAGCACGCAGCAACAACAGTTCAGCAACCTGACGCGCGCCTGGCGCATCCCGATAGACTTCAGTGTAAGCCTCGAACGAGGACAGTGCGCGCAGCAAGGCGCTCCACTGGTAATAACCGGCCGCCGAGTTGTCTGCCGCAGCATTGGCCTGTGGCCCACGCAATTCAAGCATTTCATAGCGAGCATCGAGCATGCGCATGGTGTTGTCGGCGCGCTCGATGAACGTGCCCAGACGGATGAAACGGAACGCATCGTTACGCATGATGGTGCCGTAGGTCGCGCCACGGAACAGGTGCGAACGCTCCTTGACCCATTCACAGAAACGGCTCATGCCGTAGCGGGTCAGCCCCTGCTGGGCGATGCCGCGAATCTCCAGCCAGGTGGAGTTGATGTTCTCCCACATGTCTGCGGTGATACGCCCGCGCACCGCGTGCGCACTGGCCCTCGCTGCGCCCAGGCAACTGTAGATGCTGGCCGGGTTGGTGGCGTCCAGGGCAAAGAAATGCAGCATGCGCTCGGCATGCAGCTCACCATGACGCTCGATATAGGTTTCCAGCGTTCCGGTGATCAGCAACGGCATGGCTATTTCATCCAGCCCGTCGCCCCGCCCGTCCTGCGGCATCAGCGACAGCGAATAGCTCACGTCCAGCATGCGGGCGAGGTTCTCCGCTCGCTCCAGGTAACGCGACATCCAGAAAAGATCAGAGGCAGTTCTACTTAACATTGGCAGGCATCCTTAATCCTCGACCACCCAGGTGTCTTTGGTTCCGCCACCCTGTGACGAATTGACCACCAGCGAGCCTTCACGCAAGGCCACTCGGGTAAGCCCGCCAGGCACAACGCGGGTTTCGCGACCGGACAGAACGAACGGGCGCAAATCGATATGTCGCGGGGCGATGCCGTTCTCGACAAAGGTAGGACAGGTCGACAGGCACAAGGTGGGTTGGGCGATGTACGCATGCGGCTTGGCCTTGAGGCGCGCCCGGAAGGCTTCGATCTCGGCGGCGGTCGCTGCGGGGCCGACCAGCATGCCGTAGCCACCGGAGCCCTGGGTTTCCTTGACGACCAGATCGCCGAGGTTGGCCAACACATGTGACAGCTCTTCCGGCTTGCGGCACTGCCAGGTCGGCACGTTTTTGAGAATCGGCTCTTCGTCCAGATAGAAGCGAATCATGTCGGTGACGTAGGGGTAAACCGACTTGTCATCCGCGACGCCGGTACCGATGGCATTGGCCAGCACCACGTTGCCGGATCGATAGGCCGACAGCAGCCCCGGGACGCCCAGCATCGAATCAGGGTTGAAGGCCAACGGATCTAGGAATGCGTCATCAAGGCGACGATAAATCACGTCAACGGCTTTCGGGCCGTCGGTGGTGCGCATGAACACGCGGTCATCACGGACAAACAGGTCGGCACCTTCCACCAGTTCAACGCCCATCTCGCGAGCCAGAAACGCATGCTCGAAAAAGGCGCTGTTGAAGCGGCCAGGCGTCAGCACCACGACACTCGGGTTGTCCAGATGGCTGGAACTCTTGAGCGTGTCGAGCAACAGGTTCGGGTAATGATCGATCGGCGCAATGCGCTGTGCGGAAAACAGTTCCGGAAACAGGCGCATCATCATCTTGCGGTCTTCGAGCATGTAGCTCACGCCGCTCGGAGTGCGCAGGTTGTCTTCCAGCACGTAATACGTGCCATCACCGTCGCGCACCAGATCGACGCCGGAAATATGCGAGTACAGATCGCGGTGCAGATTCAGGCCCTGCATTGCCAACTGGTACTGCTCGTTGGCCAGCACCTGTTCGGCGGGAATGATCCCGGCCTTGATAATCCGCTGGTCGTGATACAGATCCGCGAGAAACATGTTCAGCGCCTTGACGCGCTGAATGCAGCCACGCTCGACAACCCGCCATTCGCTGGCCGGGATGCTGCGCGGGATGGTATCGAAAGGGATAAGCCGCTCGGTGCCCTGCTCATCACCATAGAGTGTGAACGTGATCCCGGCACGGTGAAACAGCAGATCGGCTTCGCGCCTGCGTTGAGCCAAAAGCTCGGGAGGCGTATCACCCAGCCAGCGGGCGAACTCCCGATAGTGCGGACGGACTACGCCGCCCGCATCGTACATCTCGTCATAAAAGGTGCGGATCATGCCGTACTCCTTGTCACCATGGACACCAAGACCATCGCAAAGCCCGTGCCACCGGCATAAACGCTTTAATTTCAAAAGGTTAGGTAAACACTCGACGTTCTACGCACCATTCCTGTGCACTAAACGCCCAAGCCAATTCTTTTGCGCCTCATTCGGAAGCGTCATTCAACCGTGAAATCTATGATCAGCATAGTCAGAGTTGATTTCCGCCAACAGCATTAGTTCGCCACACTCCACAGCAACCGAGCAAACAGGGCACCAAACGCCGTTTTTTGCCGCAACCGATATTTTGTCCAGCAGATGAAGAACGCCTGCGGATTTTAAACAGACTTCCCTTTGCGCCACTCGTTTGAGTGGCTTTTTTTTGACCACTGTTTATGAACGCGGGCCGAAAACAGAACCGGCCGATCCGGAACGTGTCCCGAATCAGCCGGTGGTGTATGCCTGACAATCCGCAGCCATCAAGCGTGCAGTCTTCTGATCTCCTGAGTAACGCCCCATCCCTCGACTTCGCCGTCCATAGGTGAAATGACCGTCTGGAAGTCCTGCTCGAAGTCACCAATGCCGTGATAAGTCGCGTACATGACTTTGCTCAATTGCAGGTGCCAATGGCCGTCATCACGTACGTTTACCTGGGTGTTGAGGGATTCGCCGCGAAATTGCTCTGCGGCCTGCCGTGCCCGTTCCTCATCCGGGAAGATGGCGTAGAACTCGATGGGATAGATTCGCGCGAAGTCAAAACCGCCTTCTTTCATGCGGCGCAGTACGTTACTGCTGATGTCCTCTTGATAGGCTGTGCTCATGAAACGTCCTCCTATGCAACGATAGATAGAGTTTCAACTCTTCCAGAGCGACCGCCGAGTCCTCGGGGGCCGCCTCACGACAGATAATCCGGCGTGGGGAATCAAGCATGTAGCTGACCGGACCAGGCTTGGCGCCGGTCGGGTATCGAGATGTCAGAGGCCGTCTGAACAGCCTCATCTGCAGAGTAGCCCCATCGTGGGCCGGATGCCAAGTGGTTGCCACGAAAAGGTTTTTGAATCAGCGCAGATCAGGCAACTTCTGTAATGGAAATAATCTGCACACTGTTATGGTCCTTGAGCGTCTTCACGGTAGGCTCCTCAGTACGCCCGTCAAGATCATTGAGATCCAGCTCGTCGGTCATTGGGTAAAGGTCCTTGCGCAGGAAACGCGCAGCCTCTTCCTCACTGGGACGCTCATCAAAACCAGCCTCGCGGCGCTGCTGCACACCATCCTTGTCCAGATACAAAATGGCCCACTGTTTCATCAATGCCTCCCATACGAAGCCAGGCACTCTGGCTTATGTGATCTGGACCTTTTGGCCCGCGCATTCGTTCAACCGATTACGCCGCAGGGCCACCCATGACGGGCAAAAAAAAGACCCTCGCAGTCAATGCCGAGGGCCCTTGTCGCCAGACTGATTCGACTCGCCGGTCAGCCGGACGAGTCGGTTGTCATCAGTTGCGGTTTTTGCTGGCTTCTACACCGGCCGTGTTGTCCAGCAGGCTCTTGGTGGCCGTCTGCAGGAAGCTTTCCAGCTTGCGCTTGAGCTCCTGCGTGTCCGGCGCATCAGGCACTTCTTCGGCATGCGGCTTGGCACCGAGCGTGTAGGTCAACAGCTTGGCAGGCATCTCGGTCGGTTCGATCAGGATGCGATTGCCGCTGATGATAGCGACCACCTGCTCACTGCCCGACGGCTTGATCACACCGAAGCCCTTGTCACCCTCAGGCAGGTTCAGCAGATCGCGGCCCCAGCACTGGTTGCGGTTCAGACCACCCAGACGCCCCATGATGGTCGGCACTACGTCGACCTGCGTACCCACAATGCTGCTGCGCTGGCCGAACTTCTCCTGCACACCAGGGCCGATCAGCAGCAGAGGCACGTTGAAACGGCCCAGGTCCATTTCAGTCAGTTGCTTATCGTTACCGAAACCATGGTCGCCCAGCACCACGAACAACGTGTTCTTGTAGTAAGGCTCTTTTTTGGCCTTCTCGAAGAACTGGCCTAGCGCCCAGTCGGCATAACGCATGGCAGTCAAATGCTCGTCCAGCGAGCCATGCCCGGTGACGCGCTCGACCGGCAGAGGATCCGGCAGCGCATACGGCGTGTGGTTGGACAGGGTCTGTAACAAGGCATAGAACGGCTTACCGTCCTGACGGGCCTTGAGCTCCTGCGCACCACGGTCGAACATGTCCTGGTCGGAAACACCCCAGGTCGGATCGGAGAACACCGGATTGACGAAGTCCTCGCGGCCGACGAAGTTGGTCATGCCCTGGTTGCTGAAGAAACCCGACTGGTTGTCCCAGGCAAAGTTGCCGTTATAGACGTAGACGTCGTCGTAGTTGCGGCCCGTACTCAGCAATTGCGGAAGACCCGACAGCTTGTGGCTGCCTTCCGGCGTCTGCATCAGGTACTCGAAGCCCGGCAGGTTCGGGAAGCACGCCATGGTGGCGAACATGCCCTGGTGGGTGTGGGTACCGTTGGAGAAGAAGTGATCGAACAACAGGCCTTCCTTGGACAACTTGTCGAAGTACGGCGTGATGTTGGCATCGTTGCCCAGGGCGCCTACCGAGTGACCGGCGAAGCTTTCCATCAGGATCACGACCACGTTGCGGATCGGCAAGGTGTTCTCTGCCGGTGGCGTGAAGTCGCGACGCACAGCGGCAATATCCGGCTCGACCAGCTTGTCATTCGGGGTCAGCAGCATGTCGCGCACGGTCTGCTGGGCCTCGTTCTGTGGCAGCGTGGCTTTCCAGATGTTGTCGCGATCTTCGGACATACGGCTCTTGGCCGCCGTGATCAGCGTCAGAGTGCCATTGAGGCCCAACTGGTTGGCGAAATTGGACTCGGTGGTGTAGGCGTCGCCCCAGCGCAAAGGCGGGCCCTGGCGCAAGGTGCCACGGATGCAGACCACCATGACCAGCAACACCAGCACGAACACACCGGCGCGCACATACCAAGGCGCAATGGAACGAGTGGCCTCCGGACTGGTTTTTGCAGCAACACGTGGACGGGTTGCACGGTCAATACCCTTGAACACCAGACTCAGCAGCCAGGTCACCACGGCCCATGCCAGCAGGTAACGGACCACCGGGAAACCGTACCAGAGCATGCTCAGGACAGTCTTCGGGTCTTCCTTGACGTACTGAAACACCAGGCCGTTCAGGCGCTGGTGAAACTCACGGTAGAAGTCCATTTCCATCAAGCCGAAGAACAGCGTGATGCTGCCGACCAGGGTCAGCCAGAAACGGAAGAACCCGCGTGCCGCCATGGCGCGTGCGCTGAACAGCGACAGCACCAGCGGAATCAACAGGTACATGGTCAGGCGCAGGTCGAAGCGCGTGCCGTTGAACAGTGCTTCAAGGAACGTCGAGGCAGGCGTGTCGCCAATCATCTCGCGGTTGTAGACCAGCAGACCGATACGCAACAGCGTGTACATCACCATCAGGGCGAAGCCACTGAGCAGGATGTAAGCCAGATGCGATTTGACAGTGGGATTTTGCAGGCGGGCTTGCCGATGAATCTGGGCGTCCGTTTTGGCCATGGTTGTCAGGATCCGGTGGATTCAGGGGTAGGTTCAGGGTGCAGCGCCGCCTTGCTCTTGAGGCAGACGGCGCGCGACAGGGCGCAGATATTACTTGATTGCGGGTCGCCAGGGGCCAGGTCAGCCCATGAAGACGCGTGCCTGTTCAGCTTCGCGCGCAATTCTGTGACAGAACGTGTGAAATTTCTGTCGCGAATTAAGCGCTTATAAAGCCTTGCAGGCGACGCTCGAGAGAATCCGGCTCGAGAAGCCGGACCGACTCATCAGTCGTTGCTGGCCTTGCCCACGGCCTGCAGAACGTACTGCGGCAGGGCGAACGCACCGATGTGGACTTCCGGATTGTAATAACGCGTAACAATACCGCTGCCCGAGAAACGCTGACGCAGGGTTTCCAGCGGCAATTTGCGATAGCTCTTGTCGGTCGAGCCCCAGGCGAAGGTCATCGCTCCGCCGATGTAGGTCGGGATGGCAGCGTGATAGAAATGCCAGTCGGCAAACAGACCGTTCATACGCCCGGCCGTGGTCTGCACACCGCTCAACTGCATGAAGGGCGTGCCGTTCTGGGTGACCAGAATGCCGCCTTCGTTGAGGCAGCGATGGCAGGCTTGATAAAAGTTTTCCGAGAACAGGACTTCACCCGGGCCGATCGGATCGGTGGAGTCGGAGATGATCACGTCGAACTTTTCTTCGGTGGTCGCGACGAAGCGCATGCCGTCGTCGATGACCAGGTTCAGACGCGAATCGTCAAAGGCGCCGCTGGAATGATTGGGCAGATATTCCTTGCACATCTCGACCACGGTCGCATCGATCTCGACCATGGTGATGTGTTCGACGCTCATGTGCTTGGCGACTTCACGCAGCATACCGCCGTCGCCGCCGCCGATGATCAGCACACGCTTGGCTGCACCGTGCGCCAGAATCGGCACATGGGTGAGCATTTCGTGGTAGATGAACTCGTCGGCTTCGGTGGTCTGAATGACGCCGTCCAGCGCCATGACACGGCCCATGCGCGGGTTCTGGAAGATCACCAGGTGCTGGTGATCGGTACGTACTTCGTGAAGCATTTTTTCCATACGAAAGCGCTGGCCGTAGCCTTCGTATAACGTTTCCTGATAATCGCTCATGGGTAAGCTCCCGCTGGGTACTGATGACAGGACGGCCGACCGCCCACAACAAAGGCGCGCATTCTACGTCGAGGAACATGACAGGTCGAACCTCTATGCAGCCTGGCGTGCCATTACCGCTGCGAATGCCCGGCGCATGAAACGAAAAACGCCTGATTACCCAAGGTAATCAAGCGTTGTTTTGCCCAGCGTGTGGACGTATCACATGCGTACGTTGCCACGCGGTCCGAGGATTGCCCAGATGATCAGGCCTACCACAGGAAGCAGTACGATCAGCAATACCCAGAGGATTTTCTTGCCGGTCTCGGCACCGCTTTTCAAGACGTTGATGATGGCCCAGATATCGAGCGCCAGAATGATCAAGCCGACCAGGCCGTTGAAGCTAGAACCCATGGTGTTGCCCCTAAATTGAATGCTTACCCTCCTAGGATAGTAGCGCCGTTCGGGGGTTCCGTTGAACCAACCTTATATTCTCGGGCTCCCAGACGGGGTCGACTTTGTATTTCAGTCACCATCGCTCCCCCTTTATCAAAGGTAGCCTGTCAATGCCTACGCCCGCACAACCCCGAACGCCCTGGGCGGCCTGGTTAAACCAGTTCCAGGGCAGCCCACTGGTGAGCCTGGGCTTTGCCCTCGCCCTGCTGATCGTCGTCGGCCTCGTTGGCATCAGTCTTTATAACGCCTTCCATGGCACCAGTGAGGTCAACTTCAATCACGCCCTGCTGGGCGGCATGGCGGGTTTTCTGGCCACGGCGCTAGGCGCCGTGATGGCGGTTGCCCTGCGCAATGTTTCGCAACGCGCTCAGGACATCATGCTCGGCTTTGCCGCCGGAATGATGCTGGCGGCCAGTTCGTTCTCGCTGATTCTTCCAGGCCTGGAAGCCGCCCGGGACATTACCGACAGCGGCCCATGGGCAGCTGCGACGGTTGTTGCCGGTCTGGGACTGGGTGTGCTGCTGATGCTGGGACTGGACAAATTCACCCCGCACGAGCATGAAAGCGTAGGCCGCCAGGGACCTCATTCGGAGCGAATCAGTCGGGTCTGGCTGTTCGTGCTGGCGATCACCCTGCATAACCTGCCTGAGGGCATGGCGATTGGCGTCAGTTTCGCGAGCGGCGACATGAATGTCGGCCTGCCATTGACCACCGCCATCGCCATTCAGGACATTCCCGAAGGTCTGGCCATTGCGCTGGCCCTGCGCGCCACCGGCCTGTCAGCCTTCAAGGCGATGCTGGTGGCCATCGGTTCCGGCCTCATGGAGCCACTGGGCTCACTGGTGGGCCTGGGTATCTCCAGCGGCTTTGCCATCGCCTATCCGCTGAGCATGGGGCTGGCAGCAGGCGCGATGATCTTCGTGGTGTCCCATGAAGTCATCCCGGAAACCCACCGCAATGGCCATCAGACCTCGGCAACCCTGGGCCTTATGGGCGGCTTTGCGGTGATGATGTTTCTCGATACGGCGCTGGGTTAACCGCGCAACGCCTGCAGTGCAGGTGCGGCATGGATGCCTGCCGATGCTGCCAGCTCGACTACGCGCGCTTCGTCACGGCCGTACACCAGCACCGCTTGCAACTCGTCATCCAGTGGCTGGCTGAAGTTCATCAGCACATAGCCGCCCATCTCCTTGTTCATACTGCTCAACTGAATCTGAATGCGATTGAGCGCGACCAGCGGCTCGACCTTGGCCAGCTGCCTGGGCTTGATGTTGAAGGTCACGTCCTTGCCGAACGACTGAACGATCTGCTCGAACAGGTCCATGTAGCTGTCGGCCTGGAACAGAACGGTTTCCGGCAGACTGCCCACCACGACCCACTCGCCCAGCGGGATCGGGAATGTATCGTCGTAGTTGATATCAGGGTTGGCGGCCAGAAATGCCTGCGGATCGGCATACGCCTGCGCGGCTTCATCGGCGATATGCACGATTTCATCGTCGCCCATGCAGCCGGAGCTGACTTTGCTGATTAATTCGACCAGTGAGTCTTTCATGGGGGGCGATCCTGATAGCGGGCAAAAAAAGAGGCGCGAAGGATAACGGTAAATCCATCGCGCCTCTATGTGTTCATGCCTTGCCGTCACTGCACTCGCTGTCAGGACCGGGCTGGCTGCACGCCCATTCTGGTCAACTGCTCAATGGTGACGGTCGCGCCCATTGCCTGAGCGGCGCCCAGTGCAGTGATACCCTTGGCGTCAGTGGCATGCGGGTCCGCGCCCTGACTGATCAGGTAATCGACTATTTCATTGCGATTGAACATCGCCGCCATCATCAATGCGGTACGGCCATCAGCAGAGGCACCGTCTATGTCGGCACCCGCCTCGACCAGCAACCTGACCACCGCCAGATCGCCCTTGAACGCTGCACCGGCGATGGGGCTTTGGCCGTTATCGTTGCGGATTTCAGGATCAGCCTTGTGGTTCAGCAGCACACGGACCGCATCCGCATGGCAGTGATAGCTGGCCAGCATCAGCAGCGTATCGCCTTTGTGGTTGCGCAGATCTGCAGGCAGACCCTTTTCAAGCAGGCGCTCCAGCATGACTGCATTTCCCTGGCGAGCCACATCGAATACCTGCTCGGCGAACTCGGCGGCTTCGTCTTCAGTCATGGTTTTCGAAGCGCTGATATCTGTATCGGTCATTAACTACTCCTTGGCGCACGGTACTCCGGGCATGCGTTGACCCGGCGTCGATACACACACTGACCTCAAGTCTCGCCAGCTGTTCGATCAGCATCGACGCGGATGCGCAATGCCTGCTCCTGATCGCCGCTATCCATGCAATCCCCCTTCTGCCCGATCCCCATCGTGCAGGAAACGGCAAAATGCAGGGCGCACGAAGGGTGTTCATGCAAAATGCACGAAGCCTGAAATTAGAGGATATTTCAAGTCATTGATTTTAAAGGATTTATTTTAAGGGAAAGACTGGCACAGACACTGCAATAGTACTTGCAAGCTTGTTATCCCATGAGCAATGGAGCCGCCTCACATGACTTTTATTCAAGAAAAATTCGCTTCCGTATTCTCCGACTACACCGTTACTACCCAGCCGCGCCCAGATGGTGGTGTTCTGTTGTCACTGCGTACCCAGGATGGTAAGCAGATCCGTCGCTCAGTCTCTTATGCTCAGTTGCACACACCAGTTCAACTGGAATGGGTAATCAGCGCCATCCGCCGCGACCTGGCTGCACAAGCCAGCGAGCTGCCAGCTATCTCGATGCTGCAAAGCCAGCACCGTTTTGATCTGCCGACGTACCACACACGTTGATTTTGCCCGCCACCCTCTTGGGTGGCACCCGCTTTACGCTCTCTCATCCCTTGTTTGCCGCGATTACACTTTGTTCTCGCGGCTTTTTTTGCCTGCGTTTTGTCGGCCGACTATCTGATCAGACCACGACAAAGTGCTTCGCCCACCGCCTGTGCCCTGTTGGCAACGCCCAGCTTGGAGTAGATGGTCTTGAGGTGATACTTCACCGTCGATTCCGATACGTCGCGGATCATCGAGATCTCCCAGGCCGTTTTCCCGTCTCTGGCCCACTGCAACACTTCCAGTTCGCGATGAGTCAGACCGCGTGAACAGAACTTCAGACCACGCGCGACACTGTGCAGCACTGGCATGAGACTGCTCATGAGGTACTTTTGTTCAGCGCTGATGGGACGCTCAACTTCGCCCAGGGTACAGACCGATGTCACGCTGTCGGCACCACGGCAATGATTGGTGTAGCCGTAGGAGATGGCCGGAAGCAGTTCGCAGGCATCGACGAGCTCGTCATAAAAGGCGGAGACCGGGTATTGCCTGAACGCATCCTGCCAGTTCAGGAAGCCCAGTTGATTGCGATAACAACGGATCACCGGGTCCTGCGTGATCAAATCGTGCTGGCGGTAGGCCTCGCCCCAGGCATCGTCGACGCTGGACGTGATGAATGTCAGCAACACCGGGCCCTTGAACTGAAAGAACATCGCGCGCTCGCTGCTGCATTCGCGCCGTAACCACTCAAGTGCGTTTTCGATGGCAGTCTGCCCATCGAGCTCGGTAATCGTGCTCACCATCTGCTGTATCAATAAGTCCCTGGTTGCGCTTTCTGTCATGGCACTGCCCATCGCTGCCGCTCCTTCTTCGCCCGGCAGTCGGTACAGGTGTTGTGCGTGACCCCGGTGACGATGGCGCAGAACTTACACGAATAATCACGTTGAAAAACCGCGAACAGAACAAACAGATTCAACGCACTTTCGACCAGGCAACAGCTCACTCGATAACAGGAAAAGACCTACAAAAGTAATGTGTGAGCCTTGTGGCAGGCATATTTCAATGCAGCGGCATCAGGGCGATGCCGCGCACAGCAGGCGGGAGTTTTCTAGAAGGACGCTGGATCGATAAGCGCAAAACTGGCCACATGTCGGTGCCCGGCAAGTGCCCCGCCATCACGCGCAAGACCACATGTGGCCATGCCGGCGGCCTGTGCGGCATCGAGTTCTTCGACGATATCCGACAGGAACAGAATCTCCCCGGCAGGACAGTCCATTGCCTGCGCTATCGTCCGGTAGGACTGCGCTTCGCGTTTGGGGCCGGACGTCGTATCGAAGTAACCGCTGAACAGGCCGGACAGGTCGCCCGCCTCGGAGCAGCCGAAAATCAATTGTTGAGCCTGAATCGAGCCCGAGGAATAAACGTAAAGCCGGTAACCCTGTTGATGCCAGTGTTTCAAGGCCTCGACAGCATCCGGATAAACATGGCCCTTGAGCTGTCCGGCGCTGTAGCCCTGCTCCCAGACCATGCCCTGCAGGGCCTTGAGCGGTGTGGCCTTGCGGTCCTCGGCGATCCACTCCAGCAGAAGTGCAATGACGCGCTCGACATCAGCGTCCGGTTCAGCGGCCTGCTCGCGTACCGCCTGCAGCTGCTGCGCCACGGCCGGTTGCTCGGCATTTTCGCGAACGAATGCGGGCAAGTGCTTTCTGGCGAACGGAAACAACACGTCGAACACGAAACTCACTGCACTGGTGGTGCCTTCGATATCCGTGAGGATAGCTTTGATGGGCATCAGAATCGGGCTCCTCTCAGTCTTCCAGCCGTGGAAAACGGCCGGCAATGTCTTCACCGGTAAAATTGGCCACCCAGCCTTCAGGGTTGTTGAACAGGCGGATGGCAACGAAGTGCGGGTTTTCGCCCATATCGAACCAGTGCCGCGTGCCGGCCGGTACGGAAATCAAGTCGTTCTTTTCACACAACACGGCGTACACATAGTCGTCGATGTGCAGGGTGAACAAGCCGCGCCCGGCGACAAAAAAGCGTACTTCGTCTTCACCGTGGCGGTGCTCTTCAAGAAATTTGGCGCGCAATTCGGCTTTTTGCGGATGATCGCTGTTGAGACTGATGACGTCCACGGTGACATAACCGCGCTCGGTCATCAGCTTGTCGATCTGGGGGCGATAGGCGCTGATCACCTCTTCCTGGCTGGCACCGGGGGTGATCGGCGTCGCGGCCTCCCAACGGTCGAACGCCACACCGTGCTCGGCCAGCGTCGACGCGATGTCTTCCAGGTGGGTCAGCACCTTGTTGGGCATATCAGGGCTTGAAACGTGATAAACGGACAGGCTGCTCATGCGTGAAATCCTCGGTTTGGTGCAACACCTTCCGGCTTTTACAGGCCGGTCAGGCTTAAAAGCTGGTTTGGGCGGGATACGATCAGCGGTTCAATACCGCGCGCATTTTCAGTTCGCACTCGAACAGGAACTCGAACGCTTCGATCTGGCGCAAGGCGTCGCTCATTTTAGCGCCCCAGGTGTAGAGGCCATGACCGCGGATCAGGTAGCCGGCGCACTCGGGATGGGCGTCCAGCCAAGGCTGCACCTTTGCCGCGAGGCGGGCAATATCCTGATCGTTGTCGAAAATCGGCACCACGACCTGCGACTCATGAGTCACCACGCCGCTAAAGGCCTTTTGCAGTTCGTAATCCTCGAACACCAGATGATCGGCCGTGGTCAGCCTCGACAACACGGTCGCGTTGACCGAGTGGGTGTGCAGCACGGCGCCTACCTGCGGCCTGCAGCTGTACAGCTGGGTATGCAGCAAGGTCTCGGCAGACGGTTTTTTACCGGGTTCCAGGCTGTTGCCAGCCAGATCGGTGGCCAACACATCGTCAGGGCCCAACTGGCCCTTGTGCTTGCCGGACACGGTCAACAGCGCCTCGCTGGCAGAAAGACGCGCAGAGTAATTGCTGCTGGTGGCAGGCGACCAGCCACGGCCGTACAGAAAACGCCCGGCCTCGATGATTTCCAGGCTCAATTGTTCGCGGCTCATACACCTTCCTCTTTCTTGGGTGTGACAATCATGACGGCAGCGGCCAAGGCTGCAAGGCTGGCGATGGCAAAGGTCCAGACCGGGCCCAGTGCGTTCCAGCTGTAACCGGAATACAGAGCACCCAACGCCCCGCCGACGCCGGACAAGGCGGCATAAAGCGCCTGCCCCTGACCTTGCTGACGCGGACCGAAGCTACTTTGCACGAAGTGAATGGCAGCGGCGTGAAAGCTGCCGAATGTCGCGGCGTGCATCACCTGCGCGATCAGCAGCGCGGTGAGGTGATCGGCAAACAGCCCCAGCAGCAGCCAGCGCAATGCGGCCAGCAGAAAGCTGGCGAAGAGTACCTGGCGCACGGTGAAGCGCTGCAGAATCCGACTCATGACCGTGAACATCAGCACTTCGGCCACCACGCCGACCGCCCACAGCAGGCCGATCAGGCCCCGGCTGTAACCAAGCGCTTCGAGGTGCAGGGTCAAAAAGGTGTAATACGGGCCATGGCTGAGCACCATCAGCGCGACACTGAGGTAGAACGCCAATACACCGGGGCGCGTCAGTTGCCTGAGAAAGCCGCCCGGCCCGGTTTCAAGGCTCGACGGTGCTGGATGCGCATTCGGCACCCACCAGCTGCTGACAACGATACCGGACATGATCGCCAGTGCGATGTAGGGGAACAGGTCCAGGCTGAACCATTCGAACACCCGCCCCAGCACCACGACCGCCAGAATGAAACCGATCGAGCCCCACAGGCGGATCTGGCTGTAACGCGAGGTCTGGCCTTGCAGGTGTGCCAGGGTGATGACTTCGAA
>Ga0105244_10000531_pt1 | contig 33961 bp, 26 predicted proteins | sample KBSM44metaG_FD_80423 | JGI IMG/M metagenome (GOLD analysis project Ga0105244, IMG submission 80423) | Miscanthus rhizosphere microbial communities from Kellogg Biological Station, Michigan, USA - KBS M4-4 metaG | ecosystem: Host-associated > Plants > Roots > Rhizosphere > Soil | place...
TGCTTCTTTACCACTCATGAGTGGGCGCAGCACTTCGTCGACCAGACCGTCTTCGATCAGGGGTTCAATGCGTTTAGGAGTCTTCATCAGCTTTTATTGTGGGTCCTTTATTACCAAATACGCGTATGGCACTCGTTATACGGCAATCGGCTCGCCGGTGGGAGAGGCTACCGACCGTTGATCACTTAAGAATGCATCCAATATGCCAATTTCAGCGTTCAATGATCGCCGTAACCCCCTGCCCGCCTGCCGCACAGATGGAAATCAGCCCGCGCCCCTTGCCCGCCGCGTCCAGCAACTTGGCCAGGTTGGCGACAATACGCCCGCCCGTGGCCGCAAACGGGTGCCCCGCCGCCAAGGAACTGCCCTTCACATTCAGCCGGCTGCGGTCGACGGACCCCAAGGGCGCGTCAAGCCCCAGGCGCGTCTTGCAGTAGTCGGCGTCTTCCCAGGCCTTGAGCGTGCACAAAACCTGGGCAGCGAAGGCCTCGTGGATCTCGTAGTAATCGAAGTCCTGCAACGTCAGTCCATTCCTCGCCAGCAGACGCGGCACCGCATACACCGGCGCCATCAACAGGCCTTCCGCGCCGTTGACGAAATCCACCGCCGCCGCTTCACCGTCGCGCCAGTAGGCCAGGATCGGCAGGCCACGTTCCTTGGCCCAGGCTTCGCTGCCCAGCAGCACCAATGAGGCGCCATCCGTCAGTGGCGTGGAGTTGCCCGCCGTGAGCGTGCCCTTTTCACTGCGCTCGAACACCGGCTTGAGGCTGGCGAGTTTTTCCAGGGTCAGGTCGGGGCGCAGGTTGTTGTCGCGGGTCAGGCCCAGGAACGGCGTGAGCAAATCGTTGTGCCAGCCTTCGGCGTAGGCGGCGGCCATTTTCTGATGGCTTTCCAGGGCCAACTGGTCCTGTTCGGCGCGGGGAATCTGCCAAGTCTGCGCCATCAACTCGCAATGCTCACCCATGGACAACCCGGTGCGCGGTTCGCCGTTGCGTGGCAGCTCGGGCTTGAGGTGATGGGGACGAAGTTGTAACAGGAGTTTTAATTTATCCCCCATCGATTTGCTGCGGTTGGCCTGCAGCAGGAGCTTGCGCAGCCCTTCATTCACGCCGATCGGCGCATCGGAGGTGGTGTCGACCCCACCCGCAATCCCGCATTCAATCTGGCCCAAGGCGATCTTGTTGGCCACCAGCAACGCCGCTTCCAGCCCCGTGCCGCAGGCCTGCTGAATGTCATAGGCCGGGGTTTGCGGCGACAGGCGCGAGCCGAGCACGCATTCGCGAGTAAGGTTGAAGTCCCGGGAGTGCTTGAGCACCGCGCCGGCAGCCACTTCGCCCAGGCGCAGGCCGTGCAGGTTGTAGCGTTCGATCAGGCCTTCCAGGGCTGCGGTCAGCATCGCCTGGTTGCTCGCCGTGGCGTACGGGCCATTGGAGCGAGCGAAAGGAATGCGGTTACCGCCAATGATCGCTACACGGCGCAATTGAGTCATGGAAAGCTCCCTGTGGGTTGTGGGTGTAATCATCCAGCCTAGCCTAGGCTGATCGAACGACTACCGCCCCGGGGTGGTCAACCCTTTGAACCCCAGCTTTCGGAGAGCGTTCCATGTCTGACCGTTATATCGACTTCGCCAACTCAAGCCTCGGTCATCGCCTGGTCGCTGCCCTTGGCCTGCCGTCACCGGTACGCCTGGAACGCTGGCAAGCCGGGCGCCTGCGCCCAGTTGAAGGTGCGCTGTTACTGGGCGGCGGTGAGCTGACGGCCAAGGTACAGGCGTTCGCCCACAAGCTGACCGACGCGACCTACACCTACGGCACCGAGACCTCGACGTGGATTCCTGGGCATGGTCCCAAGCTCAAGGCGGTGGTGTTCGACGCCAGCGACCTGCAACACACCGATCAGCTCAAGCAATTGCGCGAGTTCTTTCAGCCCCTCCTGAAGAACCTGGATAACAGCGCGCACCTGGTGATTCTCGGCCGCGCTCCGGAAACCCTCAGCGATCCTTTTGCCGCCAGCGCCCAACGTGCCCTCGAGGGGTTCAGCCGCTCACTCGCCAAGGAACTGCGCAACGGCGGCGTGCTGCAATTGCTCTACGTCGGCGAGGGTGCCGAGGACCAACTGGAGGGCGCCCTGCGCTTCTTCCTTTCACCGAAAAGCGCCTACATCTCCGGCCAGGTCATTCGCCTGGCAGCGTGTGCCACCCCGGTCGAAGATTGGACGCGCCCCCTCGCCGGGCGCAAGGCGCTGGTCACGGGCGCTGCCCGGGGCATCGGTGCGTCCATCGCTGAAACCCTGGCCCGCGATGGCGCTGACGTCATTCTGCTCGACGTGCCCCAGGCCAAGGCTGACCTCGAAGCCCTCGCCGCGCGCCTGGGCGCACGCACGGTGGTGCTGGATATCTGCGCTGAAGATGCCGCCACGCGGTTGGTGGAACACCTGCCCGACGGCCTCGACATCTTGGTACATAACGCAGGTATCACCCGCGACAAGACCCTGGCCAACATGACCCCGGAATACTGGGACGCCGTGCTGGCCGTCAACCTCAACGCCCCGCAGGTGCTGACCCAGGCATTGCTCGACAGCGGCACCTTGCACGACAACGCCCGCGTGGTGTTGCTGGCCTCCATCAGCGGCATTGCCGGCAACCGTGGGCAAACTAACTATGCCGCGAGCAAGGCCGGCTTGATCGGGCTGGCCCAAGCCTGGGCGCCGCTGCTTAAAGCGCGGGGTATCAGCATCAATGCCGTCGCGCCCGGTTTTATCGAAACCCAGATGACCGCACATATCCCCTTCGCCTTGCGTGAAGCCGGGCGGCGCATGAGTTCGCTGGGCCAGGGCGGCCTGCCCCAGGACGTCGCCGAAGCCGTCGCCTGGCTCGGTCAGCCGGGCAGCGGCGCGGTCAGCGGGCAAGCGTTGCGGGTGTGTGGGCAAAGTCTTTTGGGAGCATAAACATGGATTGGCACACCTTAGGCAGCACACCCTTCTTGCCGCCGTTGTATTGGCGGGCGGCGCTCAAGCGCAAGATCACCGGCAGCACCTTGCCCGAACAGGGCTTGCGCTGCCGGGTGCGCATCAACCCCAATGACGTGGCGGCGTACCGCAAGGTCTGTGGTTTCGCCGACAGCCCGATCCTGCCGGCGACTTATCCGCATATCCTGGCGTTCGGCCTGCAGATGCAGTTGCTCACGGCGAAGGATTTTCCCTTTCCGTTACTGGGGTTGGTTCACCTGAGCAACCGCATCCGCATTCACCGCCCCTTGGGTGGCGTCAGTGAACTGACGATCAGCGTACAGGCCTGCAACCTCCAGCCCCACAGCAAAGGGGCGACCTTTGACTTACTGACCACCGCAGAGGATTCCCTCGGGCTGTTGTGGGAGGCCGAAAGCCGCATGCTGTGTCGGGGCGTCAAGCTCGAAGGCGAAGCGCTGGATAATCCGTTGCCCACGCCCACCCAAGTCAGCGAACTGACGCGCTGGAAAGCCCCTGCCGATATCGGTCGCCGTTATGCGCGCGTCTCCGGCGACTACAACCCGATCCACCTCAGCGCCCTCACCGCCAAGCTGTTCGGGTTCCCACAAGCCATCGCCCACGGGTTGTGGAACAAAGCGCATACCCTGGCTGCGCTGGGTGAACATTTGCCCGCTGCCAATATTGAACTGCATGTCGAGTTCAACAAGCCCGTGCGCTTGCCCAGTGAAGTCACCCTGTATTGCAGTGCCCCAGGTTCCAGCGGCGAGTTGCTGTTGAAAGGTACGGGCGATCTACAACACATGGTAGGCAAGTGGCAGCCGATCGCGTAAAAATCACCGATTAATTGTATATATACATCCTAAGTTATAGCGGGCTTTTTTAAGCCCGCTATTTTATTTATGTCATTGATTTTTAAAATATATATATCTAGATACATCTACCCTTTATCGCTTTGGTATTAGTCATAAAGCCCTGACTTGAACCCAGTATATAAATCGTTAATACCAAGTTGAGCATTGTGAGAAAGAGTGCCCGGGACTGTTATAGCCACACGGACAAACGCATCGCTATCCAAGAAATAACGAGCGTTTGAAAACAACCCAAGGTTGTACAGGTGCAAGGAACTCAATCATGAACACTCAAACTCAAGTGGTGATCTGGAAAACAAGTACCGCGCTGGCCCTGGCAGTCGCATTGGCGCTCGGAGGCTGCAGCAGCGGTGGTGGTGGGCATCACAGTGGTGGTTCGGCTTCAACCGACTCGGCAGCCGGTGGCGGTACGGGCGGTGGTACAGGTGGCGGGACCGGTGGTGGCACTGGCGGCGGAACAGGTGGCGGAACAGGCGGTGGCACCGGTGGCGGTACCACCACACCGCTGGTGACCGCGACCGTGGTCGACACCCTGGGTGACACCGTGACCGGCGTCGGTGGCGCCGTCAAAAGCCTGGGCACCACCCTTGGCAGCTTGCCGATTGTCGGCGCAACCACGGGCGGCCTGGTGACCGCCACTGGCACCGCGGTCGGCAGCATCGGCGACGGCCTGTCCACAGGACTCGGTACCATTGGCACCGACAGCAATGCACTGGGCAAAACACTGGCCGGTGTCGGCAAAGGCGTAGCCGATCTGGGCGATGGCGTCAGCACCACAGGCGGCAACGTGGCCACCCTGCTGGGGAACGTACCGGTCGTTGCCGGCGCAGCCCCTGTTGTTGGTGGCGTGGTCGACAAGGTCGGCAATGTCGTGACCATGCTCGGCGACACCTTGAGCACGGCGAGCACCACCGGCCCTCTGGGTTCGGTCACCAATACCGTCGGCGGCAAGGTGTTGGTACCGGTGGTCTCACTGGTGGAAAAAACCACCGGCCAAGTGGGCACCGCGACCGGCCTGGATACGCCAGTCGGCGGCCTGTTGAAGAAAGTCGGCAGCACCGTCGACGGCTTGGGCGATAAAGTCGCCGACGCTGGCGGCACTGGCAACCCTGTGACCGGCATCGTGGGTAACGTACTCAATGGCGTAGGCACCGTGGTGGATAAAGCCAGCGGCTATGTCGACCCAGCCACCGGCACCGGCTCCGGCAGTGGTAGCGGCGGCGGCACGGGCGGCACCGGTAACCTCGGCCTGCCAGAACTGATTGGCGGCATTATCGCAGGCGCCGGCAACGGCCTCGATGCAGGCAGCACCAACGGTGTGGTCAGCGCAGCGGGCGCTACCGGTGGCAAAGCCGGCGGCACCGTGGCGTCCCTGGGCACTCTACTGGGTGGCAGTGGCGTACCGAACACCGCAGCGGGCGCACCGGTTGGGCAAGTGACTCAGGTGCTCGGAAATGCCCTTAACCCTGTGACCAACGGCGTCACCAGCCTGACCCAAAACGTCGGCGGCGCAACCGGCCTGGGTGCACCGATCAACGGCCTGGTCACCAACGTAGGCGGCGCAGTCAGCAACCTGGGCGGTGCCCTCAGCGGCGCCAACGCCAACCCGGTCACCAACGCCTTGGGCGGCACTGTCAGCGCGGTCGGTGGCACCGTAGCGTCCATCGGTGGCCTGGTCACCGGAGGCACCAACGCCGGTGGTGGTTTGCTCGGTGGCGGCCTGAACCTGGGGGGTAGCGCATCTGCCTCCGCAGGGGCCAGTGCCGGCGCCAACGCCAACGGTGGTCTGCTGGGCGGCCTGCTCGGTGGCCTGACCGGCAAAAAATAGAATTGCACCTGGCCGATTAGACGGCCTCCCCTACAGCGCCTACGCTTGGTTGAGACGAGAGACCTTATAAGCCTCTCGTCTTTTTTATGGGCAAATGAAATGTCCCGGAAGTACCCGAACCGCGCCCCCAGAGTCCGGCGGGAATCTGCGAAACGCTGCTGCTTTGACCATGGAGTGTCCTATGCGCGCCTTGACGCCGTTGTTGTTGCTCACCCTCAGTACCTACGCCTGCGCCGATACCCTACCCAGCTTCCTCAATAGCAACGACACCATCCGCAACCTGCCCGTGCCCAACCTGCCCGCCGACGCCTATCGCCCGGTCGCCCCGCAAACCCAACTGCCGACACCCGCCGCCACCGAAGCCCAACCCTTGTTGATGGACACCAAAGTGACCATTCGCAAACTGCAGATCGACGGCGGTACGATTTACCCGCTCAAGGAATTGGCCCAGGTCTTCGAGCCGCTGACTGGCCACGAGACCAATCTGGCCCAGCTGATCGAAGCCACGCGCGGTATCACCCGGCGCTATCAACAGGATGGCTACCTGCTGTCCTACGCGTTCCTGCCAGAACAGAGCTTCGACGACGGCCTGGTGCACGTGGTGGTGGTGGAAGGTTATATCCGCGACTACCAACTGCAAGGCGACGTCGGCCCGGTCTCGTCCTACATCGACAAACTGGCAGAAAAACTCAAGGCCGAACGCCCACTGACCCGCAAGACCTTCGAGCGCTACACCACCTTGATGAGCACCATTCCGGGCGTGACACTGCAAGCCCAAGTACCGCCACCCAGCACCACTGGCGGCGGCACGCATATGCAAATCACCGCCAGCCGCAAGCCGTTCACCACCAGCATGAGCCTCACCGAGGCCAGCCGGGGCGGCACCCAGGCGCTGCTCAGCGCCACCAGCAATTCGCAAACATCCATGGGCGAGCAACTGAGTGTCAGTGGCCTGTTCCCACCCGGGAACGACAAAGAGCATTACTACCGTGCGGCGTATAGCCAATTCATCAATGCCGAAGGCACGCAACTGGTGTTGTCGGGCGAACGCTATCGCGCCGACCCGCGTACCAACGTGCAACTGGGCGACGGCCTGGAGCTGAAGCCGCATCAGGAAATCGATCGTTACTCCATCGGTTTCACCCACCCCTTTATCGCCTCGCCCAGCGAGTCGTTGAGCCTGGGCACGCGCCTGTACGCCGTCGACCAGACCACCCGCTACAAACTGGAAGGTTTCCCGCAACGCTTTGACCTGAAAACCGACCTGCGCGCCGTCGCGGTTGAAGGCGACTGGCGTACGGCTGACACCACCCAACTGCGCATCCTCAGCGCCGGGTTGTATCAGGGCATCAACGGCATGGGCGCCAAGACCCACTCGGACTTCGGCGGCCTCACGCCAGACCTCGACTTCTTCCGCGTGCGCCTGTCCGGGGTGCAGAGCAACAAGCTGTTCGATAACTGGCAAGGCGTGCTGTCGGCGGCCGCTTACTGGACCAATGACACCCTGCCCGACAGCGAGCGCGCCACCTTTGGCGGGCAAAACTTCGGCCGTGGCTACCCCGATGACCAGGGGTCAGGCGACAAGGGCTGGGGCTTGGCGTACGAGGTCAATTACAGTTACAACCGCGCCGGCGACTGGGTGAGGATCCTGCAGCCGTACGTCGTGTTTGACCGCGCCAAGACTTGGTACAACGACCTGCCCATCCAGGGCAACGACATGTCATCAGCAGCGTTGGGCCTGCGTTTTGGCGACGCCAAGTACTACAACATCGCGCTGGAGGCGGCCAAGCCAATGTCGGAAGTGGCGTTCGACAACTATGACCGGCGGCCACGGTATTCGCTGAGTTTCAGCTACCAGCTTTGAAGGCCGACGTCGGGGCCGGGGTATAAACACCGGTCCTGTAGTGAGCGGGTTTACCCCGCGCCAGCCCCACCACTAATCTCATGCCTCCAACCAAAACGCATCGACTGGTTTTGGGGCGGCTTCGCCACCCAGCGCGGGGTAAACCCGCTCACTACAAAGGCGCGGCTTTGCGTTGGGGGCGCGATCCTTCAATCGGGCTGTGTTGGTGTGGGGGCCTCGGCGCGGGGCAAGCCCGCTCACTACGATCAGAGGCGGGGTTTGGGCAGGGGGAACAGGCTGTTCAAGGTGTCGATCAGGCGCACCAGGTAGATCGGCTTGCGGAACAGGTCCAGCACCTGCAGCCGCAGCATGTCGCTGACGTCGTCCATTTCGGCATGGCCCGACATCACGATGACCGGCAGATGTGAACGCGAGGTGTGTTCGCGCAGGCGCTTGATCAGGGAGATGCCACTCTCCTCGGGCATGCGCAGGTCGGTAATGACTAGGGCGATATCCGGATTGAGGGTCAGCTCCTGCAAAGCGAAGGTGACAGAAGTGGCGGTGAAGCACACGAATCCCTCATTTTCGAGGGATTCGGCAAGTTCGATCAGGGCGTCCTCTTCATCGTCCACCAATAGGATTTGCTGGCGGCGAGACGACGACGGTGTCATAGACGATACCCAGTGATTAATATTCGCCAACAAAGCGTTGCATGCAACTTAGTTAAAAATCAACTGCCACTACCCGCCGGTAACGCATTTGATACAGAAGTGAAGACGTTTTTGATTTTATCACCGAGCCCAGAACCTGCACCGATAATAACCAACGCGACGATAGCCACGATAATCACATACTCAATGGCCGACGCCCCATCCCTGCGCCTGAAGAACAGCTGGGTCTGGACATACGCCTTCAAGATCAAGTCAAGAATCATAATACTTCTCCCTAATGCGCCGCAGAGCGCCGGTACAGCTGGGTTGCACGATGATTGCCGTGTGCCATTAGAGCATTGTCAACAAACCCCAGCCTCACAACTGTAAGAACGAATTAATCACAAAGTATTAGTCGTAAAGTTGGCGTCATAAAACCGTGTTTTTCATGAAAGCTTTTTTAGTTCAGAGAAATTTTGCGGCGGGTAATGGCATTTCGTCCTAGCTGAACTACCTTCCAATAGCGAAATAGTTAGATGTTCATAGCAGCCAGTGTTGCGGATTAACCCGTTTGGATTAGCGGGCAGCGGTGCAACGGGATAAGGAGAGCCGTCATGAACAGTCGTTTCAGCATGATCCTGGCCGGCGTGCTTTTAATTGGAGCCTTGATCGCCGGCTATTGGGGGCTGGCGCTGAGCCGCGCACCGGAACCTGTTGCAGCACCTGTCATTTCCGTCGAAAACAGCGTCGCCGCCATCGAAGACAAAACCCGCCAGCCGGTGGTGGTGCTGGTGCATGACGTGCCCCCCTTCGTCCCCCTCGCCGCGACCGACCTGGTCATTGAAAACCTGCGCACCGTGCCCGCTGGCAGCCTCACCCGCCTCGACCAGGCTATCGGTCGCATCCCTTTGCGCACCCTGGGCGCCGGCAACTGGTTGAGCGAAGAAAGCTTCAGCGCCGGCGGCCCGCTGGCCCGCATGATCCGCCCGGATGAACGCGCCCTGGCAGTGGCGGTGGACGAGGTGATCGGCGCCGCCGGCCAACTGAGCCCCGGCGACTTCGTCGATATCCTGCTGTTCCTGCGCCAGGAGCCCGGCAACACCGAGCAGTCGGCACAGGTGGTAATCCCGGCCATGCGCCTGCTCAGTGTCGGCGACCAAGTGGGCCTGGCCAATGACGGCAAACCCGCCACCATACCGCCCTCAACGCCCGAGGAAAAAGCCCAGGCCGCCCAACGCAGGGCCGGCGCGCGCACCGTGGTGCTGGCGGTTCCCGAACCCTTATTGAGCCGCCTGATGCTGGCGTCCCAGGCAGGCATTTTGCGCCTGGCCGTACGCAGCGCCGACGAACAACTGCTGAGCCGCTACTGGGCCGGCGAAAACGACTCGGTGGAAAAAGTGCAAAGCGCCGACCGCGATCTCTACCAATTCACCCAGTTGGCCATGGCGCCCCCGCCGAAAAGAACCGCACCGGTGGCAGCCGTCCAAGGCGGCCAACGCCGTGGCATTGAAGTGATCCGTGGTGCGCAAGCCGCCGAACAAACGCCCTGATTGAACAAGGAAGCCTTGAATGAGCCATCGCTACGCTCAAATGGCCTTGGTCCTGATGCTGTCGAGCCTGCCCGTGGGCTTGGCCTTCGCCGCGTCGGGTAGCTGCAGCGCCCTGGGCCAGTTGCCCGCCGTGGTTGAAGTGGGAGAAGGGTTGCAACAGGAGCTGCAATCGCCGGTCGCCATTACGCGACTGGCCATCGGCGACCCCAGGATTGCCGATGTGCGGATCAACGGCGACCGTAACTTCCTGCTCACCGGCGTGGGCGCCGGGACGACCAGCCTGATGGTCTGGACCGGCTGCTCGACCACGCCGCGCCAGAGCATGGTGTTCGTCAAAGGCAAGGCCACCGCAGCCCTGACGAGCCTGTCGCTGCCGCCGTCCGAAGACCCGACATTACCCAGCCAGGTGCAGACCGATATCCGCTTCGTCGAAGTCAGTCGCACCAAGCTCAAGGAGGCCAGCACCTCGTTGTTCGGCCAGGGCGGCAACTTCCTGTTCGGCAGCCCGGGCAACGGTTCCATTCCCGCCACCACCGCCAACAGTTTCCGTGGGCAGGCGGTGAACAACGGTTTCTTCAACATCGGTTTTGGTGGCGGGCGGATCTCGGCCATGATCAATGCCCTGGAACAAAGCGGTTTCGCCTACACCCTGTCACGTCCCAGCCTGGTGGCCCTCAGCGGACAGAGCGCAACCTTCCTCGCCGGTGGCGAAGTGCCGATTCCGGTCCCCAGCAGTGGCAGCGACAGCATCTCCATCGAGTACAAGGAGTTCGGCATCCGCCTGACACTCACGCCCACCGTCATCGACCGTAACCGCATCACCCTCAAGGTAGCGCCCGAAGTCAGCGAGCTGGACTACAGCAACGCGGTGCAGATCGAAGGCATCCAGGTGCCCGCCCTCACCGTGCGCCGTACCGACACCAGCGTGTCCCTGGCCGATGGCGAAAGCTTCGTGATCAGCGGCCTGATCAGCAGCACCAACCGCTCCACCATCAGCAAGTTCCCGGGACTGGGTGACATCCCGATCCTGGGTGCGTTTTTCCGCGACTCCAATATCAGCCGCGAAGAAAAAGAGCTGTTGATGATCGTCACGCCGCACTTGGTACAACCGTTGGCGGCCAACGCCCAATTGCCCTCGTTGCCCGGCGAGAAACTGCGCAACTACGACCCGAACTGGTATCGGCTGTTCTTTCTGGAAAACGGCAACTTCGACCGTCGCAGTGGACTTTCCCAATGAGCGATAGCCTGAGCCAGACGTTTCTGGCAATCACACGCAACACCACCGACCTGGAATGGCTGCAGGGTGCCCTTGCACCGTTGGGCCAGGTGGTCAGCGCCGGTGGCGGCAGCCTGGATGAACTGCTGGCGCTGGTGGACGTGACCTTTGCCAACCTGGTGTTCGTGGGCCTGGACCGCGAGCACGTGGTGGCCCAGAGCGCGTTGATCGAAGGCGCGCTGGAAGCCAAGCCGATGCTGGCGATCGTGGCGCTCGGCGACGGCATGGACAACCAGCTCGTGCTCAATGCCATGCGCGCCGGGGCGCGGGATTTTGTCGCCTACGGCTCACGCTCCAGCGAAGTGGCCGGGCTGGTGCGGCGCCTGAGCAAGCGCCTGCCGCCTGCCACGCCGAACACCCAGCTCGGCGGCCTCACCGTGCTCTACGGCACCCAGGGCAACGCCGACGGCGCCTTGCTGGCCAGCCACCTGGCCATGGTCGTGCAGAAGAGCGGGCAACACACGCTGTTGCTCGACCTGGGCCTGCCACGGGGCGACAGCCTGGCGCTGCTGGGCCTGGAAAGTACCTTCAACTTCGGCGACGCCCTGCGCCACCTGCGCCGCCTCGACACCACCCTGATCAACAGCGCCTTCGCGGCCAGCGAAGACGGCTTGCGCATCCTCGCCTATGCCCCCAGCGATGAGCCCCTGGAGCTGACCAGCGCCGCCGAGCTGTACATGCTGCTCAGCGCCCTGCGCCAGCACTTCCAGCACATCGTGGTGAACCTCACCGGCCAGCCCGACAGCGAGGCGCTGCGTACCTTTGTCAGCCATTGCGACAAGCTGCTGTGGTGCACCGACCAGAGCGTGCTCGACTGCCGGCGCAACCTGGCGGTGCTCAATCAATGGCGCGAAAAAGGCATGCGCCTGGACCACGCCAAGCTGCTGGTCGACCGCTACATCAAGGGCTGCGCCCCGGACACCGAGGCCCTCGGCAAAAGCTTCGGCCTGGAGGTGATTGCCGTGCTGCCGTTCAGCCCGGAGGTGCGCTTGAATGCCAAGAACCAGGGCCAGACCCTGTTCACCTTGTCGCCCCGCGAGAACCTGACCCACGCCCTGAAAGCCCTGGGCGAACGCCTGGCCAAACGCTCCGAAGGCCTGGCAAAACCGTCGATGAGCTGGTTCGAGCGCCTGATGGGAAGTGGTCGATGAACGGCGAAAAACTCTTCGGCGCCCCCGCCCGAGGCGTAGCGGGCCACAGCGATCACGACGGCCTGAAACTGGTGCTGCATCGCTACATCATCGATGCCATCGAAGAGTCGGGCAAAAACCTGCTGGAAGGCTCGCGTCAATCCCTCGCGCAGTTCGTGATCGACAAAGTGTCCGAGTACATCACGCGCATGCACCTGGCGATTTCCCGTTACGAAATGGAGCGGCTGGCCGAAGAGATTGTCGACGAGCTCACCGGCTTTGGTCCCTTGGAAGTGCTGCTGCGCGACACCTCGGTGACCGAAATCCTGGTCAACGGCCCGCACCGGGTGTTCATCGAGCGCGACGGTTTACTGCATCAGAGCGACTTGCGCTTTATCGACGCTCACCATGTGGAGCGGGTGATGCAGCGTATCCTCGCACCGCTGGGCCGGCGCCTGGATGAATCCTCGCCGATGGTGGACGCGCGCCTGCCCGATGGCAGCCGGGTCAACGCAATCATCCCGCCGATTGCCCTGGACGGCCCCTGCCTGTCGATTCGTAAGTTCCGCAAAGACATGCTCAAGAGCAGCGACCTGGTGGCGATGCAGACCATCGACCAAAGCATCTTCGAGTTCTTCCAGGAGGCGGTGGGCAAGCGCTGCAACGTTTTGATCAGCGGTGGTACGGGCACCGGCAAGACCACCTTGCTCAACATCCTCAGCCAGTTGATCAACCCTCACGAGCGCCTGGTGACCATCGAAGACGTGGCCGAACTGCAACTGGGCCACCCCCACGTGGTGCGCCTGGAAACCCGCCCGCCGAATGCCGAGGGCCACGGTGAAGTCAAGGCCAGTGACCTGATCCGCAACGCCCTGCGGATGCGCCCCGACCGCATCATCCTTGGCGAAATCCGTGGCGTGGAAGTGCTCGATGTGATGACCGCCATGAACACCGGTCACGACGGTTCCATGAGCACCGTGCACGCCAACAATGCCCAGGACGCGTTGCTGCGCCTGGAAACCCTGGTGGGCCTGACCGGTCGCGTGGTGGCGGAAAAAACCCTGCGGCAGATGATCTGCGCGGCGCTGGACGTGGTGATCCAGCTGACCCGCCTGCCCGACGGCCGCCGCTGCGTGAGTGAGGTGGTGGAAGTGGTCGGGGTGCGCGACGACGTCTACGTCATCAATACCCTGTTCCGTCTCGACCGGCGCACCGGCTTCGGCTTCCTGCGTGAGGCGATCAACCCTGCGGGCGACAAGCTGCGCCACGAATCGGCATTGCCGCTGCCATAGTCAGAGGGAGAGAGGACGGATGACCGGGCCCATTCTGCTGCTGATCTGCATCATCCTGATCGGCCTGTCGTATCGCCTGTTTCAAAACGGCTTGCGCCAGGCCGGCAACGACCGCGTGCTGGAACGCCTCACCGACGGCCAGCCGGTGCAGGAAGCCCCGAATACCACCTGGAACGCACTGGAGCGCATGTTCCAACGCGCCGGCCTGGGCAAACCCACTGACCGCCTGTGGCTGTGGCTCACCGGTTGGGCATTGTGCGCCCTGCTCGGCTATTACCTCGCCCATTGGCTGGGGGCGCTGGCGATGCTGGTGTTACCGCCCCTGGCAATGCGCCTGTACATCGCCTGGCGCTATCAACGGCGCGTGCAGCGCATGATCGAGCAATTGCCGCAGTTGCTGGACCACAGCGTGCGCAGCCTCAAGTCCGGGCGCACCTTGGCAGACGCGGTACTGGGCGGTATCGAAAACACCGAAAACCCGCTCAAGTACGCGATGAGCCGCATCCAGCGCAACGTGCAGATGGGTGTGAGCCTGCCGGATTCCGTCAGCGACTTTGCCGAGTTCTACGAGCAGGACGAGTTCCGTCTGTTTGCCCTGGGCTTGAAGGTCAATCATCGCTACGGCGGCAACGCCAGCGAGTTGCTGGAAAACCTGATCAAGATGATCCGCGAGCGCGAGCAAGGCAGCCGCCAGCTCAAGGCCATGACCGGCGAAACGCGCATGACCGCCTATGTGCTGGCGGGCCTGCCGGTGCTCATGGTCGGCTACTTCCTGATCATCAACCCCGGCTACCTGATGACCATGTGGAACGACGAAACCGGGCGCTATTTACTGTTCGGTGCCTTAGCGATGGACGTGACGGGCACCTTCGTCATGTGGCGCATGTTGCGGAGTATTTGAGATGGCGTTATTGGCCAGTGCCCTGTTGCTGCTCGCCGCCGTGGTGTTGATCACCGGCCACTGGCTGGAACAACGCCGGCGCCAGCGCCTGGTCACCCAGCGCCTGCAGGGCCAACTGAGCCGCGAAGACCGCTTCGGCAGCCTGCTGCGCCAATTGGGTGCCAGCCCCCTTGCCCAGCGCTCGGTGAGCCTGGACAACGAGACCCAGACCCTGCTCAACCGCATCGGCTGGCGCAAGGCCAACCAGCGCTCGCTGTTTGCTGCCTTCCAGATTGGCGTGCCCATCGTGTTGCTGGCGGTCTCAGTGGTCGGCCAGCGTTTGCTGTTTCCCCATGCCGAATCGCCGTGGATCGCGCCTGTTATCGCCTTGGGCATTGGCTACCTGTTGCCCAAGCGCATCCTGGCGGCGGCGGCGAAAGCCCGTCAGCAACGCATCGCCCGGGAGATATCTACGTTCATCCCGTTGCTGCGCATCCTCTTCGAGTCGGGCATGGCGGTCGAGCAGTCGTTGCGCGTGCTGAGCACCGAGGCCCAGCGCTTGTTGCCGGACCTTACCCAGGAACTGCGCCTGATCCTGGCGCGGGTCGACTCCGGCCTGGAGTTGGGCGAAGAACTGGGCAAGACCGCACGACTGCTGGCCGTGGATGAGTTCACCGACACCTGCGTGATCCTGCAGCAACTGATCCAGCAAGGCGGCGGCGCGATGAAATCGTTGCTGGCGCTCAAGCAATTGCTCGATGACCGGCGCCTGACCCGCTTGCAGGAATACATCTCGAAGATGTCGGCCAAGATGTCCGTGGTAATGATGGTGTTCCTGTTCCCGGCCCTGCTGACGGTGCTGGGCGGCCCGGCCTTCATCGCCATCGCCCGCGCCCTGAATAACTTTTAAGGAGCCTTTGATGAAACTACTGATCGGCGCACTGAGCCTGTTGATGCTCGGCGGCTGTGCCACCAACGGCCAGACACCCTGGGCCGTGCTGAGCGGTTCGAGCAGTTGCTCCAAGCCCAGCGCCGAGCAGGAACTGGCACTGAACCTGGCCGATGACATGGCCAACGAAGGCAAGCTGCACGCCAGCCTGGCCAACCTGCAGAGCCTGCCCGATGCGCTGCCCCAGGTGCGCCTGCGCAAGGCCCGGGCTGCGCGCCTGCTGGGCCGCAGCGAGGCCGAGCCGATGTACCGCAGCCTGGTGGGCACTTGCCTGGCCGCCGAAGGCGAGCATGGTCTGGGCCAGCTGGCGTCGGCCAGGGGCAACAACGACCAGGCCCTGGCCCACATGCAGCGTGCCGCCCAGTTGGCGCCTACCAACGAAAAAATCCGCAATGACCTGGGGGTCGTGTACCTCGATCAGTTGCGCCTGGAGGAGGCCCGCTTCGAATTCCTCACGGCCATGGAGCTCAAGCAGAGCGACCAACTGGCGGCCGTCAACATGGTGACCTTGTTGATCTACCAGGATAACTGGGGGCAAGCCGCGCAACTCGTCAGCCAACTGAGCCTGAGCCCGGAACAGGTGAACAATGCACAGGTTCGGGCCCAGAGGCTCAAGGCGTCGAGCAAGGCAGTGGCGCGTAAACCCAAGGACCAAGTGGCTGCCGTCAGCGATGCGCTGCCGGCCACCGTGAAATAGGGAGTTGATGATGAAAGCCCACTACCTCGCCTGCCTCGCCTTGCTGCCGCTGATGGCCCAGGCCATCGAGCCCGGCCCCTCGTCCCCGCAGCAGGCCGAAACCGAAAACTGGCTGACCTTGCAGCTCAGCGGCCGCGTCGCCTCGACCACCCCGCAAACCGCCTCCCCGACCGAGCGCGACCAGGCGTTCAAGCGCTGGCTGGACAACAAGCACACGATTCCGGAGTTCTTTGATCCGGACGCGGGGGGCCAATCGGGAGGGGGCGCTAAAAAATGATGAGGTGAGGGAGCTGGCTCCCTCACCCTCAATGGCTCAGGTCAGTGAGCGGTGACCCGCTGGCGCATTGCCGAATTACTCGGTGACAGCGCCAATGCCAGCTGCGTGCGGTTATGCATGTGCGTCAGGCGCAGCACCTGGGACACGTAGAGTTTCACCGTGTTTTCGGTGATCCCCAGCTCGCAGGCGATCTGGTAGTTGGTCTGGCCCTTGCCCACCAGCCTGGCGACGTCCAGTTGCCGGGGTGACAACTGGTTGAAGATCGTCGGAATTTCCAGCGGCCCGGTATCGTCTGCCGAAATATCGCCATCGGTGTCCTGGGCCGGGCTGCGCCGCACTTTGTCGAGGTCCTGGTACAGGTCGTTGATGGACTCGGACAGATACTGCAACTTCTGGTTCAAGTGCCCCAGTTGCAACTCCTTCTGCCGCTCCTCCAGAGCCGCCTCCTGGCGCTGCAAGCCTTCGAGCAGTTCGTCGAGGTTGATCGGCTTTTGGTAGTAATCGGAGATGCCCGCCCGCAAGGCCTTGATCACGTCCTGCTTGTCGGCGCGACCGGTGAGCATGATTGCCTCGAACGCGCGCTGCTTGCCGGCAACCCGCTGCAGCGCCTGCACCAGCTCGATACCGTCCATGTCCGGCATGTGCAGGTCGCACAGCACCAGGCCGATCTCAGTGTCCTCGCTGAAGCGCTTCAAGGCGTGCCGGCTGGACTCGCAAGGAACGCAGCGATAACCACTGCTTTCAAGAAACTCACAAAGCTCTTCGACGATCAACGGCTGGTCGTCGACCACGAGCACTTTCACTGCTGACGTAAGCTTGTTCACGCGCTACTCCATGCCTGGCAAGCCAAAAGTTTGACCTATCCCTTCTGACGAAGAATCCTATACATCGATGTAATAAACGTAGACCTACTTTCCGACTATGTACATAGCGATAGAGGCCTTCTGCGACTAATGGATCCAAAACCAGTACAAGGCAAAACCTGTCAGTAAATAGGGTGCAAACGGCTGCTTTGTTGGCGCCTGATCGGGCCCGGGCCCAACGCGTGCGCTAAGCCTTTGACCCACAAAGGCCCATGCTCCCATTGCCACAGCGGCCCCGATCAGCGACCACAACAAATAGTCGGGGCTGGTCGCCAGCGCCAGGGCGGCCAGCAGCTTCACATCACCGGCGCCAAAGCGCCCCAGCACATAGCCCGGCAGGCCCAGCAGCAGCGCCAGGGCAAAGGCCCAGCCGCCCTCACCGGCGGGTGCGCCGATCCAGGTGACGCCCATCCACAGCAGGTAGATCAGCGCGAGCAGGCCGGCGCCCAGCGTCAACCCGTTGGCGATTTGTCGCTGACGCAGGTCCTGCACTGAGCACAGCACCAACCAGAACAGGATTACCAAGCCTTGGGTCACGTAAAAAACATCCCTTTTTGCTGATTGATTCTATGCTGATATCAAGTAGTAGCCGTCAGGGTAGACGCGGTCATGCAAACAAGCCTCCCCCGCAAGCAAAAAGGTGCCGCGGCGATAGAGTTCGCCCTGGTCTTCGTGATCTTTTTTGCCGTCTTCTACGGACTGGTCAGCTATAGCCTACCGTTGCTGCTGATGCAGTCATTCCACCAGGCGGCCGCCGAAGGTGTACGCCGCAGCGTGTCACTGGACCCTTCCACCGTCGGCTATTCAGGCCTGGTGACACAACGCGCCCAGGCCGCCACCCTGGCGCAACTGAACTGGATTCCCGCTTCGTTCAAATTTCTCCCCAGCTACGTGAATGCGACCTACGTCGGCACCACCCTGACGGTGACGATCAGTTACCCCTCCTCCAGCCTCAAGTCCGTGCTGCCGGTGCTGGTGTTGCCGGGCATAGGCGCAGTGCCCAAATTGCCGACTTACCTCTCCGCCACGTCGAGCCTTCAGTTTTGACGCCGGGGGATAAGCTGCTTGGGCGTTTGCTGGGTCGCAGCAGCTCGCTGCCTTTCGATGCAACGACCCCCGCGTTCAATGGCCTGCAACTGCAACTGGACGCTCAGGGCCATGTGCTGAGCATCAGCGGCACCTTGCGCACGCAGCTCGCCCAACACCTGCTCCCCGACGCCACGCCGCCTCTGCACAGCTTGCTGCGCGCCAACAGCGCGTTGAGCATCGAAGGCCAGCCGAGCGACTGGCAACGCCATGGCCTGGACCTCGACTTCCAGGGCATCGCCGGCCAGACCCTGCACACCCGTGGCTGGATCGAGCCCGATGGCGAGCACTGGACCCTGCGCCTGCTGGACGTCAGCGACCTGTTGGCCGGCCGCAAGCTGGCCCAGCACCGCGAACAGAACCATCAGTTGGCCTGCCAGATGAGCGAACAACTGCGGGTGTGTACCCTCAGCCGCCTGCCGGAAGTGCTCAACGAACACTTGGCCAGCGTGGCCCAGCGCTGGCGCATCCCCTGTATTGCCCTGGCGCTGCTCGACGATGGCGACCAGGGTTGGCGCATCTACGGCCAGTACGCCGCCCATGACGCCCCTGCGTTGTGGCAGACCGCGCAGCGCCTGGGCACCAGCCTGGACAGCGTCAACGGCAATGCCCCACTGAGCCTGGACATCGCCCAGGGCCACAACGACAACCCGCGCCTGCACAGCGTGTTCGGCAATGCCGACGGTTTTCTGGTGCCTTACCGTGACGGCCAGGGCGTGGCCGCCTGGTTGCTGTGCGGGTTCTACAACAGCCAATCCCAGACCAGCGAACGGGACTGGCTGAACCTCACCGCCGCCCTCGCCGCCCCCCTGCTGAGCCGTTTGCGTGAACAGCGTCATCATCAGCAACTGGAGCGCGTCGAAGCCCTGCAAGGTTTGCTCGGCACCGGTTGGTGGGAGCTGTTGCCGGCTACCCAGGAGATTCAACTGGCCCCGCAACTGCTGCGCAGCCTGAGCCTCGACGACGGCCCCACTCGCCAGCCCCTCGGCTTATGGCTGGAACTGATCCACCCCGCCGACCGCCAGGAACTCGGCAGTCGCCTGCATGACCTGCAAGCCTTGGGCAAACCCTTGCTCACCAGCGTGCGCCTGCAACGCAGCGATACCGAGCACCCCATCTGGTACCGCGTGCAGGGCCAAGTGCTGGGGGTGGGCGACAGCCGCCGCTGGATCGGCTTCATGCTCGACATCAGCGACATCAAGAACCAGCAACTGCACGCTGCTGCGGCCCATGCGCGTCTGGATAACCTGATCGCCAGCTCTCCCGCCGTGATCTATGTGCAGCGCTACGTCAACGGGGCGCTGCAACCGGTGTTCTTCAGCGACAGCCTGCTGCCGCTGCTGGGCTGGACGCTGGCCGAGTGCGACGGGGCCGCGCTGGCATTGCTGATCCACCCCGAAGACCGCGAGCTGTATTTCGAACGCACCCGCCAGTTGCTGCGCGAAGGCACAGTGCGCAGTCGCTACCGGGTCCGCGACAAACAAGGTCACTACCACTGGCTGCTCGACGAAGCCAAGTTGCTGCGCGACGACCTCGGCCTGCCGGTGGAAGCGGTCGGCCTGTGGCTGGACGTCACCGAGGCGACCCTGGCGGCCGAGCAGGTCAAGCAGAGCGAGGAGCGCTACCGCATCCTCGTGGAAGACTCCCCGGCCATGATCTGCCGCTACCGGCCCGACCTGACGCTGACCTTCGGCAACACCCCCCTGGCCAACTACCTGGAATGCCTGCCGGCGCAACTGCCGGGGGTGAACCTGGGGGAATGGTTGTCGACCGAGCAGCGCCACGCCTTTGTGCAGCGCATCAGCCAGCTGACCCCGGAATTCCCCGTGAGCACTGCCGAAATCAGCCTGCAATTGCCGGGGCGCGAGCATGCCTGGTGGGTGTGGTCGGACCGTGGGGTGTTCGACGAAAGCGGCGCCCTGGTGGAAGTGCAGGCCGTTGGCCGGGACAACACCGAAGTGCGCCGCTCCCAGCAACAACTGACCCAAAGCGCCAAGATGGCCACCCTCGGCGAAATGGCCACCGGCCTGGCCCACGAGATCAACCAACCGTTGAACGTGATGCGCATGGCCATCGTCAACGTGCTCAAGCGCTTGAGCAACGGCGACGCCCAGATCGACTACCTCACCGAAAAGCTCCAGCGCATCGATGCCCAAGTGCAACGGGCCGCGAAGGTGGTGGACCATATGCGTGTGTTCGGCCGCCGCTCGGAAATCGAACAGCAGCCTTTCGACCCGGCGCAGGCCGTGGAAGGCACGCTGTCGCTGCTGAGCGAAGGCTTGCGCGGCAAGGGCGTGGAGGTGCGCCTGACGCCTGCGGACTTCTCGGTGAAGGTCATCGGTTATGCCGACCAGCTTGAGCAGGTGCTGATCAACCTGATGGTCAACGCCCGCGACGCCCTGCTCAGCCAACGGGAAAAAAATCCCGGTTTGAACCCCTGGATCGCCGTGCACACCGAGCATGACAACCGCCATGTGCGCATCTGGGTCGAGGACAACGGCGGCGGCATTGACCCACGTCTGCTGGAGCGGATTTTCGAGCCGTTCTTCACCACCAAGCCGATTGGCGTGGGCACCGGATTGGGCTTGTCGGTGAGCTACGGCATCGTGGAAAACATGGGCGGGCGCCTGAGTGTCACCAACGGTGAGCACGGCGCCCGGTTCTGTGTGGAGCTGCCGATCATCACCGCCTAGATCACCAGGTAAGCGCGGCCCATGTGGCAGGTGAGGTTGGCACCCACTTCGGCGTTGCCCAGGCTGATACCCAAGGCCGACAGCAGGGTGTTGACGATGGGGTCGAGCACCGGCGACAGCACGTTCTGTATCAGCCCCACTACCGAAGAGATGATGGTGGTCAACGCGTTGGCGACCGTCGCGTTGCCACTGCTGGGCGTACTGCCGGTGGGCGGAACGTAGGTCACCTGCAGGCCCGACAACGTGGCGCCCAGACTTTTGATGATATCGGCCGTACCGGGAGGGCTCTGGTACGTCGGCGGCGCGTTCATTTCAGCTACCGGCAAAAACAGCAATGAACCGGTTTGCTGGCCGATGGTGGACAGCGCCTTCAAGTTCAAGCCGCCCCCCACTCCGGCCGTGCGCGGGCCGCAGATCAAGGTCAGCACGATGCAATAGTGCTCGCCAAAATCGATCAGCCTGACCGGCTGCACATTGACCGGCGCCGAGGAGGAAAACGCCGATACCGGGTCCACATAACCCACGCCCAACGTAGCGACAGCAGTGGTGGCCTGCACCGTCAGCGACTTGGTAGCCGGCGTTGCACAACTGAAGTCCGTCACGTGGCTCTCGGCGCTGGCGGCCTCGATGTAAATGGACAGGGACTGGGTGATATCCACGTCCGTGACATTGCACGCCACCAGGCACAGGACGCCCCCGACCACCGCAGGGATATTCAGGTTCAGCAGGCCACTCACCACCTTCGACACCGGCGTGGCAAGGCCGGTCAGGATCGAGGCCACGCCCGACACCAGCTTGAGCACCGGCGCCTGCACCACCACCAACGTTCGCACTTGCGCCGTGCGCACGAAGATCTGATCTGTCTGCGGCGTCTTCGCCAACCCCGCTTTGGCCAGCGCAGGGTTACCAATCGCCGACAGTTGCGGCGGCTCGATCACCTTGGTCTGGATCGACACATTGCCCACGAGGGGAATACTCAATTGAACCGCCGCGCTCACCGCACTTTTGCTGCTGGACAGTTGCGCCACCGCCTCTAGCAGTTGGAACAACTGCACGGTGGAGTTCAAGGCGGCAATTGGCGTGCCGGTCGCCACGTTCAGCAAATTGCCCACGGTCAGCAACTGCGTATTGGGGGCGATGGCTTCCAGCGCCAGCACGTTGTTAATAATCGCCGTGGCTACGTTGCCGTTCTTTTGCAGCAGCATTACTGCCGCGTGAATAAGATCGGTGGCGGAGGCCTTGGTGGTCAGCAGTGCGTTGTAGTCGCCCGCCGTCACCTTCAGGCGGATGGCCAACTGGTCCAGGTAGCCGAGCAAGTTGACGTTGGTGGACAGGATCCCGTTCCAGCCTGCGGCCGTCAGCGACAGGCTGCCGCCGAGCAAATTGCCGAAGGTGAAGTTAAGCAATGGCGACTTCGTGGAGTCGACCGTGGCAAGGCTGCTGCGGATGGTCAGTTGCGCGACCGGCGGTGCCTGGGCCGCCACGGCGGTAGCACTCAGGACGGTCTGTGCGTTGAACGCTTTACCGTGGAACAGGTTGAGGATGCCATTGGCGATGCTGGTCATCACCGTGCGCGAGGCCACCACCTGGATCGCATCGTTTTTGGTGGCATCGGCGGTAAACACGCGCAGGTTGCTGGCGTTGGTGGCGAGGGTGCCGCAGGTCACCACCAGCGTGCGGCTGTTGTCGCCGGCCACCAGGGTAAAACCGTTGCGCTTGGCATTTTGCACGGCATAGGCATTGGCGGTGGTGCTGCTGCCGCATTGCCCACCCAGCCCTGCTGCCTCAAGGGCCGACGTGTCGGCGATGGATTGCACCTTGCGTTTTTCGAGGTACAACCGCCCGCTGTCGACCGCCAGCAGCATGAATATCAAGGCAAGCGCCAAGGTACCCGCCGCCATCAGGCCGATCGCACCACGTTGCCTGGAACGAAGTCGGGGAGACATCGAGCACTCCTTTGGCGCTTACTCTCCTTAGGTGCAATGAAGTGTAGTCAAGGCTGGGCAGGGGTGATGACGATTTTGCAGACGCCAAAGCACCCTGTAGGAGCTGGCTTGCCAGCGCCCACACAAGCCGGCGCCTACAAGGGACCTGCAGGTTTTAGTGGGGTGGGTAACTGGAGAGGATCCGGCTCACCGTGGTGCGAATGGCGTTGCTGCGGTCCTGAGGGTTCGGCGTGCTGCTCATCATCTGCTCGTCGCTGCCACGCCACACCAGCTTGCCGTCCTTGCCGTCGAGCAGGTCGATCTGGATGGTTGCCACCTTGTAGGTGATGTTGCGCGTTTCGTTGTACATCGGGCCGCCCCAGTAGCCGTTCCACGGGCCGCCCCAGGCGCCGCCGTAGTTGGTGGTGACCTGTTGCTGGCGGTCTTCAACGATCAGGTAGGCCTGCACGTTCACGTCAGGCTTGGTGCCCGGCGCGGCCGGGCGCAAGCCACGCTGGTCGAGTTGCTCGCCCACGGCCTCGCGGATGCGTTGTTCGGTGAGGTCACTCTTGATTCGCGGGTCATCCGGACGGTATTGCAGCGCCGGGTCTTTCCAGGCCCAGCTGCGGTAGGCGCCGAAGTCGCGGCTGGCGTCAAAGTCGTGGTTGACCTGGCTGGTCTGGCAGCCGCCCAGCAATACAACGACAGCAAGTGCAGCAATGCGACGAAGCATGGTTGTTCTCCAAAAAACGAGGCGTTCTTGAGATGAGAATAGCGGTTAACTGGGCGGGTAGGCCGTCATCGCCTTTTGCACCGCTTCGCGCAGGGAATCGGCGCGTTCGCTGAGGCTGCCCTGGCTGGTGGTTTCCGCGCTGGTGCTCCATACCGGCTGGCCGTTGCGTGCATCGAACAGGTTGACCCGCACCACCGCCACGGTCACTTCATAGGTGCGCACCACCGGCACCGAGTTGTACATGCCGTAGCCATTGCCATAGCGGTTATAGCCGCCGTACCCGTAGCCATAGTCGTCCTGGACTTGTTTGAGGCGTTTCTCCAGGCGCACGTCGGCGCTGACCAACAGGTCCGGTGCACGTTTGTCATGCAGGGGGCGCAGGCCGCGTTGGTCCAGAGCGCCGCTGACCGCCTCGGCAATCTGCGCCGAGTCGGCCCAGGCCGAGCCCGCCGGCAGCTGACCGTTGAGCCAGGCCCAGTTGCGGTAGGCGCCGTAGTCACGCACCGGCGCCGGGTACGCGCTGGCATCGAAGGTATTCGCCGCCTGGGCCGGCGCCGGGGGAATCGGCGCCGAAGCAGCGACATAGGGGTTGGGGCTGGAACAGGCGCCCAACCCCAGGGACAACAGGATCAAACAGAGACGACGCATTTCGACCTCCGCAGACTGGGCCGCTTAAACCGGACGGCAGATCCAGTGCAAATAACGCCCAAGTCCGGCAAAGCTTGGGTGACGACGGTGAGCGAGTTCCATCTCCAAAAGGTCCTGCAAATCGGCGCGGGCCTGGAATTCCACCGGCATATAGTCGTGGAACACCCGCACGCCGCTTTGGCTTTCGACCTGCCAAAGCCCTTCGAGTTGCGCCGCCAGCTCACGTGGATCGAGCGGTTGTTGCGGCGTGAGGCTCTGCTTCTCGCCGGCCATATCGTTCTTGCGCATTTTGCGGAAGTGGCCTTTGAGCAGGTTGCGATAAATCAACGCATCACGGTTGTAGAACGCCAGCGACAGCCAGCCCCCGGGCACCGTGAGTTGGTGCAGCACCGGCAGGATCGCGTGGGGTTCGGCCAGCCACTCCAGCACGGCGTGGCACAGCACCAGGTCGTAGGGTTCGGTGAGTTGGCCGAGCAGGTCTTGCCAGGGTGCGTGGATAAAGGTGGCGGTCTGCCCGGCGTCGGCGAACCGTTGGCGCGCGCCTTCGAGCATCGGTTCGGCGGGCTCGGCCAGGGTCACCTGGTGGCCCTGCTGGGCCAGCCACAATGACATGTGGCCCAGGCCCGCGCCGATATCCAGCACACGCAACGGGCGTCTTGGCAATGCCTCGGTCAGGTCGGCTTGCAGCACTGCAAGGCGGATAGCCCCCTTGGCGCCGCCATAGATCTTCTCGGCAAAACGCGTGGCCAACTGGTCGAAATGCCGATCACTCATGGGAGAACCGCCGCTCGCTGTCGGCCAATTTGGCGCGCACCACCTCATTCATGTCCAGGCCCAACTCACTGCACAGCAACAGCAGGTACAGCACGATATCGCCGACTTCCTGACCGGCGTGGGCCAGTGTGTCGGCCGGCAACTGCCGCGACTGGTCTTCGGTCAGCCACTGGAAAATCTCCACCAGCTCGGCCATTTCCACACTGGCGGCCATGGCCAGGTTTTTCGGGCTGTGGAATGGCTTCCAGTCGTTGTTATCGCGGATGCGGTGCAGGCGTTCGGTGAGGTGTTCGAGGTTCATGCGGGGGCTCCTGAAGGTGTATAGCTTCGGGGGGATGGGCGTTGAAGGCAAGTGAACCTTTAGGCCGCCATCGCGGGCAAGCCCGCTCCCACATTTTGACCGTGTGAACCCAATCAACTGTGGGAGCTGGCTTGCCTGCGATAGCGATCTAATCGACGACGCTGAACTCCAGCCGGGCAGTTTGGCCAGCCTCATCCAGCACACTCAGTTGATAACGCCCCAATTGCTCGAAACTGGCGTTGATAAAATCCTGGTTAGCACTGTCCCCCAACGGCGCGCCATTGAGGAACCACCAACGCCGCCCACTGCCCCCCAGCGCGGAAAGCTTCAGGCGCAGCGCTTGTTGACTGCCCGCCGGCAAACGCAGTTGGTCACCTTCGCGTACGCCCACGATCGACAACGGTGAAGACGCCGCCAGCGCAGGCGGTGAGCAATCGGGATCAGCGGCCGGAATACGGGCTTCGCGACGTTCGATCCTGGGCAGCCAAGGTTCCAACGGTGCGGGCCAGAGGGCGATATTTTTGAGCGACGCGCCTGGGCAACGGGCATCAACCCGCAAGCCCTTGGCATTGACCCAGACACTTTCCATCAACCCCACGCTCAGCGGTTGATCCAGCGCCTGCAGGGTCGGCGGTGTGGTGTTGTCCAGCGTCCATGCAAAGCGTTGGCGGCGGCAGTTGGGGTCGGAGCGGCTCATGGGCTGGCCCAGCGGCCAACAGATCGCCGCCACGCCGACATTGGCCGGCACCGGCTTCACCGGGGCACTGATGCCACGCTGGCTGTCGCGGTTGGTCAGCACGTCGTGTACCTGCAGCATCAACGGCGCGGCCGAGGCCAGGCCGAATTGGCCAGGCACCGGCGTGCCGTCCGGACGGCCGATCCATACACCGATCAGGTAACGCGGCCCCACGCCAATCGCCCACGCATCCCTGAAGCCATAGCTGGTGCCTGTTTTCCACGCCAGCACCGGGCGCTGCACCAGTTCGGCACGGGGATCGCGGTCGGGCCGGGCCTGGCCACTGAGGATGCGCCGCACAATCCACGCCGCCCCCGGTGAGAGCATCGGGCGCTCGCGCAGGACATCGTCGGGCTGCAAACGAATCGTCGCGCTCTTGCCGTCCCGCGCAAAGGCACTGTAGCCACTCACCAGGTCTTCCAGGCGGCTGCCGGCACCGCCGAGGATCAGCGCCAGGTTGGGCTCGGCCAGCGCCGGCAAGGCCAACGGCACGCCACCGATGCGCATCTGCGCGGCAAACCGCTTCGGCCCGTAGGCTTCCAGCAACTGCACGGCCGGCAGGTTCAGCGAACTGGACAATGCCGTACTCGCCGGCACCGCACCGCTGAAGCCCATGGAGAAGTTGCCCGGCCGGTAATCGCCATAGCGCCGGGGCACGTCCTGTAACAGGGATTCGGAGTGGATCAGCCCGTCGTCCAGGGCCATGCCGTACAGGAATGGCTTCAAGGTCGACCCAGGTGAGCGCAGGGCGCTGACCATGTCCACATGGCCAAAGCGCTTGGCGTCGTTGATATCCACCGAGCCCAGGTAGGCCCGTACGGCCATGCTCTCTTCTTCCACCACCAGGATCGCGGCCGAAGTGTGCTCCGGCAAACGCGCGCGCCAGCCCAGCAGCAGGTCTTCAAGACGGCGTTGCAGGGTGGCGTCCAAGGTGGTGCGGATCAACGGCGGGCTGTCGGGGCGGTTCAGGCGCCGAGCCAGCAAAGGCGCCAGGCTCGGCTCCAGGCGCGGCGCGAGCAGCAGCGGTTCTTCCAGGGCTTCGTCGACGGCCGGCTGCGGCCACACCTGGAATTCGGCGAGACGGCGCAGCACTTTGTCGCGGGCTTCTTGGGCGCGCTGGGGGTGACGGTCCGGGCGCAGGCGGCTGGGGCCTTGGGGCAATACGGCGAGCAAGGCGGCTTCGGCGTGGGTCAGTTGGGCCGGGGACTTGCCCAGGTAAGCCCAACTGGCCGCGGCCACGCCCTGCAAGGTGCCGCCGAACGGTGCACGATTGAGGTACAGGTTGAGGATCTCGTCCTTGGACAGGTGCCATTCCAACTGCGCGGTACGCCACAACTGGCGCAACTTGCCGTGAAAGGTGCGCGAATGCGGATCCAGCAGCCGCGCCACCTGCATCGACAACGTACTGCCGCCCGACACCACCCGCGCGCCGGTGAGGTTCTGCCACGTCGCCCGCACCAGCGCCAGCGGGTTTACCCCGGGGTGCTGGTAGAACCAGCGGTCTTCGTAGGTCAGCAGCGCATCGAGGTAGTAAGGCGAGACTTCACGGCTTTGAATCGGGTAGCGCCATACGCCGTTGGCATCGGCGAAGCGCCATAACGGTGTGCCATCCTCGGCCAACACCACCCGGGCCAGGTCATCCTTGGGCAGGGGCAAGGGCCAGATGCGGTCGGCGAGCCATAGCAGGGCAACCAGCAGCAATACACTGCCCACCGCCCAACGCAATACCTGTAGGAGCCGGCTTGCCGGCGATAGCGATAGCGGTGGCGTTGAGACAGTTGGCAGATGTGTCACCGATCCACCGCCATCGCCGCGGTGCGACGTTTCGACAAGCCAGCTCCCACATTGAACCGAGTACACCCGTGATAAAGGAAACCCATGTTTAAACCGTCAAACCTCTATGCTGGTAGGGAACTAGCCTGTCGCATTAACAACCAAAGGCACAGATACGCCCACCTTCTCATCAGGACACACATATGCAGGTAGAAAGCTTCTTCGAATGGTTGGGCCAGGCGCTCGGTTCCGTCATCCGTTTTATCGTCGACGGGCTCAGCGGTTTGTTCGGTGCCTTGACCCACGCTGGCGGCAACTTTATCGAAGGCCTGTCGCGTACGTTGGGCATGGACACCTCGATCATCAGCATCCTTACACTGATCATCGGCCTGATGCTGCTGTACTCGGCCGTGCGCGCGTTCATGCGGGCTTCGATCATCATGGGGATCATCTGGTTGATGCTGGGGTTGTGGCTGCTGAGCTGGGTGGTGCACTAATCTCAAAACACCGCAATCCCCCTGTGGGAGCGGGCTTGCTCGCGAAAGCGGAGTGTCAGTCAGCTAATCTCATACTGACACACCGTCTTCGCGAGCAAGCCCGCTCCCACATTAAGGCCCATTTCAAATAGAGATCTTCATCGCCCTTTGATCACCAAGTCGGCCGGGGTTTCACCCACCGCCTGCCAGTTCGGCAGGTACATCGACTCCACCTGCGGCGGCGGCACCCGGTAAGTACCTGGCGTTACAGCCCGTGCCAGGTACAGCAGGTGGGTCGTGCCGGACTCTTCCAACTTCAGCGCCGCCACGTAGCGGTCATCGCGGAACTCCTGGTGCTTGAGGGCCGCATTCTGCATCGACTCGCGCCATTCCTTCACTTGGCTGCTGGCGTTTTCCAGGCTGGCGGCGCTTTGGGCGAGGTTCTGGTTTTCCAGCTCCAGGCCCGCCGGCAGCAGGTCTACCACCAAGGCATCCGGCACGCGCTGTTTGGCGCTCACCGCTAAATGCACCAGCACCAGGTCACCGCTGTTGAGGTTGCGCAGGTTCAACGGCTGGCCATTCATGCCCAGGTATTCACGACGGATGCTCAAGTTATCCCCACCCGCAGTCGGAGGCACTTGTGGATAACCCGAGATCGTCAGTTGTTGATACACCGGTGCTTCGCCTTTATTGCTCAGGCTCAGGTCGCCGGACAACAACTCGCCTTCCAGCTCCAGGGTCGATTGCTGGTTATTCAGCTCATGCACACCGCCGCTGCCGTCAAGCGTCACGCTCCAATTCGCGTCCGGCTTGGCAAACCCCAGGCGCCCAGCGAGGAACAGCGAATTACGCTCTTGGGTCGACAGGTATGGGCTGGCCGCCAGCAAATCCGAGAGCGTAAACAGGCGCTCCTCACGCTTGCCCTTGGCCAGGTCGTTCTCCTCCAGCAGCGCCAGGATCATCGCCTGGTCGCGCAAGGGGCTGCCGTAGTCGGCGAGCCATTCCTTGGCGTTGCGCTGCACCCCCAACCCGGCGAGCAAGGCTTGGTCGGCCCGTGGCTGATCACCCATTTTCTGCAGGGCAATCGACAGCTGTACCAGCGGCAAGCCTGAGCGTGCATCGCTGCGCCGTTCGAACAGGCTGCGCAATGCGCCCAGCGGCGCCTGCTGGCTGCGCGCCAGGACCATGCCGGCGTAAGCTTGCACGGCAAAGCGGGTGTGGTCGGCGTTGTCGCTGTAGTCGACTTCGATCAGGTTGCGTTCCTGCACATAACGCAGCAAGCGTTCGCTGGCCTTCTTCAAGGCCTCGGGCGGCACGGCAAAGCCCTGGTCGCGAGCGCGCAGCAAGAAGTCGGTGACATAGGCGGTCAACCAATATTCTTCTTCGCCATCGGCGCCCCACAAACCGAAGCTGCCGTTGTAGCGCTGCATACCCAGCAGGCGCTCAATGCCCAGCTCAATCTTGCGTTTGCGTTCAGTGTCCGACTCGCCTTTGATCGCCAGTTGCTTGAGCAACGCATTATCGGCATACAGCGAGGGGTACAAACCGCTGGCAGTCTGCTCCAGGCAGCCATAGGGGTACGCCTTGAGTGCACTGATCTGCGCGCCGAGGTTCAGCGGCGGCCGGCTCGAAAGGCTCAGCAGCGCCTCACGACCCGACGCATCGAATTGATCCAGGGTGCCGGCTGGCAGGTTCCAAGGCTGATCCTTGAGCACCGCACGGTAGTGCTTGAGCAACGCCGGATACGCCGGGCGCACGCCCAAGGTCCATTCGCGGCTGAACGGCGGCAGGTTTTCACCCGGCAGGTCCAGGCCATTCACACTGACCTTGACTTTGCCCTGCCCCAACCCGCCCCACGCCTTGACCGGGATGCGCAGCGTGGTGCGCTGGCCTTGTTTCAACTCCACGGTCTGCGCAGCACTGTTGACCAGCTCCAGCTGCCCTTCAGTCGTCAGTTGCACATCGAGCTTCTGTGCCTTGCCCGACAGGTTGGAAAGGTCCAGCGCCAGGGTGGTCTGGTCGCCACCGGCCAGGAAACGTGGGGCCGACAGCTCGGCAATCAGCGGGGCGGCAATCACCGTCTTGGCTTCGGCCATGCCGTAGCGATCGTCGCTCCAGGCCTGGGCCATCAGGCGCAGTTCGCCGTTGAAGTCGGGGATGTTGACGCTGACTTCACCCTCGCCCTTGTCATTCAACGTCACCGGCGCGCTTTGCAGGGCGACGATGGTCACACTGGTGTCCGGGCGCTTGCCGCCCTTGGCCAAGGCGGCATCGCCGCCGAACGCCAGGCTGGCCAAACGGCCCTGGCCGGCTTCGATCAACTGGCCATAGATGTCGAACTGGTCCACGCCATAAGCCTTGCGGCCGAACAGGCTGGAATACGGGTCCGGCGTCGGGTATTCGGTGATGTTGAGGATGCCCACGTCCACCGCCGCCACCAGCACATGCACCTGTTTCGGCACGCTGCCATCGGCATTCCTGGCGGCGACCTTCACCGTCAGCGGTTGTTTGGGACGCATTTTTTCTGGCGCGGTGAGGGTCACGCCGAGCTTGCGCTGGGTGCGGTCCAACGGCAGGTGCAGCAGGCCCACGGCACGCTTCGGCGTGATATTGGCCTTGCGCTCACCGGGGCGGATGACCAGAGCACTCACATACAGGTCATGGCGTGACCATTTCGGGTCGAGCTTCACGGCAAAGCTTTTGCCTTCGGCCGGCACATCGATTTCCTGCCACCACAGCGGCCCTTCGGCAGACTCCACCAGCAGGTAGCCTTTGCCCGCCGCAGGCGGGGTGACGGTGACGTTGGCGGTGTCGCCGTCGCCATAGGCCGGTTTGTCCAGCGCCAGCTTGACCTGGTCGGGGCGTACGGCGCCGCCTTCGGTGTTGTCCTGGGCCTGGTAGCCGGCCCAGAAGCGCAGGCTGCTGATCAGCCCGGTCTGCGGATCTTCGACCTCTACACGGTACGGGCCCCACTCCACCTGGAAGCTGACCTTGGCGGTGTCTCCAGCCTTGATGTTCAGGGTCTGCTCATCAAGGTTGAGGAATTTCTCGTTGAAGTGGTAACTCCAGCCATCGTTGTCGGAGTAGTTCCAGTAGTAGTCGCGGCGCTCGCGCACCAGGCGCACCTTGAGGTTTTGTGCGGCGAGTTTCTGCCCCTCCTGGTTGGCCACCAGCACTTCGAATTCCGCCGGGCCATCGCCATTGGTTTCCTTGCCGTCAAACAGCCCACGCAGGCCCGGCAGTTGCTCGGCCGGCCAGATAGGCTGCACCAGGCGCCGGGTGATCGGCCGACCGCCCGACTCTTGCAAGCTGGCCTGTACGATCAATTGCAACGGCGATTTGACGTGGGCCCACTTGCTTTCCAGGGTCAGGTCTTCCTGGCCCTTGGCGTCGAGCACGCTTTCGTCCAGTTCGAAATCCTGGCTCAGTTCCTCTTCGGTGATGGAGCCGAACTGGTAACCCGGCAGCGCCTTGACCGCCTCGCGCAACGGCCGCACGTAAACCTGGCCGCTGACCCGGTTACCCGAGGCCGGCGCACCGTAGAGGTAGCGACCGTTGACATGAATCACCGGGTTGTCCGCCGGGCTCAAGGCGGTGTCACTCCCCTTGAGTTCCAATGCCAGGCGTTCGGGCAGGAAGTCTTCAACGAGGAATTCATACAACTGCGGTTTGCCGTCGCCCAGGTCGAACACCAGTTGCCAGCGCCCGGTCGGCGCTTCGCCCGCCAGTTGCAGTTGGTATTGATAGAGGCCGGAGGCATCGGAGTCCCACACGAACTTGCGGCTCACCTGCTCATCCGGGCGGCGCACTTCGACGCTCACCGGTTGCGGCTTGACGGCATTGCCGTCCTTGTCACGCAGCAAGGCGTTGAGCAGTACCGTTTCGCCGGGGCGATACAGGTCACGCGGCCCGAACACAAAGAACTGCAAGGGGTGGGAGGGCTGGCCGCCGATGTCGAACTCGGCGAGGTCCAGGGCAGCACTGTCGAGGCGCAGCATGCTGGTCTGCTCGCCCTGCTTGGCCAGCAGCACGCGCGCTTTTTTCGGCAACGGCAACTCGGCGTGGCCGCCTTTCTCGGTTTTGCCCTGGCCGAGTACACGGCCTTCGGAATCGAGCACTTCGAGGTCAACGCCATCCAATGCCTTGCCGCCTTCCAACGCCTGGGTGAACACATCCAGGCGATTGGCGTAGCGGTGCACCGACAGGCCGATGTCACTCAAGGTGAACAGCGTGGCCGGCTGGGAATAGTTGTAGGTGCCGGAAGCGCGCATCACCGCCAGGTAGACACCCGGCTCCTGCAGTTGCTTGAGGCCGGCGATCGGCAGCAGCAGGGTTTCGCGCGTGTTGCGGGCCGGGTTCAGGTCGAAACGCCCGCCATAGACCAAGTCGGCCATCGGCAGCAGTTCACGGGCTTCATAACTTTGCAGGCTGGTGTTGCGCCCCCACTGCGCCAGGAACATCGGCAGGGAGCCGGGTTTGACGCGGAAGAATTCGACATCGATCTTGTCGACGTTCAGCGCGATCACCGGCAGGCCTTCGGCCAGGCGGGTCGGCAGCAGGGTGCCACGGCTGGCGAAGCCGACGGTGGCTTGCAGGTCACGGGTTTCCAGGCGGTCGTTGTAATCGGCGGCAAGGGTGTTGCCGTTGACCGCCTTGAGCCCGGCATCGACCGTGAGCACCAGTTTGCGCTGGGGCTCCAGGTGGCGCAGGCGCAGTTCCATGAGATTGTCGGAGACTTCCCAGGCGCCGTCGACCTTGCCGGACTTGCTGTCCACCAGATGGAGTTTGTCGGCGAATTTCTGATCGGGATCCAGGGGAATGGAAAAGCTCACGGAAAGGGTGCTGGCGCCGTCGAGCTGTACTTCGGACACGTCCACCACGCTCAACTCACGCCCGGCGTAGCGCTGCTTCAGCGCCGCCACATCCACCGCCGCCTTGACGGGCGTGGGCGCAACGGTTACCGCCGCAGGCGCGGTCGGGGCAGCCGGTTTATCGGAAGAATCGCAGGCGCTCAGCAGGGCCAACGCGCAGGCCAGGAACAATCCTTTGTTAAGCATGAGGCACTCGTAGTGAGAGGGTCCGAGGGATGAACTATATATCAGCCCGTGGGCGGCCGATGTGGTGCTGGTCACATTGACCGACGGAGGGTGATTTGGTTCTTTGCAAGACGTAAAGCCAAGCCAAATCCCACAAGTAGTGAGGAGACCTGTGGGAGCTGGCTTGCCTGCGATGACGGTCTTTCAGCCACATTTTTACTGGCTGGCCCACCGCCATCGCCGGCAAGCCGGCTCCTACATTGGTTCTGCGGTGTGATGGAGGGGCGGTTACAATGCTGCTCCACCGAGGAGCCTTGATGACTGCCCTGCTGAACGACTGGCGCCACCGCCCTACCCATCGCCGCGTCTGGGCCCTGGCCGCGCCGATGATCCTGTCGAACATCTCGGTGCCGTTGGTGGCGCTGGTGGACAGCATGGTCATCGGCCACCTGCCCCATGCCCATCAGCTGGGTGCGGTGGCGGTCGGCGCCAGCCTGTATACCTCCCTCGCCTGGGCCATGGGCTTCCTGCGCATGGGCTCCACCGGTTTTGCCGCCCAGGCCGCCGGGCGCAATGACGGCGCGGCGCTGCGGCAGATCCTGCTGCAAGGCCTGATTCTGGCGCTGGGGCTGGCGATGCTGTTGGGCACGGTGGGCATTCCCTTGAGCCACCTGGCACTGGAATGGATGCAGCCCTCCCCCGAACTCAA
>Ga0105244_10000537_pt1 | contig 33854 bp, 35 predicted proteins | sample KBSM44metaG_FD_80423 | JGI IMG/M metagenome (GOLD analysis project Ga0105244, IMG submission 80423) | Miscanthus rhizosphere microbial communities from Kellogg Biological Station, Michigan, USA - KBS M4-4 metaG | ecosystem: Host-associated > Plants > Roots > Rhizosphere > Soil | place...
CAGGGCAGCCTGCACCAGTGCGGGCGTCACCGAACGCTGCTCGACGAGGATCTCGCCCAGGGGGGCAGCCGGGGTGTTTGCTTCGATAGGGGCGCTTTGTTCGTGCAGGGCTTTTTCCAGTTCTTGCAGGGTCAGGGCGCCGCTGCTGACCAGCAGCTCTCCCAGACGGGCCGCATCTTCTGGCAGCCGATCAATCAGCTCAATGTATTCGGCGATCTTGCTGTGCGGCGGGAGGATGTGGATCAGGCAATCGTCGCGCACGAAGTCGAAGGCTTCGGCGATGGCTGCTTTGTCCGCCGTGGACTGGTAGTCAATCTCGAATCCCAGGTAACAGACTTCGGCATCCATCGCATCGGCCTGCGGCATGCCATCGGCGAGGGTAGAGATGCGGACGATCTCGCCCTGGCTGTTGAGGTAGCGCAGGAACGACAGCGGGTCCATGCCGTTGCGAAAAACATCCACGCCAAAGCGCAGCGAGATATGCCAGAGCACTTCAGCTGACTGTTCATCATCACTGACGACCGACGCACTAGTGCTGTCAGCGGCCCCGGCGCTGGCCGGTGCCTGGAAGACCTGCAATGCCTGACGCAGCGCTGCCTCGCGTTCCAGGGCAGGCGGTTGCAACTGCTCGCCACGGCTGGCAACCACGTCGATCAACTCAAGCATGTGATCGCCGGATTTGAGCAGCACGGCGATCAGCTCGGCGCTTACCGAAACGCTGCCTTCACGCAGACGATCCAGCACGTCTTCGACGATGTGAGTAAAACTGACGATAGGCGTCAGCCCGAACAGTCCGGCCGAGCCTTTGATGGTGTGCGCTGCGCGGAAAACCGCGCCGATCGCGTCCTGGTCGCCGGGCTCGCTTTCGAGTTGCAGGAGGGATTCCTCCATCGCCTGCAAAAGCTCACGCGCTTCAACGATGAACGTCTGCTGTGCCTGATCGAGATTAATACTCACGATGACTTCCTTGATCGATCACTGGGCCGTACTGCAAATGGACGCGCTACAGCACCACACCCGGATTACATAACTCGAAGGTTTCGCTGACCGCTTTGCTTTGCCCGGTCAAATGCAGCGAAGTCCCGGTCTTGCCGGCTTCGCGCTGAATCACTGCCAGCAGTTGCAGACCGGCGCCGTCCATCTCGGTGACCTGTGAAAGGTCAACCTCCAGGCGTGCAGCAGCGCCGATCTGTGGCAATAGCCTGGCGGCCAATTCGGTCACGGTGTAGATCGTCAACTCACCATCTATCTGCACGCGTGCAGTGTCGTTGGTGCTCTCGTCTGGCGTGGGCATGCTGGCCTCCAGGGGCCTGAGTCTCAGGGCAGGATCAGCTTGGAAACCGCTGCGAGCATTTGTGCCGGTTGAAACGGTTTGACGACCCACGCCTTGGCGCCTGCGGCCTGACCTTCGGCCTTTTTCGATTCCTGGGATTCGGTGGTCAGCATGATGATGGGCGTGAACTTGTAGCTGGCCAGCTTCTTCACTTCCTTGACGAAAGTGATGCCGTCCATGTTCGGCATGTTCACGTCGCTGATGATCAGGTGCACTTTCTGCCCGGTGAGCTTGCCCAGTGCATCCTTCCCGTCACAGGCTTCGATAACGTCGTATCCGGCACTCTTCAGCGCGATACCGACGACTTGCCGGACGCTGCTTGAATCGTCGACCACCAATACACTCTTAGCCATGATTTACTCCTAGAAAAACGTGATTTCCTGCGAATCCTGCTGTGCTGCCGATTCACCTCGGTGAGTGCGACGCTGCTCGTCGGTCGCGTAGGTGGACTCCATGCGCGCCAGCCATTGCCGGGCGTCGATGGCGACCGCCTCATCAGGGGATTGGCTAGCCTGCAGAAGGTGCGCGTGCAACGAGTCGATGTTGTCGCGTACGTGGGCGAGAATCTGGCTGACCCGGTCCTGAAACTGCAGGTTCACCAGAACCTCGGTCATTTCGTCGCGAATCCCGTAGCTCTCCTGCTTGAGCAGGTCGGCGGACTCGGCCAGGCGACCGGTGATGCTCTGGAAGCGCTCCAGTACGTTCTGAATGCTTTGTTCGGAAGCGGCCACCGAATGGCTGTCCTGATCGGCGCCGCTCGATGCAGCCTGCACCAGCTGGGTGATGGCGTTGTTGATGATGTCGACCTTGGCGGACATCTGCTGACCGGTTTCGCTGGACTTGCTCGACAGGCTGCGCACCGCGTCGGCCACCACGGCAAAGCCACGGCCCGCTTCACCGGCACGCGCCGCCTCGATGGCCGCGTTGAGGGCCAGCAGGTTGGTCTGTGCGGCAATCGCTGCAACGTCGGCGGCCATGGTGCGTAATTCGCCGGTGTAGGCGGTGAGGCTGCGCACCTGGGAGAGCGTCTGGTCGCGGCTGGCCTGGGTGGATTTGAGCGAGTCGATTACCCGGCTTAGTTCGCTGTCGCTCTGCGACAACACTTTCAGCGCACCGTCGGCGTTCTGACCGTCCAGTTCACCGGCAGCGTGCTGCGACGCCTGCACGGTTTCCTGCAGGCGCTCGGAAATGCCCATGAAACGCGTGCTCAGCTCGACGATGGCGGTTTCGGTCTGTTGGCGCGAGCTTTCGACCTGCTTGGCCCAGATCGGCATGGCACCAAGGAGGATTTCATTGAATTGGGCGCTGGAGGCCATGGCGCTGCTTTGAGCGCTATGTGCCTGATGATGGTCCAGCGCCTGAGCCACTGCGTGGCGCACTTCGTTCTGCTGTGAGCGGGCAGACCAGGCACAAGCGCCGAAACCGATCACCAGCAATGCAGCGCAAGCCACCAGATTGGCGGTGCCCATGCCGAACTGAGAGAGAATCCAGGCAATGGCGGGGACGACGGGAATGAGTGAGAACCAGATGAAACGCGGATGACGTTGCGCAGGAGTGCTACTGAATTGATTCGACATCATGGGTTCGATCCCTGAACAGTGCAGCGTTGTACACGACTCAATGGTTATCTGCGCGCCGCAGACAAACTTGATACCAGTACGAGAGCCTTCCGTCCGATTGCTTGGCGCACAACCCGATCCTGTTAAAAATAGCGGGTATTCGGGGCACCGCAAGTCGGCGCAGCAAACGCGTTGGCAGAGCAGCCGGATTCACTGAGGAGAGGACGCAGAGCGTCCAGAACGGCATGCGACGCAGAGCGCCGCACGATAGTGAGATGATCGTTCCGCACGCTCCAGCGTGGGAATGCATTTCACGACGCTCTGCGTCGCAACAGGACGCGGAACGTCCGGAATGGCATGCGACGCAGAGCGCCGCACGATAGTGAGATGATCGTTCCTCACGCTCCAGCGTGGGAATGCGTTTTACGACGCTCTGCGTCGCAACAGGACGCAGAGCGTCCGGAATGGCATGCGACGCAGAGCGCCGCACGATAGTTGCGGTGATCGTTCCGCACGCTCCAGCGTGGGAATGCAGTTCACGACGCTCTGCGTCGCAAGTTCTACGCTGCGCCGTACAGTCAAGAGCGAACGCAGAGCGTCCAGAACGGCATGCCCACGCGAAGCACGGGCACGGCGGCGTTCTCCCGTACGCCTCTCGTCTGGCGTACCTTAGTGCAGCTTCATCCGCGGTTCGGTGCCTTTGCCGATCTTGCTGCCCAGCATCAGCATCAAGGTACGGAAGGTGCCGTACAGCGCCATCTGGTGCATGCGGTACAGCGATACATAGAACATGCGCGCCAGCCAGCCTTCAAGCATCACGCTGCCCATCAGGTTACCCATCAGATTGCCGACCGCCGAGAAGCTCGACAGCGAGATCAGCGAGCCGTAGTCCTTGTAGGTGTACTCAGGCAACGTCTTGCCTTCGATCCGTAAGCGCAGCGATTTGACCAGCAAGGACGCCTGCTGGTGGGCGGCCTGAGCGCGCGGCGGGACGTTGCGGTCGGTGCCTTTTTGCGGGCAGGCCGCGCAGTCACCGAAGGCGAAGATATTTTCGTCACGGGTGGTTTGCAGCGTCGGCAGCACTTGCAACTGATTGATCCGGTTGCTTTCCAGGCCATCCAGTTCCTGCAGGAAGGCCGGGGCACGGATACCTGCCGCCCAGACCTTCAAGCTCGCCGGAATGACCTGCCCGGTAGCAGTGATCAAACCATCAGCCGTCACTTCACTGACTGCCGCATTGGTCAGCACCGTCACGCCGAGTTTTTCCAGCGTCTTGTGCACCGGCGCGCCGATGCGCTCAGGCAGCGCGGGCAACACCCGTGGCCCGGCTTCGATCACCGTGATGCGCAGGTTTTCCGGCTTGATCTGGCCCAGCCCGTAAGCCGCCAGCTCATGCGCCGCGTTGTGCAGTTCTGCCGCCAGCTCGACACCGGTTGCACCGGCACCCACGATGGCCACGGTGATTTCCTGTGCGCTGTCGGCCTGGCCGGCGTGGGCGCGCAGGTAGTGGTTGAGCAGTTGCTGGTGAAAGCGCTCGGCCTGTTTGCGGCTGTCGAGAAACAGGCAGTGTTCTGCCGCGCCCTTGGTGCCGAAGTCGTTGGTGGTGCTGCCCACGGCGATGACCAGCGAGTCGTAACCCAGGCTGCGTGCCGGAACCAGTTCTGCGCCGTTTTCATCCAGCGTCTCGGCCAGATGAATCTGGCGGCTGGCGCGGTCCAGACCGGTCATGCGCCCGAGTTGAAACTGAAAGTTGTTCCACTTGGCCTGAGCCACGTAGTTCAACTCGTCCTCATACGAGTTGAGCGAACCGGCAGCCACTTCGTGCAACAGCGGTTTCCAGATATGCGTCAGGTTGGCATCAACCAGCGTGACACTGGCCGTGCCTTTCTTGCCCAGGGTCTTGCCCAGACTGGTAGCCAGCTCCAGACCGCCAGCGCCTCCGCCAACGATAACAATACGATGCGTCATAAGGATTACTCGGAAGGTTTAAGGAATTCGGGGGGAGCTCGATCTTCGCGAGCGCAAGGCAGCTCATAGCGTCAGAAGGCTCAATAAAGGGTTCATCACCACACTGTCCGGTTCAGGAGCGGCCTGCGCTCGACTGGATGCCGGTGTGCCTGAAGGTACTCTTCGACACACCTTTGCGGTTCCGGGTTCAGGTGGCTGCTCAATTTATGCGTTGTCTCAAGCGTGCTGACGGGCAGGGGGCCAGGGATCAGTGATTTCCAGCGGCTCGACTTGCAACACATCGTCCAGGCGGATGATGCCGCTTTGTAACACTCGCGCAGTGATTCCGCCATGCCCACGCACCGCCTGGAACGTCCCGTGACCAAGGCGTTGTTCAAGTCGCGCACACGGCTGACACCAGCCGGTGGTTTCGAAAATCGCCTGACCGATCCGGAAACGTCGATTCTTCAGGCTGAACAGGTTGATGCCACTGATCACCAGATTGCGCCGCAAATCCTGCGGCACGATGGGGTTATCCGCCGCGCGGTTCAGCAACGAGCCAACCACCGCCAGATGCTCCCACTGGATCAGCGTCACCTGCCGCGCATTGCGCGGGCCGGGCCGCGAGTGATCGCCGGTCAGACCCGCTTCGCGACGCGCTTCCACGGCATCCAGCTCGATCATCTCGACCCGCGATTGCGGACGCACGCCTATCCAGCGCACGCGACCTTGTTGAGGCACATCGGCCAGCAGTTCCTGCAAGGGGCTCATAAACTGATTCCAACATCGAAAACGACACTGCGCCCCAGATTGGTACGCAGAAAATCCGGAGCGCCGGGATGCGCGAACAATACCCGAGCGAAGGTCGGCCCCACCAGCGACAACGAGCGCCAGCCCTGACGCAGGTATTCGGTCGGTGGTGGAAAGTGACTGTTGAGGTCCAGCACCTCGCGCTTGAGGCTGGCGAAGGCAATGATATCCAGCCCGCCCAAGTCGATGCCGCGTTCGCGATAATTGGTGGATTTCTTGCGCAGGGTAGGGGCAAGTCGGTGCAGCAGTTCAGAGGCGGGAATCCGCTTGGGCTTGGCTTCCCGACGTACCAGTTGGCTCAACGAGAACGCGCTTCGTCGTCGCGCCAGTTCCTCGCGCCACTCGTCATTGAGACGCCGCCCCTCATCCAGCACAAAAAACACCTCGAAGCGCCCGTCACGAAACAGCACATCCGGCGGCTCCTGACTGGCAGGCGTGAAGTCCTCATTGCGATGCGCAATGTTCAGCCCCTGCAACAGGCGCTGACAAACCCAGCGCTCACGCTCCCACTTCCGCGCATTGGAAAGAAAGGCGTTGGCTTGTTCGGCCTGGATCGTCAACAGGCGCAGGTAGTCTGAGTCATCCATAGGGCCAAGCTTAGCGTTCAAGTTGCCATGACTGGAAGAGTGAATGCAGGGGTGTAGACTGGCAATTCATTTTTTGATCGCTTGCGAAAAAATGCCCGCAGGCGCCGTTTTTATCGAGGATCGACCTGTGAAGCTTCTGCCCATTCTGCTGCTGGCCTTGCTGCCCCTCACCGCCAACGCCCTGCAAGTCGGCGAGCGTCTGTCTTCCTGGACACTGCTCGATCAATACGACCAGCCCTACACCCTGAACAACCAGACACAAACCCTGCTGGTCGCACGCAGCATGGACGCCGCGAAACTAGTCAACGCTGCCCTTCAGGACAAGCCAAAAGACTTTCTGGAATCACGCCACACGGTGTTTGTCGCTGACATCCAGAAAATGCCAACCATCATCGCCAAGATGTTCGCCATCCCCAAAATGCGCGATTACAGCTACCGCGTAATGCTCGATCGAGACGCGCGCATCGTGCCGCAGTACGCAGGCGATGACGATAAAGTGCTGTGGTTACAGTTGCGCGACGGGCAGTTGGTCAGTCAGCAACAGTTTGGCAGTGCTGATGCGTTGAGGGCTGCGTTGGAGCATAAATAATCGCGGGACATTAGCGTCGTGGGAGCGAGCTTGCTCGCGAAAGGGCCATCACAGGCGTCCTGAGATGCGGCTGAAAGATAGCCCTCGTAGTTGCGTAAAGCGAGTTGCTTCACATCGACGTGTTATCAATGTCCCCTGTGCGGAGCCTCCAGATCACCCGAGAACAACTCATCCTCGGCATCCGGGCTCACCGGGATCGCATGCTCTTCAGAAGCCCAGGCTCCCAGGTCGATCAGTTTGCAGCGCTCGGAGCAGAACGGGCGGCTCGGACTGGCTGCGCTCCATTCCACCGGGGCATCGCAGGTTGGGCATTGGACGGTCATTGGTTGGCTCATGATTGGCCTCCACGCAAAGTAAGATAAAAATGGTGCAGTCGCGCAACTTCGCTGTTCAGCCAGGCGTGATCGCGGTCGTTGACCAGCACATCGTCGGCATGACGCAAACGATCTTCGCGCTGGATCTGCACCTTTAGAATGGCTTCGACCTGATCCTGGCTGGAACTGTCGCGCAGCATGGTGCGTTCTATTTGCAGATGCGCCGGAGTATCAATCACCAGCAGGCGCTGCACCATGCGGTATTGTCCGGATTCGATCAGCAGCGGCGAAACCAGAATGGCATACGGCGATTTGGCCCTGGCCAGATGGCTGACGATTTCCTGATTGATCAACGGATGCAGCAGCGCTTCCAGCCAACGTCGCTGCTCCGGGTTTTCAAAGATCAGCTTGCGCAGCACGCCGCGATTCAGCTCGCCGCTGGCCTGCAATACGCCTTTACCGAAGTGCGCGGCTATCTGCTCCAGCGCTGGACGCCCCGGCTCGACCACCCAGCGGGCGGCATGGTCGGCATCCACGGTGTCGATGCCAAGGTTGGTAAAGCACTGTGCCGCTGCACTTTTACCGCTACCAATGCCGCCAGTCAGGCCAAGAATCCAGGGTTTTTGATCAGGGTGAGTCATCTGAAACCGGCAAACTGCATGTAAGAGTCGGTTATTTGACCACCCCAGAGCAAAGCGATCCACCCCGCAATGGCCAGATAAGGACCAAAGGGGATCGGCATACCACTTTCAACCCTGCGCACGCGCATCATGATCACCCCAAGCACCGCACCCACCAGCGATGACAGCAGGATGGTCAACGGCAGAATCTGCCAGCCGCCCCATGCGCCAAGCATGGCCAGCAACTTGAAGTCGCCATAACCCATGCCTTCCTTGCCGGTCACCAGCTTGAACAGCCAGAACACCGACCACAGCGCCAGATAACCGGCCACCGCTCCCCACAGCGCATCGTTAAGCGAGGTAAACAGCCCGAAAGCGTTGACGATCAGGCCCAGCCACAGCAGTGGCAGCACCAGAGAATCAGGCAACAGTTGGTGATCGGCATCGATCAGACTCATCGCCAGCAACCCCCAGCTCAGTACAAGCATCGCCGCCGCCTGCCAATCAAAGCCGAAATGCCAGGCCACGTAGGCTGATAGCACTGCGCAGGTCAGCTCGACCAGCGGGTAACGTTTGCTGATCGGCGCTTTGCACTGCGAACATTTACCGCGCAGCAGCAGATAGCTGATCACCGGCAGGTTTTCCCATGGGCGGATTTTGTGTGCGCAATGCGGGCAGCTGGAGCGGGGGCGGTTCAGATTGAAGACGGGTTGATCGGGTTCGGCGGGCAGGCCGAGCAGTTCACGGGATTGGGCTTTCCAGTCGCGCTCCATCATTATTGGCAGGCGATAGACGACCACGTTGAGGAAGCTTCCGATGATCAGGCCGAAGATGCAGCAGGTGGTGACGAAGGCCAGGGGGGAGCTGGCCAGTAGGTCGAGGAGGGGCATGTCAGACGACGTTTCCGAGTTGGAAGATAGGTAAGTACATAGCAAGAACCAAACCGCCCACTACCACACCGAGTACTACCATAATCATTGGTTCCATTAGGCTGGTTAAACTGTCGACCATGTTATCTACCTCATCCTCATAGTAGGTCGCCACTTTGTCTAGCATAGTATCCAGTGCGCCCGACTCCTCGCCGATGGCAGTCATCTGGATTGCCAGACTTGGGAATACTCCTGTCGAACGCATGGAAAAGTTTAATTGCATACCTGTTGATACGTCTTGCTTAACTTTATTAACTGCATTTCTGAACACGACATTGCCCGTGGCACCTGCAACTGAGTCCAGAGCTTCCACCAGTGGAACACCGGCCGCGAAAGTCGTAGCAAGCGTTCGCGCGTAACGGGCCACTGATGACTTGAAAATTAACGGACCAATGACTGGAAGCTTCAATATAAGCCTGTCGATACGATCTCTAAATTTTTGAGATCGCTTATACGCACGTTTGAAAATGAAAAATCCGGCAAAAAATACACTAATTATTCCCAGCCACCACTGCTGTACAAACTCCGATAGACCTACAACCATTAATGTAAAAGTAGGTAGCGCTGCACCAAAGCTAGAAAAAACTGACTGGAATTGCGGTACTACTTTTATTAATAATATACCAGTAACTATAGCTGCCACTATTAGCACGGCTGTAGGATAAGTCATGGCTTTTTTTATTTTAGCTTTCAGTTTTTCAGTTTTCTCTTTGTAACTCGCCACTCGGTCCAGAAGACTTTCAAGAGCCCCGGCTTGTTCTCCGGCGTCCACTAAGTTGCAATATAGATCGTCGAAATACTCAGGTTTTTGACGCAAGGCGGTCGCAAAGCTATTGCCGGCCGAAACCTCCTGCTTAAGGGAGTTCACCAGCGTTTGCATATTTGGATTCTCAGCGCCCTCGCTGATGATGTCGAACGACTGCAAAAGCGGTACACCAGCTTTCATCATCGTAGCCATCTGGCGAGAAAAAAACGCAATGTCCAGCGGCTTGATTTTCTTGCCCCTGCCAAAAATCGAAACTGATTTTTTGCGTACCTTGGTCGGGTTGATGCCTTGCTTGCGCAACTGCGCTTTTACAAGGGCCAGGTTATGGCCACTCAGTTCACCACTGGTTTTAGTACCTTTCTTGTCAACACCTTCCCAAGTGTAAACGATGACTTTTGCTGCCTTGCTGGCCATGTTTAATCCTTGGTCACACGGTTGACTTCTTCAAGGCTGGTAATGCCCTGCATGGCTTTTGACAGGCCTGAGGTTCGCAGGTCATGGAAGCCGTCCTTGCGCATCTGCCTAGAAATCTCAAGTGAGTTGCCTTCCTCCATGATAATACGCTCCAGCTCCGCTGTTTTCTTGACCACCTCGTAAATGCCGACTCGGCCTCTATAACCACCATTGCAATGCTCGCAGCCCATCGGCCCATAGATCTTGAACGTACCGATCTTCGTCTCTGGAAAGCCTTCTTTAATGAGTGTCTCGCGAGGAATGTCTAGTTCTTTCTTGCAGTGGGTACACAGCTTACGTGCGAGTCGCTGCGCAATAATCAGGTTGATTGCTGTAGCAATGTTGAACGCTGCAACGCCCATATGATGCAGCCTAGTCAACGTTTCCGCTGCGCTGTTGGTGTGCAGTGTTGAAAGCACCATATGGCCGGTCTGCGAGGCTTTGATGGCAATTTCTGCCGTTTCCAGGTCTCGTATCTCGCCGACCATGATCACGTCGGGATCTTGACGCAAAAAAGCGCGCAAGGCTTGGGAAAAGTCCAGTCCTTGGCGCGGGTTGACGTTAACCTGATTGATGCCTTCCAGGTTGATCTCCACCGGGTCTTCAGCTGTGGAAATGTTGATGTCTACGGTATTAAGGATATTCAGGCCGGTGTACAGGGACACGGTCTTGCCGGAGCCTGTCGGGCCGGTCACAAGAATCATACCCTGTGGCTGCTTCAACGCCTCCAGATACAATGCCTTTTGTTCTGGCTCGTACCCCAGCGCATCAATGCCCATCTGCGCACTGGTCGGGTCGAGGATCCGCATCACGATCTTCTCGCCCCACAGCGTAGGCAAGGTATTCATACGAAAATCGATGGCCTTTGTTTTGGACACCCTCAACTTTACGCGTCCGTCCTGAGGCTTGCGCCGTTCCGAGATGTCCAGGCTGGCCATGACCTTCAAACGTGCAGCAATACGATTGGCCAAGTGAATTGGAGGTCTGGCGACTTCATGCAGTATGCCGTCGGTGCGCAAGCGCACACGAAAAATCTTTTCATAGGGCTCGAAGTGCAGGTCTGATGACCCTAGCCGGATAGCGTCCATCAGCATCTTATTAACGAATCTCACGACTGGAGCATCGTCAGCGTCATTCTGAGTAGTTAGAGAGGTTTCCTTGCCATCGGCCGGTTCGATATCCAGGCCCAGATCGACATCCTCCAGATTGCCCAAGCCGCTATCACTGTCAAAAAAACGATCTATCGCTATGGTCAGCTTGTCATCTTCGACCAGAATCGCTTCGGTATTCAGGCCAGTGCTGAACTGGATATCGGTCACTGCTTGATGATTGGTCGGGTCCGAAATCCCGATAAATAGTTTATTGCCGCGCCGCCACAGCGGCAGCGCGTGATGTTGTCGAACCAGCTTTTCACTCACCAGGCCTTTAGGCTGGCTTTCTTTGTCCAGACTGGCGAGGTCCATGAATGGCACGCCAAACTGGTCGGAAGCCATTTCTGCCAGCGTCAGGCTTTTGACCAATTTGTTCTGGACCAGATAGCTCACCAACGAAATCTTGTCACGGCGCGCCTGTTGATACGCTTGCTGCGCAACAGATTCAGTAAGTAGCTCGGCGAGGACCAATTGTTTGGCCAAGCCAGTGAGGACAGCATCAGTCATAAACCCACCAGACACATATAATGTGTGGGTTATAGCGCAGTCGGGCGATGCTGCCAAATGGCAGAGAGCTATGTGACGAAAATTGTCAGTTTCTGCGGATTTCGGAGCATGAATTGCAGCTCATACGCGGGATTGGCAATGTTGACGACTGAAAAGAAGTTTTGGCACGACATGTGCTTTCACGCTCCCAAGGCACCACCTAATTGACGCCCCTGGAGAAGTGAATATGAATGCCCAAAAAGGTTTTACGCTGATTGAACTGATGATAGTTGTAGCGATCGTTGGTATCTTGGCGGCTGTAGCAATTCCTCAGTATGGGGATTACACGTCTAGAGCCCGTGCATCGGCTACTGTAAATGATATCGCTTCTTACAAGCAGGCTGTTGGTCTATGTGCTCAAGAGACCGGAGCGTTGTTAGCTTGCGGAGCCGGCTCAAACGGCGTTCCAGCAGCAGTTGCAACGGTTAACACTGTTGGTCTAGCCGTCTCGAACGTTGGTGTTATCACGGGCACCAGTGCTGCTACTGCTACAGATGGCACACCTCTTACTTTTACTTACACTCCGACTTTCGGTGCTGCTGCTGCGAACATGACATGGGTCATGACTGGTACGATCTGCAACGCATCGCGTGGTCTCCGCCCGGGTCAAGGTTGCTAAATTAAACTTACCTTTTGCCCTAGAGTTAAGATATTCAGATGGCGCAGAACGTTAGCAGGTAAAAGCGATGCGCTGATTCTTTAGGTTTTTTACTAGGGGAGATGCGCATTATGAAAAAGCCCAAACGTAACCGTTCGGGCTTCTTCCATTTCGAACGTAGATGGCATCCTAGGCTTGCGCAGGCCAAACTTTCCTGGAACGAAGGGCTGATTACATTTGAGGTCATTTAGGTGGCTGCTCTATATGTGTCTTCATTTCCCCCGCCCGAACTTTAACCGATACCCAATCTCCGCAATCGCCTCAATCGCAGGCAGCAACTCCAGCCCCAACTCCGAAAGGCTGTACTCCGCGGAAGGCGGCGAAGTCGCCAGCACAGTCCGAACAACCACGCCTTTCTCCTCCATCTCGTTAAGCCTTACCGACAGCATCTTTGCCGAAATGCCGGGAATATCAACGCGCAGTTCGCCAAATCGTCGAGGACCGGCACTCAAACTCCACAGTAGATTTGGAGTCCACACTCCGCCCAGCAGCCACATACACGCCGCCACCGCGCATTCCGGGACTGGATGGTTGACTTTGCTTTTGCGCATTTTCAGGGATATGGCGGGGTGTTCCTTTGTCGAGTCGCGAGTTTCCAGCGCGTAACCAGGTTACAGAATGGTAACCAGAGAATAAGAGTAACCTTAAGTTACCAGCTATACACAAGTTATCTAGGTGCTAGGATTTGGTCATTCTCAACCACCGGAACAATCACCTATGAAGTTCTACTACTCTCCAGGATCCTGCTCGCTTGCCGCTCATATCGTGTTGCACGAAGCGGGTGTCGCTCACGAATTGGTCAAGGTCAATCTGCGGCAGCACACGCTTGAATCCGGCGATGACTATTACGCGATCAACCCCAAAGGTGCTGTTCCTGCGCTGGGGTTGGATGGCGGTGCTGTTCTGACTGAAGGCGCTGCCGTGCTGCAATATCTGGGTGACCACTTCGTACCCGCGCTGGTGCCAGCCAACGGCACGCTTGAACGTGCACGGCTGCAGGAGATACTCAATTATCTGGCTGCTGAATATCACAAGGCCTGGACACCGCTTTTCTATCTCGCGAAGGGGGCTGATGCCACCGACGCTCAGCGTCCGGTCATCGCCAGACAAACCTACTTGAATGGCCTGCTGGCGGATGGCCGTGATTACCTGCTGGGTAACGATTTCAGCGTTGCTGACACCTACCTGTTCGCGGTAACGCGCTGGTCTGTCAATTTTGGCATTTCGCTGGAAGCGCAACCTGCTTTGCAAGCGTTCATGGCCCGAGTCGAAGCACGTCCATCCGTCAAGGCTGTACTGAAAGCGGAAGGTTTGCCCGAACTGTTCAACAAGGGCTGAGTCACTTAGGCCAAAGTCCAGATTCAATCTGTTGAAACGAAAACGCCCCGGCAGATTGACTCTGTCTGGGCGTGTTCATGTGATCACTGCTGAAAACTACCTCGCCACCCCATCAACCCGCGCCCGCCCTTTAAACCTCCTCCTAACCCCAACCACAACCATCACCACCAGCAACCCCACCACCACAAAAAAGATCGTATTAAAAATCGGAAACGGCTGATCACGACTCGTCACCGCCTCAACCTCTGTCACGTTGGGAAACATCGACAGGATCGTTATCCGCCAGCCGTAGTAACGGATCAAAGCCAGTTGCTGGGAATCGCGCGAGTAGCCCTGGGCTTTGGCCTGGATGTCGGCGGAGTCGAATTTGAAGTACCACGGGAAGCTCCAGCCGGTGTCTTCGTTGCGGTAGACCACGACTTTCTTGCTGTCCGGGTCTTCGGTGTTGATGAAGTACACGTCGCGGGTCGGGCCGTCTGCCGGGTTTTCGGCGTTGATGACGCCGTCGGCGTCCATTCTTTTGACTTCCACGCCGGTGATCATCACGACATCATGGCGCGGCAGGACGTAGTAGAGGCTTAATGCGCCGATCCCCAGTGCAACGAATACCACAAGCCAAATCGACCTTCTCAGCCACTTCATACCAGCGTCCTCTGTTTAAAATTGCGTGACTTTGCCCTAATCCGAACATTTCGAAGCAAAACAGTTATTACAAAATTCGACAAGGCCGTTGCTGACGGCGTTGTCTCCCGGAGATTGACATGATTTGGTTCCTTGAAGGGCAATCCAGCCAGCGTGAAGTGATCATGGGTGCGCGCGATGCGCTGCCTGCGTCGGTGCAGATCATCGCTTCGCATCGCCAGCAGCGCTCCGAAATCACCGGGCAGGCCGATGTGGCGCTGCAAGAGCCGGTCGATAACGACGAGCGTATCGACTGGGTGCTGCAGACTGCTCGCTCGCTGGGCGTCAAGATTATTGTCGCCGGGCGTATAGGCAGCTTTTACGAAGCGCAGCGTGCGCGTTTTGTCGCTGAGGGGTTGGACCTCGTTACCGGCGGAACGTCCCTGCAGACCTTCATGGATGTCGATGACAAGAGTCGTTTCACGGCGGCGGCCGAAGCGGCGGGGCTGGCGTGTATTCCGGGGATTGCCGTCAGCAATGCCGAGGAGTTGCAGGCGGCTTACGATGCGTTGGTGGTGTCTGGCGAGGTGTGTATCAAGCCGGTGGTCGGGATTTACGGGCGCGGCTTCTGGCGCTTCAAGACCGACGTTGACGATTTTCGTTGTTTCGCCAACCCCGACGCGCGTGAGACGACCTTTCAGGCGTACCTTAATGCTTATCGTCAGGCTGATGACGTGCCGGACATGCTGCTCATGCCGTATATGCCGGGCAGTGAGTGTTCGGTAGACATGGTTTGCGAGCACGGCAAGGCGGTCGCCTTTGTCGGGCGGCGCAAGGTGGGGCTCAATCAGACTTTCGAGCGTGACAGCGAAGCGGTACAGCTGGCGGTACGTGCGGCGGAGCATTTTGCCTGCGACGGGCTGATCAATGTGCAGACCCGCGACGACGCGGATGGCAAGCCGCGCTTGCTGGAGATCAACCCGCGTTATTCAGGTGGCATTGGTTACACCCGTGAAACCGGCATCAACCTGCCGGGTATTTTCGCGGCCCGGCGTCTTGGCTTGAAAGAACCGGAAACACATTGGCTCGAAGATATCCGCGTCAAGGCCATCACGGTCGCTGTACGGGCCTCGGTTTGATCGTGATAATAGATTTTTGCTATCACTAATCGCTCTTATCAGGGAGGATCGGGCATGAAGCTTCTTGCGCCAGGTGCAAACACTGCTTTAGCTAACGCCCACTGTTCCTGGAACCTGGAGAGCGGTAAGTCTTCGGTTTTTGGTGAGTACGCAGCGGTCGCCTTGCTGGCGGTCAACGATAAGCGCCAGCCGATGGGCGACCCAGCGCTGCTGCATCAGGAACAAGGCTGGATGGAGTGGAGCGGCGGCCCTCAGGACGTTGGCTGCACGCTCCGGCTGGACAGGTTGCCGACGGGCAGTGATCGCGTGCTGCTGATGGTCTACGTCTACGCCGCCATGGGGCCGATCCGCGACATTGCCAGCCTGCACCTCAAAGTGGATGGCGATATCGAGCACCGCCTGGACCTGCGCGATAACGGCGAAGCGGCGATCATCATCGGCGAGTTCTACAAGCGCAATGAGCAATGGAAATTCCGCGCGCTGAGCGAAGGCTCGGCGTATGGACTGTCGGCGTTCGGGCGCAAGATCGGTCTGGACGTGGACGACCGTCATCCGCGCCGCCCCTCTACGGGCTCGGGTGGTGGGCCACGGCATGAGTCGGCGACCGGCACGGCGTTCGTGGTCGGCCCGGCGCACGTCATGACCTGTGCGCATGTCATCGAAGACATGGGCGTGTTCTATATCACTTCACTGGAAGGCCGTTACAAGGCCGAGCCGGTGGTCATCGACCGTCGCAACGACATCGCGCTGCTGCGCGTGCAGGGCGCACCGCTGTTGTCTCCGGTTACATTCCGGGACGGGCAGGGCTGTGAGCCGGGTGATACCGTAGCGGTTTTGGGCTATCCACTGGCGTCCATTTCAGGTGGCGGGTTGCAGGTGACTCAGGGCGGGATCTCCGGTCTGTTCGGTCTGCACAACGATGCCAGCCTGTTTCAGTTCACGGCACCGATACAGCCGGGGTCCAGTGGCAGCCCGTTATTCGACAACGGGGGCGCGGTGATTGGCATGGTGACCTCAACCGTACCGGACGGACAAAACATGAACTTCGCCGTGAAGTCCGCACTGTTGCTGGCCTTTCTGCAGGCGTGCCGCATCGACGCTGCGCATGCCCGCCCGGAAAGGTCCTATACCACCACAGAAATCTCACGCACCGCTCAGTCGTCGTTATGGCTCGTTGAAGCCTCTCGCCAATGAAGTTGGTGTTGCCTGGCTGGTCTGCAGGCGTCAGGGGCTGCGGCCCCGCTAATCAGGAATTTATCGATGGACAGCAGCGCAGCTTTTTCCAACCCTACAAAGCTTCGTGCTGATCTGCTTCGTGGTCGCCTCGATGTCAGCGTCGATTCGTCGACCATCGCTCCGGATTCACTGTTCGGCTTCGCCGAGCGGCGTAACCCCAAGCGCGCGTTTCTCTTCGTGTCCCGAGTCTTGGGGCGCCATATCCCTGCGCGTCCAGGCGTGATGCTGAAAAGTTTTCAGGACCTGGCGCACAAGATCCCCGCAGACCTGCCCGGTCCGGTGCTGGTCATCGGCATGGCCGAAACGGCTGTCGGCCTTGGTGCCGGCGTACACCGTGCCTACAGCGCAACGCGCCCGGATGCCTTGTACATGGTCAGCACGCGCCATCCGACCGGCAGCGCATTGTTTGCCCGCTTTGAAGAAGAGCACAGCCACGCCAGCGCTCATCTGATCCACCTGCCCGTCGATCCGGCGTTACGCGAGATGATGCTCGGTGCCCGTTCGCTGGTGCTGGTCGATGACGAGGCGTCCACAGGCAAGACCTTCATCAACCTGCATCAAGCGTTGGTTGACGCCGGCTTGAGCAAAATCGAGCGGGTGGTGACCTGTGTGCTCACCGACTGGTCGGCGGGCGCGGTCAGTACCTCGATGGGCGCAGTGGCAGAACAGGTTTCGCTGCTGCAAGGCTCTTACTTCTTCGATGAAGACTTAAGCGCGCCGCTGCCTGAGATGCCGGAAGTCGGCACCGTTGCCATGGGTGACTGGCCGCTGGTCACCGCCAACGATTGGGGACGCATGGGTGTGCTCTCGGTGGCCGATACGCTGGCACCCGGTATTACCATCAAAAAGGGCGAGCGCATTCTGGTGGTTGGCACCAGCGAATTCGTCTGGCGTCCGTTCCTGCTCGCCGAGCGTCTGGAGAAGGCCGGAGCCGACGTGCACTTCAGCTCCACCAGCCGTTCACCGATTGCACTCGGTCACGCCATCGGCCATGCGCTGTCGTTCTCCGACAACTATGGCCTGGGCATTCCCAACTTCCTCTACAACGTGCGGCCGGGTCAGTTCGACCGGGTGCTGATCTGTACCGAAACCCCAAGGCAGGCGGTGCCTGCCGAGTTGATCGAAGCACTGAACGCCGAGGTCATCTGCGATGAGTAACGACCGCCCGCTGATCTTCGTCGATCTGGACGACACCCTGTTCCAGACCGCACGCAAAACGCCGGCTGACATTGAAAAGCACGTCGCAACGCTGGACATCTCTGGTAATGCCAATGGCTACATGACCAATGTGCAGAAGTCGTTCGCGCACTGGCTGCTGGCGCATTCCGATGTGGTGCCGGTGACGGCGCGCAGTGTCGAGGCCTACAGCCGGGTCAAACTGCCGTTCACCGCAGGTGCGATCTGCTCCCATGGTGGCGTGATGCTCGATGTCATGGGACGGCTGGACCATGACTGGAACGAACAGATGAAACAGACCCTGGCCAGTTACCAGTCGCGCCTGCATGAGCTGTCGGCGACGACACTGGCGATCGGTCAGGAGCTGGGGTTTTCATTGCGCGGCTGGGTGGTCGAAGAGGCGCAGTTGTTCCATTACGTCGTGACCAAGCACAACGAGAGCGATGACAGCATCCTCGGCAAAGTGCTGGCCGAAGTGCAGGCGCGTGGCTTGCTCGACGGCATGCATATTCATGGTAACGGCAACAATCTGGCCTTTCTGCCCGAAGGGCTGGCCAAGCGTTACGCGGTTCAGGAGTGGCTGCGACGCGACAAAGCGATCAATGGCGAACGCCCGGTGCTCGGTTTTGGCGACAGCATTACCGATCTGGGTTTCATGGAGGAGTGCCACTGGTGGGCGACGCCTGCCCGCAGTCAGTTGGCGAAAATGTTTGTCGGAGCCGCGCATGAGTGATCCCGTTCACGGGCTCGATACGGTCGGTAGTGGCAGTTACCTGCACGACGACGTGCATTTCCTGTTGCGCGGCGTGGCGATGCAGACCACCAGCGTCGAGGAGAAGGAGCGCCTGATTCAGACGCGACAGAAGCACTATTCGGAAATGATCAGCGAGGAGTCAGCGCCCAGCGCCGCTCACAAGGCGCTGTATGAGCGGGCGCTCAAGCAGAACGGCGCGCGCATGGCCGAAGATGTACAAGCTCTGGCCCAGGCGCTTGACCGCGAGTGCACAGGCGCTGAAATCATTCTGGTGTCGTTCGTGCGCGCCGGTCTGCCGCTGGGTGTGCTGTTGCGACGGGCGCTGATCGATCTGGGCTGCGAAGCGCACCACTACGGCATCAGTATCGTCCGTGATCGCGGCATTGATACGGTGGCGCTTGAAGCCATTATTCAGGCCCACGGCGCGCAGAACATCGTGTTCGTCGACGGCTGGACCGGCAAGGGCGCGATTTCGGGGGAGATCCGTCGCAGTCTGGCGGGCGATACGCGCTTTCCGGATCAGCCACGGCTGGTGGTGCTGGCCGATCCGTGCGGCAGTGCCTGGCTGGCAGCGTCGGCAGAGGACTGGGTGATTCCTTCCGGCATTCTCGGTGCCACGGTGTCCGGTCTGGTTTCGCGCTCTATCTGGCCGACGGACGGCGGGCTGCACGGTTGCGTGGTGTACGAGCAGTTGCGCGACCACGACGTCACGCAGTCTTTTATTGAACAGATCGACAGCCAGCGTCGTCAAAACAGTTCTACGCTCACACTGACACCCTGGACGCTGCCTCAGCGAACCGAACTCAAGGCCGCCGCATTACAGGTGGTTGACCGTCTGGCCGAGCGCTTCGGGATCAATAACTTCAATCGCATCAAGCCGGGCATTGCCGAAGCCACCAGAGCGGTCATGCGCCGCGTGCCGGATCATGTACTGGTGCGCAACCTGGCTGACAGCGACGTGCAATTGCTGTTGCACCTGACCGAAAAAGCGGGGATTCCCGTCGAAGAAGTTGGCGATCTCCTGGGGCCCTATCGGGCTGTGACCATCATTCGGAGTCTGAGCTAATGGCCTTATTCTCGCCTTATGCGCTGGGGGCAACGCTGTACATGCCCGCGACCCGGGACGATATCGTCGATGTGGTGTTCGGTGAAAAGATTCCCGAGCTGCGTTCGCTGGTCGTCTGTCTGGAAGACGCCGTAGCACTGACCGATGTCGACACGGCGTTACTCAATCTTCGTCAGGTACTCACCCGTATCCGCGATCGTGGCGGTCGTCCGGCCGACGGTCCGCTGCTGTTCGTGCGTCCAAGAGACGCTGCGATGGCGCGAATTCTCAACGACTGGCCGCTGATGGCGCACGTCGACGGTTTCGTTGTTCCCAAGCTCTCGCTGAAAAGTCTGACGAACTGGGAGCAGGCCGTCACCAACCCGGCGCTGGCGTTGATGCCTACACTGGAAACCCCTGAAGTGTTCAATCCGACAGCGATGGTCGAGCTGGGGGAAGCCTTGAAGGCCAGTCTGTGCGAGCGGATCATTGCGCTGCGCATCGGGGGCAATGACCTGATGGGCTGTCTGGGGCTGCGCCGTAATCCGGCCATGACCCTGTATTCGACGCCGATGGGGTATGTCATCCCCATGTTGGCGGGTGTCATGGGTTCGCAGGGCTTTGCGCTTACCGCTCCGGTGTTCGAGCAACTGGCTACTCCGGACATTCTGGAGCATGAGCTGGCGCTGGATATTACCAATGGATTGGTCGGTAAAACGGCAATTCACCCCTCGCAGGTCAATATCATTCAGAATGCGCTACGCGTCAGTCTGGAGGACATCAACTCCGCCCGGATGATTTTGAACTCTGTGGCCCCCGCAGTGTTCAAGTACAACGACGCGATGTGTGAACCGGCTACCCACTATAAATGGGCAACCCACATCATGGAGCGCGCCAAATGGCATGGAGTGTTATCCGCACCCGCTTCGATCATGGATGCCAGCATTCGACTCGCTGAGGCAGTTAGCTAGATGATAGAACCTGACCTTGAAACCGTAGAACCCGATCTTGAACCAGCAGGACCCGACCTTGAAATCGAAGTTGAACAACGCCTGTTGGCGGTTTTCGATTTTGACGGGACCATCACCCGACACGACAGCTTCGTGCCGTTTCTCAAGTTCGCCTTTGGGCAACGAGCCTTCTCTGTGCGTATGGCCCGGCTGGTATTGCCGAGCATCGGCTTTCTTGCCAAGCGCGTGACCCGCGACGAACTGAAAGGGCGCCTGATCAAGGCCTTCCTCAGTGGCGTCGAAGTGCAGTGGCTGCAGCAGAAGGCTGAAGCGTTCTGCCAGTCGCACTGGAAACGCCTGATGCGTCCTGCCGCGCTGGAGTCCATTGCCGCTGAAATCGAGAAGGGTGCCATTGTCACGCTTTGTTCAGCATCGCCTGCTATGGTCCTGCAACCTTTTGCTGATCGCCTGAAAGTAGAGCTGATCGGTACCAATCTGGAAGTGATCGACGGCAAGCTGACCGGCTTGATCGAAGGCAGCAACTGCCGTTGCGACTCGAAAGTTGCACGCCTGGAGAGCGTTTACGGGCCATTGACCCAGTTCCGGGTTCGCGCCTGGGGCGACACCCGAGGTGACCACGAATTGCTCGCCGCTGCTCAGGATGCGCACTGGCGTTTGTTCCATCCGACGTGGCGTCGAGGCCGCTATAAAGGCCCCGTTAACGCCAAGTTACACAATCCTGATGGCAAAGACGGGCCAACACGGTAAGGCTGTAACACTTTTATCCGAAATCCAACGTCACATGGAGCGAAAAATGGCACTCACTTTGGCAAAGAACCAGACGATCTCACTCGAGAAAACTGCTGGTACAGGCCTCAAGAAAGTCAGCATGGGACTTGGATGGGACCCTGAAAAAGCCAGTGGTTTCTTCGGTAAATTGCTCGGTGGTGGCGGCGGCGATATCGACCTGGATGCCTCGTGCATCATGCTCGACGCCGACAAAAAGCCCCTCGATCTGGTCTGGTTCCGCCAGTTGCAATCGCGTGACGGTGCCATTCAGCATTCGGGTGACAACCGTACCGGCGAAGGCGCGGGCGACGATGAAACCATCAGCGTCGACCTGGAAAAACTGCCTGCCACGGTCAAATACCTGGTGTTCACCGTCAACTCGTTCACCGGTCAGAATTTCGAAAAAGTCGCCAACGCCTACTGCCGTATTGTCGACCTGGGCAGCCGTAACGAACTGGGCCGCTTTGATCTGTCCGAAAAAGGTCAGCACACCGGCGTGGTGATGTCCTATCTGGCGCGCACCCCTGCAGGTTGGGATTTCACCGCAGTAGGGCAGGTCACCAATGGCCGTACTGCAGATGATCTGGTCGAGCTGGCGATCGGGGCTGTACGCGCATGACCCAACTTGTTCCGGGCGCCAACGCGCCGGTCGCTGCGGGCCCGCTGACGGTGGAAGTTATTTACTCTCCGCTCGCGGATGCGGATATCGATGTGTCTGCGTTCCTGCTGACCGGTTCCGGCAAGGTCCGTGGCGATCAGGATATGTGTTTCTACGGCCAGAAAAGCGTGAACGGCGGTGCGCTGCAGCAGACGGAAGCGTCAGCCGGACGCGCAGTGTTCAGTCTTGATCCGAGCCGTCTGGACTCGGTCATCGAGAAGGTGGCCCTGACGGCGACCATCTATGAGAACAAGGCCAGTTTTGGCAGCGTGTCGCGCCTGGCCTTGAACATCACCGGTGGTATCGAAGCCGATATCCCTACAAGCGGCATGAAAGAAACCGCGTTGATTCTGGGCGAGTTCTACCTGCGTCAGGGGGCATGGAAGTTCCGTTGCGTGGCCCAGGGGTTTGCTGGCGGCCTTGAGCCGTTGGCGAAAAACTTCGGCGTTGAAGTCGCCGCGCCGCAGGATCAGCCTGCACCTGCACCTGCACCTGCACCTGTGCCCAAGTCGACCGTCAGTCTGAGCAAGATTACGCTCGACAAGACCCGTGCTTCCATCAGTCTGGAAAAATCCAGTGCCGGTTTCGGTGAGATTCGGGTCAACCTGAACTGGAACCGTCGTAACGACAGCAAGGGCGGTGGCTTCTTCTCTATGAAGAAGAGCAATGCCATCGACCTTGATGTAGGCTGCCTCTTCGAAATGCAGGACGGTCTCAAAGGCGCTGTTCAGGCGCTGGGCAACTCGTTCGGTTCGCTCAACACCGAGCCGTTCATCAAGTTGATGGGCGATGACCGTACCGGCTCGATCAGCGACGGTGAGTGGCTGCATATCAATGGCGCGCACTGGAGCAAGATCCGTCGCATTCTGGTCTACGCGTTCATCTATGAAGGTGCGCCGAACTGGAAGGAAACCGACGGGGTCGTCACCATTCACGCGCCGGGCCAGCCGCCCATCGAGGTTCGCCTCAATGAAGAGGGCGGTCGCCAGGGCATGTGTGCCATTGCCCTGCTGGAAAATGACAACGGTGCGGTCAAGGTGACGCGTCGTGTGGATTTCCATAACGGCCACAGCAACATGGATAAAGCCTACGGATGGGGCATGCGCTGGGCTGCAGGTTCCAAGTAAACATACCGTGGTATTTCTGGGCTGGCTGTGCCGCCTCATGGGAGATAGACATGCTGGACTGGTTGAAAACAAACGCAACAGCTGCTCGCGACAAGCTGGCTTCGGAAGTCTCGAAGTTCAAGAATCGCGAATTCATGGAGGCTGTGGTTTCCGGCTGTGCTCTGGTATCGGCCGCAGACGGTGATATCAGCTCCAGTGAAAAGCAGAAAATGGCCGGCTTCATTCAGAACTCTCAGGAACTGAAAGTTTTCGACATGAAGGACGTCATCCAGGGCTTCCAGGAAGCCTGCTCAAAGTTCGAGTTCGATTTTGAAATTGGTCGTGCCGAGGCCTTGAAAACCATCGGCAAGATCAAAAAGAAAGAAGATGCAGCCCGTTTGCTGGTGCGCGTCTGCTGTGCTATCGGCGGCGCCGATGGCAGCTTCGATGAGAAAGAGCGGGAAGTCTGCCGCACGATCTGTCGAGAGCTTGGCCTCAACCCGTCCGATTTCGACCTGTAATTTTTTACCCTAAGGAACGCAGTTAAATGGAAAGCACCTCTCTAGGCTTCCCTCCACTCACGATGGCGGTTTTCGTCGGTCTGGCCGTTACGGCCATGGCTATCGACATGTTCTCCCACCGTGGAAACAAGCCAATCACCCTCGCGCAAGCCTCGGCGTGGTCGATTTTCTGGGTCGCCATTTCGCTGGCCTTCGCCGGTTTCCTGTATGTCCAGCACGGCTCTGAAGTCGCCACGCTGTTCGTGACCGGTTACGCGCTGGAAAAAGTGTTGAGCGTCGACAACCTGTTCGTATTCATGGCGTTGTTCTCCTGGTTCAAGATTCCGGATGGCCTGCGCCACCGCGTTCTGTACTGGGGTATCATCGGCGCCATCGTCTTCCGCGGCATCTTCGTCGCCATCGGTACCGGCCTTCTGGCGCTGGGTCCATGGGTCGAAGTGGTGTTTGCGGTCATCGTTGCCTGGACAGCCATCATGATGCTCAGGGCGGGCGATGACGACGACGAAGAAGTCGACTACTCGCAACACATGGCTTATCGCTTCGCCAAGAAGCTGTTCCCGGTGTGGCCAAAACTGCACGGCAGCAACTTCTTCGTTCGTCGCTCGGTTCTCGAGCAGGAAGTCAAAAAGCCTGAAAACGCCGGTATCACGCTGGCGGCCAAAGGCGCTCTGTTCGCGACCCCGCTGTTCCTGTGTCTGGTTGTGGCGGAAATCTCCGACGTGCTGTTCGCGTTCGATTCCGTGCCTGCAATCATCGCCGTGAGCCGCGAGCCGCTGATCGTGTTCTCGGCCATGCTGTTCGCGATTCTCGGTCTGCGTACCCTGTACTTCGTTCTGGAAGCCCTCAAGCGCTACCTGGTGCACCTGGAGAAAGCGGTTATCGCCTTGCTGTTCTTCATCGCCGTCAAACTGGGCCTAAATGCAACCAACCACCTGTTCCATCACGGTTACGAGATCAGCGCCAACACCAGCCTGCTGGTTGTGGTCGTCGTATTGATCATCGGTATCGTTGCAAGCCTGCTCTTCCCGGGCAAAGACGAATCCGCGGAAGAAAAAGCGTAAACACTGGATAAAGGAGATAAACGAATCATGGCTTTGACTCTGCAAAAAGGTGGCAACCTTTCGCTGTCGAAAACCGACCCTACCCTGACCAACGTATTGATCGGTCTGGGCTGGGATCCGCGAGCCACTGACGGACAGGATTTCGACCTGGACGCCAGCGCATTCCTGTTGGCCGCCAATGGCAAGGTCCGCAGTGAAGCTGACTTCATTTTCTACAACCAGCTCAAGAGCGCCGACGGTTCTGTCGAGCACACCGGTGACAACCGTACCGGTGCTGGCGACGGCGATGACGAAGTCCTCAAGGTCGATCTGGCCCGTGTCCCTGCCGATGTGGAGAAAGTTGTTTTCGTCGTGACCATTCACGACGCAGACAGCCGCAAGCAGAACTTCGGTCAGGTGGGGGGCTCGTTCATTCGCGTATTGAATGAGCAGTCAGGTTCTGAAGTTGTTCGCTACGACCTGGCAGAAGACGCTTCCACTGAAACCGCGATGATTTTCGCCGAACTGTACCGCAACAATGGCGAGTGGAAGTTCCGCGCCGTGGGTAGCGGTTTTGCCGGTGGACTGAAAGCCGTGGCCAACTCTTTCGGCATGAATTTCTGATTCACGCTCAACCACTTTTCTGGAAAGGATCAAGAACATGGCAGTAAGTCTGAGTAAAGGTGGCAACGTTTCCCTGTCCAAAGAGGCTCCTGGCCTGACAGAAATCACCGTGGGCCTGGGCTGGGATCCGCGTGTGACCGATGGCACCGAGTTCGACCTGGATGCTTCGATCTTCATCGTTGGCGAAAATGGCAAAGTGCTGGACGACAGCAGCTTCATTTTCTACAACAACAAGAAGTCGGCTGATGGTTCGGTCGAGCACCTGGGCGATAACCGTTCAGGCGCTGGCGAAGGCGATGACGAGTCGGTAACGGTCAAGCTCACTGGCCTGGCAGCGGCAGTGAAGAAGCTGGTTTTCGCGGTTACCATCCATTCCGCTGAAGAGCGCAAGCAAAGCTTTGGCCAGGTTTCCAACGCTTACATCCGCGTTGTGAACAAGGCTGACGGCAAGGAAGTTGCTCGTTACGACCTGTCGGAAGATGCATCGACCGAAACCGCGATGATCTTCGGCGAGTTGTATCGCAATGGCGAAGAGTTCAAGTTCAAGGCCATTGGTCAGGGCTTTGCCGGCGGTCTGAAGCCGTTGGCAGAAGCTCACGGCGTGGCAATCGGCTAAACCCGAGCAGCGCCCAATAAAAACCCCCGCCAGCGATGGCGGGGGTTTTTTATTGGGTGCTGATAATAGCTATCGTTCCTCACGCTCCAGCGTGGGAATGCATGTCGCGTCGCTCTGCGTCGTCAAGAGGACGCGGAGCGTCCGGAAATGCATGCGACGCAGAGCGCCGCACGATAGTTGCAAGTGCGCAGCACAGTCTTCGGTCCAATAACGTAGTGCTGAAGTTAACGTTCGCTTCTGCCCACACCCGATGGTCCTGCGGCCAGCATGCGCCCGGCCAGTCGGGAGAAGGGCAGGCTTTGCAGCCATACTGTGCCGGGGCCGGTCAGTCTGGCGAAGAAAACCCCTTCGCCGCCGAACAGCATCGACTTGATGCCGCCACCGACCGTGCGGATATCGTAATCGACGGTCTGGGTCATGGCTGCCAGGCATCCGGTGTCGACGTCCAGCGCTTCGCCTGCCGCCAGTTCGATCTTGCGCACCGTGCCGCCCATGTGCACGAACACCCAGCCGTCACCTTCCAGCTTTTGCAGGATGAAACCTTCGCCCCCGAACAGACCGGTGAGGATTTTCTTCTGGAACTGGATACCGATGGAGACGCCCTTGGCGCCAGCCAGAAAACTGTCTTTCTGACAGATCAGCCTGCCGCCGAAGTCGCGCAGGTTGAGCGGCAGTATCGTGCCGGGGTAGGGCGCTGCAAACGCCACGCGGCCCTTGCCTGAACCTTGTTGCGAAAACACCGTAGTGAACAGGCTCTCGCCGGTCAGCATGCGCTTGCCTGCACCGAACAGCGAACCCAGCAGCCCGGACGATTGATTGCTGCCGTCGCCGAAGATGGTCTCCATCTGCACGTCGCAGGTCTTGTACATCATCGCTCCGGCTTCGGCGACGGCGCTTTCGCCAGGGTCAAGCTCCAGTTCGATGAACTGGGTTTCCGTGCCGTACAGCTTGAAGTCCACGCCATCGGTGGTCTGCGCCAGGCCATAGCCGCCCGAGGCGTTCGGGTCGGGCGTAAACGAAGGGCGTCTGGCGGGCACAGAGGCCGGCGCGGGTGTCGGGGCTGCCTGCGCCGGCAGCGCGGACGGCCTGGGCTGGATCATGTCCGGCGTCGGATCAGGAAAAGGCGTCACCCCGTCCTTCTTCATGGCGCGCACCTGCGGCACCTGATAGATCGGCTGCCAGTCCGGCATGCCCTGCTTCCAGCACCACGCGCCGGGCGACTCACGGGCAATCAGCCGCGCAGCATCCGCGTCCATCGGGCCGAGTTGCTTGCCCGCGTTCATCACAAACCATTGTTCCAAAGCGTCTACTCCCGAGCGAATAGTGACAGTTGGCTGTGCGCGATGCGTCAGAGGCTCAGGCGCATGGACAGGTCCACGGCTTTCACGTCCTTGGTCATCGCACCGATGGAAATGTAATCGACACCCGTTTCTGCAATCACCCGCAGGGTGTCGTCATTGATGCCGCCGCTGGCTTCAAGACTGGCACGGCCTGCGGTAAGGCGCACAGCCTCGCGCATGTCATCAAGGCTCAATTCATCGAGCATGATGATGTCGGCGCCTGCGTCCAGCGCCTGCCTGAGCTCACTCAGGCTTTCCACCTCGACTTCAACAGGCTTGCCGGGGGCAATTCGGTGCGCCGCTTCTATTGCCTGAGCGATGCCGCCACAGGCTGCGATATGGTTTTCCTTGATCAGAAAAGCGTCGTACAGCCCGATGCGATGGTTATGACAGCCGCCGCAGGTGACCGCGTATTTCTGCGCCAGGCGCAGGCCCGGCAGGGTCTTGCGGGTATCCAGCAGTTTGACCTGAGTGCCCGCGACCATGTCCGCGAAGTACTGCGCCCGGGTGGCCACTCCCGAGAGCATCTGCAGGAAATTGAGCGCGCTGCGTTCGCCGGTCAACAGCGAGCGGGCCGGGCCTTCAAGGTGAAACAGCGCCTGATTGGGACTAACACGGTCGCCATCGGTCACTTGCCAGTGCACGGCGACGCGCGGGTCCAGTTGCCGGAAGACCGCATCGACCCAGGCAGTACCGGCGATCACCGCTGCATCGCGGGAAATGATAGTGGCCTTGGCCAGCCGTTCTGCCGGAATCAATTGGGCGGTGATATCGCCGCTGCCGACATCCTCCAGCAATGCGCGACGCACATTGGCCTCGATCTCGGCGGTCAGGTCGGCAATTCGTAAATTCGGCATAGCGGGCTCCAGTAGCAAAGTCGTTCGAGTATAAGGCACCGCATCCCGCTTACCCACCTGCGCCATGCCAGGGTGTTACCCCTGGAAACGTGCAGTTGGTCGGTTTGGCAAATTCGTTTGCGATGGAAAGCGAATATCGCGGTCTATCGCTGCACATGAATGCCTTGCCGCTTCATTCGCGAGAGTGAAAGAAAAGTCTCACTGGCGTTGATGACAAGTTTTGAAAGATAATCCGACTTGTAATTGACGCCATGAGTTTGACGTTGCGCAAGGCCAAGGGGGTCGCTTCACAGTGCGAGGGTAACAAGCCACGTTTGTGATGGGGTTCAGGTTGTTTCCTGTCAGGGGGTGTAATGCCAAACGACGAAAAAGTAGTGCCGTTGAGCAAATCGTTCCCTTTGCAGGGGGCGGGTACTCCGTTGGCCCGGTTACCCGTTGTGTTGTTGCAGGTTCGCGACAAGGCGGCCCAGCAGCTCAAGGATGCATTGCAGGCGTTGTTCGATAACGCCGACGATACGCTGTTCGAAATGGCTGACCGCGCCCGCAGCAACACTGAGCAGAACATCTTTTTTGAAGCCATGCGTGACCTGCGTCTCAAGCGCAAAAGCATAGAACGTGGCTTCCTCGACAAGTTCTACGAGTCCTTTCTGGTCCTGGGCCAGTATCAGATTCAGGAGCCTGTGCTTCCGGCCCCTGTGTCCTTCGACAAGCTGTCGCTGGTGCACAACGACGATCTCGAGAAGACCGTGGCCGTGGACGCTATGGTCAGCAAGGTCATGAGCCGTGACGCCCTGGCTCTGGGGCAGCTCACTGCACGCCTGAACGTGCTCATTCCGCAAGCCATTGCCGAAGACTCCAACCCCCTGGGGCCGGCGATGCTGTGCAGGTTCTTTCTGGACGCCGGGCGTAGCCTTGGCGTCGAGATCAAGGTCAAACTGATCATTCTCAAACTGTTCGAGAAGTACGTCCTGGCCAATACGGACGACCTGTACAGCGAAGCCAATCAGTTGCTGATTGCCACAGGTGTATTACCGAACATGAAAGCATTGCCGGCCCGTCGTTCATCCGACAGGGCGGCGCCCAGAAGTCGTGTCTCCGAGATGTCCGACCCTGCCCTGAACGAAGCCGCCGACAAACTCGACAAGGGTGTGCAGGAGGTCTTCTCGGCGTTGCAGGAATTGCTGCTGCACGTGCGCGGTAATCTCGCGCCGCGTCATGAGCCCAACGCCGAAGTGCGTCCGATTTCCAGCCGGGACCTGCTGCGCCTGCTGTCTCACCTGCAGCAATATGTGCCGTCGCAGGACACTTCAGACGATTTCGACCTGCGCAATCAGTTGGAACAACTGCTGACGCGAGTCAACGTCAAGACCGGCAAATCCAGAATCGTCGGTGTCGGTGACGAGGACGTCATCAACCTGATCGCCATGCTGTTCGAGTTCATTCTCGATGACCGCAACCTGACGCCTTCACTGCGTGCTTTGATCGGGCGTCTGCAGATTCCGATGCTCAAAGTGGCGGTCATCGACAAAAGCTTCTTCAGCCGCGGCAGTCATCCTGCCCGTCGCCTGCTTAACGAAATTGCCACTGCCGCATTGGGCTGGGGCGGTCGTGACGACTATCAGCGCGACTCGCTGTATCAGCGTGTCGAGCAGATCGTGCAGCGCCTGCTCAATGATTTTGTCGATGACCCGGCAATTTTTTCCGAGTTGCTGGCGGATTTTCTGGCCTTCACCAGTGACGAGCGTCGCCGCAGCGAGTTGCTCGAGCAGCGCACCCGCGATGCCGAAGAAGGGCGCGCCCGTGCCGAATTGGCCAGGCAGCAGGTGCAGCATGAGCTGAATCAGCGCCTATTGGGCAAAACCTTGCCCGAGGTGGTTGTGCGGCTGTTGCAGGAGGCCTGGAGCAAGGTCCTGCTGTTGACCTGTCTCAAGCATGGCGAAGAGTCCAGCGAGTGGCAGGCCGGGCTGGAGACCATGGACGAGTTGATCTGGAGCGTCGAGCTGCACGACGACCCGCAGGCTCTGCAGCGCTTGCTGGAGCTGGTTCCGGGACTGCTCAAGTCGCTGCGTGATGGCTTGACCAGCGCCGCGTTCGACCCGTTTGCCACCAGCGAATTCTTCAGCCAGCTGGAGTCGCTGCATGTCCAGGCTTTCCAGCACTTCTCGCGCCTGCAGGAAGGCGAGGGCGATACCGTTCAGGCAGACGGCCTGGCCGTCGAAGGCCCGCCGATGATGGCGGTGGTCGAGGAAATCGTTCTGATTACTCCTGAAGAGCAGATGCTCAATGAACCGGTGGTTCAGCTACCCGACGACGATGCAGGCCTGCAGATGGTCGACAAGTTGCGGGTCGGTTGCTGGGTCGAGATTCAGGAAGATGAAGAGCACAAGCTGCGTTGCAAGTTGACCGCGATTGTCGAGCCTACCGGACGTTATGTGTTCGTCAATCGTACCGGCATGAAGGTTCTGGAAAAGACCCGCACCGGCCTTGCCGTCGAATTTCGTCGCGGTGCGGTGCGTATTCTCGACGACGCGCTACTCTTCGATCGGGCTCTGGAGTCCGTCATCAGCAACTTGCGCAACCTCAAGGGCGCCTGATTGACTGATTAAAGCTATCGTTCGTCTGCGCTGCTGATCGTCAGGCAGCCGATTGACCAGCGTGCCGACGCCTCGCGTCGGCACGTGCCAGTGACGCTCCGTCACAGATCCCTGCATCTACGGCGTCATTCCTACATCGCGGATCCGTACCCCAACCCCCACGTCAGCTGCTGTCACGGGCATAATCAGCGCTACTTATTTACCCCCGTTCAAGGAGCATTCATGCAACTGGACTCCGCAAGCGGCTGGTGCGACGGCGTGCAGCATTGCCCCTCGCCCAACTTCAATGCGCGACCCGAAGGCGAAATCTCGCTGCTGGTGATCCACAACATCAGCCTGCCGCCAGCGCAATTCAAGACCGGCAAGGTGCAGGCTTTCTTTCAGAACCGGCTCGACACCGACGAGCATCCCTACTTTGTGGGGATTGCCGATCTGCGCGTTTCAGCGCATTTTCTGATTGAACGTGATGGCGAGGTCATTCAGTTCGTCTCTTGTCTTGATCGTGCGTGGCACGCCGGTGTTTCCTGTTTTCAGGGCCGGGAAGGGTGTAATGACTTTTCTGTCGGCATCGAACTGGAGGGGACGGATGACCAGCCTTTCACCGATGCGCAATACCACGCGCTGATCGACCTGACGCGACAGTTGCGCCAGGCATTCGAGGCGATCACCCCCGAGCGTATCTGTGGTCACAGTGACGTGGCGCCGGGACGCAAGACTGATCCTGGGCCCTGTTTTGACTGGGCCAGGTTTCGAGCGGCTTTGCTGGATTGATGTGAGGGACGAACAATGAGTTTTCTGGTGCTACTGCTGGCCGTTCTTATCGAAAAGTTTTCTGCCCTGCGTCAGCGCGTTCAGCGTGACGGGCCGTGGCTGAAAGAACTGGCAAAGCTCGAGGCCAGCCCGCGGACCTCGACACGTCCCTGGTTGATGCTGGCGCTGCTGGTGCTCGTGCCCGTGCTGATCCTGCAACTGGCGCTGACCATCATCGGCTCGGTAGCCTATGGCTGGCTGGTTCTGCCCATTCACCTGCTGGTGTTGATCTACAGCCTTGGCCGGGTGGATCTGGTCGCGGTGCTCGGGCCGTTTCGTGATGCCTGCCGACGTGGCGATGCGCAGGCTGCGGTGCACGTGGCCGAGCGCGACATGGGCGTGCAGGCGGACAACAGCGAGCAATTGCTGCAGGGTGTGCAGGGCTACCTGCTCTGGCAGGCGTTTCAGAGTTTCTTCGCCGTGATTTTCTGGTACTTCGTACTCGGCCCGGTGGCTGCGCTGGCCTACAGGCTATTGGCACTTGCTGCCGAGCACGGCAAGACTCCAGCACTGGTCGAGCGTGCAGGGCAGTTGCGCCATGCCTTTGACTGGGTACCGGTCAGGTTGCTCGCCGCCAGCTTCGCATTGGTCGGCAATTTTGTGGCGGTCACCCGGGTGATGCTGCATGAACTGCTGAACTGGAACATCAGCGCTGCACAACTGATTACGCGCGTTGGCTGCGCTGCCAGCGAAGTCCCGCCTCCGATGATGGGCGCGCAGGGCGTCACCGGCCTCGACATGCTCTGGGAGCTGCTGGTACGTGCGGCGGTGGTCTGGTACGCAGGGTTTGCCCTGTGGACCCTTCTGCTCTGATCCGATCCTGGCCGCACAGGTCAGGCAGGTGACATCAGGTGTGTGACAGGCGAGGCCAGTCGAACAGTTCGCAGGCGTTGTCCGTGCTCGCCTGGGCCAGTCGCTGGGGGCTGATCTTCATCAGCTCCGCGATGGCCTCGCAAATGTCGGGCAAGTGCTGCGGGCTGTTGCGCTGGTAGGGATGCATGGCGGGCGCCATGTCCGGTGAGTCGGTTTCCAGCACCACGCTGTCCAGCGGCAGTTCGGCGATGACCCGATGCATGCGCAGTGCCTGCGGCCAGGTCGCCGCTCCGCCCAGACCCAGTTTGAACCCCAGTTTGATGTATTCGCGTGCCTCTTCGCGGCTGCCGGCAAAGGCGTGAATGATGCCGCTGCGTTTTGGTTTGTGGCGCTTGAGCGTCGAGATCACATCGGCATGGCTGCGGCGCACGTGCAGCAAGGCGGGCAGGTTGAAGTCCGCTGCCAGCTGCAATTGCGCGTCAAAGAGCGTCTGCTGACGCGCCTTGTTCGGGCGCTCTACGTAATAATCCAGACCGATCTCACCCACCGCACATAACTGCGGATGGCCTTTCAGGCGCGTCAGCCAGTCGCCCAGCTCGGTCAGGTGTTCGGTACGGTGCTCATCGATGTACACCGGATGCATGCCGAACGCTGCGTGCAGGGCGGGGTTGGCTTCGGTCAGCTCCCAGAGCCGCTGCCAGTTACGCTGATACACCCCGAGCACCACCATGCGCTCAACGCCAAGCGTCAGACAGTTGTCCAGAACCTGAGCGCGGTCGGCATCGAAATCCGGAAAATCCAGGTGGGTATGGGTATCGATCAGCGTCACAGTCACGCCTCGTGAATACGTTGCTTGAAAGCCCTGGCAATCGCATGCACGCCGGGCTGGTAATCGTCCTTCTCGATAGCGGCCAGCGCCAGTTGCAGGGCCTTGTCGGCGATCAACTGGTGTTGCTGGGCCATGGCGTTGACGGGCAACGGCAGAAAATCGAGCAACTGCGTATCGCCGAAGGTGCCCAGATGCAGTGGAGGCGATTGCAGCACCTGACTTTGCAGCACATCGAACACGCCTTGCAGCAGCACATAAGACGTTGTGATCAACGCGTCCGGAAAATGTCCCTGACGCTGTAGCAGTTCGGTCATTAAACGCTGACCACACTGGCGGCTGAACGCTTCGCCGTGCTCGATGATGGTGGCGCCGGTAAACCCGTCGAGTGCATGTTCGAAGCCGGCTGCACGCGCGCGACTGATGCTCAGTTCAGGGCGTGCGCCGATCAGGGCGATATGTCGCGGTCGGGTTTGCAGGAGGCTGTGGGTCAGTTGCTGGCAGGCGTCATGGTCATCGCTGACCACCGAGCAGAAAAACTCGGGATTCATTTCCCGGTCGATGGCGATGATCGGCGTGCCCTTGAGCTGCAATTCCCGGTAACTGTCGTCACCGGTCGGCAGGCAGCTGGCCACCAGCAGCGCGTCGCAACGGCGGGCGCGGAATAGCTGCAACAGTTGCAGTTCGCTGGCGGGGTCGTCATCGGAGCTGGCGATCAGCAATTGATAACCGAGGCTGC
>Ga0105244_10000538_pt1 | contig 33838 bp, 30 predicted proteins | sample KBSM44metaG_FD_80423 | JGI IMG/M metagenome (GOLD analysis project Ga0105244, IMG submission 80423) | Miscanthus rhizosphere microbial communities from Kellogg Biological Station, Michigan, USA - KBS M4-4 metaG | ecosystem: Host-associated > Plants > Roots > Rhizosphere > Soil | place...
CAGGCGGGTGAAGTTGCGGTGGGCGACATTAACGTCACGCTGGATAACGCCGATGAGAAACTGAGCCGCGAGCAGCGACGTCGCATCAAGCTGATGCGAATGCAGCTCGGCTTTGTTTTCCAGAGCTTCAACCTGTGGCCGCATAAAACTGTCATGCAGAACATCATTGAAGCGCCGATTCATGTGCAGAAGCGCAGCCATAAAGAGGCGATTGAAGAAGCGGAAGCGTTGCTGCATAAAGTGGGACTTTATGCAAAACGTGATGCCTGGCCGTCCCAGTTATCCGGCGGCCAGCAGCAGCGCGTGGCAATTGCCCGGGCGCTGGCGCAGCAGCCAAAAGCAATCCTGTTTGATGAACCAACCTCCGCGCTGGATCCGGAGCTGGTGGGCGAGGTGTTACGGGTGATCCGCAGCCTGGCCGAAGAGGGACGCACCATGATTATCGTGACGCATGAAATGGGTTTTGCGCGTGACGTGTCGAACAAAGCGGTGTTTCTGCATCAGGGCATGATTGAGGAGTCCGGTTCGCCGGAGCAGGTGTTCCTTGACCCCATCTCGCCACGCTGCCGCGCCTTTGTGAACAGCCATTTCGAGCGCAATGCTGGTTAGAGCGCTAAGCGAAGTCTGACGGGGCGCCGGGACTGCGCGTCCTGAATTCATAATTTTTGAGAAAGGTGATGTGAGCGGCGTACAGTCGAAAGAGGCATCAGGCTTCGCCTGCTGGTGATTGATGAAGCAGTATCGACAGATGCCGGTCACGGCCTGGACCATCATCTCTATGAACAGTGGGCGTTTAACTACCGTAACGACACCGGTATCAGCCAGACACGCATCAATGCGTTCAGGGGAAAAGCAGATCAGAGAGAGCAGATCTGAGAGAACAGTAACGCTTTGGGTTTGAACTCAATGACGACATCAGGGACTTGGCTGATTAGCATAAAAAAATCCGTAATCATCCATTGGAGATTACGGATTTTCACACAGCCACCGGATCGTTCAGCCGATCACTTCTGCTTTAACTGATCGGCATTACGGTATCATTTCCGGGTTCTTTATCCGTCAGACTTCGTGATTCAGACGAGCCTGTAAACGCACTATCCTGACATTAAGGATTAAAAATCGGGCGGCCCGCTTCAACCAGTGCCTGCCACTGCTGATAGCTTGGGCGACTCTGGATGTTTGTATACCACGCTTTCAGGGCAGTACAGTCGTCAGGCACAGCAAGGTTTACCAGAGCCGAGAAGATCATTCCACCTGTTACGGCGATATCGGCCATTGAAAACGCATTGCCCGCGACATACGGCTGCGAGCGTAAAACGTTGTCGAAATAGCGCATACCACGAATGGCTTTTTCGCGCATTTTCTCACCCCATTCCTGATTCTGATAAAGTTCAACCTCTGGGCCCAGTCCTGCGGTGGCATGGTGGAAATAGACGCTGACCGCATCAAGAAACTCAATTTCAGCCCGTTTGGTCATCATATGGATAACCCCTTTTTCTACCGGAGTAACGCCTGTCAGAACAGGGTTATCATCCAGCACGTCCAGATATTGCGTAATTGCGGTGCACTCTGCGATCAGCGTTCCATCATTCAGTGCTAAAACCGGCAGGGTGCCTGAGTAGTTGATGGCTAAAAACTCAGGCTTTTTATGCTCACCTGCCCAGAGATTTACCGGGATAAATTCAACCTGAGAAAGTAATCCCTTTTCCGCTAAAGCTATTCTGACCCGTGCAGGATAAGGGCCGTCATACCAGTCATAGATTTTCATTGAAGTCAGTGATGAAACTGCAGAAGCCGTGTTGATATCAGTCATGATTAATTTACCTACCTGTCAATTGGTAGTTTGATTCTGGCGCGCTTTTTTTATGCTGTCAACACCTGCCTGTCAGTTGGCAGGTGAAAATTTTACGTTTATAATGCGTCTTTACCTTTTCATGGAAAACAGTGTTATGAGCCTTAATGCGCGTGAAGCTATCCTGGCCGCAGCAAAGAATGCTGCCCAGAATCATGGCTACAACGGTATTAATTTTCGCAGCATCGCTGATGAGGTGGGGATTAAAAACGCCAGCATCTACTATCACTTTGCCAGCAAAGCAAACCTTGGCGCCGCCGTCGCCAACCGTTACTGGCAGGATACGGTAGAGGTTTTAAAGACCATCCGGGAGCAAAGTGCTTCACCCGATGAGGCGTTACAGCGCTATCCGCAGATTTTCCGCATGTCTCTTGAAAATGCCAACCGACTCTGTCTTTCCAGTTTCATGGCGGCGGAATATGAAGATTTGCCTGAGGAAGTGAAACAGGAAGTGCAGTGTTTCGTGGAGGCGAATGTTGACTGGCTGAGAGCCGTGCTCAGCGAAAAGGAACCTGGCCTTACAGAGAAACATGCTCAGCATGCGCTGGCTATATACACTGCCGTAGCGGGTGCGCAGTTAATTGCCCGCACCCGTCAGGATATTACAGTTTTTGATAACCTGATTGCGACCTATCAGGAGACCGGTCTGATTCCACTATCACGGTGAGGTTATCACAAAGATGAGATAACCTGGACGCATCCTGTTTAGCTTTATAGCATGGCATCGCCCATAAGGTTCCAGAACAGGAACGCCTGGCACGCTTTGTGACTATCCCTATTCTGGGATGGCAGAGCGGAAAGAGGTTTTCGCAGGACGTATAACGCAGCAATCCGCCTGGTCCGCTAACGTTTTGCATGGAATAGCGGGTTTGAACTGCCCGTCCGCTGAAACAGTGGGGCAGGGTGATGTTATTCCTCGGGCACATAAATGGACATCTTCAGCAACGGGTTATCATTCGAGATAAAGCTGGAATAACTGAAGGTTCGCTTCACGCCATCTTTTCCTGTCAGATATTTTGTCCCGGAGACAGGTGCTGTTATCACATGTTCATTCCACCATTCGCTAAATTCCGGACACGCGTACTCGAGGCGGTTAGTGAGTGATACAAAAGCAGGGTCATGTGAATTTCGATCGTAGTCAGCATGAAAAAGACCCAGCATTCTCCGGGCTTCTTTATGCCACGTTTCTCCGAACAGCAGTCGGGCCTGAGACGTTGTGAACATGAAAATCAGGATATTCCTGTCTTCCGGCGATAACTGACCGAAGTCTGTAATCAGTTCTGCTGCCGCGCTGTTCCATATCAGCACATCCCAGTGCGGGTTAGTGACATAGGCGGGTTCGGCTAATCCCCTGACCAGTCTGATAACGCCCTCAGGAATGACATTGTCATTATCACTTTCTGTTTTGCGGCGGGTTAGCGACTGCAAATGCTGCAATTCAACCTTATCAAGCTCCAGCACCCGACCCAGCGCACTGACAATACGATGAGAAAGCGTCTCCACCCGTCCCTGTTCAATTTTCGTATACCATTCTGTGCTGATGCCGATTCTGGCTGCGACTTCTTCTCGCCTTAATCCTGGCGTACGACGCCTTTCACGTGTGCCTTCAGCCCTGATATCTGGCTTGATCCGGGCACGGCGGGAGCGAAGAAAATGACTTAATTCATTTTTTGGTAGCATGCGTTAACCTGGTCGTCATTTATACCTCTATAAAACTAGTCTATTTTCGCAACTGTTCGGCCCTTTTATAGTCGTTTTCTCAACAGAGATGAGAGGTAACACTATGAAAGCAGCTGTGCTCGAATCGTTTGGTAAACCGCTCAGTATTCAGGATGTCCCGCCACCGACTCCGGGAACCGGTGAGGTGATCGTTGACGTTGTCGCGGCTCCGATTCTTTCCTATGCCAGTGAGGTGTTCAGTGGCGCAAGACGCTATCTTTTACCCACGCCGGTTATTCCTGGCTGTGGCGCCATTGGCAGGGTGCGCGAAACAGGCCCCGATGCTGCGTGGCTCAAACCGGGTGACTGGGTTTTTTGTGATCCGACAGTACGATCAAGGGATAACGCACAATCGCCTGAAATTGTGTTGCAGGGCTGGAGTGCGAGAGGTGAAGGCGGGCAAAAACTTCAGCAGTATCATCTTAATGGCAGCTTCGCTGAACAGATTCGTGTTCCCACTGAAAATGCAGTCCCTATCGGTGATATCGATCCTGCCGACGCCGCTGTCTGGTGCGCTATCAATACACTGCTGGTGGCCTATGGCGGTTTGCTGGCCATGGATCTTAAAGCGGGTGAAAACCTCCTTGTAAGTGGTGCCACGGGTAATTTTGGCAGTTCAGCTGTGCTGGCTGCTATCGCGATGGGTGCCCGTAAAGTCGTCGCGCCTGGTCGAAACACACAGGTTTTGGAGGATCTCAGAAGCCGGTTTGGTTCGCGTATAGAAACCGTCACACTTAGCGGTAAAGCCGATGATGACATCTTTGCGATGAAAAGCGCAGCGGGTGGCCCCATAGATGCCGTGCTCGACCTGCTCCCGCCCTCAGCCCTGGCATCCGTGGCGCGTAATGCCCTTATGACGGTGAGACCTTATGGTCGTGCTGTGCTGATGGGGGGTGTTGGCATGCTGGGTGGCGATGATCTTGCGTTGCCCTATCCGTGGATTATGCGAAATCTCATCACGATCAGAGGACAGTGGATGTATGAACCTCAGGCTGTTTACACACTGGTGGGGATGGTTCGCTCAGGGTTGCTGGACCTCAGCCACTATGCCGTTACAGCGTTTGCTCTGAATGAGATTAACACTGCCGTCAGCCATGCCGCCGAAAACAGTGGCCCGTTTAGACTGACGGTGGTTCGTCCCTGAAAATGTCAGGTGATAACGGCTAACCAGCGTGGCGATGCAGTTAACCCATACATTCTCTCTGGCGTCACGCAGGGCAGGACTCAGGGTTCGGCTCAGTCTTTACGGGGACTGAGCTTGTTTTCACGCGACCGTAAGAACAAGTTTGCCCTGAATACTGCCCCGTGAAGCACGCTCATGGGCTTTCGCGGCTTCGTATAGTGACCAGGTGTTCTCAACCACTATCCGCAATGTTCCGTCTTCCAGTAACACCGCGGCGTCATTTAGTTGCTTCCCGCTGGAGCGGACCTGAATGGATGAGACAGTCACACCAAGGCGGGCGGCTTCATCGTAGTCCGTAAACCCCAGCGGATTAACCGGATAAAAAGCGCCGCCAGGCCGGATGACGCGAAGAAATCGCGCCATGTCATTGCCGCCCACCGTATCAATAACCAGATCGATATTTTTAACATGTGCCTCTGGCGCTACTTTTTTGTAATCCATAAAAGTTTCTGCGCCCAACTCTCGTAACAGGGATTCATGACGCCCCGACGCCACGGCAATGACATGTGCGCCTTTCCAGCAGGCAATCTGCACGGCAAGATGTCCAACACCGCCTCCCGCACCGTTAACCAGAACGGTTTTGCCCTTTAATGCGACAGGAACGTGAGGAAACGACTGAAAAGGATTGGGAGCATCGTGGCCGGTTTCAACCAGAAATTGCCACGCTGTCAGAAGAGACATCGGCGCTGCAGCGGCCTGCACGTGGTTTATGTTGCGAGGTTTCAGCGCAAGTTGTTTTGCCGGAACAGTGACATATTCAGCGTACCCGCCGCTGCCGGTAAAGAGATTATCCGGGAATCGGATCATCGCATAGACCTCATCGCCAACACGAAATCCGGTATCATCGTCATGAACAGCCATAACCACGCCAGAGACATCGGTGCCGGGAATCAGCGGAAACTGCGGACTGGGCTGCCATTCAGGTGGCAAAGTACGATAACCCTCCCGCAGATAGAGATCCGGTGGATTAATTCCCGCTGCATACACTCGCACCAGGACTTCACCGGCGACAGGGACTGGCATGGTCGCATCTTCATAATGCAACTCATCCGGCCCACCAAACGCATGCAAGCGTACCGCTTTCATCACTTTACTCATCGTCTTTTCCTCGGTTTCACAGTTAATGCAGAAGGATAAAACGATAACCAGAGGTTGATAATGGGGTCCTGTTTCGTTTTACTTGTGCCATGAAAGAACAAATCGGTATTGATAGCCTGACAGGGCTAATCGCCTTTGCGCGAGCAGGATCGCTGGGTAGCTATACGGCTGCTGCCAGGGCGCTGTCTGTGTCGCCTTCATCAATCAGCAAAAATATTCAGCGGCTGGAGCGACAATTAGGCGTGGTGCTTTTTACGCGAACCACGCGGTCAATTGCGCTGACGCCAGAAGGGCGCGACCTGCATGAGCGGGTACTGCGATTGTTGCGGGATGCTGAAGAAATTGAACAGGCAGCAAAACGGGCGCGCGCGCAACCTGGCGGCACTGTGCGTATCGCCGCTTCGCTTCCGGTAGGTTTACATCTGCTGGCACCTCTGCTGCCGCTGTATCGCCAGCGTCATCCCGACGTGAAGATTGACCTGCGCCTCGGCGACGAGCACGTAAATGTCATTGATGAAGGTGTGGATATCGCGTTACGGATAGGGGATCTGGCAGATTCGAGTCTGTTGTCGCGGAAGCTCTCACCTTATCAGCTCTGTTGTTATGCCTCGCCTGACTACCTGAAACGATGTGGAGAGCCCAGGCATCCTGATGAGTTGGTGGATCATGAGACAGTTAATCTGCTTTACAAAAGCACTGGTCAGCTCTTTCGCTGGCCCTTTACGCTTGGATCGCGTGAAATTGAGATTCAGCCCTCATCAGCAATCGTGACGGATGCCAGTGAAGCCGTGATTGTCACTATTGCTGCCGGTGCCGGCATCGGAATGGCCGCCAGTTTTATGGCGGCATCGTGGGTAGAGCGTGGTGCACTGCTACCCGTGCTGACTGACTTTGCAACGCAACGACAAAATCTCACCGTTCTCTGGCCCGAAAGTCGTCGGGCCAATCCCGCCGTTCGCGCTTTTCTGGATATGTTGTTTGAGCGGCTGTAATCCACTTTGCGATGATCTTCAGAAGGGCTTCTGACCAGCGTCCGGTCATGAACTGCACCTTCTTCAGCTGGGTGTCCCGCTTTTGAGGTGCAGTTCAATACAGAGCTTTATCACTCCTGCTTCTGAGCAGGCCTGTTTCTGCAGGTCGCCAGGATATCGTCCGCTGCAACATATTCCCCGGTCTGCACGCCGGTAATCCCCAGCATGGTTGAAAACAGATTGTCCTGGGAATAGCTTTGCGTCCTGGCTTGCTGGCTCAGACATCCGTAGTCAACGGCATAACGCTGCTGGTAGTCGGGCGACAGCCAGACCAGCAGAGGCACACGGGTCTGGACCTCAGGGGCGATAGCATAGGGCAGGCCATGCAGATAGACACCTTTCTCACCCAGTGACTCACCATGGTCTGACAGGTAAACCAGGCTGGTGGTAAATGTCTCCTGATGCGCTTTGAGTAATTCAATCGCTTTATCGACAATGTAATCCGCATACAGAATGGTGTTGTCATAGGTATTCACCAGCTGTTCCTGCGAACACTCCTGGATCTGTTTGGTTTCACAAGTGGGCGTGAATTTTCTAAACGCCGGCGGATTACGATGATTGTAGGTCGGACCATGGCTGCCGATAGTGTGCAGCACGATTACGCCATTGCCCTGAAGCTGGTTGATATACTCCTCCAGACCATGAAAAAGGACTTCGTCATAGCATTCGCCTTTGATGCACATACCTGGAAGATTAAGCGCGGTCATATCCTGATTCGGCACCCGGTCACAGGCTCCTTTACATCCCGCATCGTTCTCATGCCAGAGAACGCTCAGACCTGCCCGCTGAATCACATCCAGTAATCCTTCCTGATGACTTGCCAGAGCATCGTCGTAATGCCTGCGCGGCATGTTCGAGAACATACACGGAACGGAGACCGCCGTGGATGTGCCGCAGGATGAAACGTCAGGAAAATAGATAACGTTTTCTTCCGCCAGCAAAGGGTTGGTCGGTCGTGGATAGCCGCCCAGAGAAAAGTTTGCGGCGCGGGATGTTTCACCCACCACCAGAATCGTCAGGTTCTTTTTAGGTCCATTCAGCATGGCGGGAAGCTGATGCGCATCCTCGCCTATTTTTACCAGCGGAAGGTTAGCCCGCTCGCGGTGATTGTAATAAGAGAGCGAGGCGGAAATGAAATTTGAAGGACTCAGGGATTTCACCAGCTCATGATTATTGCGGAACAGTGACGCGTAATCTTTGTAAAAAAACATGGCTATCAGCGCTATCAGTGCAACAGAAATAACCAGATTGATGCCACGCTGAATCACGCCTTTCCATACCGGCACCGACTTTTTGAAAGCAGGCCAGAAAGCCAGCGCAGCCATAAAGATGCCGGTAAAAAATATCACCGCGAACATTTTTGGTGTCAGCAGCGCCATGCTTTCTGCTGGTGTGGTATCCACCATATTGGTGATCATTGAACGATCAAGAATGATGCCGTAATGCTGAATAAAGTACTGAGCGGCGGCTGAGACGATGATAAACAGCGCGATGGTTATCCTGTCCAGCCACAAAAATGAGGCAAGTGTCACGACGATATTGATAACGCTGAACGCAACAATGGGCATAGAGAGGAAAAACAAAATATTACTTAACTCGTTAAACGCTATTAGCGAATAAGCTTGTTGGTAAAAGGCGAAATTGAGAAATACTGAGATATAGAGTGAGAATAATATGATGAACGTAACGCGGGGTAGTACAGGTTGACTGATTCTGAATCGTGGCATGAAGATGTTCCGTAGCCTTAAAAAAATGGAGCCACTACAATTATTTTTAAAATTGATTAGTAACCGTTAATAAAAGTTGTGAGCTGTAAACCAGATAAAGAGGAAACCCACGAGAGTAATTACTGAAATAGCCACTGCTAAACATTCACTTGATGAAAATTTGAGCATATCAGGCGCCTGAAAAATCAGTTGTTCATATACGTTAATGTTAAGTAAAAATGAACTTAAAGCTACAGTTTGTGCGGTTGATGTGAAGGTAATGTGATGGGAATCACACTTTAAAATCAAAGCTGTCAAAACCGATAAGTACGCACATACGTTTTAGAGGACTCAACGCGCAGTATTAAGCTGACCCGAAGCAAAGTTTAACAGAGCGCATGTGCTAACCCAGTTGATTATCATCAAAAGATATCGGCTAAATATGTTTTTTATTTTTAAATCATAAAAGTAAAGAAGTTTTAAAGCGTATTAATGGGTTTATGCGCCATTATCAATCTGAATATTGCTGATGTGAATATTGCTGATTGCAGACAAGTTAATATTCAGAGGGACGTTTTTGTGAAAGGTTAAAAGTTGCGATTTTTTGGAAAAAAGACAATGTCAGAAACCGCCGTCAGCAGGACGCTGGATTACGCGGTAAATTTCAGCGACCACCTGAATTGTGGCCTGTTCAATGGTCTTTTCGTTGCGACATAAAAACCAGCCGCGCCTGTGAGCTTCCTGCCCGAAGGCGTGGGTACAGGCAATATGTTCTTCCAGCCTGTGAATCACTGTACTTCCCAGCCCACGCGATCGTGCTGCGGCTCTTTCCCATGACACCTCAGGAGCCGTCACCACCCCGACATGCAGGTCGGGTACGCGTACGTCATGCTCAATATTAAGTTCTAAAATCTCTGAAAAGGGTACCATTCTTCGAAATGCAGCATCCGACGGATACCAGCGATCCATCAGGATAATGCTATCAGGCGGCTGTTTTGTCAGTACGTTCTGTGAAATCCAGGCGCGACTGATCGCAAAGCGTTTGCAGATCTCACGTTCCAGTTCCACGGACGGATTTCTGGCGAGTCTGTTAACAAGCGCCATTGATTCAGCCCTGAAAGGATCGCTTTTTTTCTCGCTAAGTCTGACGACCTTTCTGTTATCTGCCCGAAGCATGCGCGTAATGGCTTCCAGCAGCGTTGTTTTTCCCGCGCCCTTGGGTCCGTCCAGAGATACGAACAACTGACGACTCATGACTGACATGAACATTGATTCAGGGTTTTTGAGGTGGGGCGGGTGGCTAAAAGCATTCTATGTTCTCTGATTGAATGGCTGATCTTTATTCGTCCGATAAAGCCGCACGATGTATTAGCGCGACCAGATGTCTGATAAACAGATACTGTTGCCTGCGCTGGCAGCAGCGATGACTCACGACCTTTAAACCCGAATGGCCGCCTTAAACGCATATTCGTTAAAATCTGCGCGGGGTAGTGTAAGGGATGTGAAAGGAAAACGAAAAAGGTCCCTGGGCGCGCTTTTGTTTCCTTAAGCGCGCCAGTGACTCACGGACGACAGACGATTGCTAATCGCGCGGATCTCAAGGCGGAAGTCTGTATCCCGTATCGCACGCAGAAAGCCACGTGCGGCCGGGTTATCAGGCGTTCCGGCCTGCCATCACGCCACCATCAATATCCCACACTGCACCGGTGACCCAGCGCGTCTTATCTGACAGCAGGAAAACCACCGTTTCTGCGACATCACCGGGTGTACCTACGCGTCCAATTGGGTGGAAGCTGTCAAAACTGTTCATGACATCCTTCACGTCATCCTTTGGAATGAAGCCCTCGTAAATCGGGGTGTGTACCACTGCCGGGGAGACCGCATTGACACGGATGCCTTTTCCGCCGAGCTCAACGGCCAGGTTTTTTGTTAGCGCGTGCAGGCCGGCTTTTGCCATTGAATAGGCAGAAGAGGGCGTAGCACCGATTGCCTGCTTCGCCCACATTGAGCCTATGTTGACGATAGACCCTTCAATACCGGCGTCAACCATATTACGCACCACATCCCGGGTGATAAAGAACGTTGCGCGGTTGATGCTCATGTACATGTCGTAATCTGTCGCTTCGTGCTCGGTGAATGCCTTTGGGAAGAACACACCGGCTGCGTTTACCAGCAGGCTGATATCACTATGTTCAGCGTTGATGTTATCGACCACATGTTTCATGCCTGCGTCCTTCATCAGGTCCGCAACGATCACGGAAACCTCGCCTATGGCCTCCAGCGCCTGGCGAGCCTTTTCCGCTTTATCCTGACGGTTGCCCACCAGAACCACACTACCGCCGTTTTGAAGAACCCGTTTCGCTGTTTCAAAACCCATACCACTGGTTCCGCCAACCACCAGCAATTTTTTACCGGCAAAAGATGCGTTCATCACTAACCTCTTAAACTCAATTGAATGTCATGAATGAAAAGCCCGGCTTTCCATCGTGTGAAAGCAGAATGCCACCCTGCAGACAGGTTGACGACTGAGAAGAAATTGCGGGTCAGGAAAGAAAATCTTTCCCGGTGGGATATACTGGGACAAATTTCCAATCAGGACCTCTTCGATGCGTTCACTCCACCGACTAAAATGGCTTCACGCCTTTGAAGCGACAGCCAGAAACGGCAGCTTTACCGGTGCCGCCCGTGAGCTGGGTGTTACGCCAGCCGCCGTAGGCCAGTTGGTCAGATCACTGGAGGAATGGGTCGGACACCCACTTCTGCACCGTTCCCGCACTGGCAAGGAACGGCTGACGCTTGTTGATGAAGCGCAGGAAGCGTTGCATGAGATCACTCAGGGACTGGATAAGCTCGAAACCGGATTAAACAAGCTACGCGGTCGCCGCGCACGGTCAGTGGTTATCGTGACCGCCTCTCAGGTTCTGATGATGAACTGGCTCATGGATCGGCTTAACCGGTTTTCAGAGGCCTATGAAGCAATAGATATGCGGCTTAACGTCACGGAAAAATTGATGGACGTGTCACATGGAGAGGCCGATATCGGCGTGAGATGCGGGAAAGGAGACTGGCCCGGCGTCAATAAAACCTGGCTGATGGATGAAGAGGCAGTGCTGGTCTGCAGCCCCCGGCTGGCTCCTCCGGAAAAAATAGCCTGTGGTGAATGGCTCGCGACACAAAAGCTTATTCATGATGACACTCCTCATCCTGGCGCAGACTTCCCCTCATGGAGCGATGTGCTCAAAGATATTAATGCGCCTGACGCCCTTGAAAGCGGCCTGCATATTAATTCGACATCCGCTGTCATCCTGTCAGCCCTGACCGGCCGGGGTGTGGCCATCGTTCGTCACGCGCTGGTGAAGCAACTCATCGAAACGGGTCAGTTGATCCAGTTGCATCCCAATCATCGCTGGCCACTAAAATGGTCTTACTACCTTATTACGCCTGCAGACAATCCCATGCGTCATGAGGTCAAAACTTTCCATGACTGGCTTCTTCAGGATGTTGTCTCAGACAGTCAGCAATTGACTCTTTGAAGCGATGCCGCAGGGTAGCCGGTTCATCAGCGCGTTATCCGGCATAGTTTTTCTTTTCTGCATCGTAAGATTATATGATTTGTTTACGTTGACAGGGTTTCTGATAATTGACTTCACGAAGGGGCATTTACCGGCACGCTATGCTGATGCAGTGAGCCACTGTTCCCAGACTCCTTTCTCATGGCGCTGTGAATGTTATTAAACTGGAATAGATAAACGGTGCATCGCGAGAAGAGATAGCTTAATCACCTGCCGTAGCAATTATCCTCATTACTGGTACGGCGCTGACCAGTTCACCGCGAGCGCGGCACGCTGGCAACCCTTTTCCCGACCAATAAAAGGAGATACGGCATCGTTACTCGTGCCGTTTAAAAACTGACCATGATGCTACTGAATTCTGATTTCTCACAACGGGCTATCATTACGCCTGACAACTATCTTTGGGTCGCCTCTCCGCAAAAGGGTGTCGATCGCGTCATGCTGGACAGGATAGGACAGGAGCAGGCCCGCGCGACCAGTCTGGTCAGGTACGCCCCGAATTCCCTCTTCCCTGAGCACAGTCATCCCGGCGGAGAGGAGATTCTGGTGCTGAGCGGGACTTTTACTGAAAATGGCGTGGACTACCCGGCAGGCTGGTACCTTCGTAGCCCGGACGGATCCTCGCATCAACCTTCCAGCGCGAATGGCACGACGCTTTTCGTTAAGCTGCGGCAGATGTCTGCTGAGGAACGTCAGCCAGTCAGAATGAATACCCGGGATGAAAATAACTGGTGCGGAACGCCACAAAGACGAAACTGCGTGTTATTTACGGGTGTCTCTGAAACTGCACAGCTTCAGAGACTTGGGGCGGGTGAACCGTTGTTCTGTGCGCCTCCATTTGGTGGAGCAGAAATTTTACTTCTTGAAGGCGAACTGATGGGCACAGACGCTCTTTATGTCAAAGGAAGCTGGCTACGCTTCCCGCCAGAAGCGTTACCGGCTCTCAGGGCTACGGAAACCGGCGCACTCTTTTATCTGAAAACGGGGCATCTTAGCCCGACAACACTGATTGGCGCGACGGTATAAACATCGCGAAATTAACATCTGAGCCAGGCACGAAGTGAGCCGTTCAACGTGTCAGGACTCTTGTGAGCAATAGCAGATATTACCGATGTCTGATGATCTGCACGGTCAGTTACTGGCGTCTGGTTTGTTTTTTAGAGCAGTGACAATAAAAAAAGCCTGCACATGGCAGGCTGAATAAATCGGCAGGTGAATCTTATTATTCTCTCGTTTACGCACGCCATACGTTAGCTGTGTGTGGGAGGCATACTACAGGGCAATAATAAGTCCCGCTTAAAAATTAATTATTGCCAGAGATAACACGCTGGACATAAAAGGCCGCACTGGGCAGGCTTTTAATGTGATGGGAAAATGTACCCTCTCAGTTACCCGCATGCCATACGTCGGAGGAATGCGGATAACGCGATGGAGCGTTAATATAAGCTAAATTTTAATGTTGAATGAAGTTATAAATCACAAATTGCAGGCATAAAAAAAGCCTGCACAGGGCAGGCAAATTGCATCGCAGGGATTGCACCTTTAGTGCAAAAAAACAGTAGCTATGTGTAGGTTGCATCGTACCTGTCCAACATTAAGATTTTATTAGGCAGCATCATTTTTTAAATCATTAACTTTTCTGAATGGCCAGAACAACACTTCCCAGGCGAACCTGCAAACGTAACGCGTCGCCTTGTTCATGACCGGCCATAAAGTCCTGTTCTTTCATCTCAGAACAGGAGAGCCCGGGAACCCTGTAAACCTCTGCCAGAATCCCGTGCAACGCCTCTTACAGGGAGAGTTAGGGCAGTCTGAACTGGATTGTTCATGTAATGTCCCGCTTAATACCACTGGCGTTCAACATGGTCCACGCGTATGACGAGCGAAGCCCTCAATGCCAGAAGTAAAAGACAAAAATGAAAAAAAGCCTGAGAAAATATGTATTCAGGTGATGATCTCTTCAGCTCTGCTGCCAGCGAGAAACGCTGCAGCAATAAATCTGGAATTCACCATCTGGTTATAATCAGCACTGCAATAGCACTAAGATTTTCCCGAAAGAAGGGTGGGTCACTAAAGGGCATTGCTTTTAAAAAATTGTTCCGCCAGCAGTGCCATGCTTTGCCAGAGAGCGTTTATATTTTAAAAGGCGCTGAGTTGCCTGACCTCAGCAGATAAAATAAGCTGCAATGATAATCCCTTTTTTTGGCTGGGCGAAAATTTAGTTTGGTTAAGCCAGTAAATCTGAAATGTAACCTGATTATTTATCCGTGGTAATCGTCTTGCGATGTGTGCCCAAAACACCTCGAATGCAATAAGAATGCTGTTAAGGTTAAACTAATCTTTACCGGAGAAAATAAGGCACATTATCTTTCTCAGTGGATTCAATACGTGATAAATAAACTGGAGCTTCTGAACAGAAGCTGGTTTTTGTTTCTGAATGCTGCCCCTGGTTCGTCAGCTGGGCTAATAGCTTTTGCCACAATTTGTGCAGAGTACACTTTGTATGTTATCCCGTTGACGCTGCCTGGTCAGTGGTTTCTGGGCGGTAAAAACGGTCATCAGTGGGCTCTCTTTTCACTGATCACCATTTTAACGGCCCTTACACTGGGCTTTTTGTGTACGACACTCTGGTTTCAGCCACGTTCTTTTATGGTGCCGCTGGGTCATACCTGGATATATCACGCGCCAGAAACGTCATTCCCCAGTGACCATGCAACATTGTTCTTCAGCGCAGGTCTTTCGCTTCTGCTGGCCGGGTCGCGCATAAGCGGCGGTCTCATCCTGTTTTTATCCCTGTTCGTGGCCTGGTCGCGTATATTTCTGGGTGTGCATTTTCCGCTTGATATGGCAGGAGCCGCTTTGGTTTCGGTGCTGGCCTGTCTTCTTTCCCGCCTGATGTGGCCTTACGTAAACGAAAAACTGACATCCTTCTGTGAAAAAATCAGTATTCGTCTATTTTCCTGGTTGCCCACCAGCTTTACCCCGTGATGCGTCTGACGCCAATAAACATTATTTCGCCTTAACAATCTAGGCAGGTGTGTTTTGCTCTTCAGGCTGCCGGTTACCACACAGAATCCTATGAAACTCTGGGTTGATGAAGTCCGGGTAGGTTAACGGGCTTATGAAAAGAGGATGTAACAGGAATGCGGTCTTGTGAAGCAGGTGATCATAAAATCAGGAAGTTGACAATACGTACTATTACGTTATTTTAAGTTCAATTAATCTTAACCTTTTTGACCTGCGGACCGGTATATGCGCATTCTGATATTTGATAAAAATCAGGCTTCTTCCCGTTTCGCGCCTGTTTTGATATCCCGGCTGGGATGTGTAACGGACACATTTTCAGATACTGATAATGCGCTTCGCTCGCTGAAAAAGTTTAGCCCTGATCTGTTCATTATCAGTACTTCTCTGCTTTGCGAGCAGCACTGTTCGCTTATCAGGCGTTATCGAAAAAGAGGATTTATAACGCCGGTGATCGTAACAGCCTTCGAAAGCACGAAAGCGCTCAGGATTGCTGCGTATAACGCTGGTGCAGATGACATTGTTTCCGGTGATATTGAGCCTGAGGAATTCGTGGCGCGTATCTGCGCCATTGAGCGGCGAGGGCAGGGACTTACTTCAAACCGCATTCAGCTTCCGCCTTATGAACTGGACTTATCCGGCAGACAGCTCTTAAGGGATGGTACGGAGGTGGAGCTGACCAACTTTGAATATCTCGTAGCAGAATTGCTGATGAAGCGAAATGGAAAGGTCGTTACCCGAGACGAAATGATGGGACAGCTTTATTCAGACTCTGACCTGCGAAATGACGATGTTATTAGTGTGCTGATATGCCGGCTGAAGAAAAAGTTATGCCAGGATTCAGGCTTTCAGATTAAAAGTATACGCGGATTGGGATATATCCTTCGCCATCAATGAGATGTGTTCAGATTAATAACACAGAGTAGCAGGCGACGTCCGCGCGTAAAATGTTTCGTATGACGCCTGGTGATGAAGCGGTGGGTCTTTCGATGATTATGATAGAGAAAGGTTCTCTTTTAGCTCTTATTGTCCTGCCTGACGATGAAAGCAGTTGCCCCGATCGCAGATTGACTAAGATGGCTGAAAAAGTGCTGTTCATAAATCACCAGGTTGCTGGTTCAAAACGGTGATAACCGGCCGTGAGGCCAAATTAAACATGCATCCCGGCTGGGGCAAAAGACAATTTCAGATGGCGTTTTTATTCAGTCAGAGAAATAGCCCGGAGATTAATCTTTTACGACGCGCATTGATTTCACTTGTTCGGACAGCGTCGACATATCAGCACATCGATGAACGCTTAAACGCAATCGGATATCGGCCATCAAATGGCGGCAATGACTGCCTTAATCACTCTTCAGGCTTATTACTCATCGGATTCGCGCGCCAGGTTAAAGCGTTTATGTGCTTCGGCAATATTAAACTGGTTGTCGTTTGCCCAGTTCACCAGCGCCATGACTGGCACTAACAGCGTCCGGCCCAGTTCGGTGAGTTCGTATTCAACGCGTGGCGGGATAGTCGGATAGACCGTTCTGGTAACATTACCGTCGCGTTCCATTCCCCGTAATGTCAGCGTCAGCATACGTTGGGAGATTCCTTCAATATTGCGTTTTAACTCGCTGAATCGTCGCTTCCCGTTTGCCAGCGAAGCAATGATGTAAAGACTCCATTCATCGCCAATACGATCCAGTATCTCGCGGGTAGCACGGCAGCCTCCCGAATCGGGGGCGGCCATGTCTTCGCTCAGATTTTTATGACTCAGTCACATGGGTGTGCCTTCTTGTTAAATGCTGGAGTGATCTTAATTTTCTTCTGGCACAGAGCGGACTAACATTACGTCGATATCCGTTTTAAACGAAGAGAGTAAAAAAGATGATGCCGCGCAACATATCTTCTTATTGAGATTGAAAGATCACGATACCCGGCGTATTAAAAAAGGCGGCACTTTTGCCATGCTATAAGGAAAAGGAATTATGGCAGATAGAAGACCACTCAATCCTGGTGTAGTTGTTCCTAAACCCGGCGGAGGTACACAGCCCCGCGATCGTAACAACGATGGAAGAGTTCGGGAGAAACGCTCGGATGCAGGTAAACCACGTAAATGATCTTAAGCCGTCTCTGGACGGCTTTATTTGATAATCCAGCCTTATACAGGATTCTCCCAATTATATAACTGCATTGTTAAAACGTAAGCGTTCATTTCTGGTTCAAAGTGAACGTTACCCTCTCATAAACTTTAGAGGTGCAGAACTAATATTGGCATCTGTTAATAAACCGGGAGCAGGGCACGGTTCCTCTTAAAACATCGTCAGGTAGAGAGAATGGCAGACTGCTGGCGAAGATGAAAATTGAAACGCTCCTCAAAATCTGATGACACAGCAGCTTTTACGCTTTCCCTTTCTGCAAGTGCAGTTTTCCATGCGGAGGCACGAGGGAGTCCCTCAAAAATTCTCTCAGTCATTGATGCGTCAATTATTGAGAAGTACCGGAATATGGGCGCATAGACGGCATCAACCATGCTGAATTTTGCACCAGAAAAATAAGGCCCTGAACTCAACTCAGATTCTATGCGTTCAAGCTGACCACGGAACAGGGTACGCTTGCTGTCTGCAATGGCCTGCTCAGAGGCGTTCAAAAATTGCCATAAATTCCCGAGCATTGATGCAGAAAACTCGATCCATGCGCGCTGTCTGGCTCTGACTAATGCATCCTCAGCATACATCGGATTGCCGCCTTGCGTTTCATTAAGGTATTCGCAAATCACCATACTCTCGAAAAGGATGGCATCTTCGCCACCAGCTTTGCGTATTTTAAGTAGTGGTACTTTACCTGTAGGTGAAAGAGTAATAAACCACTCAGGCTTTGCCGACAAGTCAACATTTATGCGTTAAAACGGCACATTTTTCTCAAGTAGCACGATCGCTGAACGCTGCACAAATGGACATAGTGGATGGCTAATCAGTGTCAAATCATGGGCAGGCATTTCTGACTCCAGTTAATATAATTGCCCGCCATGAAAGAGGAGAGGGCGGGCGTGATAGAAGGATGATTTTATTTGAAGGTTTAGATTGAAACGCCGCCGTCGATAATAATCTCTGAACCCACGGTCCATGCAGATTCATCAGATGCGAAGTAAAGCACTGCCTGAGCTACTTCATGAGGCTTACCAAAACGGCCTGCAGGAATGGTAGCAACAATATCTTTCATCACTTGATCATGGTATTCCACCGGGATGCCCGCCTTATCATAAAGCGGTGTATCAACAGGACCCGGACTCACTGCATTAATACGGATTCCACGTGGAAGTAATTCATTTGAAAGTGTTTTAGACATGTTCAGTAATGCTGCTTTCGTTGAGCCGTAAACTGAAGAATTTGCGGGTCCAGTGTGCGCATTCACAGAGGTATTAAATACTACTGATGCTGAGTTTGCGAACACGGGCAGCAGCGCCTGCATCAGGAAGTAAGGACCTTTAACGTTGATAGCATAAATGCGGTCAAACATTTCTTCTGTCCATACTTCAACGGGCATATACATTGATATACCCGCATTCAGGAAAGCAATATCAAGTTCACCAAAGTGTTGTTTAACCGCCTGAGCGAGTGCCTTTTGTGCATCTATATTAGCGGAATCAGCGCTCACGATTAATACATCATTACCAAGTTCTGATTTTGCCTTTGCGATTGAATCCGGGTTAACACCAGTCACAATTACGCGTGCACCCTCTTTAACAAAGAGCTTAGCCGTTTCAAGACCAATGCCACTTGTTCCACCTGTAATCAGTGCGCGTTTACCTTTAAGTCTGGACATCTGAAACTCTCCTGTTGGCTTTAACAGCGGATCGGCGAATGGCCGATGAGGAGACACTATATGCTCATGCTTATTTAGTGATAAGATTGTAATAATGCATATGATTCATGTGATAAAAGCATAAATGGAACGTCGGATGGATAAATTACTTTTGATGACATGTTTTGTCCGTACCGTTGAAACCGGCAGCTTTACCGCAGCTGGCAGAGATTTAGGTTTAGGACAACCGAACGTCAGTCGTCATGTAGCAACCCTCGAAGAGCATTTGCAGACCAGATTACTTCACAGATCGACCCGCAGGATCTCATTAACGCCTGAAGGCGAACGTTATTATCTGGAAGCAAGACGTATTCTGGATGCTGTCGAAGAGTCAGAGTCCTCTTTCAGAGAAAATGTCAGACCAACAGGGCTGTTACGCGTTGCCTGCCCGACAGCACTGGCCCATACATTCTTAGTTCCGCACATCCCGGACTTTTTAGAGCGCAATCCTGAGCTGGCACTGGACCTTCAGATTAATGACCGCTATATCAATCTCGTTGATGAAGGGGCTGAGCTGGCAATACGGATCGGCCACCTGGAAGACAGTTCTATGCATGCCCGCAGGCTTGGTATGTTTGAGCGAGTCTGTGTTGCCAGTGATAAGTACCTGGCTAAACACGGCATCCCTGATACGCCAGAAGATCTAAAAAAACACAATTGTCTGATCTATACCCTGTTGACGACAGGAGCCACCTGGCGGTTTCAGGATATTAATGTTCCTGTTACTGGCCGGCTCAGGGTCAATTCACCTGAAGCAATACAGAAATTTGTCAATGCGGGAGTTGGGATCGCACAGGGTCCTAAATGGTTGTTCAAAGAGGGGCTGGAAAGTGGCGAACTGCAATTATTGCTGACGGATTATACTGCGCCGCCCGTTCCTGTTCAGGCTGTTTATATTGCCAACCGACTTCTGCCAAAACGGGCGATTGTATTCATGGACTTTGTAGCAGACGTTTTTAAAAAATCCGGCTTTCAGGATTAGCAGTTTAGTGAAATGTATCTGAGATAACGAACATAACTGAATCTACAATAATATTTAGTCAGACTCTGGCGGTTTCTTTTAACTTCATGATTGATAATAATCGCTTTGCTTAGCGTCGATGCGAGAATTTCATATTATCAGATATCTGTCCTGGAACAGCTCATCACCTTATAGTGCATCATTATCAAATTCCCATTTAATACGATTCGCTGATCGATAAAGCACCTATGCTACAGGGCGTTAATGAACGACTGAATTTACTAACCAGGCAGCTTACAGCGCACTCTGCATGACCTGGCGTTGATGAGATTTCCAGCTTAACCCATCACGCCAGGCAGAGTGTTACCAAAGTCGAACCCGTAATTACTGGCCGTAATAAGCATTAGCGCCATGTTTTCTGAGAAAATGCTTGTCCAGCAAGGGTTGCTGCATTCGGGCGATCCCGGGTGAGAGGTGACGGGAGAAAATACCCATATAGGCAACCTCTTCAAGTACAACCGCGTTGTGTACCGCGCTATCGGCGTCTTTTCCCCATGCAAACGGGCCGTGTGCGTTGACCAGCACGGCAGGAATCGCCGAAGGCGACAACCCGCGCTGCGCGAACGTCTCGATAATCACTTTGCCGGTGTTGTGTTCATAATCATGCGCAATCTCGGCATCTGTCATCAGTCGGGTACAGGGAATCGTGCCGTAAAAGTAGTCGGCATGTGTTGTGCCCCAGGCCGGGATGTCCTGACCCGCCTGAGCCCAGATAGTGGCGTGGCGCGAATGGGTATGTACAATACCGCCGATGTCTTCAAAGGCGAGGTAGAGTGCCAGGTGAGTCGCGGTATCCGATGAGGGCTTTTTATTGCCTTCCACCACGCGCCCGCTTTCCAGTTCCACCACGACGATGTCGTCCACCGTCATACCGTCGTACTCCACGCCAGAGGGTTTGATGGCTATCAGCCCCTGTGCGCGATCAACTGCGCTGACGTTGCCCCAGGTAAAAGTTACAAGGTTATGGCGCGGCAGTGCCAGGTTAGCGGCCAGCACCTGCTCTTTCATTGCTTTTATGCTCATACTAAACCTCCTTCCTGCATTTTCTGTTCAATCCAGCGCCGCGCATTCACAATTTCAGCAACCGGCTCTTCCGCTTTTTCTGTCCACATTTCAATCAGGAACGACCCACGATAATTCAGCGCTTTGAGCGTGCGGAATATGCCAACAAAGTCGACGCAGCCTTCACCAAAAGGCACATCACGAAACTGTCCGGGCGAGCTTGTGGTTACAGGTTGCGTATCTTTCAGATGAACGGCAGCGATGCGATCAATGCCCAGAGTCAGCTCAGCGGTCACATCGTTGCCCCAGGCGCTGAGATTGCCTACATCCGGATAGACGGAAAACCACGGCGAAGCCTGCTGCTGCTCCCAGACTTTCCACTTACTGATCGCGTTCATAAACTCGGTGTCCATAATCTCAACGGCCAGCATCACCTGGGCCGCTGCGGCACGCTGCACCGCGCGTGATAGCCCTTCAGCAAAGCGTGCCACGGTGCCTTCATCATGGGGTTCGTAATAGACGTCATAACCCGCAAGCTGGATCGTGCGAATCCCGACATCTTTTGCCAGCTGGATAGCCTGATCAATGAGGTCGTCCGCGCGCTGACGGATTGCCGGATCGTGACTGCCAAAAGGGAAGCGGCGGTGTCCCGACAGGCACATGGAGGGAATGGTGACACCGGTTTCAATCGTGGCATTCACCAGCGACAGTCGCTGCTCTTTGGTCCAGTTCAGGCGCGCCAGCCTTGCATCGGTTTCATCCACCGACATTTCCACAAAATCAAAACCACAGGCTTTTGCCAGCGCGAGTCGTTCAGGCCAGGTGAGATTGGCGGGCAGGGCTTTTTCGTAAATACCTAACGGATGCTGGTGTTTCATACGGTTCCCCAAATGCTGGCAATGGCCTGATGGAATTCTGCGGCGCGCTGGATACCGCTGGTGGGATCGCTGAGGGCACGACCAGCGATAAACGCTTTAACGTCAACGTCTTTAAATTGCGAAAGGTCCTGAGGCGTAATCCCGCCGGTGATGGAGAGGGCAAAACCCATATCTGACAAGGCTTTCATGGTATCCAGATCCTGCTGATTCCACTGCTGCCCGCTGGCCTGCGCATCCCGGCCACGGTGATAAATGGCCTGTTTTAATCCCAGCTGCCGCCATCTCCGGGCATCGTCCAGCGTCCAGTTGCCAAACAGTTCGATCTGAATATCGCCCTTGTGCTGCTGAGCGACTTCCAGCGCGCTGGCAAAAGTCGCCAGCGGCGCGGCACAGATAACCGTCATCCAGTTTGCGCCTGCGCTAAAGGCCATGTCGGCCAGCGTGCCGCCGGCATCTGCCACTTTATAGTCAGCCACCACTGTTTTCTCCGGATGCTGCTGGCGCAGACAGCGCACGGCTTCCACTCCGCAACTCAGACACAACAGGGTACCGGCTTCGATGATATCCACATGCGGGTGGAGCTGTTGAGCGGTACTCAGCGCCGCATCCAGCTCAGTGTGATCCAGCGCCAGCTGGAGTAAGGGCAGGCTCATAAGGTGGCTCCTTGTGCGTCACTCAGGACGCGGATCAGATGCTGATAACGCTGATACTTGTGCTGATAACGGGCATGTCTTGTGCTGTCTGGGTGCCAGGTCACGATATCCGGCGCTAAGGCTCGTTGCGCCTGTTTCAGTGAGGCGTAAGCGCCGGTACCGGCTAGTGCCACCAGTGCCGCACCAAGACAGCCGCTTTCGCTGATCTGTGGCACTTCTACCGTCAGGCCACTGGCATCGGCAAACATCTGCATCCAGGGCGCGGATCGCGTGGGACCGCCGCTGAGCCGCAGGGCAGTGATCTCGGGAAAACGTTGCAGAATGCGGTTCAGATGCGTCAGGTGTGAAAACACCACACCTTCGTAGATGGCTTGCACCAGATGGGCGCGCGTATGACCCGCCTGCAGACCAAAGAAACTGCCGTGCAGATCGGCCCCGGCGTTAGTGCCGTATAAAAAAGGCAGAAACAGCAGCGCAGTGCTGGCGGGTTCCAGATCCGTGACCCACTGGTTTAACAGGCTGTAGTCGCTGATGCCCCACTGTTCGCAGAACCATTCCAGGTTGGCGGCCGAGGTCGGGCTGGCTTCATGGATCAGGTACTGTCCCTCGATGGCATAACGGCCATAAACGTAGGGATAGTCTGCTTCGTCGCTGATGCCGTCGGTAATGCCGCTGGTCACCGACCAGGTGCCCATCACTGCGTTCAGGCGCGTTGCGTCATTCAGCCCGGCACACAGGGCAGTCGACATCACGTCAAACAGACCACCAACAACCGGCGTTCCGGGCTGCAAACCGCACGCCGCAGACGCCCCGGCAGTCACATAACCGGCAATCTGCGTTGAGCCGATAATCGGTGGCAGAGCGGGTACGATTTCGCTGATATCCAGCATTTCAGCCAGCGCGGGTGACCAGTCGGCAGCCTGCATGTCGTAGAGATTGGATTCGGAAATATTGGTTTCTTCGCAAGCCAGTTCACCGGTCAGGCAGAAACGCAGGTAATCGTGGGCCATCAGCACGCTGCCAATCGCGGCATAGCGTTCTGGCTGATGCAGCTTAAGCCAGCGCAGGAGTGAAACCGGATGACCGGTCCACAGTGTCTGTCGGGTCAGTGGGTAAAGCTGCTGCGGCACGCCTTCCCGCTGCCACTGCTGAACCAGACTCAGGGCGCGACGATCAGAAGATAAGATGCCATTTCCCAGCGGGTTACGATCTTTATCCAGCAGGAATAGCCCTTTACCCTGAGCAGAGATGCCTAATCCTGCGACATCGGCGGCATCCTGACCGCTGCTGGTCAGTACCTCGCGAATCACCGCTGCCGCCTGCTGCCAGAGCAGCGTCATATCACGTTCGGCATAACCCGGCTCTGGTACCTGTACTGGCAGGTTTTGCCGTGCAACAGCCAGCTCGCGGCCTTCAATATCGTAAAGCCCGGCTTTGATAAAGGTGCCGCCGCAATCCAGTCCCAGCCAGCGTTTCATACCGCCTCCTGTTTAGCTGAGTCACAACGGGCAGGCAGCGTCATTGCCAGTAGCGCAGCCAGCGCCAGCGAAATGGCAAGGCTGTAAACCCCGGCATCTTTGCTGTAGAACGCAATCAGCATGCCGACCATATAAGGCCCGCAGAAGCCGCCCAAATTGCCAAGTGCGTTGATCAGTCCGCGCGCGCCGCCCGCAACTTCGGCATTGAAGAGACGCGGCGGTATACTCCAGAACACGCCGGCCGCAGACTGAATAAAAACGCCACAGCCCACCAGCGCAGCATATGACCACCAGATATGCGCTTTCAGTAGCACGGAGAGCGCCATGCATAACGCAAAGCCAGCCAGCGGCAGTGCTACAAACAGCTTACGCTGTCCGGTCGCATCCGACAGAACCGAAAAGAGGAACATGCCAAAGATCGCGCCGACATAGGGAAGAATGGCCAGCATACCGACCTGCTCGACGTTGCCGTGCGTCAGCTCTTTCAGGATGGTGGGCAGCCACAGTGTGTAGCCATAAATCCCCGTCTGGTAAAAGAAATTGACCATGATCAGCCGCCACATCACGGGCTCGCGCATGACCCGCATCAGAGAAGCATTACGCACGTTCTGCCCTTTGATCATCAGCTGCTCATTATGCAGCGTGGTGATCAGGTACTGCTTTTCAGCGGGAGAGATCCAGTTCGCTTCCTGCGGTCGGTTACTGATGGTGAAATGCCACAGGGCCATAACCACCAGTGATAATGCGCCTTCCACATAAAACAGCATGCGCCAGTCCCAGTGGGTGATGATCCAGCCGGAGAGCGGTGCAGTGATGATTCCGGCGATCGGCACAAACATGATCACAATGGCATTGGCACGACCGCGCTCGGCATCCGGGAACCAGTTGCCAATCATCGTCAGGACCACCGGCAGCATGCCGCCTTCGGCAATCCCTAGCGCGAAACGCAGCGCCAGCAGCTGATACTGACTGGTAGCCATACCGGTGAGCATCGAGATGATCGCCCAGGCCAGCAATGACCAGCCGATAAAACGTTTACCGTTGCCATACACGGCCAGCTTGCCACCCGGCACCTGCAGGAAGAGATAACCAATAAAGAAAATGCCGCCTGCCAGGCCAGCCATGGAGGCACTGATACCCAGTTCGGCATCCATACCGCCTGGCATGGCAAAGGCAATATTGACCCGGTCCATGTAAGAAATGATGCAGGTGATAAGGATGGGGGGAATGATCCGTAACCAGCGCAGGGCGGGGATCTTCTCACGATTAACGGCGGTCGATGTCAGACTCATGGCTTCCTCCTTGCCTAAACCAGATCGCGGGTGGGGATCTTAATCACCACTTTGCGAATCGGACCCGGTGTACTCACCGAGCAATTCGGGCGGTGAATATCCTGCGGGAAAAACACGGCAAAGGTGCCCGGCAGCATACGCACCAGGGTCTCATCCGGCGCATGCTGGAAGAAGATGATGTCGCGCTCGCTGTCGTAAGGCTGGTGCACCGGTAAATCCAGGGGGTGCGTGGCTACGCCGATCACTTCTTCGCCTGCCACCAGATATTGCACATCAATATGCAGTCGATGCGCTTCCGGAAAGTTCTCCTCCGACCGGGCCGTTTGCAGATCCAGCACCTGCATGATCCAGCCCGTTTTGCTGTCCTGATAGCGTCCTGCACCCAGTGTGGTCAGGTCGTGGCGATTGAGACAGTCGAGTGCCCGTGCAATTGCCGGTGGATAGTGGCGCGAGTCCGTGTTCGCAATATGTCCGGTGATCATCATTTTCTCCTTACAGCGCCTGAATACGTGCCCAGATGCGTTCATCCACTGGAATGCCAAGACGCTGATTTTCAGCCCGCAGCGGCGGAAACTTATCGCCGGGAAGCCTAATCGCCTGCGCGCTGTCGGCCCGTTCTGCGTTAATAACCGATGCACGGATGCGATCGAGTTTGTGCTGGCGGGTTTCACCATCAATGAGACGGTCTACATCAATCGCGATAAAGACCTGGGAGATGCCGAACTCATCGCCGTTGTCATGTGTGACTTCGGTGACGGAGGCACCGTTGGAGAGGAGGGTGGCTAACATGTCCAGCACCACCGACAGCGCGGAGCCTTTCCAGTAACCCATAGGTAAGATGCGGCGGTTTTGTTCAAGGGTGGCCGGGTCGCGGGTATAATTGCCTTTGTCATCAAACCCACCGTCGACCGGCAGGCTTTTACCCGCCAGACGATTCACTTCAAGCATGCCGTAGGAGAACATCGACATCGACATATCCACCATGGTGATCGGCTCGCCAGGCACGGCGATGATCAGCGGGTTAGTCCCGATGGCCCCGCTTTTCGCACCCCACGGCGGCATCACGGCAATCGAGTTCGTCCAGCAAATGCCCACAAACCCTTTTTCTGCCGCCTGCCAGCCGTAACTGCCGCCGCGCATCCAGTGATTAGCATTACGCAACGCCACCAGCCCGATACCGTGTTCAGATGCCACGGCCATGGCGCGATCCATCATGCTATGCGCGGTGATATTGCCGATAGCGCGCTGCGCGTCCCACTGCTCGATGGCGCCAAGCGACAGGACTTTTTGCGCGTCAGCATCAGGAGCGATATGGCCTGCGTCCAGTTGCTGAATAAAACGCGGGAAGCGGTTTACACCGTGTGAATAGACGCCGTTGAGACTGGTTTCGGTAAACATGTGCGCGCAGGCTTCAGCTTTACCCTGGGGCACATTACGACTGGTGAGTACGCGGAGAAACTCCTCATACAACTGCTGATAACTGATTCTCATACGACTGATGCTCCCGGCACTGCCTTAAATTTCATAATGTGGAATGTCATTTCAACTAAATGCTATGGGTAAAAACAGAGCCAGTCAAAGAAATGACCTGAAAATTATTTCATATAAATCAGTTGGATATATTTATCTGCGGCTTTTGTGATCTCAGGCTTTTTTGCCAGATTTTGCCCGCAGAAAACCCGTCAGCGCCCGATGCGCTGACATGATTGACGACTGTCTCCGTTCCGCCTGCCGGGTCGGTTTAGCGCAGGATTACCCGGTAGAGCGAGGTATTGGCTGTGATATAAAGTTCATTATTGTCGGGTCCGCCAAGCGTGCAGTTAGATACCGTTTCGGGAATCGGGATTTTGCCTTTACGCGCGCCGCAGGCGTCAAAAATGATCACCCCGTCAGCGCAACTGCAGTAGATATCACCGTTAGTATCTACACAGAATCCGTCCGGAAAGCCCGGCGTGACATCGGCAAAAAATTGCCCGGCTGACAGCGCCTGTCCATCCACCCTGTAAACCCGCAGCTGATGGCGTCCCAGCGTCGGGAAGTCCACCACCGACATGTCGGCCACATAAAGCAGGCTTTCATCGGGTGAGAAGGCCAGTCCGTTAGGGCGCTGCAGATCGCTGGCTGCAATGCTGAGTTGCCCGCTTCCGGGGTCATAGCAGTAGAGATAGCAGCCAATGACCTGGCTTGGGGCCAGATAGCCTTCATGATCGTTAACGATTCCATAAGGCGGATCGGTAAACCAGATGGTGCCATCAGAGCGGATCGCCAGATCGTTGGGCGAGTTAAAGCGTTTGCCCTCGACTTTGTCGATCAGCACGCTGACCGAGCCGTCTGTTTCGGTGCGACTGATTGCCCGACGGCCATGTTCGCAACTGACGACACGTCCCTGACTATCCCGGGCATTGCCGTTGGCATAGTTAGAATGATGACGCCAGATGCTTAGTTCACCGTTGCGCTGCCAGCAGTACATGCGGTTGCCTTTTACATCGCTGAACACCACCGCATCATGCTGCGGTAGCCATACCGGGCCTTCGGCCCAGATGGCAGGGGAACACAGTTTTTCTACCTGCATGCTGCTGGCCTCCGTTACTTCACGCCCCAGATGGTTTTGTAATGATCCTGATAACCGTTTGCAGGATCGTAATTATTCTGCGGTCCGCCATCCGCGCTGATATTTTCCTGGGTAATCAGATGCGCGGGCGTCACATAGCCTGAAGAGGGTTGACCGGCGAAGGCGCGGTTAAACTCATCCAGCAGCTGCCAGCCATGCAGTTTCAAAGGTTCAGCCACGGTAGCGACCTGACTTTCCCCATTACGAATGCGCTGGAAGGCCGAGATTGATCCATCACCCGCTGAGATATTGTAAGGCGGGTTTTTGCCACCTTTGCCTGCGGTTTTCAGCGCCGGTGCCATGAAGTCGAAATAGAGATCGTTAATGGCCAGCGAATACTGCCAGCGGTCGCCGTACTTTTGTAACAGGCTGAAGGTCAGCGACGGCATACGGTTAGAGGTATCGGCCAGTGGCGTATCAATAAAGTCGATGACCTTACACTCGCTGCATTTTTCAATTTCCTGCTTCATCGCATTGGCTTTATCCAGCGCGATTTTATACAGCGAGTCGGTAAAGATAATGACCTGGGCTTTGCCGCCCGATTTCACTACGGCGTACTGTGCCGCCAGACGGGCAACCTCGTTTGAGTCCGAGGTAATGTTATCCGTAATGCCGTACTGCTTAATCGGCCCCGGCGCTGGTTCCGCATGCCATGCCATCAGCACAATTTTTTGCTGCACGGCTTTTTTAAGCGGCATTTTGGCAACGTTGGGATTCCAGCCGCCAATAATGATGCCGTCCGGACGCTGAGCAATCGCCTGATTCAGGGCAGCGAGCTGATCTTTCACCGATCCCGCGCCGTCCAGCGTATCCAGCTTCCAGCCAGCAACTTTTGCCGCCTCGCTCAGGCCTTGCTGAACGCCCTGCACACCGCCGTTTTTCATATCTGAGGCAATAAAAATTAACGTCTTATTCGCCTGGAGCTTCGGGCCTGTGGTGGGGCCATCCCACGTGGTTGCACTGGACGTGGCTTTCGCGACGGCCGCGGTAGCTTGTTCCAGATAGCTGTCTGCATGAGCGGGCAGAGAGGCTACCAGCATGGCAACGAGAGAAAGACCAAATACCGGATTTTTCATAATGAGTTCCCTGGTGTGATGGTTTTTTGCTGTGGGTCAGTTGTGGTCGCTGGCGTGCTCTGACTGCGCACGACGGCTTTTTGGTTCAACATACGGCGACGCTGGGCATAACCGGCAAGCGTAATCGACAGCAACAGCGTGGCACCGTTAAACAGCGGCTCAACCCAGAAGGCCCCGCCAAATTGCTGGATGCCGGCAATACCGATTGCCAGAATGGCAATCCCGACCACGGTGCCCCAGACGTTAACCCGCCCCGGCCGGATGGTGGTGCTGCCAAGAAAAGCACCCACTAAGGCTGGCAGCAGGTAATCCATGCCAACGCTGGCCTGACCGACGCCCTGTTCAGCGGCAATAAGCACGCCGCTGAAGCCGGTAATAACACTGGAGGCGATAAAGGAGCCAATCACATATTTATTAACGGCAATACCGTTGAGCCGGGCTGCCACGGGGTTGCCACCCACGGCGTACATGCATCTTCCCAGCGGCGTATGCTCAGTGACCAGCCATAACACCAGCGCCAGGCCCAGCACATAGAATGCGCCAATCGGGATGCCAAATATTTCTGTGCTGTGCAGCGCACTGAAGGCGTCCGGCAGATCACCCACAATCTGTCGGCCTCCCGAGTGCCACAGCGCAATGGCATACAGCACCGTGCCGGAGCCGAGCGTAGCAACAAAGCTGTCAATATCTGCCAGCGCCACCAGAATGCCGTTCAGCAGGCCATACAGCGCTGACAAGACCAGCACGGTCAGCACGGCCATCTGCCATGAGAATCCATATTCCACCTGCAGCGTAATGGCCAGAATGTGCCAGAGTACGATGCCGAAACCGACGTTCAGATCTATTTTTCCAACGATCATTGGCAGAGTGGCTGCCAGCGCCAGCAGGGCAATTTTCGCCTTACTCGACAGTATCGCCTGTACGGTCAGCATGGAGGCAAAGGTGGGGGAGAGCGCTGAAAAAATTAACGCTAACAGCACGCATAACAGCAATAAACCGTAGCGGGTGAGAACCTGCATCGACCATGGCGCAAAGCCATGCTGTGCAAGGCTGACCCGTTGTTCGAGTGCGGTAGATTTCACCGAAGTTTTAGACATATCGTTTCTCCTGACTGCCTGTTCAGACGGTAGCTAAGGGGGCAGCAGAACTGGCAGAGGCCAGTTCCAGTAAACCTGCAAAGGTAACCTGTTCATTTCTCAGTTCACCGACCACCTGGCCCCGGTTAAACACCAGGGCGCGGTTGCAGATGTGAGCAATTTCTTCAAGGTCATTGGAAATCACCAGTACCGCTACGCCTTCAGCAAGGGCTTTATTGAGCAGGTGATAAATTTCTTCACGTGCGCCGACGTCGACACCCGCGGTGGGATCTTCAAGAATCAGCAGTGGCGCATTGAGGTGCATCCATCGTGCCATCACGACTTTCTGCTGGTTGCCGCCGGAGAGGGCGCTGATATCCAGATTCACATCTTTAGGACGTACATCGAACAGCTGAACCTTCCACCAGCTAGCCCCGATCTCGGCACGGCGGCCATAATGGGAGATCAGCCGATGACCGCTGGCACATGGATTAACAAACAGATTTTCACGGACGCTCATCGACATCACCAGGCTTTCGCCGGTACGATCGCCAGCCACAAACGAGATGCCTGCCTCCATCGCTTCACTCGGGGAGCGCGAATGGCAGGGTTTATCACGAAAAATCACCTTACCGTGGGTGGACTGCTTCAGACCAAATAGCATCCGGCCAATCTCTTCCTGACCGGCGCCGCGCAGTCCTGCCAGCGCCAGCATCTCGCCAGGTTGCAGGCTGAAAGAGACCGGGCCAACTTCGTCAATGCACACCTGGTCCAGCATCAGTACAGGCGGGCGGGCCTCGGGCAGAGCAAGACGCTGGTTACTTTCCAGCGCTTCACCCACAATCATTTCGACCAAATCGTGAAGCTTGTAATCTGCGGTGATGCCTTCTGCCACGCGTTTGCCGTCACGCATCACGCAAATGCGGTCAGCAATTTCAATCACCTCATCCAGGCGATGTGTCACATAAATCATGCCGACATTCCGACTTTTCAGGCGTTCAATCACGCCAAACAGATGACGCACGTCATTAGCAGGCAGCGAGGCGGTCGGTTCATCCAGCACCAGCACTTCCGCGTTCACGGCGACGGCGCGGGCAATCGCCAGAAGGGATTTCTCGGTGCGGGAGAGTTCAAAGACGCGCGCATCAGGGTCCAACTGAATACCTACTTCTTCCAGTGCCAGACGTGCTCGTTCGCGCACTGCCCGCCAGTTAACCAGTCCAAAACGGCGGCTGAAGCCCATGACCAGTGCCATATTTTCCGCCACGGTCATCCATTCAATCAGCCCCAGGTCCTGATGAATAAAGGCAATGGGCTGAGTGGTTGCGGTTTTCAGCGCGGCGGCTGATGCTGTGACGTTGCCCTGAAAGGTGATTTGCCCTTCATCGCTGGTGTACACGCCAGCCAGAACCTTAATTAGCGTGGATTTACCTGCGCCGTTTTCCCCTAAAAGTGCCACCACTTCGCCGGGGAAGACCTCCAGGCTCACATCGTTAACTGCGGCATTTCCGCCGAAGCGCTTAGTGATATGGCTGAGTGTAAGAACCGGTTTATCCGGATGAGGTTGCATTCCTGCCTCCCGTGACGCCTGGTGAGTATCGGCAGCAAGAGCGACGACCGCTCATTGCTGATTTCAATATGTGAAATAGCATTCCAAAAAATAGTATTCCTGCCGCAGGGGAAAAGCAAAGAAGAGGCGCTTATATTTATTATTTAATAACAAGGAGTTAAAATATTGTTTTGGATTTGTGATGAACGGCGCATTTCTGCCAGGACGTAACAGACGTGTCCAGCCACACTAAAAAAGCTTAAGATTCACTGCAGGTATGTCATGATTTAACATCATGCGCTGACGCATTCAGGCAGTAAGAAACGGAGAGGATAGGTGGATGGCGGTTAAAGTGGATAAAGAAACGGAAGCGAAGAGCGATAAGCCATCAGGGACACAGAGTCTGTTTCGTGGCCTGCATTTAATTGAGTTGCTGAGTAATTATCCTAACGGTTGCCCGCTTGCCCATCTTTCTGAACTGTCCGGCATGAACAAAAGTACCGTGCACCGTCTGCTGCAGGGTTTACACAGCAGTGGCTACGTTACTCAGGCCCCTTCGCCAGGGAGCTATCGCCTCACCACGAAGTTTATTTCGGTCGGTCAGAAGGCGTTATCCTCGCTTAATATTATTCATGTCGCAGGGCCGCATCTGGAAAAACTCAATCTGGACGTGGGCGAAACCGTAAACTTCTCCAGCCGTGAAGATGACCATGTTGTCCTGATCAATAAGTTAGAGCCCACCACCGGCATGATGCGCACCCGTGCCTATATTGGCCAGCATATGCCCCTTTACTGTTCAGCAATGGGTAAAATATTCCTGGCCTGGGGCAGCGAAGAGTACCTGCTGGAATACTGGCAAAACCATCAGGACACTATTCAGCAACTGACGAAAAATACCATTACCACGCTGCCTGAGATGCAGCAGGAACTCAAAGATATTCTTCAGCAGCGCACCGCGATGGATAGGGAAGAGAATGAACTGGGCGTCACCTGTATTGCGGCACCGGTGTTCGACATTCAGCAGCGTGTACCTTACGCCGTGTCAGTCTCGCTGCCAACGGCGAAACTGCAGCTGATCGGCGCGAAAAATCTGATGGCGAAAGTGGTGGCAACAGCCCGGGCCATTTCAGAAGAACTTGGCAGCACAGTATGAACCTTTAATACCTGAGCGGTACTCAGCCCTGGATGAAGAAAGTCCGGGATTATTTTTTCAGGTAATAGGGTTGTTCGGGCTAAAAGCAGTTCATCTTTAAGCATCAATGCGCATCTTTCTGTGACGACACTCTTTTCCTGCCTATCTGCGCTTCTGGCATCAAGCAGACAGGGGCAACAGACCCTGTTCGCAATAAGTGAGGAGCAGATGCGCCATCACTGATATCAACCGTACTGACAGGCTTCACACACATACTGGACGGAATTGCGCGGCGAGGCCTGAAATAATGGTGTATTTCAGAACCCTGACCGACAATATTGCGTCATCGTCCATTACATGGCTGGTTAAAAAGCATGATAAAGCGGGGTTGGTCAGGCTGGCGCAGTAACAAAGTTACAGGGGTGTTTTAATCGGTCAAATTATCTGCATATCATCAATCAACAAGGCTTGTAAAAATTTCACAGGATTACGGCCAAAACGCAGTTAAATGGACTGATTTTAACGGGCGCGTGATGCCTGAATGAAAAATGGGGCCCTGAGGCCCCATGCTACTTAGCGTTTCTTCGGCGTCTATTATTCAGGCAGGGCGTAAACCACCACCTGATCACCCACCTGATCTTTCAGGATGGTATTACCACCCGCAACAAATGCCACATACTGACGGCCTTTGTACTCGTAGACCGATGGGTTGGCTACCGCAGGGGCTTCTGCCTGATCGGACCATAATTCTTTGCCGCTCTCAACAGAGTAGGCGCGAACTTTTGCATCCATTGAAGCACCGATGAAAATGACGCCACCCGCCGTTACAGCCGGGCCGCCAATCGTCGGGGAGCCCCAGCTTTCTGGCATAAAGAAGCCATATTGCTGTGATGCGCCAACAGGACGACGCCACTTAACGTCACCGGTGTGCATATCAATTGCGACGATTTCACCAAATGGCGGCTGCCAGCACGGCATACCCAGCCAGTTGTTTGCAACCATCAGGCGCAGGCCGTAGGGCGCGCCTTCCTGAGGGGCA
>Ga0105244_10000540_pt1 | contig 33724 bp, 31 predicted proteins | sample KBSM44metaG_FD_80423 | JGI IMG/M metagenome (GOLD analysis project Ga0105244, IMG submission 80423) | Miscanthus rhizosphere microbial communities from Kellogg Biological Station, Michigan, USA - KBS M4-4 metaG | ecosystem: Host-associated > Plants > Roots > Rhizosphere > Soil | place...
CAGCTCGTCCAATGCACCCTGCCAGTCGGGCGGCTGCGGATTAACTCAGTAGACACGGCTAAGCATGTAGTACCGACAGCGGAGTACTGGCGGACGGGGGTTCAAATCCCCCCGGCTCCACCACATATACATCTAAAGACGTCCACGGACGTCTTTTTTTGTGCCTGAAAACCAGTAAATACGGGGCTTTCAGCACCTAGAGCGTCCGCGAACGTCCACTCACAGCCACGCCAATCTGTATTCCAAATTGTATTCCAAGCACTCAGGTGCTAATTTTTGGAATACAGAATCTCTTCTTGGAATACCCATGGGCGCCAAAGCTACCACCCTCTCTGAACTCAAAATCAAAGCCGCCAAGCCTAAGGACAAGGATTACGTTCTTAGTGATGGCAATGGCTTGCAGATGCGAGTGAGAATCAATGGCTCAAAGCTATGGAACCTTAACTATCACCACCCCATAACGAAGAAGCGCATCAATATGGGGCTTGGCACCTATCCAGAACTCTCTCTGGCGCAAGCTAGAAAACTGACCGTTGAGGCGAGAGAGCTGCTTGCCCTGGGAACTGACCCGAAAGGACATCGGGAAGCTTTAGGACAAGCCAAGAAGGCTGAAACCGAGCACACATTTCAGAATGTCGCGACCTCTTGGTATGAGCTGAAGAAGGATGCAGTGACACCTGCCTATGCTGAGGACATCTGGCGTTCACTAACGCTGCACGTGTTTCCGGATTTGGGCACCACACCGATCTCGGCCATCACCGCACCGCAAGTCATCAACCTGCTTCGGCCACTCGAAACCAAAGGCAGCCTTGAAACCGTTAAACGGCTGTCACAGCGTCTCAACGAGATCATGACCTACGGGGTCAACTCGGGACTGATTCACGCAAACCCGCTCAGCGGGATTCGCTCCGTCTTCAAAAAGCCGAAAAAGAAGAACATGGCAGCTCTTGCTCCCGATGAGCTGAAAGAACTCATGGTGGCAATTGCCAATGCCAGCATAAAAAGAACGACGCGCTGCCTTATCGAATGGCAGCTCAACACCATGACCCGACCAGCAGAGGCAGCCACCGTCCGCTGGGCTGACATCGACTTCGAAAAGCGCATCTGGACGATTCCTGCTGAACGCATGAAGAAACGACGCACACACATCGTGCCTCTCACGGATCAAGCACTGGCGCTTTTGGATGCGATCAAACCCTACAGCGGGCACCGAGAGTACGTGTTCCCTGCAGACCGGAATCCTCGAACCCACTGCAACAGCCAGACCGCCAACATGGCGCTGAAGAGAATGGGCTTCGAGGGCCGCCTGGTCAGCCATGGCATGCGCTCAATGGCCCGCACGATCCTCAACGAACACGGCTGGGATCCTGAGCTGATTGAGGTAGCGCTTGCCCACGTCGATAAAGATGAGGTTCGCAGCGCCTACAACCGGGCGGACTATATAGAACGCAGGCGACCGATGATGGCCTGGTGGAGCGAGCACATTCAGGAAGCCGCTACCGGTAATCTGTCGGTGTCCGCCATCAAGGAAAATCGGGACAGAAAAGTCGTGTCGATACGCTGATCAAGAGTCTACTACCGGCCAAAGGAGCAACTCATGGCTCGCCGATAAGCTACGACAATGGGTACTCTCTTCCAACAAATATAGGAGGAGGTAAATCATGGTCATGCAGCAAGCTCCAGTTTGGGAGGTAGCCTTAATCGCGGCGATAACTGAAGAGCTGGATCAGCTAAGGTATCTCGTTGAGAACAGAAGCGGCGCGACAGAGGCAGGGGACGTCCGTTCGCAGCTCGACCGATTATGCGGCCTCACAGATCTCTCACATAACGAAGCAATCCCGTTCGGACCGTCGACCAGACTTCAGATTCAGGAATTGAATGAGATGGCTATGAGCGTGATTCGAAACACCATCGAATTCGCACCACCAAGCGACGAGCGAGTGCAAAAGTTCGAACGTGAAGCGGCGCAGGCCTTATTCGATGCGATTGCGCTCAATCTTCCCAACTTAGTTCAAGCCGAGACAAGCAAGCACGCGATCGCGCTGTCGACGAGCATTTTTGACTCACTGCAAAAGTACATGGGTAGTCATCCAGAGTTCGAGATGATGGAGCGCCTAGTGCTAGTGCAGGACTATCGAGTGATGAGGCTCGCTGGGGACAATCGCTAAGGCCGCAATTTGGCTACGGGCGCGACCAGCGCAATCGTGCGATCGCCTTGAACTGTGAAATTCCGACTGACCCTCTCTCGTTCCGTGCTTTTGAGCCAGGCCTATTCAGCAATTCCTCAACAGCAGGCCGTTCGGCCTCATAGATTGCAAATGCGTTTAAGTCAGAATCCAGCAGAACCAACTGAACGACGTCGAACGGCTGCCTAAGGTCAATGGAACCTACCCGGCCAACGATTCTCTTCGCGTTGGCAATCACCCGCCCCTTGATCTGCACCTGGACAGGAACCCCACCCCTTATTTCTGTGGCGTCGTAGCCGGCTGTACGCGCCGCATGCAGGTCTAAACCAAGGATCGCTGCAGCCTCACACTCGGCAATTTCACCGGTGATACCTAGCGGTTTCCCAGTCAGCCGCCGATATCGAGTCGCAAGTCTTTTTGCCTGCTCCACAAGCTCAAGTAGCTCAGTACGGTCAGACTCTGACGGTATCTGCATATTGAGTTCAGTCATGACAGAAAACAGCTCCGTTACATGAATAGGCGGTAGGGATACACATTGCCCGGCAGGTCAGGGACATTGGCTATGGTCCGAGCCAATCTCTGTGAGTACCGAATACTCACGGGAACAGGATCGTAAAGCGCATCGTTGTTCCAGTCCATTTTGGTCAAAGCCAGGGCTTCATGGGCTATAAGCTCGAGTGAGCCACTCCCCGCGTGTCGAATGAGCTGAAGCGGTTTGGGAATGCTTTTCTTTCCTTGGTAGTAATCGCCTTTGTTGGACACCTCAGGCGCATTTCCCGCTACCCAAACGAGGGCAGAGTTACCTGATCGGACTACCATCGTCCCTCGCGGGACCGGGTAGCCCGACGGTTTGGTTAGCGGCTTCGCTCGACCAGACTCTATTAGCCAGACACCCTCCAACACGATGCCGCACCGACCTCGATGCATTCAATTTCGGGCACGCCCGACAATGCGTCGAATGCACCGTCGATTTCCTCTGGCTTGAACGCGGTGGTTTTATGGATGACGAGCCGCTTGGGCAAGTTTCCGCCGTTTCGGCCTTGATAAAGCTCAAGGCTTCGCGCAAGCACCGCGCGCATATCGTCTCGACTCAGGAAAGGATTGCGACGGGCCTCAGCTACGTCTACAACCGGGTCGCGTGCCTCGAAAGCGACGAACTGCATTCCGCCGCCATCCATGTCGAACACCTGCGAGCAACACGTCACGTAGTGAGCGTTGCGTTGGTCTCCGCGTAATGCATAGGCGAGGCCGATGTAGGCCGTGTCAACAGGCACACCCTTTAGCGGTGCCAACTTCCAAGGTGTACCTGCCGCTTTCACATACAGAGCAATTGCAAGACGCCAAGCGAGCGATGCCTTGTAGTTGAACGTGAAAACCCGGTCATTCAGTACCTGGGTCGGGATGTTGTACTTTGCCCCAAGCGCCTTAAGCACATCGTGCGCATCGAAGAACTTGGTGCGTGTCGCTGGAGCCCAAGAATCCGGTAAGTGCACCAGCACTACGTCGAATTCGTTTCGTACCGTGTCAAGCCGCCGGAAAGCTGCGTCCATCGCCTGGAACAGCCGATCTTGAGGTTCGCCATCGCCGGGGAGCTGGTTCAAGGAGTCCGGCCACTTGATGTGCGCACTGCCAGGTGCGGATTCGAGTCTCACCCGGAATAGAGCTTCGAAGCCAGGGTACGGAGGCACGTATTCTGAGCGATCAGTAGGGCGGTACGACGCTCGTAGAGACGCCATCAATTCTCCGCGACGCCTGAACGCACTCTCAGGACCAACAGTAGCGATCCGCACCTGCGGAGTGTATCCGCCAAATGAGCCCTTGGAATACGGCCCAAAGTTGACAAGTCCTCTCAGCGGATGCACGTCTATCTGCGCAGCATCTGAGGGAGAAAAGGAAAGTAGCGGTTCATCCAACAAAGTGAACGGTGGGAGCCTCGATGCATGCGCAGGACTGGCCATCACTTGGTCCTCTCAAAGTACGGATGATGGTGGCCAGGCCGGCTCCAACCGGTGACCTGCGCGACAGTGAATACCGAGTCGACGCCTGCGCTTTCGTCCAAACCAAAGGCGCACACCGTGCCATCCTGAGTTGAGGCGAGCATAGCCGCCCATGCGTCAATTATTGCTGCCCAATGCTTGTTGTACTTTGGGGCCCAGCGTTCTCTGCGCCAGTCGCCAGCAGGATCCACCCCTCGGCGCTCAAATGGCATGATCAGCGGGTTTTGCTCAGCACTCCCCGGGTCGATTCGTATAGCCTGATCAGGGAGTTCCAGTCTGGGAGTGTCTACAAACGTGTACGGCTCAAAGCCGCACCACCAGCGCGCCTCAATCTGCTCAAGCTTCAGGAAGACGCCTTCATAGAAGGGGAAGCCAAGCTTTGGAACACTCCCTGTCAGGGCACTCTCATACGCGGCGCGCAACTGGGAAAGCTTCTGAGTTCGCAGACTAATTTTATCCTGCCCCTCGCTTTCTTGAGGGGCGGCGACGATCAGCGAATGACCAGACCGCTTGAATCTAGGAATAAGGGGACGATGACGTGAGAGAGCCTTGATCAGCGCATCGTAAAGTAATCCAAGCGCCCAGCTGTCCTTGATCGCATCCAGTGCCACCGTCCCCGCAATCTGCGCACCAAGAGGCGCGAGCGCAGCCACTACCTCCTCATCCCTCCCGAACACCGCCAGCTCGCGGCCGTTCGCCGCCACTACCGCCCTACATCGTTTTTCTTTAAGCAGCGCCCTGACAGCCGGAGAAGTTGTGGAGTTCGCAAGGGTCATCCGGCGTGCTACCAGCGGCAACGATTCGATCAAGATTGCCGAGTACCTGAGCACAGGAAACTGCCGTGCCTCAGCACTCGGTAATTGGACTGGCACCAAACGGGGGGCGGCTCGCCCTTGCATTACGTGATCCATCAGCACTGGAGGCAGGTCGATATGCTTGATCACATCAGCAGCCAGTTCGTCGAACGTCTTGCACTCGACCACAGCAACATCGACGCCAGCAAGGCGAGCGTGTTCAAGGAACTGGGTGACTTCGGGCAGAAGCCGAGAAGCCGAAGACGTTACCCAGTACAGACCATTCGGAAAGGGCACCGCCTCCCGCAGGACAGAGTTCAGCGCCTCCATGACAGAGGCATCCCGACCACTGTAGCCGACAAACACCATGCCGAAGCGCTTGCTGGCCTCGACCAGCACATGCCTCATATGCTCGTCTTGCTTCTCCAACTCCAAACTGGTGTTCTTGATGGCGGTGGATTGATAATCGCCATGTAGCTTCGCGACCAGGGGCCAGTCTGACTCGCTCAAGCTCCGCATTGCGCGCTCACTCGAGTCGATGGCCGCAACTATCGGCCGGGCCTGCTCAGTCGTCGGCAGGAGAGCATTAGCGGATGAGGCAGACTCTTCAATCAGCGGATCGAAGTTCGTGGTGAACACGCAGTCCACCTTCCTCGCCGCAAGTAAGCTTCCGAGCACCCTATGTCCGAAACATTGTGTGCCTTTGGAAATGGCGTCGTCGATATATTGCCGGCGGTGCCGGGGCTGCGGGTAGACGGCCTCGAACGCAGCGGCGTACTCAGTTGGATCACCGTCGGGCGGCAAGATCGATGTCCTGCGAAAGAAATCGTCGATCCGGTCAATCCAAACCTGATCCCCGGTGTCGATTTCCCGTTTGGAGAGGTTGTTCTCACGACAGAATATTTGCGCCTTGAAGTCACGGATCATGGCGTAGCCCGTGGGAATTCCCGAAGCTGCTGATGCTCCGGCTCCGAGGAACCATGCTACAAGATTAGGCCTCAACGCTAACGCAGTCGCGAAACTACTTGCCGACATTGTCTGGATTGATTGCGTCACGACATTTCCTTGTCTCTTTGTGGGGCGGCAGACACCTTCTTAAAACTCAATATAACGCAAACGGCCTACATTGATATTTTTAGCTAATTTCGGCGGATGACTGCTTCGGTTTTTGCGAGACGACGTGAAAACGAGCCTTTTCTGAGCTTGGAAGATGTGGGCCTGGTCCAAAGCGACCGCAGGCAGAATCGGGCGTTTTCTGCCGTAGTAACCAAATCACTCGTCCCAAAGCGTGCTGATTCAATTCGAAAAAATCTCAGCCCTACATAACTGCAATGACATCACCACCAAGAAGGTTCGAACCATGTCATTGCACTGCCCTCGCTGTCACTCACCCAAAGTTGCTTCATTCCATCAAGCCATGAAAGTTGGCGCGGCCATCGGCACAGTAGGCGGTGTTGCGCGTGGCGTCAGCGCTGCACTGGCTGGCGGCCAAGCAGGTGCGCTGATTGGCACCATCGCAGGGCCTTTCGGCATCACACTCGGCTATGTATCAGGCGCCATCCTCGGTGGCCTGGCCGGCGGGGTTGGCGGTTGTGTGCTCGGCGCGCAGCTGGGCGATACGCTCGACCGACACGTCCTGGCCCACAACCTCTGCTTGCTCTGCGGTCATCGCTTCAACCTGCCGGCCTGATCTGGCCGCACCACACCTTTTCTATCCATATCGTCCGGACGGTGCTGCGCTGGGCGCGGCGCTTTATGCCGGCCTGCATCCAAAGGAATCTCAACCATGGCTCATCTCGTCGAAACTATGGCCTACGCTGGCGCTGCTCCGTGGCATGGCCTTGGCAATCAGCTCACGCAAAAACAACCCATTGAAGTCTGGCAGCGCGAAGCCGGCATGGACTGGCAGATCCAGGAAAGCCCTGTGCATTTCAAATCTGACAGCATCGGCCCGCTGGGCGCTATCCACTCGTTCCCTGAACAGAAGGTACTGTTCCGCTCGGACACCAAGGCCCCGCTTTCGGTGGTATCCAACCGCTACCACACGGTGCAGCCGCGCGAGGTGCTGGAGTTCTACCGGGATCTCACCGAGGTGTCTGGCTACGAGCTGGAAACGGCTGGCGTGCTCAAAGGTGGCCGCAAGTTCTGGGCGCTGGCGCGTACCGGTCAGGGCGCAGCAATAAAGGGTAATGACCAGGTGAACGGCTACTTGCTGCTTGCCACATCCTGCGACGGCACCCTGGCCACCACAGCAACACCCACCACCGTTCGGGTGGTGTGCAACAACACCCTCACCATCGCCCTGGACGGCACCAGCCGCGCCATCAAGGTGCCACACAACACCCGCTTCGATCCGAAGGCAGTGAAGAAACAACTCGGCATCGCCGTCTCGCAATGGGACGACTTTATGTACCGCATGCGTGCGTTGGCCGAACGCAAGGTGCAGTGGCATGAGGCGCTGGGCTTCTTTATGACCGTGCTGTGCGAGACCAATCCGACCGGTGCGCTGCCGGAGGTGCTGCCCAACGAGCGAGCCCTGCGCAAAGTCCAGGAGCTGTACGAAGGCCGGGGCCGGGGCAGTCAGCTTGACTCGGCACGCGGCACCGCTTGGGGCCTACTCAACTCCGTGACCGAGTTTGTCGATCACGAACGCCGTGCCCGCAGCAACGAGTACCGCATGGACTCGGCTTGGTTCGGCCAGGGTGCGCAGATAAAGCAACGTGCCCTTGACACCGCTTTGCAGCTGGTCGCCTGACCGCTTACCTCTTCAACCCCATAACGCCCGATCAGCCTAGTTGCTGATCGGGCGTTTCTATGTCCGCAAGGTGAACGTTATGAAAGCTACTCCGCTATGCAGCGCCAGCAAGCCGCGACCGGCGCTGCGCTTAATCAGTACCAAGGAACTACCGCGTGAAGATTGGTTGGCGGTGCGCAACCAGGGTATCGGCAGCTCGGATGCCGGCGCGGCAGTAGGCCTAAATCCATACAAGTCGCAGCTGGAGCTGTGGATGGAAAAGACCGGTCGAGACACCACACTACCGAAGGCCGATCCGCACGACGAGGAAAGCCCGATGTACTGGGGCAATGTGCTGGAGCCCATCGTGGCTTGGCATTACAGCAAACGCACCACGAACAAGGTACGGCGCATCAACGCCGTGCTGCAGCATCCAGAGCCTGAGCGGTCTTGGATGCTGGCAAATATTGATCGCGAGGTGATCGGTGCTGACGATGTGCAGATTCTTGAATGCAAGACAGCCGGCATAAACGGGGCACGCCTCTGGAAAGAAGGCGTGCCGGAGTATGTGCAGCTGCAGGTAATGCATCAGCTCGCAGTCACCGGCAAGCAAGCTGCGGATGTGGCGGTATTGCTGGGTGGACAAACGCTGGAGATCCACCGCATCGAACGGGACGAGCAGATGATTGCTCGCCTGATCGAGCTGGAGCGTAAGTTCTGGCACTACGTGGAAACGGATACACCACCGCCTACTGATGGCTCTGCTTCCGCTGAAATGGCGTTGCGCTGCCTGTATCCGGAAGACAACGGCCAGACCGTCGACTTCAGTGGTCATGCTGGTTTGGCAGCGGCTTTCCTGGAGCTCCAGGTAGTTCGTCAGTCCATCAGCGAGAAGGAAAGCCGCGAAGCCCAACTCAAGCAGATGCTGCAGCAAGCCATGGGCGAGGCCACCCGTGCGGAGTTCAGCCACGGCTTTATCAGCTGGAAGAAATCCAAGGACAGCAACGTGCTCGACATGGATCGAATGCTCCAAGAAAAGCCCTATCTGCAGGTTCGCTACACCAAGCTCAAGCAAGGCAGCCGACGCTTCCTGCTCGGCTAGTCCAACCCCGTCCAACTATTCCCTCCCCCTGGCCAGCCCGTGCAGTTAGCGCTGCATGGCTGGCCTTTTTCCGCTTGCAGGAGAACCAACATGCTTAAAGGCCTGGCCATCACCCCGCCCGTCCTCGGACGAATATCTATCGGTAAAGTCATCGAGAAGAACGGCAAGCGCCTGCCGGAGAAAGATGATCAATTCACCATCACCTCGCAGGTACAAGGCAAGGACGGCTGGCTCCTGCATCCGCTCAATGACGAGCTGCGTAAAAGTCAGGAAGACAAGCTGCGCAGCATCCCGGTACGCCTGCTGTTCAATGAGCCAAATCTGAACTTTCGCGCCGACTACACGCTGTTTGATCGGCAGTCTGGCAGGCCGCTGTGCGTGGGCAATGGAGAGACCTGCAAGCGCGTCACTCAGGACGGTATGCAATCACTTCCTTGCCCCTCGCCGGATGCCTGTCCGCTGGCAAAGGGCGGCGCTTGCAAGCCCTATGGCCGGCTGAATGTGCTGATCGGTAATGACGATCCGCTAGGCAGCTTTGTATTCCGCACCACCGGCTTCAATAGCATCCGCACCCTGGCCACACGCCTGCATTACTTCCAGGCCATCTCAGGCAACCGGCTGGCTTGTCTACCGCTGGAATTGCGTCTGCGCGGTAAATCCACCCGGCAAAGCTATGGCACGCCAATCTTCTACGTCGACCTCACGGTGCGTAGCGGCATGGACATGGCCGAGTCGCTACAGGCTGCTAGTGAATTAGACACGCAACGGCAAGGGGCGGGCTTCGATCAGGTTGCACTGGATGAAGCAGCGCGACGTGGCTTTGGTAACGGTGCATTCGAGGACAGCGAGGAGGATGCCGGTGCCGTGATCGAAGAGTTCTATTCGAGCGAGGAAACCACCACTGCCAAGGTCCGGGGTGAAGTGCTGCAACCAGCTACCACGTCGCTTGCGGGCAAGCTGGAAGCGCTCGCCTCATCAGCCAACTGACCACTACCCCCGACTGAGCCTATCGGCCAGTCGGGGTCTTTCGGAGAGCCGTCATGACCCTGCTTCGATTTCTGCTGTGCCTGCTCATCTTCATCGGCGCACTGGCTGCGGCTGGAGTACTGGTTCTGAGCATTCTGCTAATGCTGCGTTTTCCTCCGTTGCTGATCGCCGTAGTTCTAGCGTGCTGGATGTTGAACCGCCTGCTCAAGCCGCTACTAACTCGCTAAAACAAGGCGCACGGAGGGCCAAAGCCCTGACTGTGAGCTCTCTACTTTTTTGTCCGCCTGGGCTTAAACAGCGAACAAATTGACTATGTTCAGACTAAATAACGGTCCAGGCGCTAAATTTCATATTTTTTAAACGCTCCCACCCACGCCTTTGAATTTCTCAACGAAGGCCGCCATTTTCTGAAAGATGCTTTGCTTCTTGCTCAGATATTGCGGATTCAGCGGGCTCATCTTGGGCAACACGGCATTTAGTTCCGTGCCGCTGTCGCTGGCGAACTCCCGTTTGAGCGAGGTGGTGATGTAACGCCGTGCTGCCTCGGCATTTAGATTCTCGGTACTGATCAACTCCTGAGCCTCTCGCTGCTGTTCGGCTTGAGCAAAGGTAAAGAAGGCGTCGATCACACTGGCCTTGTCACCAATCTTGTCCAGGTCGGTCTGATTGATGAAGTCCACAAGCAAGCCCTCTTTGGCACGGTTGCCCAGGCTGGTGCGAATCACGCGGCGCACTTCATCCACCAGTTCCGACTTGCTCTTGATCTTCTTGTTGTGCTCGAAGATCAGCGCCAGGATGTAATCTAGGTTGATTTCCTGCGACTTCAGCAGGTCCACCTCAAAGACCACGTCATCCCAATCGATGGTGGATTTGTCTTTCTCCTCGCCCGCTTTCTGGCGGCGCAGCCAGTCGCGCACGTCGTTGTAGGTTGACCGGTAGTCCTGAATTTTCCGCTCAGGCGGCAGCGTGATGGCTTGCAGTGTGGCCAGATTTTCATCGCTCAGATAGTGTTTTGCTTTAAACGCCTCCACCGCTTTCGGGTCGGTCACGTCGACGCCCTGCAGCGCTTTCAGGCTGGAGAATTCGTCATAGTTCTGCAGCACGTTCTCCACGCGCAAATACTCGCCAAAAAGTTTCGCAAAGGCTTTTTTGTCTGCTTCCTTTTCAATAGCGGCAGGGTCAGGAAAGCGCTGCTCCAGCTCCTTCACCACCTCCACAAAGCCGCGCCGCGCCTCACCGGTGGCCACATCGGTGAAGCCTTCCATGTATTCCTTGTAGCTCTTCTCCAGCACCACGTTCTTGGTGTTCTTGTCACCGAACAGGGTGATGGCGTCGATGGTCGCCTGCTCCAGGTCGCGGAAGGTGACGATGTTGCCGAAGGTCTTGGTCGCGTCGTAGATGCGGTTGGTGCGCGAATAGGCCTGCATCAGGCCGTGGTAGCGCAGATTCTTGTCCACAAACAGCGTGTTCAGCGTGGGGGCATCAAAGCCGGTCAGGAACATGCCCACCACGATCAGCAGGTCGATCTCCTTGGCTTTCACCTGCTTGGCCAGGTCACGGTAGTAGTTCTGGAAGCCGTTGCTGTCCACGCTGAAATTGGTCTTGAACAGCGCGTTGTAGTCCGCAATGGCGGCGTCCAGGAACTCCTTGGCGCTGGCGTTCATGGCTGAGGCTTCAAAGCTCTCGTCCGCAATATCGCCGATGGCGTCCTGCTCCTCATTGGCGGCAAACGAGAAGATGGTGGCCACCCGCAAAGGTTTGTCGCTGTCTTTCTGCAACTTCCGGAAAGACTCGTAGTACAGCTTGGCCGCATCCACGCTACTGACCGCAAACATGGCGTTGAAACCCTTGTTGCCCGCGTGCAGGCGATGGGTCTTCTGCCGGAAGCTGTTCAGGATGTACTGCGTGATCTCACGGATGCGGTCGGGGTGCAGCAAGGCTTGCTTGTTCTCCGCCGCGCTCAGTTTCTTCTCGTCCTTCTCGGTTTCGATGGCTTTGAACTGCGGGCGCACATCGTTGTAATCCACCTTGAACTTGAGCACCTTTTCGTCGCGAATCGCATCGGTTATCACATACGAGTGCAGTTCGCGGCCAAACACGCTGGCGGTGGTTTCCGCGCCCAGCGCGTTCTCCGGGAAGATCGGCGTGCCGGTAAAGCCAAACTGATAGAAGCGCTTGAACTTCCTCTTCAGGTGCTTCTGCGCCTCGCCAAACTGGCTGCGGTGGCACTCATCGAAGATGAATACCACCTGCTTGCCGTAGATGGGCAGCTCGCCCTCGCTCTTCATCAGGTTGTTGAGCTTCTGGATGGTGGTGACGACGATCTTGTTGTCGTCCTTGTCCAGGTTGCGCCTGAGGCCCACCGTACTGTCCGAGCCGTTCACGCTGTCGGGCGAAAAGCGCTGGTATTCGCGCATGGTCTGGTAATCCAGATCCTTGCGGTCCACCACGAAGAACACCTTGTCGATGAAGTCCAGCTCGGTCGCCAGGCGCGCCGCCTTGAAGCTGGTCAACGTCTTGCCCGAGCCGGTGGTGTGCCAGATAAAACCGCCGCTCTCCGTCTGGCTCCAGCTCTTGGCCAGATACGCACTATTGATCTTCCACAAAATCCGCTCAGTGGCGGCAATCTGGTAAGGGCGCATCACCAACAGGGTGTCGCTGATATCGAACACCGAGTAGTGCAGCAGCACATTGAGCAGGGTGTGCTTCTGGAAGAAGGTGGCGGTGAAGTCCTTCAGGTCTTTGATCAGGTTGTTGTCCGACTTCGCCCAGTTCATGGTGAAGTCGAAGCTGTTCTTGTTGCGTTGCGTGGTGTTGGCGAAGTAACGGCTGTCCGTGCCATTGGAGATCACGAACATCTGCACATACCTGTACAGCGAGCTCTCGCTGTTGAAGCTCTCCTTGCTGTAGCGGTGCACCTGGTTGAAGGCCTCGCGTATCGCCACGCCGCGCTTCTTCAGCTCCACCTGCACCAGCGGCAGGCCATTGACCAGAATCGTCACGTCATAGCGATTGGCATGGCTGCCGGCCTGCTCAAACTGCTTGATCACCTGCACCTTGTTGCGGGCGATGTTTTTCTTGTCCAGCAGGTAGATGTTCTGGATGCGGCCATCGTCAAACACGAAGTCGTGAATGTAATCGTCGTGAATCTTGCGGGTCTTGTCGACGATGCCCTCACTGGGCTTGTCGAGAAAGGTCTCGACAAAGCGCTGCCATTCGCCCTCCACAAACTGCACGCCGTTGAGCGTTTGCAGCTGCACGCGTGCATTGGCCAGCAAGGCCTGCGGCGTGTTCAGCGCAGGCAGGTATTCATAGCCCTGATTGACCAAGTCCTGAATGAATTCCCGCTCCAGATCACCTTCGCTCTGATAGCTCTCGGCGACTTTCCACTCCTTGGTGTATTTATCCAGAACGATGAAGTTGTTGGATTCTGCGATGGTGTTGCTGTACTCAAGCATTATTGACCTCTTGCCCTCTGAAGCCATAGGTGTCACTCAAATAAGAAACCAACTGGGCAAGCCTATCTTTATCCGCATCTTCAATCTCTGCAACTTCTTCGCCTGCATGCGCGGAATGGCTGGAAATGTTCAGGATTCTGTTTGCAAATGGGTCTGGAGAACCCTCAGCTGTCTTCTCGAGAAGGTCTTCCCACCGTGGATGCCCCAAAAATGTAGCCGTCTTTTCAAGGATGTTTCTCAAAAAATTGAAATGATATTTTTTGATCCTGCCTTCATTTATTGCAACCCACAATTCTGACAGCAGAAACAAGTGATAAGAGAACGGGTGATCATTAGATGTGATCAATTCAAACGTTCCATCCAACTTTTTTTCAAGACGATATTTCTCAGACTGGCCGCGCTTGTATATCCAAGATGAAGTTCCATCTTGATTTAACCTCTTCAAATCATTGTTCAGCTCATTATGCAAAACATTGTAGAAGAGTGGACTATGCGTAGTTATTATGAACTTTAACCCATTGCCCTCGACATACGCGCTCCGCTTTATTAATCCAGCCAAATCAACCGCAAGCGATATGAGGTGACTATCGTCCAAAGAGCTTACCGGATCATCAATAAATACATACTCAAGCTCATTGAACTTACTAGTTATTCTGTCGTCGACTTTTGTCTCATCAAGAGTTAATACAACCTGCTCCAGAAGAGTGTAAAAAACACTCCACACAAAATTGCTCTCTTCGCCCTTGGAGATTTTTATCGTCTCGTATTGCCCCTGAGTGACTGGACTGGAATCATTCGCAGCATCACTGAGCGCATTAGGTTTTTCAGGCACATTGGTCGCCAATTGAAAAACAACTTCTAGAAAAGCTGGAATGGTAATTTCGACCTCCTTATCGCTGAAATCCTTGATTTTCTTTTTGTACTCTTCGTTGAAAACTGGACTAGCATTGCTGCCTGTATATCGCTGGAAATTTGTAGCAATGTTGCCATCTTCGCCCAACTCTTTAAGCAAGGTAATTAACCAATCGGTAAAAGTATTTGGCTGAATTTTCAGCTTGTGCTCGGAGTCAGCCTCCAAATCGTTGTCCCAATAGAACAGGTCTTCGGTAAAGGCGTTGTAATAGAGAATCTTGTCCCGTGAAAGACCTGCTTCTTCACCATCCTGATCGTCTACCTTCTTGGGTGCAACAAACTCTTTAAAGGCACGGGATAGTCGTGTTTTGCCTGATCCATTGAAGGCATAAATCAACTGCACTTTCTTGTTGGCGTCGCTCAGCTGCTTCGCGATTTCTTCGAGTTTTTTGCTCAATTCATACCCCCAAGCTTCTCTGATTCTGGGAAGCTCAGTAGAAAATTACGATAGTGCTCATATTGCTTCTGGCGCAATTTGATTTCCCGAGGCAGGCCGTCGGTGATGGAGTTGGTCAGGGCGTCGAACTTGTCGAGGATGGCGACGATGCGTTTCTTCTCTTCCGGCAACGGGTTCGGGATGCTGATGCTTTCGAGATTCTTCTTGTTCAGCTTTGGCTGTGCCGCTCCCGAGATATAGGGTGTCAAGTCAATATTGTTCAAATAATATTCGACGTACCTGCGCTCGGCATAAGTCTCAAATTTCAGCACGTGAGCATGATTGTTCACCCAACTCTTTCCGTGGATGCTGAAAGCGATTGGTGTGTTCCTCGCCAACAGATTGGCGCCATCTTCGGATACAAGTAAGAAATCGCCATCAAAAATATAGTCTTTGACGTGATCAACAACCCCTGATGCTCCATAGTATGGAATGTCACCCGGATCTCTAAGACCACTTGTGATTGGCCTACGCATGGAGTTGAGGTTCTCTGCAAGATCCCCCAAAGCCTTCCACTCCACCTCCCCATCTTCAAAACTCAACAACTGGTCGCGGTAGTGGTTGTATTGTTTTTTGCGGGCGGTCAGCTCGGCGCTCAGTTCGGCGGTCAGCTCGGTGAAGGCGTCCAGGATGCGGACGATTTCGGCCTGGATTTCCAGCGATTTTTTGGGGTTGTCTGGGCAGGGGATGGGGATTGGTAAGCTCTCAATTTTTCCAACAGCTAAACCAGGCTGTGCTGATTGTGAGGCGTACTGGTTAAGATTCATTTGCGTCAGCAAATGAAAGGCCCAGTCAATATTAATGCCGCCTTTTGTTGTAACAACCACAGCATGTTCCGTAGCGTAAAACTTTCCTTTAGCTCGCTGCACATTTCCACACAGTGCGCCTTGCCTACCTATAAGTAAGTGTGATCCATCGTGACTATTTTTATTAACGAAGCCGCGAATTCCATTCCCACCAAAACATGGATAAATGCAGTCTTCTGTAGGTTCAGGCTCGATGTTTTTTGCTGAAATGTGCTGACCTGCGCGTAAGTGGAGCATTTCACCCAATGCCTTCCACTCTACAGCCACCCCATCCAGCAGCTTCTCCATAAAGCTCATGCCTCCAGCTCCTGGCCTTCAATCTCGGCCACGATGGCGTCAATGTCTTTGCGCAACTGGTCGATCTTGGTCACGGTGGTTTTCAGCGCGGCATTGAGTTGGGCAATGTCCACCACTTCGCGGGTGTCCTTGGCTTCGACATAACTGCTGACGGAGAGGTTGTAGTCATTGGCGGCGACTTGCTCAACCGGCACCGATAGCGCGAAGTGGTCGATATTCGCCTTGCTGTCGAACACGGCCATGATCTGTTCGATGTGGGTATCGAGTAGCACGTTGTTATTGGTTTCTTTCTTGAACAGCGCGCTTGCGTCGATGAACTGGGTGGTGGTGTCGGTCTTGTGTTTGGACAGCACCAGAATATTTACGGCGATGGTGGTGCCGAAGAACAGATTGGGTGCGAGCGAGATGACGGTTTCGACATAGTTGTTGTCCACCAGATACTGGCGGATTTTGGCTTCGGCACCGCCACGGTAAAAAATGCCGGGGAAGCAGACGATGGCGGCGCGGCCACGGCTGGAGAGGTAGCTGAGTGCATGCAGCACAAAGGCGAAGTCGGCCTTGGATTTGGGCGCGAGCACGCCGGCTGGGGCAAAGCGGTCGTCGTTGATCAGGGTGGGGTCGTCGCTACCCACCCACTTCACCGAGTACGGCGGGTTGGAGACGATGGCGTCAAAGGGTTTGTCGTCGCCAAAGTGCGGGGCGGTCAGCGTGTTGCCGAGCTGGATGTTGAATTTGTCGTAGTTGATGTTGTGCAGGAACATGTTCATCCGCGCCAGGTTGTAGGTGGTGTGGTTGATTTCCTGCCCGAAGAAGCCGTCTTCGATGATGTGGGCGTCGAAATGCTTTTTGGCTTGCAGCAGCAGCGAGCCGCTGCCCGCGGCCGGGTCGTAGATTTTGTTGACGCTGGTTTGCTTATGCATGGCGAGCTGCGCGATCAGCTTGGACACATGCTGCGGGGTGAAGAACTCGCCGCCGGATTTGCCGGCGTTGGCGGCGTAGTTGGAGATGAGGAATTCGTAGGCATCGCCAAACAGGTCGATGTGGTTGGCATCAAAATCGCCAAAATTCAGACCGGCCACACCTTTGAGCACGGCAGCGAGGCGCATGTTTTTGTCGGGCACGGTGTTGCCGAGGCGGTTGCTGGTGGTATCAAAGTCGGCAAACAGACCTTTGATGTCGCGCTCGGACGGGTAGCCGTTTGCCGAGCTTTCGATGGCGGCAAAAATCTTGGCCAGGTCGGTGTTCAGGCTTTCGTTGTTGTTGGCGCCTGCGGCGACCTTGGCGAACAACTGGCTGGGATAGATGAAATAGCCCTTGGTCTTGATGGCGTCGTCTTTGATTTCTGGGGTGATGACGCTATCGGCAAGCGCTGCATAGCTGACGCTGTCGTCACCACCTTCGATGTAGGCGGCAAAGTTTTCGCTGATGAAGCGGTAAAACAGGGTGCCGAGAACGTACTGCTTGAAATCCCAGCCGTCGACGGCACCACGGACATCATTGGCGATGGCCCAGATCTGACGTTGCAGGGCGGCGCGTTGTTGGGTGCTGGTCATGATTTTCCTTGTTAAATTTCTAAGCTTCAGTCGTTTGCTGGATGCCGTTAAGGCGCTTAGGTGTGACCCGGATCGGTGACAGCAGCGCTGTCTATGCTGGCGTCAGTTCAAGCAGGTCGCCTACTTGACACTCAAACAGTAGGCACAGCTTCTCAATGGCTTCCAGATCCACTTTCTGTGCTGTTTCTTTGTAGAGCAGGGTTACCGTGGCGCGGCTGAGCCCCGTTTCTCTGGCTACGTCAGCAATACGCATTTTGTGCTCGCCCATCATGCGGGCGAGATGGCAGCGGATCATGGCTGTGCCCCTGGAAACTTGTCTTCTCGTGAAGCTCGAGGTTAACACGGCGGCTTTTCTTAGCGTGATATTTTGCTAGTCAAACTTAAATTTTGTAGCTAAGACTAACTTTTTATCGGCTTTGGATTTGCCTGGAGACTCGCGCGAGATCGAGCCCAAGAAGGAGATCCGCTCTAGCCGCTATTCGGCAAGCGCCTTCAAGGGTTATGCCCTATCCATGAAACCGTAACCAGCCACGCCATGTAGGTCGCTGAAACCTGCGTATGCACGGGTCGCTGCGCCGCGTATTTTTGGCGTGAGAGTTCACGCTTTCGACAAATCGTCCGAGCACTCCAAGGGCTAGAACGATGCCCCACACTCACCAGACCAAACCAAGCCCCCCTTCCGTGCGCTAACAAATGCTGCGCCAAAGCACATCGGACTCGACAGCTTCTACAAAGCGCTCGGCAGTAAACCCGCCCGGGAAAAATGAGCTTTGATCATTCTCAACAAGCTGGTCTAAAGGCCGCAGAAGATGCTGCTCATCACGCAGAATGACCTCAAGCGCTTCACGGGATACCAACCTGAAACCATCGACTGTTTGGCCATCCAACTCAATAGATGTATCGACGATCCAAGCACGCATATCCGCTTCAGGCTCATGGCCGTGATAACCCAATCTGGCGCGTAGGTCTTGATCAGTAATCAGCGCACTGAGCACCGCCACCTGCTTACGCCGTAACTGCCAGGCAGCCTTACGTAATGTGTTAGTGCGATGGAGCCAGACCTCATGGGTTGAAGAGCGGATATACCCTGACTTGACCTCCAGAAGCAGCACTACGCCATCTTGGTGGCAGATCAGATCCACCTCGCCGGCATCGTCCTCTTCGGTCGCCTGTGGCCGATAGCCAACCTCAACAGCAAAACCTCGCTGCCTAAGGCTCTCGGCTAGCGCGAGCTCCACTCGATGGGTTTCAGTCTGCATGTCGGCCCGACGGACATTTACCCGCCGAAGATTATTGATTGCCGCCGTCAGGTTGTTCTGTTGCGCGCCGACCCAGGGGAACTGAAAGCTGTAACAGCCGATTTTGTAGAATGGCTGCTCGTACAACCGCGGCGCAGGGGCGCGTGGTTGCTGCTTCAATTGCTGTGATAGCGCCTTGAGGTCGCTGGTCCAGAACGTGAGGATTGCCTTGGCTGAATCGGCGCTGCCTTTCTGGTATTCGTCGCAAACAGTCCAGCCTGTGATCTTGCGGATCTTTTCTGGCTCTTCCGACCAGGTCATAGGGAACCGGTTTTCCGCGGTAAGCAGGCCATTCATGGCCAAGCGTCCTAGTGCCTGGGCAAGCACACCCGATTCGCGCAGATGACTCTGGAACGGCTGGATAAACTCTTTCTGAAAGAAAACCGAGGTAAGTTCACTTGCCAGCAAGACGTGGTGAAGCTGAACCTGGGAGCCGTCACTGAGCAAGACTCGATCAGCCAGGCCGTATATTTGCTGTAGCTGCAGCTTGCTGCGAACCGCCTTGATATAGGCCAGCTGGTTCAGCTCATGATTCTCAGGCGAGCCAATAATTTGTTCAGCCATACCGGAGTCGATGAAGGCCTGTACGGCACGATTCATCCAGTAATGCCACAGCAGATCGCTCTTGCGTCCGGTTCGCTGCCACCGCTCTGTTCCCGCCTCCGACTGGTTGTAGATCACCGGTTCACCCGGCTTCAGCTGGTAACGGCATTCATGGTCGAAGCAGAACCAGTCGATTAAGCCTTCGTAGTCGATCTGCTCTTGGGTTGCCAAAATTAGCACGGCTAACGATTCGAGGTTTTGACGACATGCCACCACGTCAGAATTGCTGGATTCAGGAAAGATAATCGGTGATAGGTGACGTTTCAGCGATTGCCCGAGCCGTGACTTGCTCAGGCGGAAATCTTCTTCCGGGCAAACCCGAAGCTTCCTCAAGATAATGCGGTTGTAGACCTTCAACTGCTGGCCGGCAGGGTCATCTGAGCCATCTTCGGTAAATGCCTGGTAGGCAAGAACACTCAGGTAGGAAAACAGCTCCAGCAGGGATAAATGCTCAAGCTGTTTTTCGGCACGGGTAATCAGCTCATCAAAGGGCTTGAGCTGATCAAGCAAGCGATCACAGACACCGAAGAACACTCGCCAATCATCCCCGACTAGCGCCGCACGCAGCGCAAGCCAGAGAGGCGACTGGGTGCGTTCAAAAAGCTTCGCGTAGCGAATCGCCCATCTGAGAATTTCTGGATTATGGCTAGCGAGGTGTAGCAGCAGTTCGACACTGACTGCATTATCGAAATGCAGCACTCGGCTGAGGGCCAGGCTGGCGAGCTCGGCCCCAGCTACCGCATCCACATCAAGCCAATACGATGCCGTTGCCAGGCCTTGCGCACGATCAATGGCTGACAGGTTCTTACCTGCTGGGCGTTGATCCAGAAAATGATGCAGGCTTTCATCAATGGCGCGGCCCTTGCTGAGTTCTGGCTGATTCCGTTCGTATACCGACTGGTAATGCTGCCGGCAGCGCTCTCCTTGTTCTGTCATCCCTGCGAGCTCACACCAGCCTTAGATTCCTGGCCGGAGCCTAAACCATCAGCGGGCCAGGATTCCATGGGCTTGGTGCTATTGCGCAGTGGGTAGCCACTACCCTCGGCTGGTGCCGAATCCTCGCTGACGATCCCCGTAGGACTTGGTCGCTCTCTTACACAGGTAGCTGGCTCGGTAGAACAGCTCGGGCAGCTCATCGACCCCATCTCGGCGGCTCTCACGATCGACTCGATACTCAGCATCCTTCGGTATGTGCACCAGCCCTCTCACCTGATCGACCGGTAACCCCAGCGCACCTGCCCAGGACTCCTCTATACGACTGATCATGTTCACCCGGTCTGAACCCAGCCGCCCAATGGTGTAGTAGGCATCGCGGTTCAACAAAATCAGCAGGTGATAATGCTGCCGACCTCCCTGACCGATCTCTCTCGACCAGACATACCGTACTTTGCAGCCACGCGAGTAGCCACGCTCAGCCACTCGCTCCTGGTGGTACTGGATCTTCTTCGTAACCGATTCGAAGAACCGGCTGATGACCCGATTCGTATAGGTGTAGTCGGGTAGCTCAACGCCCAGTGGCAAACGGAGATCCACTCTGAAGGCCAAGACCCGCGGATACTCAGCCAATGCCAGCCCGATGGTGTGCTTGAGATCAGACAGGTACTCACGAATGAAAGGCCCTTTGTCGCCCATCAAGCGGAAGCCCTCAAAGGTCTCCCCGTAGTGCAGATGGAGGTTGGTATTGGCAGGATGACGGAGTGGGTAGCGTTGGATGGTATTGGTATCGTTGAGCATGGTTATGACCTCCCATTAGTTGAGTTTCATAACCAGTGCCTGCTGTGTACTTTTTAACCGTTACCTTGCTTGCCTGATCAGTTGGTTGATCTATCTGCATTCGTTGTAGTACTCGCCCTTCAGGTAGTGGCTCAGCCCCCAAAGTCCCTGTGTAGGTCAGTGAAGGTTGCTACTCGGTTAGGCGTGAACCCTTCGGGTGGCAATAGCTAGTAAAAGCATAATACCCGCACCGCAATTTCCTTCTCCGACCAGCTTGGGCAAAGCCACCTCAATCATCCCGCCATGGCGGCAATTTTTGCCGAGTTCGGATTTCGGAAATAAATCAAGCCGAAGAGGCCTTAGCCAGATATCGGAACTGAGGCTATCGGGGCGGCGGGAGCAACACTGCCACGACTTTCCATGCTGAGCCAAACAGTCAGGGACTGAACGGCGGCATAAGCGCCATGACCAGCAAATGCCGGTCATGGCGAAGATGGCAGTGCTAACTGGCCATACTCAGATGGCCGATTGGGCGCGCAGCGCCTCCCTCAGCCTGGTCACGCTCCTCGATCCTGGCCAGGATCCAGTCATGCACCTCGCTATCGACCCAGCCGACGCAACGGTCGCCCAGCGATACCGGTTTCGGGAAGGTTCCTTCCGCGATGTATTTGTAGATGGTCGATCGGGCAAGGCCAATCGAGTCGATGACTTCTTTCAGACGGATGATCCTCATGAACGGGGCTCCTCGTATTCGTTCAGAGGATTGGCAGAGCCGGTAAAAAAACACTGAAGGACTGATCCGTAGCCCCAGAGCACCTACAAGCTTTAAACGTACAGCTCTCTGACACCCGAACGCCGACTAGAACCCCAGCCCTGCCTCGTGACTATCCGCCAGCATTCAGAAACCGCCTTGGCTCACACTTGCCCTGCAGGCATCCGGAGTGAGTTCTATATAGCCGTTTGTCCTTCAGGCCAATCTAGCGTCCCAACCTCCTAATCATTTTGTTGACTACCTGAACGTGGCTAGCAAACCGCGCTTTCAGAATGGTGCCCCATGGCGCTCCATTACGTCGCACAACAGTAGATTCGAATAGAAAGAATGCGAAAAACTGTAGATAACTCACTCAAACCAAGCGAATACGTGGATATGAAGAAAAATTGATTCATAGAATCACCATAGAGACCAAACAGATGGTTAGTAGAACTTAAATAGAACAGGTATATAATCGATATAGAATGAAACGAGATTTTTCACCAAGGCATCCCTTAGACCTGGATTGAAATGACGTGAAAAATGACAATCGCGCGCGCAGCAAGGATGCGGACAGGCTGAGCGAGCTGCTCCAAGAACCTCATCAAAACCATCGCCACGACATCTGGCTGTGGCTGTACCTCAACCACCACAAAGAGGCCAGGCTTGATTTCAACACCTGCAACGGCCTCACCATGCGTGACGAGATAGCCAGAGCCCTGCGGGACCAGAAGCTCTTACTGTTCCGCATTCCTAAAGAGAAGGACCGACTCCTGCTTCCAAACGAAACACTGAAGTGGATCGATGAAGATGAACGGCAGTATCGGTGGCTGCTCCGCGAGATCGAGCAAATGACTGATCTGCGCCTGCCTCGCGGCCTAGTCCACCTCACTGGCAGGGACCGCCTCATCGCCATGATCGACCTTTGGGGTGTCGATATTGCTGAGAAGGAATACGAGGTCGATCGGCTTCACCGGGACTGGCTCAGGCACAAGGCAAAGGACAACGAGTTCGAGTGGTTCGCCGATAAAAAAGACGGCGAAAAGCGCTGTGCCTGCGCCTGGGAATGGCTTGAGAAAAAGCATCTGTCGCCGCTATCTAGACAAGCGCCGATCAGCAACTACCAAGAGCTGCTGATGTTCTTCGACCAGGAAGGTATGGGCCGTAACGAACGGACAGCCATGATTCGGGAGATCAAGAGGAGATGGAGTCGCAAGCAATTCGACGAGCGCGCCGCCGACAAGAAGCAGGTCAACGTCATGCTCTCGAAAACGGTGATCGCCCAGCTCGATGCGCTAGCTGAAGCGCATGGTCTGAAACGCGCTCAAATTATTGAGAACCTGGTGAGGATGGAGGCTGACGCTGGCGTATATCTCGCCGATGATTGAGTGCAGCTCCACCGGTAGAGACCACAAGACCCGCCGCATAGAGAGCTACTGCATCCTGAGTTCAAATCCAGTCGCTTGGTATTCCAAACGGTATTCCACGGAAATAATAAACCGGCAATTTCCTATATATTTCATAAGGATGGGATTTCAATTCAGATTACCCCGGCCCACCAAATAATCCTTAGAAATCAGGTACTTAGCGAATCTCGCAAGTGCCTTTTTTGTGCCTGAATGGTCTGTTTTGGCTTAGGAATGCCAGCGTTATGACAGCCTTTGAATCCTCCATTCAAGTGGTCACCGTGGATCCGGGTATCGCTGCTTACCCCTAGCACGATGCAATTCATCGGCTAGGCTCATGTAATAATTGCCCCGTTACTGGTGCATAGCTATTCTCGCCGACCACCGAAATGCGTACTCAGGGAAGTAATGAACAAGCTGCAATCCTGACCGCGCTCAATGGACAGACCCGGAACCTAGTGCAGTTCGCTTTGTAGTCTGGCCTGCGTACGAGCGAACTAGTTGCGCTCGACTGGGGAGATGTTGACTGGATTCGTAGTGAAGTGGTTATCAGCAAGGCGATGTTCCAAGCTGCGGGTAATGTTGCGGAAATGACCAAGACCTCTGCCGGTCGACGCAGCGTCAAGCTGCTACGCCCTGCGCTGGAGGCGCTTAAGGCCCAAAAAGCTCAAACGTTCCTGGCCGACCAAGAGATTTTTCAGAATCCTCGTATGCTCGAGCGTTGGGCTGGTGATCAGCCGATCCAGAAGACCATGTGGATGCCGGCGATGAAGAAGTCAGGCGTCCGATACCGGCGGCCCTATCAAACTAGACATACCTATGCCTCGATGATGCTGTCTGCCGCTGAGCACCCGATGTGGGTGGTAAAGCAGATGGGGCATACCGACTGGAGGATGATTGCCCGGGCATATGGAAGATGGATGCCGTCCGCACCTGATGATGCGGGAACTAAGGCTGAGCTTGCATTCTCGAAGGGGCACTCGATTGAAACTAGCCTAGACGGCTCTACCCTGGCCGCCACTCCAGAGGCATCACACCACCTACGGATAAAGGGTGAGTTTTGATCAGCACTTGAAGGACAAATTTATTAAAACCCAGCACTAGCTCAGTCATATCGTGTTCATGAACACGAACCAAGCCACTATAGTCATTTCGGTGAGCATAATAAGCACAGACTAATGGATAATCATTGCTCCACTGATTTCTAGCTTCTGCCATCAGATAACTGTGTTTCAGCGCATTTACCAGCTCATTCAATATATCTGGAAAGGAGTCATACTCACCAACGAAACGCTCGATTATTTCGGCTCCGAGGGCCGTCAGCTTCTCTTTCCTGAAAAGAACCCCCCAGCCATCAATTGGTATGTTAAAAGAATCAGCTATATCAGCTTCTTTATGTATACAATAGGCGCCCATAATTAGGTCGTCGATGACGCGCTTCATGGAAACCAGAGTCGCTTCGACATGAAAGTGATACCTTTGAAAATCCCTCTTTTCAAAAAGATCAATCAATTGACGCCACTGCGAATTTAAATCCTGGAGCCTGAAAGCTACCCATACTGCTGAAAGCTGGCCGTTGATCAACCCTGGGATTGCAGGCGGTCGCGGCATGGACAAAGGTGAGATTTGCACTATCTGCGGCCAGGCTTGAACCTCGATGCCACTGTTGTAGGTGATACGTTCAATTTCCATGACGACGTCCATTCTTTAGGAATGAGAGCATTATGACAGCCTTGCCTGTGCAAATCAGGTAAACCGCACCTTAGACGGGGATTCAAATCCCGCCGGCTCCACCAAACCTGCAGAAGGAGACGCCTTAGGGCGTCTTTTTTTGTGTCTGGAATGCAGTGAATATGAGGTTTCCGAGCTATTGGTGGCTCTCGACGCTTTTTAAGTTCCAGCGTTTTTTGTATTCCAAACGGTATTCCAAGGCATCCAGTGCTTTTTTTGGAATACCAAAACGGTGTCAAAGATAGCTCTCATCCCTGCTCCAGCCCTCCCCCTCTCCGACCACCAGCTCAAAGCAGTCAAGGCGAAAGAAAAGAGTTACGTCCTCAGCTATGGTGACAGCCTCCAGCTCCGGGTCAGAAGCAACGGCTCGATGCTGTGGAACTTCAACTACCGCGAGCCGGTAACCACAAATCGTATCAATATGGGGCTGGGCACCTACCCAGACCTCTCAATAGCGAACGCTAGGAAAAGGTGGTGAGAGCGCGCGAGCTGCTGCACAAGGCATTGATCCCAAGGTGCAACGCAATGTACAGAACGGAGCCGAACGAGTAGAGACGGAACATACGTTCGAGAATGTGGCCACCGCCGGGTTCGAGCTGAAGAAGGACTCCGTCACGTCGGCGTACGCCGAAGACATTTGGCGATCGCTCATGCTGCAGGTATTTCCAGACCTGAAAACAACGCCTCTCTCGAAAATTACCCCACCGATGGTCATCGAACTGCTTCGCCCAATCGAGGCGAAAGGCGGCCTCGAGGCAATGAAGCGATAGAGCCAACGGCTCAACGAGATCATGACCTCCGGGGTCAATTCCGGGCTCATCTTCGCGAACCCACTCAACGATATTCGCGCGGTGTTTAAGAAACCCAAAATACAGAACATGTCTGCACTTCACCCTGATGAGCTTCCCGAACTCATGCTGGAAATCGCCAATGCCGCCATCAAGAGGACGACTCGCTGCCTGATTGAATGGCAACTACACACCATGACCCGTCCTTCCGCCGCAGCGACCACCCGACGGGCAGACATCAACTTCGACAAACGTATCTGCCCCCCCGAGCGCATGTAAAAGAGTCGTCCGCATACCGTCCCGCTGACCGAACATGCACTCGCGTTACTGGAGGCGCTTAAGCCCCACGCCGGCCACAGGGAATACGTGTTCCCAGCAGATAGAAATCCGCGTACCCATGCCAACAGCCAGAACGCCAACATGACGTTGAAACGCATGGGCTTCCAGGACCGCTTGGCCAGCCACGGCATTCGCTCCATGGCCAGCACCATCCTGAACAAGCATGGCTGGGATCTCCCGATGATTATGCCTGCTGTAACGCGTTGGGCGCCTAAGCAAGAGTTGCGCGGCACGGCCCATGCGCATCCCAAATTCGTTGAAGCACAAAACGTGCAGCCCAATGGTGAAATGGGGCGCGCGAATATCTCGCTGAAGCTGATCAACAAGCTTTACGGCATCGAACGCGACCTGAAGGCTTGCGGCGACGCAGAACGTAGGATCGGGCGTCAAGAACAAAGCCTGTCGATAATGGCTGAATTGAAAAGCTGGGTCGAAAAGAAGCAACGACAGGTCACCGCTCAGAGTGCCTTGGGCAAAGCCATCAGTTACCTCGCCAGTAACTGGGGCGAGCTGGAGCGATACGTCGGGGAAGGCCACCTGCCGAGCGACAACAAAGCCGTCAATCGCGCGATCCGCCCCTTAGTGATCGGAAGAAAGAACTGGCTGTTTAGCGACACGCCCAAGGGCGCGACGGCCAGTACTAAACTTTACAGCCTGGTCGAGACTGCCCAAGCCAACGGCCAAGAGCCTTATGCGTGGTTGCGCCACGCACTGTAACGCGTGCCTGCGGCCTCATCAGTTGAAGACTACGAAGCGCTGCTGCCTTGGAACTGCCGGTATCACCTAGCTAAGCGCGCCACCCGTCATGAAGCTGGTGGGATCTATGGAGCGCTCACTTTCTTTCAAGAGTGAATGCGGGTATAACAGACAAAGATGGCGTGTTGCCACCCACAAGGGCGATATTGCACCGAAGATGGAAAAGGAGTTCTATGTCTGGCTCAAGCGGAAATTTTTCATATCCAAACCGCGGTACCGATATCGCTTGTGAAAAGCTGGTATTCAATACGCAACTTGCGTCTCCTAAGGAAGACGTAATCAATCAATTTATTGTTGACGACATCCTTGACATAACCTTTGAGCAGCTCAATGGTCAGGCAGTTGTATATGCGCGCTGGGACGGCAAAATCGCAGGCGGGATTGCGTCAGCACTGCTCCCTCGCCTTCGAACTTGTATAGCCGAAGGTACCACCTACGTTGCGAAAGTTACCCAAAAACAGGGTGGCCAAGTACTTCTGCGGGTTAGCCCACGTATCGGCTAGGAGAACTCAATGATCACAGTCGTAGGTGGCGTTTATCGCGAAGTCTGTATTCGCCCTCAAACATATGAAGTATTTGGCTCCGCTGGGCGTGCTGCTGCAGCAATTGCAGAGTATGCGGGGGAGAATCAGGTAGAGTTGCATTGCTATCTAGATCAAGGCGTAAAATAGGTCATTGAGGCTCATGCAAACTTATCGGGCTTTAAAGTAAACTCAACCGATGTAAAGTGTAGTGTGACGTTTGAATATCTCCATGGCCTGTCAGAACCTAAAGTATATAAGTCACCTGAGGTTTATCAGCCAATATCCATATTGACTGATAAGGTTATACGTTTTGGAATGCTGGAAGGAACTGCTGTAGTAAATTGCAAATACGCAGTTTATGACCCGCAAAGCGCTATGATTCCTGAGTCATTTAGGGATAATGGCTCGACAGCTGAACATCTTGCGCTTATTTTAAATCGCAACGAAGCAATAGCAATGTCGAAATTATATGATGCCGAAATTGAAGATGTTGCTAGAGCTCTAGCTTTAAATGAGCAAGCGGAAGTAATAATTATCAAAATGGGGCCTATGGGGGCCTTAGTCTATTGGAATGGTGAGTTCTCAACAGTTCAAGCTTATAAAACCGATCAGGTCTCAAAAATTGGTTCTGGAGACATGTTTGTCGCTCATTTCTCGTACTCTTGGATGGAAGAAGGAATAAGTCCACCCGAAGCCGCAGAGAGCGCTTCTAAAGCTACAGCCTACTACTGCTGGAATCGTGGATTCCCCACGAGAAATGGACTGGAGTCTTACAAGCCAACCCCGCTTATTCCATCACAGAGTTATAAGGATGGAAAAACGCCTACAGTGTATCTCGCAGGTCCGTTTTTTACTTTGAGCCAGTTGTGGATGATAGAAGAAGCTCGCAACCACTTGGTTAGCATGGGGCTAAATGTTTTTTCACCTTATCACGAAGTAGGTACTGGACCTGCCGAAGAAGTCGTTGGGCCGGATCTCGAAGGTATACATGCATCCGATATCATCTTTGCAATTATTGATGGGTTAGATACCGGAACGGTATTCGAAGTCGGCTATGCACGCGCGCTCGGAAAACCACGACCAGTCGTCGTTTATGCGGAAAATGAGTCAGATGAAGATTTAAAGATGATGACTGGTTCGGGTTGTGTAATGTCAAAGGACTATGTAACTGCAGTATATAAAGCAGCATGGGCTGCAATAGAGGCAGAATGAAAACTGGAATTCTTTTGTCTGGTGGTATGGATTCGCTTTCGCTGGCTTGGTGGAAAAAGCCAGATATCGCATTCACAATTAACTATGGGCAGCTGGCCGCCGAGGCGGAAATTGCTGCGTCTACATCGTTGTGCAAATATATCAGCATTCCACATTTTGTATTGAATGTTGATTGCAGCGCTCTCGGTTCCGGGGATATGGCCGGTGAAAAAGCTGACATGCATGCGCCTGCGTCAGATTGGTGGCCTTATCGAAATCAAATGTTGGTTACGCTCGCAGCGATGAAAGCAATATCGTTAGGTTTAACTCAGTTGTGGCTGGGAACCGTTCGATCCGATGGGTCCCATTCTGACGGCACGATAGAATTTGTGGACTCAATTAGTAGTTTGATGGCCCTACAGGAAGGGGGGTTAACTATTGCCGCGCCAGCTATAGACCTCTCAACAACGGAGCTGATTAGGAACTCAAGAATCCCTTCAGATGTATTGGCGTGGTCACATAGCTGTCATAAGTCTAATGTCCCATGTGGAAACTGCCGCGGGTGTAATAAGTATTTCGAGGTCCTTGGAGAGATTGGCTATGACTTGGATCGACTTGGGTGACCCAGCCCCGAGAGACACTCCGAAACATTATGATTTGTACGAATGGCCGAGGGGAGAGCTAATAAAGTTACCTGAGCCCTCTCGCGATACCTTAGCCACGGCCGATTTCTTCGTTACATTGAAGAACAGGAAAACTCGTAGAGAGTTCGCTACTCTAGAGCTAGACCAACTGAGTGCATTTCTTTGGCACTCAGGTTCCAGCCGTGAGGCCATACGATCAGAATTAGGCTTCGACCTTGAGCGAAGGACGGCGCCGTCCGCTGGTGCTATACATCCAATTCATATGCTGCTCCAGTTGTCAGGCGATTTCCGCTGGTGGAGATACGATCCGACGTTTCATATTTTAGTCGAAATAATAGATTCAGAAAAGATGCTTCAGGACTTGAGCAATCAAACCGAGCAGGTTTTATATTCTGAGTTTGCAGTTAAACTATTATTTGTAGCAGAAACGGGGAAGACATCAAGTAAATATGAGAACCCATGTAGCTTGATTTGGCGGGATGCCGGTGTTTTGACTGGCATTATGTCATTAACAGCCCAAGCACTAGGTCTGAGCTTTTGCCCTCTCGGCACTACGGGAGAACCATGGGTTCGCAAATTAGATATTAATAGCAGACTCGCCGGAGTCGGAATGGCTTTGTTAGGGGGATCTTTTGCTTAATTTTTACTTCGGATATCTTAGTCTCGTAAAGGGAATATGAAAACGACCAAAAAAGCAATTGATAACCAACCCTAAAAGTCTTCTTAAAAAATGCATCAGATGGGGATTATAATGCTTGAGACATTATCTATTAAAAACTTCAAAGCATTTTCTTCTTGGCAGGAAATAAAGCTAGCTCCCATAACCCTCATCTATGGGCCAAATTCTTCTGGGAAAAGCTCAATCATCCATTCGATAATGCTACTCAAGCAGTCCATCACCCGGCCGAGTGTACAAGGGGGGGTGGTCGCCAATGGCGACTATGTAGAATTAGGTGACTATGGTTCAATGATTCACGGCCATGATGTCAAAGATAGTATGTCGTTTCGTTTCAATTATATGCCTGCTAAAAGACAGGCTTACTCAGATGTATCATCTTCCGCTTTTGGATCGGGGCATAGAAGAAGTTATGAGTTGGAATACAGCTTTTCAGAGAATATTAAGAGTCAAAATGGCTTTTCTTATCTGAGCAGCATTTCAATAAAAGTGCAAAACGAAAGCGGCGGTGGCGAAATTTTTTCTACATCTTTAGTTTCAGAATTGAAAGGAAGGGACGATTTTGATCAGTCCGAGAGAACAGTTGCAGCTAAACGATTTAAATTTAACGGAAATAATGCTTGGCATCGAGCAAAGGATTATTTAGATCGTCGTGCGAAAGATGAGGTAAAGCCTATCGAAGTGGACAGACTGCTTGACAGCGCTTGCTTTATGAGCGATCTAAATTACTCAACTCCCTCTCTGGTGATATCAGAAGGGAAGCGTAAGATGGATGTTAGTTTTGAAAGCTTAATAAACTTGAACTGGGCCTTTGCAAATTTATCGAAAGATCTGAAGGAGGAATTTAGTTCTGTAACATACCTAGGCCCCTTACGGAGTCATCCGAGCAGATTCTATGCTCCAAAAGTTGATCAAAGTGACTCAGTTGGCAAACAAGGCGAGTTTATTGCCAAGTACTTATATGAGGCGCCAGAAATTGTTGAAAAAATCAACGATTGGTTTCGCCTATTTGAAGTTCCCTACAAGCTAGAGGCGCTAAATCTGGGGAGCCCAGTGACTGGTCCTGTTATTAGCTTGCAATTAGAGGATCAGCGAACCTACGTTAAAGTAGGTCCTTCTGACGTAGGATTCGGAATAGGACAAATGTTGCCCATAATAGTGGAAGGCACGGTTCAAAAGGGAAGTGTAATATGTGTAGAGCAGCCAGAAATTCATCTGCATCCGCGCCTTCAAGCACACTTAGCAAATTTTTTCGTTGGGACGTGTACGGATAACCAATGGATTGTCGAAACTCATAGTGAGTCTCTTATCCTTAGGTTGCAGAGCATGATAAAACGAGGACTCATAGGCTCTGAAAAAGTGTCAATCGTCTATGTGGAACCTACTTCAAACGGGGGGGATATTCTACAAATCAGGCTAGATAGAGATGGTGACTTTATCGACGCATGGCCGGAAGGTTTTTTTGAAGAGCGCCTTAAGGAAAAATTGGGGATTAATGGATGATAACTGAGTTTTCGCTTGATAAAGAATTTTTTGGTTCCGCTATATTGCATGATGTTGAAACTAGTGTGGTTCATGATTTTATAACTGAAAGCTGGATTGAGCGAGGCGCACTTGTAATTCCCCAAGCTGGGCACGCCGACCTTCTCGGGCTAATAAATAAGCTTCCACAAAAGTTCAGACAGCGTTGGTTAAGGGCTGTAGAATACGGCATAAAAAAAGATGTCGATAGCGAGTGGTGGAACTTCGGTGACTATGGGTGTTTTGAAGACATATGCCAGCTGAGCGCATTATTTAAAACGGCTTTCGCTGAAGGAACGGTTGCCTACGTTGTCAACGACAACGATGAGCAGAGTCGTCGTTGCATAAACACAGGTTTTGAGTTGTTAGGCGCTGGAGTTTGTAGCGAGTCAGAAAATCTGCGTAGTTCATATTTGCTTTCTCGGGCTGATATAGCGCCCATAGATACTTCATCTAAGGTATGGCATCAGCGGCTTAAGCCATTTGCGCAACACTCTAAAAAGATTCTTATAGTTGATAGATATTTGTTTACAAATGTCAGAGAGGCGGCTGCGCGCGGCCAACATGAAGACAGCTTAAAAAACTTTTTTATTTATCTATCACAACTAAACTCCAGGCACAATGTAAAGATAATCTCTTTTGGCGATGAGAAAGATAGCGATCTGCACGCTGGAGTTCATGATCGTGTAAACCGCGCAATATGCAAGGTGCCAGCTTTGAGCCGTGGGCTAGCAAGCCTCGATTTGGTCTCAGTGGCGGACAGTTTTTTTAGGGATGAGGCTCATGATCGCTTCATTGGCTTTGGCAAACATATTTGTCAGATAGGGATCGGAATGGCTGTGTTAGGACCTTTACCAAAAGGTAGAAGTACATTTTCTGCCAAATTTGATGTTGATGGAGAATTGTCGGCAAGAGAAACTGCTAGTCGCCAATTTAGGCTGTGGAGTGAGTCTATGATTTAGTTAAGCTCTGAATTGAGGATAAAAGTGTTCTTCCAAGATGTGACTTGGCGGGATTTAGATCGTGCGCATGAGTACTTTTAAGGGTTTACTTATGCTTAATGAGACACCCTAGCTAAATCAATAGACAGAATATAAGAGCTCGATGGTAGTTCTTAATGTCTTTACCCAGCGGTTAGGCGATCCTGGCGGAACATTTTGATGTGACAGACCGCACTAGGTTCCCTCTTCTACCGAAGCGCTTCCCTTTCCTCACAGGTTAGACAAAAAAGACCGTCGGATTTATTTCAATTTTCTCGCATTTAATTCGAGAGTCTGTAATCATAGCTCTCTGGTTGTGTCGGATGTCGTCGAGTAGCCGACAATCGAGCGCTACGAATTTCAGCTTTTAACCGGCTTCTGCCTGTTAGCATCTTCACGTCACCCGTGACCCAGTTGCTGCAAGAAGATCACCCGTATCATAGATGGGAGGCAGAGGTGTTAATCAATTACAAGCTGCGAGCCAGGGCATGGCTATCTCGTGAGATACTCTAGTTGGCAGCCCAATTAAAATAGACAGCGAAATTTAACGATATTAACCAAGTTAATAGCATGCGGATCCAGATCACCCCGGCCCAAATGAGCCGTTACAAAGCAGGTACTTGGCATTCAACGCAGGTGCCTTTTGTGTGCCAGCACGCTTGGCCTTGACCAAGGAAACCAACTTTTGCGATAGCGCTTAGGTCTGCGGGACTTGCACAATCTCCCTCAGCGCTTGCAGACTGCACCAAACGACGAGGTACACCATGGCACTCGACTACCCGCCCAGCCTCCTGTCCCAGGAAGAACGCTCAGCGATTGCTGAAATCGAAGCCACCACCAACATCCTGCGGCTGGTGACCAGGCTCACCAACATGCGCTTCGCCGCGATCACCAAGTTCGGCGACGCCGAACTGATCATCTGCTCCGTGCACGATTCCGCCGACCTGGGCATCGGCGCAGGTGAGGCTTTTCCGCTTGAAGACACGATCTGCAGCGAGTTTCAGCGGGACCCTGCGCCGCTGCTGATCCCAAGAGTCAGCCATGACCAAAGCTTCGCCTCACGACTGATCGTCAAGACCTATGATCTGGACAGTTACGTAGGCGTGCCCATCTTCCTACCTGATGGCCGGTTGTACGGGGCGCTTTGTGCGATCGATTCGCGGCCTGTGCTGTTTGAAGATCCGGATGTGTGCGAAACGCTGGAGATTTTTGCCCGGTTGATCGGGTGCATATTCTTCGCGAGCTTGGCCGTGAAAGTGGCGGGCGTTGGGATTGAGTTGGAGTGATTATGGGAAGGGGATGCTAGCTCAGGTCGCCCCCGAGCGATGTACACACACCGCCCCACACAACAAGCGCGATAACTGCTCCACCGAATACGGCTTATGCAACAGCTCAAACCCATCCGTGCCCTTCTCCGTCAGCACATGGCTGTATCCCGACGTCAGCACTACAGGTAACCCTGCGTATCGCCGACGAATCTCATGGGCCAGCTCGATGCCTGTCATCCCCGGCATCACCACATCGGAAAACACCACTTTGAA